>Ga0126381_100000666_pt1 | contig 38075 bp, 35 predicted proteins | sample PanSoiMetPlot_28_FD_96465 | JGI IMG/M metagenome (GOLD analysis project Ga0126381, IMG submission 96465) | Tropical forest soil microbial communities from Panama - MetaG Plot_28 | ecosystem: Environmental > Terrestrial > Soil > Tropical forest > Bulk soil | place: Panama | collected 2016-02-17 | reverse complement strand
CTCGGCGTGCTCTACGCGCGCGGCGAAGCCGTCGGCCAAGATTTCGCACGCGCGGAAGCGCTGCTGCGGCGCGCCGCGGAAGCCGGACACCCGGCGGCGCTCGTCCAGCTTGGGCATCTCTACGCGCAAGTCCATGCCGCTGCGCCGGATGAGCGCGCGGCGATGCGTTGCTACCGCGCGGCCGCGGAGACGGGCCATCTCGAAGCGCAACGCATCCTCGCGTGGAATTACCTCAATGGCCGTGGGGTGCCCAAAGACACAGCGGCGGCTGCGCTGTGGTTCCGCAATGCCGCCGAACAGGGTGACGCGGCCGCGCAATTCCAATTGGCGGCAATGTATTGCACCGGTACCGGCGTCGTCCGCAATCTGGAAGAAGCCGTCAAATGGTACCGGCGCTCGGCCGAGCAAGGGGACCGCTACGCGCAGTATAATCTAGCGGTCATGCTATTGAAGGGCCAGGGTACGGCATCGGACGAAGAAGAGGCGTTCCACTGGTGCAGCGCGGCAGCGGAACAGGGGCTGGCCGAAGCGCAGCTGCAGCTGGGCGACCATTATCAAAGCGGCCGCGGCGTGGAGCCCGATCTCGCCACTGCCGGAGAGTGGTACGAGAGAGCGGCCGTACAAGGAAATCAAGAGGCCTCGGTCCGGCTTCAAGTCCTCGCCGACAGCGCTGCAATGGCCGGGAGCTAGGTCAGCCGCTCGATATCGAGCCGGAAGATCACCGGAAAGAACGGCGAAATCCAGCGGTTGTGGCGTGCTCCTGCCTCGGAAACCGCCCACATTCGGCCGGCATCGTCAAAAGATATGCCTTCGATGCCGCCGGGGACGGCATAGCGCCGCACCGCGCGGCCAGCGGCGATATCGAGCTCGTCCAGGGCGCCCCAGGCGATCTCGCTGCGCGAAACCCACAGTTCTCCCGAAGCCGCAACAGCGGCGCCTTGTGCATAGGCCGGTATCGTCTGCGTGGTCGAGGCCAAGTCTTCGCTCAGCACCGCGCCATCGGCCAGCCGATCGAGAACCGCTCGGTCAAATTTGAATATTCTTCCAGGCCGGTCTTCCTCATAGGTACCGATCCAGACCGCGTTGGATCCCGAGGCGGCAAGAGCCCCCTTCAGGCCCGGCCCGAGTGCGAAGCTGCGGAATGCCGGTAGCGGATCGCGAAACGCCCCGGCCAAGTCCACCTCAAACAACGTGTGCGTGTCGGCGATATAGAGCTCGCCGGCGCCGGCGTAGGCCAGACCCCCGGCATGCCCGCAGGGCGGCGGAACATCGAAATGACCGGTCTCGCCGCCGTTCACTGGATCGATGCGGAACACCCGGCAGGGGCCGCGGTTCACGCCGAAATGCTCGCTTCGGTAAGCCGAGATCAGAAGGCTGCCGCCGACTGCCGCCAAGCCCTGCGGGTTCCAACCTTCGTTGAGCCCGGGAACCCACAAAAACCGGTCCATCGCCGCGCGATTGGGGACTGCGCTGACTGCGGCGGGACCATAGCCGGGCCTGGTTCCCAGAACGACACCATCGCTGCCATGCATTCCGCGCGATATCGGCGCGATCCCGCAGGCGGCGATCGCAGCGAACGCGAGAAACCGCCGCCACCCCGTCCTCACCAATGCAATCGGGTGATCAGACCCAACCCGACCACCAAGGCGATCAGCCAAAGCGCCTCGAGCAGCACCCAAACGAGGATCTTCCAAGGCCCGTCGTCCTGCCGGGCTGCAAGCCGGCGCGTCTCCGCCTCGATCTCCCGGTCCCATTCCCGCACGATGCGTTTGCTGTCGCGCTCCATTGGCGCCGAGCATAGCACGTCGAACGCGCCATCCGATCGGACAGAGTGTGCCCGGCGCGGCGATTGACAGAGGCGGCGCAACCGCCGCTATGCTGGCGGGTTGCAGACGCTGAGAGGAAACGATGACGTCCGCCAATCCCGATCCGGCTTTGCTGCCCGCCCATGCCATGTCGGCTGAGATCGGCGCCGGGCGTCTGTCGCCGGTCGATATCGTCGAGGCGGCGCTCAAAAAGATCGCCGCATCGGATGGGAAATTGCACGCCTTTGTCGAGGTCTACGATAAAGAAGCCCGGCTCGCCGCCGAGGCGGCCGACAAAGCGATCCGCTCCGGGCATCGCATTGGCCGGCTGCACGGCATACCGATTGCGCTCAAGGATCTCGTCGAGATCGAAGGGCGCATCACGACCGGCGGTTCCGAAGTCTGGCGGGAGCGGCGCTCGGCCTATACCGCGACGCTCGCAAAGCGGCTAATCGCCGCCGGGCTCATCGTGATCGGCAAGACGCATACGGTCGAATTCGCGATGGGCGGCTGGGGCACCAACCAGCATCGCGGCACGCCCTGGAACCCGTGGGACCTCGCGGTCGCCCGCACTCCCGGCGGATCGAGCAGCGGCTCGGGTGTCGCGGTCGCCGCCGGTTTAGCGCCATGGGCGATCGGCACCGATACCGGCGGTTCGGTGCGATTGCCGGCATCATGGTGCGGCCTCACCGGCCTCAAAACGACGATCGGCCGGGTCAGCACTTACGGCATCCTCCCGCTTGCCCCGACGCTCGACACACCCGGTCCGATGGCGCGCTCGGTAATGGATGCGGTGCTGCTCTATAGCGCGATGCAGGGCCCAGACCCGCTCGATCAGCACACGCGCGGCATCGCACCCGACGACCCCATGCCGGCGCTGAGGCGCGGCGTGCAGGGGCTTCGCGTCGCCCGTATGCCCGAGGCGGAACGAGACGGCGTCGCTGCGGAAGTCCTTGCCGCCTACGATTCCTCGCTCGATGCGCTGGCCGGGCTCGGCGCCGAGATCGTGACCGTCGCATTGCCCCGTCGCTTTGCCGATTTCACGGATTTGACCGGGCGCATCATCGGCGCCGAAGGCTATTTCCTGCTCGGCGATCTCGTCGACAACCCCCCCTTGCCGATCGACGATGCGGTGCGGCCGCGCATCGCCGCGGGCAACGGCGTTTCGGCGCGAGACTATCTGCGCGCGCTCGCCGAGCGCGACGAGGCGAAGCAGGAATTCGCGGCAGCGCTCGACGGCGTCGATGCGCTGCTGACGCCGACGACGCTGACCGCGGCTATTCCTCTCAACGAGGTCGACCAGAGTTCCACGCCGGCGCACTTCACGCGCTTTGTCAACGCGCTCGATCTCTGCGCGCTGTCCTTGCCGAACGGCTTCACTGCCGGCGGCCTGCCATTGTCCTTGCAGATCATTTGCCGCGGCTATGATGAAGCGACGGCATTGCGCATCGGCTGGGCCTACCAGGGGGCCACGCAATGGCACGAGCGCCGCCCGCGCGGCCTCGGCTGACGACTTTCCCTGAGGAATCGTCGCAACAGATGCGCTCGGTTGCCGCGGAATTTGCCCGAATTCGGGCAAAGAGCTAGCCTGCGGTCGTGTAATCGCGGATTTTATGCCGATGTCGGAGCCTGCCGAGTTCGAGGACCTCGTGGCTTATCTGGTGCGCACGAGCCGGCTGAGCCGGCCGGAAGCGGCGCGGCTGGTCGACGAGGTGCTGTCGTTTCTGCGCGAGCGCCCGGAGGAATTCGTTTGCCGCCGGCACCACGCGTTGCAGAGCGCGGGCCTGTCGAACAGCGAGATCTTTGCCCGCCTCACCGCCGAGCTGGAACGCTGGCGATTTCGCGCGCCGTCCTATAGCGAGCGGCAGATCCGACGGATGATCTACGGCTGAGGAGACCCGGCTCATGTGCGGCATTGTCGGTTACATCGGCAAGCGCGACGCGGCGCCGATCCTACTGGAAGGCCTGCACCGGCTCGAATATCGCGGTTACGACTCCGCCGGCATCGCCGTCATCGAACACACCGGGCAATTGCGCCTCGCCAAATGCAAGGGGCGCGTCCGCGAGCTCGAAAAACTGCTGCCGCGTCGCTTCAAAGGCGCGCCTGGGATTGCGCATACGCGCTGGGCGACACATGGCGAGCCAAGTGACCGCAATGCGCACCCGCATTGCGACGGAGCAAACCGCGTTGCCGTGATTCACAACGGCATCATCGAGAATGCGGCGGCGCTGCGTACCCGCCTCGAAGCCGCCGGTGTCGCATTTTGCTCCGATACCGACACCGAAGTGCTCGCGCATTTGATTGCGGCTATGCCGGATGGTTCGCTCGAAGCGGCGGTGCGCGCAGCCTTGCGCATGGTCACCGGCACCTACGGGCTTGCGGTGCTGGACGCGGCGCGGCCGGACGCAATCGTCGTGGCGCGCAACGGTAGCCCGGTCGTACTCGGCATTGGCGAGCGCGAGATGTTCGTCGCCTCCGACCCCGCGGCGCTCGTCAGGCACACGCGTAACGTCGTCTATCTCGATGATGGTGAGCTGGCGGTCGTGCGCGCCGACGGGTTTGCGACGTCAACCTTGGACGGCGGCGCAACCGCCAAAGTGCCTGCGACGATCACTTGGGCGAACGAGGCGTACGACAAAGGCGACTTCGCGCATTTCATGAAGAAAGAAATCGTCGAGCAGCCGGAGGCCGTCAGGCGCACGTTGAGCGGCAGGCTCGAGCCGCGGTTTCAAACCGCGCATCTCGGCGGCATCGAATTGGCGGCGCACGAGCTGTTGGACATCCACCGGGTGAAGATTCTCGGCTGTGGGTCCGCCTATATCGCCGGCTGCATTGGCGCTCATGTGATCGAACAACTGGCGAGGTTGCCGGCACATGCTGAACCAGCCTCGGAATTCCGCTACCGCAATCCGGTCATCGAGCGCGATACGCTCTATATTGCAGTGAGCCAGTCGGGCGAGACATTCGACACATTGGCGGCAGTGCAGGAGATCAAACGCAAGGGCGGGCGCACGCTTGGCGTCGTCAACGTCGTCGGCAGCACGATCGCGCGGGAATGCGGCCGCGGCATCTATTTGCATGCGGGGCCCGAGGTTGCCGTCGTATCGACGAAGACCTTCACTTGCACTGTGGTCGCTCTCGCGCTCTTCGCGATCCATCTCGGCCGCATTCGCGACCTGTCGCCGGGCCAAGGCGGCCGGCTGCTCGCGGCGCTGGCGGCGCTTCCCGATCAGATCGACGAAATTCTGGCGCGCGAGCCGGAGATCGCGCGGCTAGCGCAAGACCTCGCGTGCTGCGACCACGCGTTTTTCGTCGGCCGCTCAGCCGGGCATGCAATCGCGATGGAAGGCGCTCTCAAGCTCAAGGAAGTCAGCTACCTGCACGCTGAGGCCTATTCCGCTGCAGAGCTCAAGCACGGCCCGCTGGCACTGATCACGTCGCAGACCCCGACGGTGGTCGTCCTCCCTGCCGACGATCTGTTGCAAAAAAACCTGTCGACGATCGAGGAAATCCGCGCCCGGCACGGGCCGATAATCTCGATCACGCAGGCCAACCGAGCGCCGCCAGCAGTGGATGCCGCTTTCAGCGTACCCGTCTCAGCGCCGGAGCTCGATCCCGTGCTGCTCAACATCCCATTGCAGCTGCTCGCGTATCACGTGGCACTGCAGCGCGGCTGCGACATCGACCACCCCCGCAACCTCGCGAAATCGGTAACAGTGGAATAACCCCGATGTCAGACGCCGAGTCCAAAGCGGCGGGTAAGGAACTCGTGCACATCGGCGGCGCAACGCTCGGGAAAGGCGTCGCAGATATTGTGCGGCGCGCCTTCATAGACCCGCATCTCGACGTCCCTGACGGAGCGGTGGAACGGCTCGTAATTGGCGGTTGAGCCGATCGGCTCGGCGCCCGGAACGACGACGAGCGTCGGACAGCTAATGCGGTGGAGCTGAGCGCTCCAATCGTAGCTTGCCATCAAGAGTACGAATTTACCGATATAGGCCGGATCGTTCTTCGCGGCTTCGTCGAGAAACCATTCGACGAGCCCCGGATCGACTTTGTCGAGCGGTAGGCGGTCGGCAATTGTTTCGGCGAGGAAGGCGCGCAGCCCCTTCGCTTGGATCTGAGGTATCCAACTCGGCGCCTGGCTGTGCTTGAGCCCGGGCGTGGAGCCGAACAGCATCAGGCTGCGCACGCGTTCGGGCTGGTTCATCGCCAGTTGCTGCGCGAGATAGCCGCCAGCCGAATTGCCGACGATATGCGCGCTGACACAACCGAGATGGTCCATCAGCTCGGCGACGTCTTGCACGAGCCGTTCGAGGACGAGCTCGCGGTCGGGAGGCGGGACCGGCGAGCTGCCATGGCCGCGCAGATCCATCCGCACGACGCGGTAGTGCCGGCAGAGCAGCGGCACCCATGCATAATAGCGCCGCGCGCTGCCCATTGCGGCATGCAGCAACAACAACGTCGCCGGCTCTTTCCACGGATCGGTGAAATCATCGACGCAAAAGCCGAGCCGCACGCCGTCGCTCGCAACAAAGCTGTCCACGCGACCCTCCAATGCTTGCCCCGGCTCGGGCGATGATCTACGACCGCCTGCGGCAAAGCAACGGTCCGGCTCTGGAGGCGCCATGAAGATCGGCATTTTTCTCACCTGTCAGCACCCGCCGGGAAGCGACATGGTCGCGGCCCTCGAGGGCCAATACGCGATGGCGCGGTTGGCGCGCGACCGGGGTTGGGACGCCGTTGCGACCGGGCAGCATTATTTGAGCGAGGGTGTACGTCAGCTCCAGCTCGTGCCGTTTCTCGCGCGGCTCGCGGCGGAGGCCGGCGAGATGACCGGCATTGCCAGCGTCTTGCTGACGAGTCTGCTCAACCCGGTCGAGGTCGCCGAGGCCGTCGCCTCGCTCGACGCGATCTGGCGCGGCAATTTTGTTTTCGGGGTCGGGCTCGGCTATCGCGAGGTCGAGTTCGACGCCTTCGGCGTGCCACGCGGGCAGCGCGTGCGCCGCTTCGAACAATGCCTCGCGATCGTGAAGCGGTTGTGGACCGAAGACAATGTCAGCTTCGAGAACGACGTTTGCAAACTCTCAAACGTCACGCTGACCTGCCGGCCCATCCAGCAGCCTTACCCGCCGATCTGGTTTGCGGCCAATAACGACCGCGCCGTCGCGCGCGCGGCGCGGCTTGGCGACAGCTGGTTCATCAATCCGCACGCGACGATCCCCGAAATCCAGCGCCAGCTGGCGCTCTACCGCGCCGAGCTCGAGCGGCTGGGCAAGCGGTTTCCCGGTGTACTGCCGTATATCCGTGAGATCTACTGCGCAAAGGACCGCGCGACGGCGCTCGAACTGGCCGGTCCCTATCTCTCAGAGAAATACCGAACCTATGCGCAATGGGGTCAGGACGAAGTGCTGCCGGGACAAGACACATTCCAGCAGCCATTCGAAGATTTGTTGCGCGACCGCTTCATCCTCGGCAGCCCGGAGGAGTGTTGGGAGCAGCTGCGCCCGTGCTGGGAACAAGCAGGCGCCAATTATCTCATCTTCCGCACCCACTGGAGCGGCATGCCGGTCGGTCATGCGCTCGCCAGCATGCGCCTGATCAGCGATGAGCTGCTGCCGGAGTTGCACCGGATGTAGCCCAGCGCTGCCCTCCCCCGCGTGCGGGGGCTGGTGGGTGACGGTCAACCTTCCGGCGGGAAGAAGACGAGGGTGCGCACCTCCAGGCTCTCGCGCGGCGGGGCGTCGGGCGGTGAGGTCGGGTCGTCGAAGCCGGTATGCGCAGAGAACCGGGCGGCCCCGTTGGGCGCCGAGTCGAAGCAGCGGATCAGCACCGCTTCGTCGGGCTGCATCTTCGGGAAATAAAAGTATCGCTGATTGGCATTATAGGTGATCGAATAAGTCTCGCCCTTGCGGTCTGGGTATAGGAGATCACTCGCAATCAAGTTCTCTTCAGAGAGGCTCTGCGCATCGCACAGTGTCAGCGCAACCGGCTTTTCCGTGATCGGAACGAGAAAGTTCAACGGCGCCACGACCACGTTCAAGTCGGTTGCTGCCAAACCATCCATCGCGTCCTCCGCCAGTCACGTAGTGTCGCCGAACGGCAGAAGAGGCCCGGCCAAAGCGTCAACAACTCACCGCGGGAGGCGACATCGCCGGGCGGCCGGCCTATATTAGGGGTCCTGGCGGGGTCGCGGCCTCTCGTGACCGAAGGCCGTTGAGCGTGCTGCCACGGGTGGGCCGCGGCCCCGAACCAGAGGTTCGGGAGGTAACGGTCATGACCATCCGCAATCCCCTCGAGTGGAGTGTCGACCAGTTCCGGCATGCTGCTCTGGCCTTCGAAACGGCGGGCCGCGCCGGACGCCACACCATCGATACGCTGCACTCGCCCCCGCCCGCGGTCCGCCGGATCGCGCTAGCCGAGCTTCGAGAGGTTTTGGCCAAAGGGCTCGACGATTTCGCGGCGTTCCGGACCGACGTTGGCTTTCTCTGCGTCCTCTACCCGATAATCGGGCTTATTCTGGCGCGGCTCGCCTTCGGTTACGACCTGCTGCCGCTGGTTTTCCCGCTCGCCGCAGGGTTTGCGCTGGTCGGGCCGTTGGCGGGGGTGGGCCTTTACGAGATGAGCCGCCGCCGCGAGGCAGGCTTGGAAGCTGGCTGGGCGGAGGGGCTCGCGGTCGTGCGCGCGCCCTCCTTCGGCGCGATCGTGCTGCTCGGACTGTTGTTCGTGGTGATCTTTTTGCTCTGGCTCGCCGCGGCCGAGGGGATCTACCTGATGACGCTGGGCCCGGAGCCGCCGAAGTCGGTCGCCTCGTTCATCCAAGACGTCTTCACGACCGGTGCCGGCTGGACGATGATCGGTGTCGGTTTCGGTGTCGGTTTCGTTTTCGCGCTGCTGGCGCTGGTGATCGGCGTCGTGTCGTTTCCATTGCTGGTCGATCGCGAGGCGGGTGTCGATACCGCCGTCCTGACATCGATCCGCGCGGCGATGGCCAACCCCGTCCCGATGGCCGCCTGGGGATTGATCGTCGCCGGGGGGCTGGTGATCGGGTCGATCCCTTGCTTTCTCGGTCTGATCATCGTCATGCCCGTGCTCGGACACGCCACCTGGCACCTCTATCGCAAGCTCGTCCTGCGCTAAGCGCCGAATCTTTCCCGCCGTGGCCGCGGAGCCACGAGAGGCACGACATTTGCGCATAGCCGCGCTACACTGAGCGCAAGGCTCCTACAAGCGACAAGCACCGGGCCGATTAGTGCATGGGAGGACACGGTGGGAAGTGTACGGTTGACGCGCCGCTCGGTGTTGCGCTCGGCCGCGCTGGCGACGACGGCGTTCGCGGTGCCCTATGTGCGCGGCGCTCATGCCGCGGGAAATAATGTTGGCCCCAGCGGCGGCATGGTGCTGGCCTGGCACACCAACATCGCGCCGCGCTGGCTCGATCCGCTGCAGCACGACGGCGGCGCGACGCCGGACAATTTTCTCAATGTGGTGCAGGACGCTCTGATCAAAAACTTCCGCGAGAAGTTTTACGACCACCTGGCGCTCGCTGAGCATTTTGAATTTGCCGAGGACGCCAAGAGCGCGACGTTCCGGCTGCGGCCTGGGCTCAAGTTCCACAATGGCGCGGCGGTTACACCCGAGGACGTCAAGTGGAGCTATGAGCACTACCACGGCGCCTGGGCCAAGGTGCTGCAGGACAAGACCGACGCCGTCGAGGTCGCCGGCCACGACACCGTCCGCTTCCATTTCAAGGAGGCGTTTCTCGATTTCCCGCGGCTGCTCGGCACGGCCAATGTCTGCGGCGCCGGGTGGGTCGTCCCGGCGAAATACTATGAAGAAGTTGGGCGGGAGGGGTTCGCACAGAAACCCGTCGGCGCCGGGCCCTACAGACTGATTGCGCAGCAGCCGGGCACCAAGCTCGAATTCGAGGTGAACCCCGGTTACTACCGGCCAGTGCACGTCGAGCGTTTCACGATCATCAGTGTGCCCGACCCGGCGACCCGGGTGGCGATGCTGGAGCGCGGCGAGGCTGACATCGTCTACTTTATCCCCGGCGAGATGGTCGCGCGGGTCCAGAGCAATCCGAACATTATGCTGGCGCCGGTCGTATCCGGCAACTGGTGGCTCGAGTTTCCAGGCTTTCAGGATCCCAAGAACCCGTTTCACGACAAGCGCGTGCGCGAGGCCGTCAGTCTCGCGATCGACCGCGATGCGATGAACCAGGCCGAATGTGCCGGCCTCGGCCGGGTCGACGGCAACTGGATCAACGACGATGTCGAAAATGCGCTCGATTGGCCCAAATGGCCGCGCGATGTCGCCAAGGCCAAGAACTTGATGTCCGAAGCGGGCTACCCCAACGGCTTCAACTACGATTGGCTGACCCCGGCACCGCCCTATTACTCGCGCGGCGAGCGCATCCTGTCGCAGCTGCAGAGCACTCTCGGCATCCGCGGCAAGATGCAGACCCTCGAGCGGGCGGTCTACCAGAAGCGGCAACAGGGCGGGATGAAGGAGTGGCCCGGGGTCAATATCTTGCTCACCGGCGCCCGCATCGGCGCTACTTGGGCGAATTGGTATGAGACCGAAATCAAATGCGGCGGCATGCTCGCCGCCGACAAATTCTGCCTCCCAGAACTCGACGCCAAATACAATCAATATCTGGCATCGGATAAACCAGCTGCGCGCAAGGCGCTGGCCGAAGAGATCCAGCGCGAAATCCTTGAGAACTACTACTTCGTCCCGGTGTTCCGCCACGCGTTTATGAACGCGATTGGGCCGCGGATCAAAGCCGTGAAGTGGCAGGACGTGTTTCCGAGCTATAAGAGCACCGGTTACGCGTATCCGTGGGAAGACATCGAGCTCAAAAGCTGAGGTCTGATCCGGAGCAAGGAATGGCGAGGCCGACGCTAACCCGGCGCAGGGTGCTGCGCTCCGCGATGCTGGCGACGGCGACGCTGGCAATGCCTTTTGTGCGGAGCGGCCGGGCGGGCGAAAGCGCCGTTCCGAGCGGCAAGATAGTGCTGGCCTGGCACACCAACATCGCCTCGCGCTGGCTCGACCCGCAGCAGCATGACGGGACGGCGAGCCCGGACAATTTCATCATGGCGCTGCACGACGGGCTGATCAAAAACTTCCGCGAGGTGCGCTACGACCATCCGGCGCTGGCCGAGAGCTACGATTTTGCCGAGGACGGCAAGAGCGCAACGTTCCGGCTTCGCGCCGGGCTCAAGTTTCACGACGGCAGCCCGGTCACGCCCGCGGACGTGAAATGGAGCTGCGAGCACTATCGCGGTGCCTGGGGCGATGTGATGCACGACAATACCGACGGCGTCGAGATCATCGGCGACAACGCGGTCCGCTTCGATTTCAAGCGGCCGTTTCTCGATTTTCCGATCCTGTTCGGCACCGCCAATGTCTGCGGCGCCGGGTGGGTGGTGCCGGCGCAATATTACGAGAAGGTCGGGCAGTCGGGGTTCATGCAAAAACCGATCGGCGCCGGCCCCTACAAACTGGTCTCGCAGGAACCGGGGGTGCGGCTCGAACTCGAGGCCTTCGACGGTTACTACCGGCCGGTGCATGTCAAGCAGCTGACGATGATCAGTGTTCCCGAGGCGGCGACCCGCATCGCGATGCTCGAACGCGGCGAGGCCGACATCATCTACAACGTCCCGGGGGAACTTATCGGACGCGTTAAGGACAACCCGAAGCTGCGGCTAGCACCCGTCGTCTCGGCCAATTTTTGGCTGGAATTCCCCGGCTTTCAGGATCCCAAGAACCCGTTTCACGACAAGCGCGTGCGCGAGGCCATCGGCCTCGCCATCGATCGCGGCGCGATCAACCAGGCCGAATGCGACGGCCTGGGGCAGGTCGACGGCAATTGGATCAACGACGATGTCGAATACGGCATGCCGTGGCCGAAATGGGAGCACAATGTGGCCAAGGCCAAACAGCTGATGGCCGAGGCCGGTTATCCGAACGGCTTCAATGTCGATTGGATCACGCCGGTGCCGAACTATTATTCGCGCGGCGAGCGCGTCGTTTCCCAACTGCAGGCGATCGGCATCCGCTCGCGGTTGCAAACGATAGAACGCGGCGTGTTTTTGAAGCGGCTGCAGGGCGGGCTCAAGGAGTGGCCCGGGGTGCAGATCATCATGAACGCCGCCCGGGTCGGCGGCACTTGGTCGAACTGGTACGATTCCTTCATGCGGTGCGGCGGCTTCAACGGCCGGGACCGCAACTGCGTACCGGAGCTTGATGCGAAATTCGACCGGTATCTCGCCTCGGCCGATCGCAACGAGCGTCAAAGATTGGCCGGGGAGATTCAGCGCGAGATCCTCGAAAATCATTATTTCGTGCCGGTCTTCCGCCATGCCGCAATGCAGGCGATCGGTCCGCGCGTCGCCGCGGCCAAATGGGAGGATGTCTTCCCGACGGTCACGACGGCTTATGCTTATCCATGGGAAGACATCGAGCTCAAGGCGTAATGGGCCGTCCGGCAGTGGCCTGGAGGAAACAATGACCAACGCAACCCTGACGCGCCGCACTATGCTGCGGGTGGCGGCACTGGCAACCACGCCTCTTGCAATGCCTTTTGTGCGGAGCGGCCGGGCGGCCGAAGGCGTCGTCCCCAGCGGCAAAATGGTGCTGGCCTGGCATACCAATATTGCCTCGCGCTGGCTCGATCCGCAGCAGCACGACGGCACCGCCAGCCCGGACAACTTCATTTTTGCGCTGCACGACGCGCTGATCAAAAATTTCCGCGAGGTGCGTTACGATCGCCCGGCACTGGCCGACGGCTTCGACTTTGCCGAGGACGTCAAGAGCGCCACCTTCAAGCTGCGCTCGGGCGTCACGTTTCATGACGGCACCCCGGTAACGCCGAACGACGTCAAATGGAGCTACGAGCACTACCGCGGCGCTTGGGGCGACGTTCTCCACAAGAGCACTGACGCAATCGAGATCGTCGACGACCATACCGTGCGTTTTCACTTCAAAGAGCCGTTCTTCGATTTTCCGATCCTGCTCGGTACCGGCAATGTCTGCGGCGCCGGCTGGGTGGTGCCGGCCAAGTACTACGAGCAGGTCGGGCAGTCCGGGTTCATGCAGAAACCGATCGGCGCCGGGCCGTACAAGCTCGTTTCGCAAGAGCCGGGGGTGCGGCTCGATTTCGAGGCCTTCGAAAGCTATTACCGGCCGGTGCACATCAAGCAGTTTTCGATGATCAGCGTGCCGGAGGCGGCGACCCGGGTGGCGATGCTCGAGCGCGGCGAAGCCGACATCATGTATTTCGTGCCCGGCGAGCTGATCGACCGGGTCAAGAGCAACCCGAAGCTGATGCTGGCGCCGGTGGTCTCGGGCAATTGGTGGCTCGAATTCCCGGGCTTTCAGGACCCCAAGAGCCCGTTTCACGACAAGCGGGTGCGCGAAGCAATTAGTCTAGCGATCGATCGCGACGCGATCAACCAGGCCGAGTGCGACGGCATGGGTCTGGTTGACGGCAACTGGATCAATGACGATGTCGAATACGGTCTGCCATGGCCGAAATGGGAGCGCAATGTTGCCAAGGCCAAACAGCTGATGGCAGACGCCGGTTTTCCGAACGGCTTCAATGTCGACTGGGTGACGCCGGTACCGAATTATTATTCGCGCGGCGAACGCATCGTCTCACAGCTGCAGGTCCTCGGCATCCGCGCGAAGATGCAGACGATGGAACGCGGCGTCTTTTTGAAGCGGCTGCAAAGCGGGCTCAAGGAATGGCCCGGCGTGCAGATCATTATGAACGCGGCGCGCGTTGGCGGGACCTGGTCCAACTGGTACGATTCGTTCATGCGCTGCGGCGGCTTCAATGGCAAGGACCGCAACTGCGTGCCGGAGCTCGACGACAAATTCAACAAGTACCTTGCCTCCCTCGACCGCGGTGAACGCCAGAGATTGGCAGAGCAGATCCAGCGCGAGATCCTCGAGAACTATTACTTCGTACCGGTCTTCCGCCACGCCTTTGTCAATGCGATCGGGCCGCGCATCGCGGCGGCAAAATGGCAGGACGTTTTCCCGACCTTTTCCACCAGCGGCTACGCTTATCCGTGGGAGGACATCCAGCTAAAAGAAACCGCGGCGGCGGTGAAGTGAGGACAGCCAATGCGCCAATTCATCATCCGCCGGACTGTGTACGCGATCATCACGCTGCTCATTCTCAGCCTCACCATCTTCCTGGTCGTGCGGCTGACGGGTGACCCGGTGACATTGCTGGCCGAGCCGGGCGCGCGGGCGGAGGATTTGGCTCGGGTTCGCGTCGAATGGGGGCTCGACCGCCCGTTGCCCGTGCAATATCTCAGTTTCCTCGAAAACATCCTCACCGGCAAGCTCGGCAACTCGTTCAACTACGAGATGCCGGTCAGCACGCTCTATTTTCAGCGGTTGCCCAACTCTCTCGAATTGGCGCTCGCCGCCTCGCTGATTTCGTTTGTGATCGGCATTCCCGCGGGCCTCATCTCGGCGGTGCGGGTGAACAGCGCATGGGACAATTTCGGCAAAGTCGTCGCGTTGCTGGGCTTGTCGGTCCCGGGCTTCTGGCTCGGGCTGGTGCTGATTTTGGTGTTTTCGGTGTGGCTCGGCTGGCTGCCGACGAGCGGACAGGGCGATTGGCGCAACCTGATAATGCCGGCCCTGGCGTTGGGCTGGTACTTTGCGGCATCGCTGCTGCGTTTGACCCGATCGAGCATGCTTGAGGTACTGCGCAGCGAATACATTAAGCTCGCGCGCCTGAAGGGCTTGCCCGGCGTCGTCGTGATCGCGGTGCATGCCTTTAAAAACGCGCTGATACCGGTGATTACCCTGGCTGGCGTCAACCTTGTCATAATGGTCAATGCAGCAGTTATCATCGAGGTAATCTTCGCCTGGCCGGGCATCGGCCGGCTGCTCTATGAAGGGATCTTCCAGCGCGATTTCCCGCTCGTGCAGGGAATAGTTCTACTGGCCGGGATCATGATCGTAGCGATCAACCTGATCATCGACGTCGTCTATGCGTGGATCGACCCACGCATTCGTTTGGCCCGATAGGCGTGCCATGACCACTACCGACGAGATCGCCACGGCCGCGGCAGCAGCGCCCGCTCCGGCCGCGGCCGAGTATTTCACCCGCCGAGGGGGCGGATTGCGGTTCGTACGGGAGCTGCCACTCTTGCCGCTGGCGATCCTCGTGCCGTTCATCCTGATCGCGATCTTGGCGAATCTGATCGCCCCTTACGACCCGACAGAGCCGATCCCGGGAGCGAAGATCTTCGAACCCCCATTCTGGATGCCGGGGGGGTCGATGCATGCGCTGCTCGGCACCGATTTTCAGGCCCGCGACGTTCTCAGCAGGCTGATCTTCGGCGCCCGCGTGTCGCTGATCGTGGGGATGATGGGCACTATCGTCGCGGGCAGCCTCGGCACTGCGTTGGGGATCCTCTCCGGTTATCTCGGCGGTTGGGTGGATCAGCTGATCATGCGCGTGACCGACGCCTGGCTGGCGCTGCCGGCGCTGGTTTTCGCGATTTTCCTCGCCACCGTCGTTGGGCCCAGCATGTGGAACATCGTCATCATCCTCGGACTTGTCTACTGGACCCGCTACACCCGCGTGATCCGTGGCGAGGTGCTCAGCCTCAGGGAACGCGAATTCGTCAAGCTCGCAGAGATCGCCGGAGGCTCGCGCAGGCGGATCATCCTCCGCCACATCCTCCCCAACGTAATGAATTCCACGATGGTACTGGCTAGCCTGACGATCGGCGTCGTCATCATCGCCGAGGCCTCGCTGAGCTTCCTTGGGATCGGCGTACCGGCGCCGCAGCCGGCCTGGGGATCGATGCTGTCCGACGGCCGCTCGATGCTGATGGTCGGAGACTGGTGGCTGACAGTGTTTCCCGGCCTGTGCATCTTGCTCGTCGTGCTCGCGACGCAGCTGCTTGGCGACTGGCTGAGGGTCCGGCTCGACCCGCAACTGCGCAACATGTAGGCTCGGAGTAACGCAGTGGCGCCGCTTCTCCGGGTCTCGAAACTACAGACCCACTACTTCTCATTCGGCGGGTCGCGCGTCGTCAAAGCCGTCGACGGTGTGAGCTTCACGCTGCGCGAGGGCGAGACGATCGGGCTCGTCGGCGAGTCGGGATGCGGTAAGACCACGACTTGTCTATCGATCGTCGGTCTGCTGCCATCCGCAGCGCGTATCGTCGGCGGCAGCGTGGAGTTTGCCGGGGAGGAGCTGACGCAAAAGCGGCCGCGCGAGATGCGCCGCATCCGCGGTCGGCAGATCGCGATGATTCTGCAGGATCCGATGGCCTCGTTGAACCCGCTGTTCAGCATCTATACGCAGGTTGCGGAGCCCGCCTATTACCATCGGGCGATCCGCGGCCGCTCGTTGCGGCAGCGGGTAGCGGAGCTGTTGCGGGCGGTGCGCATTCCGTCACCGGCGACGCGGATGCGCGAATACCCGCACCAAATGAGCGGCGGCATGCGCCAGCGGGTTGTCGGCGCCATTGCCATGGCGGGCGGCCCGAAGCTGATCATCGCCGACGAGCCGACGACCAATCTCGACGTCACTATTCAGGCGCAGTATTTGGAAGTGCTGAAGGACATCCAGCAGGAAAGCGGGATCGCGCTGATCTTTGTGACTCACAATCTCGGGATCGTTGCCAAAATGTGCGACAGGATGGCGGTCATGTATGCGGGCCAGATCGTTGAGCAGGGCCCCGTCCGCCACCTGTTTCGCGACGCCAAGCACCCCTATACGCAGGCCCTACTCGGTTCGGTGCCCAAGCTCGGCAGCAAGGAGCCGCTGTTTGCGATCCCCGGCCAGCCCCCCAACCTCGCCTATCTGCCGACGGGCTGCGCCTTTCATCCGCGCTGTCCCAATGCGATGTCGCGCTGTGCGGCGCAAGAGCCGGAAAATGCCCTGATCGCAGCCAATTGGACAGCAAAATGCTGGCTCCTCGACGGGCAAACAGAGGAGCGATATGTCAGCGCCGTTGCTTGAGCTGGACGATCTGAAAAAATACTTTCCGGTAAGCACCGGTGCGTTGTGGCGGCGTAAGACCGGCTCGGTGAAGGCCGTGGACGGTGTGGACCTCGCGATCTATCCTGGTGAAACGCTCGGACTGATCGGCGAGTCCGGATGCGGCAAGACAACCACGTCGAAGCTCATCCTGTTGCAAGAGCCCCCCACCGGCGGAAACATCCGGTATGAGGGTGAGAACATCTCGGGGCTGGAAGGGCGCGCGCTTATGCGCTACCGCCGCGAGGTCCAGGTGGTCTTCCAAGATCCGTACAGCTCGCTCAGTCCACGCATGCGGGTCGGCGACATCATTGCTGAACCCCTGGAGATCCACACCAGTCTGACGCGCGCGGCCCGCGCTCAGCGTGTCGCGGAAGTACTGGAGCTCGTCGGGCTGCAACCGGAAGTAGCTCGCCTGTTCCCGCACGAGTTCAGCGGCGGGCAGCGTCAGCGGATCGCGATCGCAAGAGCGCTGGCGACCGACACGCGCCTGATCGTGCTCGACGAGCCGGTCTCGGCGCTGGATGTATCGATCCGCGCGCAAATTATGAACCAGCTGGAGCACCTACAGGAAACGTTAGGCGTCAGTTATCTGTTCATTGGCCACGACCTGGCGACGGTGGCCCATATCAGCGACCGTATCGCAGTCATGTATCTCGGACAGATCGTCGAACTGGCCGATAGTCTCGAATTATGTGCAAGGCCGCTTCATCCCTATACGCAAGCCCTGTTTACCGCGGCCCTGCCATCGCATCCCGATCAGCGGCACGAAAAGCTGAAGATCACCGGCGAGGTCCCGAGCGCGCTCGATCCGCCCGCGGGATGCCGATTCCATACGCGTTGTCCCCATGCGATGCCGCGCTGCGCCTGCGAGGCGCCGGTGCGCAAAGAGGTTGCCGCACGGCATCGCGTCGCTTGTCACCTCTACTGAGCTGGGCACCCTTCCCGCCCCCGCATGCAACCGCATTCGGGGAGGGAAGGGGTGCGGACAGGTTTATTCACAGTCCATTCACAGATCGCAGGTAGCTCAAATGGTCCGCAATTTTACGGGTGACGCTGGGGAACGGATCCTGGTCCAGCATTCGGGCCACCCTATCCCCGTAGGCCGAACAAAGGAGTAGCGCCGGCCTCGTCAGATCGGGATCGCGCTGCGCGCGTTCGCAGATCTCGACCAACAATGCCATTTCCTTCTCGGGTACCCATCGCGCCAGCTTCTCCAAATCACCGAGCGTGATTGGCAACTCGGAGCCTTCGGCAGAACTTTCCGGTCGCGATCGCGGCGTCGGCTCACCGGCGGTCGATCCAAGCTGCATGGCATCACCTCTTGCGACTGGTTGCCGATCTCGGGATCATTAGCTGCTCGTAATCCGGGCCCGTATCTGAGATCAGCGACTGGTGTAAGTTTATCATCCTCGACTGGAACGATCTCAATCGACCCAGGCGGTTAAAAATTCGGGCACGAGGTTTTTGCGATGTGGTGCGCAGCGCGCCAGCGCGTCGAATTGCGCTTGCGGCCAACGCGCAAGCTCGCCCGATAAGGGGATGTTAACCGAATACAAGATAATCGACCTCGGTAGTGATTCGGAAGAAAGCAGGCTGAGCCTTGGTTAACACCGGCGTCAATTCCGGTCAACTCTGTCCGGAAGTCAGCATGCCGATCCCGCGCTCTTTGTGCACGCGTGACCTGATAGCTCTGACGCTGCAAACGAGGAACCAGTCTACCCGCGGCTGCGCCACCGGCAATCAGAATTGCTGGCGTGGAGTGCGGCAGCCGTTCGCAGTGAACGCCGCAGTAGCTCCGCAACGCGACTGATGCGATTTGCACTGGCCATCTTTCGTCGCAGACGCCTTCGTCCTACCCGTGCCGCTGTCGCACTTTGCGCAATTCGCATCATACCCTGTAGCGCCGTCACCGTTCTGCCGCTGCGGCAGGCTGCTGCGGGCATATTGCCGCACTGGAACAACGAGTGGGTCCCATCCGTCATCGCGTTCGCACTAATTGCCGGAGCCGCCCTCGCGCTGGCCTGCCTCGCGTTATTTGCGCTTCAGCACCAGCAACTCGCCGCGATGCGCCTGCGGCGCAGCGAGGCAAGTCTTAAACGCCGGACCGCGCTTCTGCAGAGCACCCTCGAAAACATCGGCGAGGGTCTGAGTGTCTTCGACAGGCAGGGCCGGCTCGTTGTCTGGAATTCCCGCTTCCGGGAGTTGCTCGACCTGCCGCCTGCCCTCGCCGCCAGCACGCCGCTGCGCGACATTCTGATGCTCCAGGCTGTGCGCGGGGATTTTGGCGACGGTGATCCCGAAGCCGAGGCGGCCAAGCGGCTGGAGCGGTTCTACCGGGACGTGCCCATCAGAAAGGAACGGGCCACTCCAACTGGGCGCATCCTACAAATTGCCCGCCGCGCTACGCCCGACGGCGCCGTTGTCTCGGTCTACTCAGATGTCACCGATGTCCGATCATTCGAGCGGATGTTGATCCAAGCGCGCAGCCAAGCCGAGGCGGCGAACCGGTCAAAAAGCGACTTCCTCGCCAATATGAGCCACGAGCTGCGCACTCCGCTCAACGCGATCATCGGCTTCTCCGAGATTATCGCTGATGAGCTGTTTGGTCCGATCGCCAATGCGCGATATCTGGAGTACATAAAGGATATCCATAAAAGTAGTCTCCATCTCTTATCAATCATCAACGACGTTCTCGACATGTCGAAGATCGAGGCGGGCAAGCTCGAGCTCTCCAAGGAGGTACTGAACATCCAAAGCGTGATTGCCGATGTCGGTCGCATGATGCGCGAGCTCGCCGAGAACCGGCACATCGCGCTGGTCGTGGAGCCGCTGGACCAGGATGTTGAGATCTGGGCCGACGCGCGCGCCATGAAGCAGATATTCCTCAACCTGCTGTCCAACGCGATAAAGTTCTCGCGCGAGGGCGGTCGCGTCTGTGTTCGCGTGTCTGCCGATCAGTCCGCGCTCGCGGTCGTGCAGGTCGAGGATTTCGGGATAGGCATGAACGAAGAAGAGCAAGAGCGCGCTCTACAGCCCTTCGGACAGGCCAAACCGGCTACCACGAGCAATTATGGCGGCACAGGCCTCGGGCTCCCGATTACAAAGGGCCTTGTCGAAGCCCACGGGGGAAAATTGACGATCAACAGCCGCCCGGGCCGCGGAACCGTGATCCGCGTCACTCTGCCGAGGGAACTGAAGATGGCGAAGTCGCTTGCGTGAGGCAGCAGCTATGGAGCCGTCCGCAAGAGGGCGTCCGAGCGTACAACGCGAAAGAGAAAGATGCCCGGGAGCAGCATCGCACTCAGGATAGCCATGCTGCGAAAACAATCCCGGTAGGCGGTGAACGTCGCCAGTTCGAGCGACTGCGGCGGCAGACCGCCGCTGAGCGCTCCGCGGCCCAACATGCCGATGAGGTCGCTGTGGACCCGGCCTTGCAGGACCGCGGTCATAATCGCCACGCCAGTTGCGCAACCGAGTTGGCGGAGCAGGTTGTACATCCCCGCTGCGTCGGTTCGCGGCTCCGCGCCAAGCGTGGAAAATGCAAGCGTGCTGAGCGGAGTGAACAGCAAACCGACCCCCACTCCCTGAACCGCACCGGCAGACGCAAGCCATAGCTCGCTCCCTTGGAGCGGCACGCGCGAAATCAGCGCCAAGCCCGCCGCCCAGATGAGAAGACCGGCGGCCAGCAGGGCCCGACAACCGACCTTATCGATGAGGTAGCCGACAGCCAGCATCGTGAGCATCGTTCCCAGGCCGCGCGGAAACAGGGCGAAGCCGGTTTGCGTTGCATCGTAGCCGAGCGGGCCTTCACTCAATGCCGGCACAAAAACGATCGTCGTGAAAAGCAGCGCGCCGACCATGAAGTTATAGAACACCGCAGTTACGAAATTTAAGTCGCGGAGCACGTGAAACTTGAGAGGCATGAACTGCGAGCGAAGATTGCGAACGGCAATGCCCGTGAAGGCGAGTGCGGCAATCCCGGCTTCTGCGACGACCTCCACTGAGAAGGGCCACGTCTGGCCGATGGTGCGCTGGAGCGCCAGTTGCAGCGCAGCCACGCCGAGCACGAGAAATCCAATCCCGATGCTGTCGATCTGCGATCGATCCGCCTGCTCTGCCGCCGTTGGCACCGACCCTAGTCCCGATATCGCGATCAGTCCGAGCGGCACGTTAACGACGAAAATCCAGCGCCACGAAGCCAGGTCCGTAATGACGCCGCCGAGAATAGGGCCCAATATCGGGCCGGCCATGATCGTCGCTCCCCACCAGGCTAACATTCGACCGTGATCTTGCTTCGGATACAGATCGAGCAGGATCGCCTGCGCAAGCGGCTGGATGATGCCCGCCGCGGCGCCTTGAACGAGACGGAACATGATCAGCGCCGCCGCAGACGGCGTGATCGCGCACAGTACGGAGGCAACGACAAACAAGCCGATTGCGCCGGTAAAAAGCTGCCGCGCCCCATAACGCCTGCGCAGCCAGCCGGTCAGAACCGCCATTACCGCCGAGGCGCAGAGATAACTCGTCATCACCCAGGAACCGAGTTCGATCCCGCCGCCCAGGTTTTGCTCGAGCTGCGGCAATGAGACATTGGCGATCGTAGCGTCGAACGCCTGCAACGCAGTCGCGATCATCAGCGCGACGGTGGTCTTGCGGCGGCTCGCGAGCGGCGGAATGCGGGCGCCAGAGTTCATTCGCGCCCTGAACCGGCGGAGACGAAGGGCCGCGCACGCTTATCGCAGCCTTGGATCAGATTCCGAGCCTGCCTAGCGCGCAATCCGCCATCTCCCCCGTTTCCTGGAATATTGGCCGCCCCGAGCTTGCGAATTCTTGTGAAATTGTAACAATGGGTCAACACTGCCGCACGGCCAATTATTCCTAATTTTACTGATATTATTATCTTTGCGAGAGCGTAGGAGACTAATGCGCTTTCATCTTCTGTTAATTTACGGTTCGTAATGTCGGTGATCTCCGGAAAATTCTCCGGATATCGCATCTAGCGCGAGGTTTGCCGTGAACCGCCTGACCATGCTCGTAACGGCCGAGGGGGATTGGGTGCGAGAAGGCAGCGTTGAGTTTCGGGCCGCTTTGGGAGACCCGGAGCCCGACTATGACGCGAGCCTGTTTGCCGTGGTGAATTTAGGCTTCATCAGATTTCAGATACTCGAGGATTCGATTATCGAGATCGATTTGCATCCGCGCAACATCGAGCTGCCCGCGCTCCTAGCAATACAACATCAGTTGCTTTCTTCTAAAGTCAAACTCTTCCGCATCAAATATTTCGATATCTCGTGGAACTCTGAAATTCTATGCTCGGCCGAATTAGCCGTGTCACGGCTATCCGAGCTGTGCTCCCCGAAGTTCGCGCCAGCTGACAAAGACAAATACCTCGTGGAACCCCAAGACTACTCGAAGCTATTTGAATCCGAGGAAGGGCCGCTCCAGTTGCTGGCGCAGAAATGGCGAATGTCATTCGGCCATTTCGATCCAAGCGTGATAACCTTTGCCATCAAGCAACAGCTGCTTTCGCGAATGATCATTGCCGCCGTTAGCCCGCGGATGCCCGAACCAGTTTTCCGGTTTATTGGAGATGGACATACCAATTGGCTGGACAGCGATTATCACTTGCATGCGATCGGCCAGAAAATGGTGGATCAACCCGACAAAGATTACGGTGCGTGGGTCTCGCAGTTCTATAAGAGCGTCGCCAGTACCGGCCAGCCGCGTTACGACTATGTCACCGCAGCGATAGAGCATCGGCCAGGGACTTTTGTGACGCGTTACGAGAGGCTGCTGCTGCCGTGGAAGACGCCTTCCGATGAGGTTCTCGTGACGCTCTCGTCGAGAGGCCTGCCTGATCCCGGTAATGCCGCGGCGGGATTATCGATGGTTGATCCCGACAGCTCCTCGATCAGAAAATTCGCGAGATCTTCATAAGCTTCCCTGGCCGACAGATAGGCGAGGACGTTCTCGATGGCCCCCGAGGGCGCGCCCGGGAAAAAGATGCTGCGGCTTTCGTGCTTGTAGCCATACCCGGCGGCGACACCCTTCTCTACAAGGACAGGCGCAACGATCGCAACGCACCAATCGACAGGCCAACGCGACACGGCGCAGGCTCGTCCCAATCGCGCGAGTAGGTGCGACAGCTGATGGCCGCGAAAGTCCGGACGGATCCAATGGGCACCCGCGCAGAACACCACTCCGGTTATCCATTTGGCGGCCGGCGCGGTGACCGTGCAGCTCTGGCCCTCATCGCGCCCACCATACAGCATGAGCCGAACTTCTTCTTCCAGTGTCGTGTCCGGCCAATAATGCATTCGTCCTGCCTGAGTAAGCACGATTTCGCCTTGTTCGTCCTCACCAGAAATCCAATAAGAGTTCTCCGGAACCAGATCGCAATAGTCCGGATCAAACATTTTAACTAACGGAAACCACGTGCGATTGGCTACGTGGCGCTTGTTGATGCGGGCCAATTCAGCAAAATCATGGCGCAGGCGCAGCCGGATGCCGGCCCGCCGCGCCGCCTTGTCGCCTTCGAGCACAAAGCGCGCGAGCAGCCTTGCCGGGCCATGCTTGATCGTCAGCACATCCGGGAGGCGGAGATTGTTTTCCGGGACAATATTCGGATAGATCAGCGCCATCGACATCCTCGGCGTCCGCGTTGTTAAGCAAAAAACGTAATACTCGGAGACTAATTCGAATGTTTTTCCTCAATCATTAGCTAATGAAACATCTAAATTTGTTTGATTTCTACCGGTCTGCTGATAAAATGTCAATAAATAAAGCGGTTAATGAAAATTTAAATTCTCTGAGAGATTTGCTAAAATCCTTAGTAAGTTTTACCTCGATTGACGCTTCGTTGATTTCGATCACAGTCTGATCACGCCAATGCGTGTTGCACCAGCGGCGGATTGTTCAGATACTGGCAGTCGGTGTATCGGATGAGATGCACCCATCCAACACGGCCAGGTTCCCGAATGACCAGCAAGGACGAACTGAAGCACGCGGTATGCACGGCGATCGACCGCCGCGCCGATGCCATTATCGATCTCGGCGAGACGATCCTGCGCAACCCCGAAACCGGCTTCAACGAGTTCAAGACCGCCGCATTCGTCGCACAGCAGATGGGCGCGCTGGGGCTGGCGCCGCAAACCGGGCTTGCGTTGACCGGCGTCAAGGGCCGTCTTGTCGGCCGACAACCGGGGCCGCGGCTCGCGTTGATCGGCGAACTCGACAGCCTGCGCACCTCCGAGCACCCGCTCGCTGACCCGGCGACCGGAGCAGCGCACAGCTGCGGGCACAACGCGCAGATCGCCGGAATGCTCGGCGCCGCGACGGGGCTCACCGAGAGCAAGGCTGCCGAGCACCTTGCCGGCGAGATCGTTTTCTTTGCGGTCCCCGCCGAAGAGTTCATCGATGTCGAGGAGCGGGCGGCGCGGGTTGCCAAAGGCGAAATCGAATTCATGCTGGGCAAGCCTGAGCTCGTCGCCAAAGGCCATTTCGACGATATTGACATGGCGATGCTGATCCACACCGGCTCGCGTGACGGCGCCAAGACCCGGGCGGTGTTGGCCCAGTCCTCCAACGGCGCATTGATCAAGCAGATCCGCTTTATCGGGCAGGCCGCGCATGCCGGCAGCCTGCCGCAGCTCGGGGTGAACGCGCTACACGCAGCAGTGATCGCGATGAACGCGATATCGGCGCAACGCGAGACCTTCTGGGAGAAGGACACGATCCGCATCCACCCGATCATTACCAAAGGCGGTGATGCGGTCAGTGTCGTGCCGGCCGAAGTGCGGATGGAGACTTTCGTTCGCGGTGGCTCGCTCGAGGCGATCCTTGACGCCAACCGCAAGGTCGACCGCTGCTTGCGCGCGGGGGCGCTGGCGATGGGAGCCGAGGTCGAGATCCACACGATCCCCGGCTATCTGCCGCAGCGCAACGACAGGCGGCTGGGCGAGATTTTCGGCGGGAATGTCGAGACCTTGTTCGGGCCCGGCGAGTTCACAATCGGCGGCCATCGCACCGGCTCGACCGACATGGGCGATCTCGCGCATCTGATGCCGGTCATCCATCCCTATCTCGTCGCTGCCGAAGGCAAAGCGCACGGCGCCGACTGGCGCATCAACGAGCCGCAACACGGCTATCTGACGCCGGCCAAACTCCTCGCGATGACTGCGGTCGACCTGCTTTGGGACAACGCGGCAGCGGGCAGGGAGATCCTCACCGAGTTCAAACCGGCCATGACCAAAGAGGCCTATCTGGCGTTCCAGCGCAGTCTCTTCCGCAAGGAGCGCTATACTTACGCAGATCAGTGATCAGAGCATAGGGCACCGCATTTCCTCTGTGGCGAGTTACTCAACGAACGTGTGATCTGCGAGCGGCGCGGCCTCTGGCCCGGAACTTCGTTAACCTTGAAATGTTCATGTTTTGGTGCGGCACGCGCCCCCGGGGAGCTCGCGCGGGCGCACGGCCGCTAAGTTGTAGGCGCCGCCGGCATCGCCATCATCGTCTTATCGGTCATCGCGCTCGCCGGCACCGCCTCCGGCGCGCTCGCTTCGATCGTGACGATCGTGATCGGCGTGGGTCTAATCGTGCAGGCCTTCAATAGCGCTGCCGAAAATTCTAGGGTGGCGGCCAATGCGGTGCCGATCCCTGATATTGGCGGCGGGATGATGGTCGACTGCCTCGCCTGCATTACCGGGATAGTGCTGGGCGTGCTGGCGCTGGTCGGTGTCAATGCTCCGCACCTGGTTCCGGCGGCGCTGATCGTGTTCGGCGGCGCCCTCCCCCTCAGCGGAGCCATCGGCATGTGGCCCGCAGCAGCCTCGCAGGTCACGACACCGGGAGGCCAGACGCAAGTTGTTTCCTATCAAAGCTCGGCCGCTACCGCCGGCATGGAGATCCTCGTCGGGATCGCCGGGATCGTGTTGGGAATCCTATCGCTGATCTTCATGGGGTCTTGGGTGCTCGTGCTGGTCGGCTTCATTGCGGTGGGAGCGGCGTTGCTGATGGTCAGCGCAACCTTCAGCGGCACCGTAATGCGGCTGTTCACGGCAACGGCCTGAGCAGAGCGGGCGCCGGTCTGTCGGCGGCCGTTTCTTGGTTCACGATCTCACAAGCCCGTTTGCGCGCACCTCCGCTCGCGGGCGGGTTTGTGCTTTCAATCAGCGTGTGATGCGCGAGCGCTTATTCCGCGGTTGCGTAAGTCACGCTTTGCGTGGAAAATTCGAGCTGCGGTGGGAGTGTGGCGACCGACCGAAGGTTAATATTAGGGCGGCGCAACGCAGCGAAACTCACGGCCGGCGCACGCGATTAGGGTAGGCGGCAACAATGTAGCGCGGAGTAAGCAGATGCCTTTCGACGGAATAGAATCCTACGGGTCAGTCCAACTTGCGAAGCTCGAGGCGGTGGAACGCCTGCTCGCGACCGAACAGCAGTGGTGCAAGGGTAGGTTGCGCGACGCGCAGGGGCGCCACTGTTTGGTCGGTGCGATCGAGGCCGTGGAGGGGCGGCAGATGCTCCAGCGCGTCGTCCTGCATGCTGCCAGGGAGGTGAGCGGGAAGCGTTACTGGCGGATCGAGTTCTTCAACGACGATCCGCATACCACGCACACTGACGTGCTGGAGGTGCTGCGCCGGGCCCGGCACAACATTATCGCCGGGATGATTTACGATCCGCAGCCGTGGCACCGGAGATTGGTACGTAGGCTGCACAGCTTCATCGGGCCGGTCTCCGCCACTGGCGCGCCGCTCCGCCCGGAAGGCCCCGGAGCCTGGGACCCGACGCGGGAACTTGCTGCTGCGCACGCTTTGCCGCAGCCGTCTGCCGTCCGCGCGGAGCGGAATGAGCGCGCCGGGGTGCTGGAGCTGCAAGACTAGATTTAGGTGCCGATTAGCATCCCGCTGCGCGCTCGGCGCGGGCCGAGGCGCAACGGGAGACGTACGCCCTTGTGTATCGCACTCCAGCGAGCGTTTACGGCCGCCTGCCCGCGTTTCGAGCTCTAAAGGGTGACGGGGATGCGTAGCTTGTGGTCGGATGCCGATGCCGGGCAGATCGTCGAGCCCTACGCCGAGCGGGGGATCGCACGCGATCTTGCGCTGCGCGTTTATACGACGCGTCTCTTGGGCAGTGACCCGAAGCTGGTATTGCACGGCGGTGGCAACACGTCGGTAAAGACGGTGATGAAGGACCTCCTCGACGAGGAGGTGGAGGTGCTTTGCGTCAAGGGTAGCGGCTGGGATATGGCGGCAATAGAGCCCGCTGGACTTCCGGCGGTGCGGCTTGCGCCACTGCGCAAACTGCGCAGGCGCGCAGCGCTTTCGGACGAGGACATGGTCCACATCCAGCGCGCCAATCTTCTCGACCCCGGGGCGCCGAACCCGTCAGTCGAAACCCTGCTCCATGCTTTTCTGCCGCACAAGTTTGTCGACCACACGCATTCTTCCGCGGTGTTGAGTATCGCCGATCAACCCGACGCAGCCGAGCGCTGTGCCGATCTCTATGGCCGGCGGATGGGCCTGGTTCCGTATATCATGCCGGGCTTCCTGCTCGCCAAAAAGGCGGCCGAGATCTTCGAGGCCGATCCCGCCGTCGAAGGTCTCGTGCTGCTGAAGCACGGAGTGTTCACATTCGGCGACACGGCGCAGGAAGCCTATGAGCGCATGATCGCGATGGTTTCTCGGGCCGAAGAGCAGCTGGCGCATCGCCGGAATCGGGTGTTCGCCCCTGCCCGTCTGCCCCCCGCGATCGCGGAAGTGGCTGAGGTCGCACCGATCCTGCGCGGCGCCTGCGCGATCGCTGATCCGAGCGGGTCAGGCGCTTATAAGCGCTTCATCCTAGAATTCCGCTCGAGCGCTGCGGTTCTCAACTATGTCAATGGGGCTGAACTCCACCGCTACGGCCAAGCCGGGGTGGCGACGCCGGATCACACGATCCGCACAAAGAATTACCCGCTCATCGCGCCGGCCCCCGAGAAGGGCCGGCTTGACGCGTTCAGGCAGGCGGCGCACGCATCGGTGGAGCGCTTCGCCGCCGACTATCGCACCTATTTTGCTCGTCACAACGCGCGTCTAGCCACACCTAAGCGCGAGCTCGACCCGATGCCGCGCGTGATACTCGTGCCGGGGCTCGGCCTGTTCGGCCTCGGACGCGGCGCCAAGGACGCGCGGATTGCGGCAGACATTGCCGAGTCCACGATCGAGACCATCACCGATGCCGAGGCGATTGGCCGGTTCGAATCGGTCAGCGAGGCCGACCTTTTCGATATCGAATATTGGTCACTGGAACAAGCAAAGCTAGGTCAGAGCAATGAGAAACCGCTGGCGGGGCAAATCGCCATCGTAACCGGCGGGGCCGGCACGATCGGCTTGGCCACGGCACGAGCTATGGCCGCCGCCGGCGCTGAGGTGGCGTTGCTCGATATTACCGGCGTTCAAGACGCGGCGCAAAAACTCGGCGGCGCAGCGCTGGCTATTGCATGCGATTTGACCGACCCAGTGGCGGTGCGGCTTGCGTTTGATCGGGTCGCCGCGCATTTCGGCGGCATCGATATTGTCGTCTCCAACGCGGGCGCCGCATTCCAAGGCCGGATCGGCGAACTCGAGGATGCGGTTCTGCGGCGGAGCTTCGAGCTCAATTTCTTCGCGCACCAGACGGTGGCGCAAAACGCGGTCCGCATCATGCGCACACAGGGCACCGGCGGCTGCCTCCTGTTCAACGTCTCGAAACAGGCAATCAATCCGGGCCCTCAGGCGGGGCCGTACGGCCTGCCCAAGGCGGCGACGTTGTTCCTCGCGCGGCAATATGCGCTCGAATACGGCGCCGACGGCATCCGCGCCAATGCCGTCAATGCCGACGGCATTCGCGGCGGGTTGCTGACGCCGCAATTCATCGAGCAGCGCGCCGCCGCGTATGGGATCACGCCGAGCGAATATATGTCGCGCAATCTGCTGCGCCGCGAGGTGACCGCCGAAGATGTTGCGCAGGCGTTTGTACATCACGCCTTGGCGCTCAAAACCACTGCCGACGTCACAACGGTCGACGGCGGCAGTATCGCCGCCGCCCTGCGTTAACCAGCAGATACTTGACCGGACGAGCGCAGCGCTGATAGGGAACGCCGGTTTCATCGAGGCTAGCGCCCGCACAATCCTCGGATGGGTAGGTTTTGGCCCCAGGCAATCCGAACGAACCTGAGATCCGCGACTGGTGCGTCAAACATCTCGCGCGCACGCTCGATTTACCGGAGCAGACAATCGATCCGGAAGCCAAGTTTACGCGATTGGGTCTCGATTCCGCCAATTCGGTATATTTGCTCGTCGAACTCGAGGAATGGCTCGGGACCGAGCTCCAGGCCGAATTGATTTTCGAGTATCCGTCAATCACCGAACTCGCTCGTTACCTGGCACAGCGTGCGGCAGGTGAGCACGGAACCAGCTGAACGGCGCCCCTCGTCCGCGCCAGCCATACCGGTCGAGGTTACCTCGCTGGCCAGCGTTCTCCGTAACCGGGCAGCCGAACGGCCCGACGACGCGGGCTACATTTTTCTGCCGGATCGGCGCGGCGAGCGGCTTCAATTGACCTACTCAGAACTTTATACGCGTGCGCGCGCCGTTGCGGTGCGCCTGGCCGAGCACGGCAACAGAGGCGATCGCGCCGCTCTCTTGTTCCCTCCTGGCCTTGACTTTGTCGTCGCATTCTTTGGTTGTTTGCTGGCCGGGATCATCGCGGTTCCGCTGATGATCCCGCGGCGCGACAGTGCGCGCGATGCCAGCGCCGCGCTACTGGCCGACTGCTCCCCGCGGTTTGCAATGACCTCCCGCGAGCTGGTCACAGTGGCGCGGCCGGATCTGGCGGAACGGTTCTCGGGCGCCGAATTAGAATGGCTCTTTGTCGATGCGGCGACTGCCGAATCCAATACCGCCGGCATCGCGCTGCCGAACCTAGAGCCGGCTGACATTGCGTTTCTGCAATACACATCGGGTTCGACGTCAACCCCCAAAGGCGTGATCGTCAGCCACGACAATTTGCTGCACAATCTCGAGATGATCCGTATCGCTTTTGGCAATACTCCGCAATCGACGCACGTCACTTGGGTCCCGCATTACCACGACATGGGTCTCATTCTGGGCATTCTTCAGTCGCTTTACGTTGGGGCGCTGTGCGTGCTGATGGCTCCAGTCAGCTTTTTGCAGCGCCCGCTTAGCTGGTTGCGGGCGATCTCCGATTTTCAGGCAGACCTCGCCGGCGGCCCCAATTTCGCCTACGACCGCTGCATCAAACGCCATCGTCCCGAGGAGATGCACGGCGTCGATCTGTCGTGCTGGAAGCTTGCTTATAACGGCGCAGAACCCGTCCGGGCCGAGACGATCGAGCGGTTTGCGACGACCTTCGCGCCGTATGGATTTGCCGCGAACAGCGCCCATCCGGCTTATGGAATGGCTGAGGCGACGTTACTCATCGCTTCCGGCAAGCGCGGCGGGGGCCCCCTTATACGAACCGTAAGCCGCAGTGCTCTGCAGCGTCACCGGGCGGTTCCGCCAACGCCCGGCGAGGATGCCTATAAGGTAGTCGGCTGCGGCCGTCCGTTGGCGGGCACATGCCTCGCCATTGTCGACCCGGACAACCAGCGGCGCCTGCGAGCCGGCCGGATCGGCGAAATCTGGACATCGGGACCTCATGTCGCTCGCGGTTATTGGCGCCACTCAGGGGCTAGCGCCGCCGTCTTCCAGGCGGTCATCGATGGCGAACCGGAGGGCGTCTGGCTGCGGACCGGCGATCTCGGTTGCGTGGACGAGAACGACGAACTCTACGTCACCGGGAGGATCAAGGACGTCATCATCGTCCGCGGCGTCAACCACTATCCCCAGGATATCGAAAATACTGTGCAAGACTGCCACCCCGCGTTGCGGCGGCATTGCGGCGCCGCTTTTGGCGTGCTCGATCAAAACGGAGAAGAGCAGCTGGTCATCGTGCAAGAAGTGGAACGCGCATACCGCCATGACTTCGCCATCGGCGAAGTCATCGGCTCCATTCGCGAGGCCGTCACGCAGGAACACGACATAGCGCCGCGTGAAATCGTGTTGGTTCGCAGCGGTACGGTGCCGCAAACCACGAGCGGCAAGATACAGCGCAGCCTTACAAAACAGATGTTTTTGGCGAGGTCGTTGGCGGTCCTGCAATGAGCGGACCGTGCGCTAGACGCGATAAAAAGCCGACCGGTATCTGTCCCACTTGGCTTGCCACTGCCTGACCTTTCTCGCCAAGCGGACCCTCAGCCGGTTCCCCGCGCGGCGGGCGTGGGCGATGTCTTCCTCCGGAGTGCGAGTGAGCAAGCAGAAATTGGCCCCGCGTGGCGTCTCTCCGCGCCCGATCAGCTCGAGCCGGAACCCGGGCAAGAGGCGGCACATCCGCAAACCCAAGCCGCCGATTTCTTCGGCAAACCGCTCGGCAGCGACAGTTTTTTCGAGGAATGCTTCGACGAATTCAAGAAAGATCCGAATATTCGGAGATCGCTGTATCGTATCTCGCATGCCTCGCACGACGAAGGGCTCGTGGCCCTCCACGTCGATCTTGACCAGATCAATGGCCAAATCTTTGGGGAGGAAGCCGTCGATCGTGAGCATGTCGAGCTCGATGGAACGCGTTGCCGCGCTGTCCTGGCCGATATCGGTCATTGAGGCGCCTCCCAAAAGCTCAGGAATATAGTGGAGCGTCCCCCGCCCGGCCGCGGCACCGACCAACGCATTTACCGCCACGACGTTGGGATTCTGCGTCAGCCTGTTGGCGTAGAGGGTCCGTTTGAGCAGCTCGAAGGTGTGCGGATTGGCTTCGAACGAATAGAGGCGACCGCGCTCTCTAACAAAGGTCGACGAAGTCGCCGTGTAGAGGCCAAAATTCGCCCCGATGTCGAGGACTACCGAGTCCGCTCGCAGGAAGCTGCAAAAAACCGGAAGAAAATGTGTCTCCATCTCCCAGCCGAGAAGGTAATCGATCGAATCCCACGAGTTAGTGTCGACGCAAATATATTCGCCGGTGCGTAACCTGACGAAAGCCTTGTCGGCGCCAAGAGAAATGGGCCGTCCCACCGTCCAGTCTCGATCTGAGGAGCCCCAATGCGCCCTGGTTCGTTGCGCCGTTGTCGCCCCGCCCACCCTTCTCGCATATTGTAGCGTCACGAGCCCAGAAAGGTCTCGTCAGTGCCGAGGTCCGAAAAGCTGACAGCGATGCTGCGTGTCGTAGCGCATCTGGCCGCTGCAGCGGTTCTGTTCGCATGTGCTCCCGCTGTCCCGCGGCCGCCGCAGGCTGAGAACCCGTTGATCGGAGAATGGGCCACGGCGGATAACGCCAGCATCAGCATTCGCCCCGACACGATCGTTCAGCACCAGCCGGACGGCGAAAGCATAGTGCTCGACCAAGACACCTGCCGCGGAGTTTTCCGCTTTTCGTACGGCACCAGGAGCCGTGAGGCATTGTCGGCCCTCGTCCCTCGTCAGCCGGAGCTGCGCCAACGGCTCTCGGATCTGCTTGTCGGATCGAGCTACCCGGTCGCCGAAGTCGTTTGCGACCGCGGCGACCAGACCTATGTCCTGCTTAACGACCACCAGCTGGTGGCGATCTACCGCGATGGCGATATCGGCGCGATCGATCGCTTGGCGCGCAACTGATCCGTGCTATGTTCTGGGCAGCGAGGCGGAACTTGCCACAGTCAATGAGGGCGGGGCGGCGGCCCTTGGCTCTTTATCTCGCTTTGCTGAGTTTGGGGGCGGGGCCGCTCGCTTCATGCATCGGCAACAAAGGCCCGCAGCCGCAGAGCTCGCCGGTTAGTCTCTTGCCGTCGCAACAAAATGCGGGCCTCGCCCCCATTCCACGTCCGGCCCGCAAGCCGGCTCCGCCGCCGAGCATGGAACCTCCCCCCTCCAATGCAGGGGAAGCAACTGCGATGGATTCTCCAAACCCATCGCTGGTTGTCCCGTCCCCCCCGTCATCAAAGCCTTCCGGGTCGGAGGCCATGTCAACCTCCCTGGGTCCTGCGGGCTCGCCGCCTCTGCAGGCCAACGAACTCATCGGGCTCGACCAGTCGGCGGCGACGCGCCTTTTCGGGCCGGCGACCGAGCGGTCGGAGCGACCCCCCGCCACCGTCTGGCGCTATAAGAATGCCTCCTGCGAGCTCGACCTCTTTTTCTACCTCGATCTGCGCAGCGGCCGTATGCGGACGCTACATTACTCAATGAGTGGGGATGGGGGCGATACGGCCGCGCGACAGGGTTGCCTCAAATCTTTGTTTGCCGAACGACACAACTAATACCGAAGTACTATGACGCACCTGTTACTTGTTGACGATGATGATCTATTCCGTGAGTCTCTCGGCCTTAATCTGATCGATGAAGGATATGAGGTCACCAGTTTTGCGAACGGCGCGGAAGCCCTTACTTATCTCGACCGAGGCGGTGTCGCGGATGTGATGTTGCTGGACTGGCGCATGCCCCACCTCACCGGGCTCGAGGTACTGCGGCGGATGCGCGGTGCGGGCATTGCAATCCCGGTCATTTTTTTGACCGTCCTATCGGACGACATTTATGAAGAGGCCGCCCTCGAAGGGGGCGCGGTCGACTTCATCGACAAATCACGTCGCCTGCCGATCCTGCTAAAACGCCTGCAGTTGATCGCCGAAGGCGGACGTCCGGCCGCGGAGCCTGAACCGGTGCACCCGGCACCCGTGCGCCTCGGTCGCCTCGTGCTCCGCTTCGACACAAATCGCGCTCTCTGGGGCAGGCGCACCGTCGATCTCACACTGACCGAATTCAAGATTCTCACCCTGTTAGCCGAGAGAGCGGGCCGGGACGTCGGATACCGCGAGATCTACGATCTCGTACATGGTAAGGATTTCATAGCGGGGCACGGTTCGGAGGGGTATCGCGCCAATGTACGCACCTTCATCAAGCGTATCCGCAAGAAATTCCGCGACGTCGACCCCGATTTCGACCAGATCGAAAACTACGCCGGTTTCGGATACCGCTGGACAGCCGATAACTGAGACGAGACACGGTGTCCGCTGGACGTGGTCTCTGACAGCAAAAACAGCATTCCTTGGTGTCGTTTTTGTGCTTGTTCCGCTTTTTCTTTATCTCGAATTCCGTGCCGCCTACGAGAAGAGCCAAGAGCTGTTGCTGCGTAGCGTCCGCGTCGAAGGGCGCACGATCAGTCAATTCCTGCTGCCGTTACTCGAGAAGGCCGACGGCGCAACGCTACCCGAACTGGGGCAATATCTTGCCCGGTATGCCGGAGATATGACGACAGTAAAGCTGCTGTTGCAACCGGCCGGAGCGCATAACGGGCCGGAGGGCTTCTATTATATTGCGTCTTGGCCGTCCGTCGCGCCGAGCAACTTGGAGGCGGAGCGCGAGACCTTAGCGCGTCAGGGGGTGCTCGACCGTCTTGCCGAGAACTGCCAGGGCGAAATGCCCTTCTCGCTGATTTATCACCGCCCGACCGGCGGTGCCGAGGTCGTGACGGCCGTGACACCGCTTTTGACCCCGGTCGGCTGCTGGGCCGTCGTCACGTCCTTTTCGGAAGACGCATTCTCCGGCATCCATCTCGGGCAGCCTTATTGGGCAACCCCGCCGGTCATCATCGCTGCGCTGATTTACCTGACAATGGCGGCCATCACTTTTGCGACGTTGCTGAGCGTTCGCAACGGCCTGCGCCGGTTCGCCCGCCGCGCGCGCCGCATCCGCGACCAAGGGCCCGACGCGGGGTCGTTTTCCGACCGCAACAACCTCCCGGAACTCGCCGATGTCGCGGCCGAGTTCGACCGGTTGATCGAGGTCTTGCATCGCTCCGCCGCCGATATCCGGCGTACGGCGGAGGACAATGCCCATGCCTTCAAGACGCCGATAGCCGTTATCCGCCAATCGCTGGAGCCGCTGCGGCGTGCACTGCCCAAAGACCACCAGCGCGCGGAGCGCGCGCTCGGCATCCTCGAACACTCGGTCGATCGTTTGGAAGCGCTCGTCGCAACCGCGAGACGGCTCGACGAAGCGACCGCCGATCTATTGGCCAAGCCATTGGTGCCGGTCGATTTGGGACGGGTTATCGGGGGCATCATCCAAATCCGATCGGCAATCCTCGCCGGCCGCGACGTGTCGATCATTCTCCCCAACCACGACCTTACGATCTCGGCCGATGTGCCCTTGGGCCTGTTCGTACTCGGTTCGGAGGAAATGATCGAAACGGTTGTCGAGAACCTGATCGACAATGCGGTTTCATTCTCAGCAACGGGGGGCCGGATCTTCGTGCATTTGACCAGCGACGGACGCTTTGCCCATTTCACCCTGTCGGATGAGGGTCCGGGCATCCCGGCGGATCGGCTGGAACACATCTTTGACCGCTATTATTCCGAACGGCTGGCCACTGAGGCGGGCGAGACGTCCGAGAACTATTTCGGGATCGGATTGTGGATCGCACGGCGAAACGTCGAGGCGATGGGCGGTACGATCATCGCACAAAATCGAGAACCGCACGGGCTGGCGATGCACGTCCGGCTGCCTCTGGCGCCCGTTGCCGGGTAACGCAAGAGATCTCCATACCCGCAATGGAAGCGCGGCTCAAAACCGGCATCTGGATCAAGGCTCTGATCCGCCGCTGCGATCTTGCCGCGATTCCGATCGCCGTACTGGCCCGCGGCGACGGCGATGCCGGCGCGGTTCTGCTCAAGGTGAACGGGAACGACGGGTTTTTTGTGCTGACGCAAGCGCGCGCTCAGAATGGCGAACTCGTCTGGATGCGGGCGACTGGCCCACTTCCGGTCCCCGAGACCGACGCCAACGCCTACATCGGCCGGCAGCGGCGGCGAGATCCGGACATCTGGGTTCTCGAAATCGAGACGGCCGCGGCGGAAAAGCTCATAGATGGTCCAATCGTCTGAGGAACAATGGCCAAATACCGTCCACCGGCCACGGCTCCGGCCCACCCCGATGCAACGATTATCGCAGTGGAGACCGCCTTCGAGCGTTTTTTGCGGATGGACGTTTTCCGTTTCCGGCATCGGCTCTTTTCAGGCGAATGGAGCCGAGTGCGCAGTTATGACGCGCTGCGCCGCGGGCCGGCCGTAGCGATCGTGCTCTACGACCCCGATCACGACACGGTCGTGCTCGTCGAGCAGTTCCGCCTGCCGGCGCTGCTCGCCGGCAGCTCGCCTTGGCAGATCGAGGCTGTGGCCGGGCTGCTCGACGGTGAGGAGACGCCCGAAGCGGTTGCGATCCGCGAGACCCGCGAAGAATCCGGCCTCACCTTGATCGGCGAGCCGATCCCGATCCAGCGTTATCTGCCCTCCTCAGGCGGCTCCGACGAGAGTGTTCATCTGTTCTGCGGGCGCGTCGACTCGGCTGCTGCGGACGGCGTGCATGGGCTCCTCGACGAACATGAAGACATTCGCGTCGCCGTAAAAACGATCGCCGAGATCGAGGTGCTAATCGACACGGGCGCGATCGAAAGCGGCCACACGCTTATTGCGCTCTATTGGCTCCTGCGTCACCGCGACGAGCTTCGCCAGAAATGGACTGCGCGCTGAATCAGCGCGGGGTGAAGGGCTTGAAGTGCTTGGATAGCGCCAGACCCTGGCGCTGGTAGGATGAGCCGATCGGCGCGCCGTAAAGCTTGTCGGGCCGGGTGATCAGCCGCTCATAGACGAGGCGGCCGAGGATTTGGCCATCCTCGATCAGGAACGGCACTTCGTGCGAGCGCACCTCGAGCACGGCGCGGCTGCCGGCGCCGCCGCTCTCGGCGGCCCCGAAACCGGGGTCGAAAAATCCCGCATAATGCACGCGGAACTCACCGACAAAGGCATCATAGGGCAGCATTTCGGCAGCGTAGTCGGGCGGCACGACGACCGCCTCGCGCGACGCGAGGATGTGGAAATCGTTGGGATCGAGCACGATCCCCCCTCCTCCGCTCGGACTGCGATGCGGATAAACGGGCTCCCAGAAGTCGCGGGCGTCGTAAAAGGTGCGGCGATCGATATCGATGACGTCGGTGTGCCGCCGCGCCTTGAACCCGGCGACCCCGCTCGTCTTGTCGCCGGCGACGTCGACTGTAAAGGGAAGACCGTTGCGGATCGCTGTGGGTCCCGCCGCGCCGTCGACAAGCCCGACCTCTTCGTGTAGGCGGCGCAATGCCGTATCGCTGAATCCGGGCGAGCCGCGGCGGATACGCAACTGCACGAGGCGAGAGCCGGCGCGCACCAGGATGCTGAAAGCGCGGGGCGAAATCTCGGTGAAGAGCGGACCCTTATAGCCTTCGCGGATTCGGTCGAACTCGCTGCCGTGATCGGTGATTACTCGCGCGAACACGTCGAGCCGGCCGATCGAGCTCTTCGGATTGGCGGCAGCCGATGTACGCTTGCGCAGCGAGACGTATTCGAGCAGCGGCACGATGTAGACGCAGTCCTTTTCGAGGACGGCGCCCCTCGTCAGATCGAACTGGTGCATCGAAAGAAGTTCGAGCTTGTCGCGCACGCTCGCCCGCGGACCGGGCAGAAAGCTTGCCCGCACCCGGTAGGCCACTTCGCCGAGGCGAAGATCGATGCTCGCCGGTTGGATCTGGTCATCCTCGATCGGCTGCGGCGATAGGATTTCCCGGCCCTGCGCAACCGCTTCGCGCAGCGATTGGGACGGCAATAGGCCGGTCGAACGGTCCGGATCGGCGGCTTCCGCCGCCGGGAACAGGTCGCACTTCTGGGGCTCGATCATTCGTGCAAGCATCCGTTCACATCGCAGCGCCAGTTCTAAGCCAAGCGGTGCGCCGCGGAAACAGTGGGGGTATTGTACCCGCTATTGAGCGCCCGATACTCTTGGCGCAGGCGCCTAGCGGATGGAGAGAGAGGGATGCAGATTCGCGACGGCTTTATCGGCACGATCGGCAACACGCCGCTGATTAAGCTGCGGCGCGTTTCCGAGATGACCGGGTGCACGATCCTCGGCAAGGCCGAGTTCCTCAATCCCGGCGGCTCGGTCAAGGACCGCCCGGCGCGGCACATGATCTTGGAGGCCGAGAAGCGGGGCGAACTGCAAGCGGGTGGCGTCGTGGTCGAAAGCACCGCCGGCAATACCGGGATCGGGCTTGCACTCGTCGCCGACGCCCGCGGATATCGCACGGTGATCGTGATCCCGGAGACGCAGAGCCAGGAGAAGAAGGATACGCTGCGTCTCTGTGGAGCCGAGCTGGTCGAAGTACCGGCGGT
>Ga0126381_100000664_pt1 | contig 38121 bp, 39 predicted proteins | sample PanSoiMetPlot_28_FD_96465 | JGI IMG/M metagenome (GOLD analysis project Ga0126381, IMG submission 96465) | Tropical forest soil microbial communities from Panama - MetaG Plot_28 | ecosystem: Environmental > Terrestrial > Soil > Tropical forest > Bulk soil | place: Panama | collected 2016-02-17 | reverse complement strand
GCTGGCAGGCGCGCTGGCGGTCGCGTTTCGTGACGACGGTTTGATCGCGCCGTTGGCGTAGGCGACGCCGTGTGACGTCGAGCAGCCCACCATGGAACCCGCCGCGACGACCGCCAGGCCGGCGACAAGCAATCGGGCAGACAGGCGCATAACACTCCGATTGGCTAGTCGGGCCGGGCGAGCAGACCCGATCATACGGGCGTCATATTCCTGTATACCCGGACATTCAACCAACCGCTCCCTTCGGCACCCCGTCTGCCGATATCAGGCGCGGGCGAGCACCCCCGCCAGCGCCTCACGCGCCGACTTGCTCACCTCTGCTATGTCATACCCGGTCAGCACGCCCGAACGCTTCAGCACCCGCCCGTCGGCGATCACGGTGTCCACATTGCCCGGATGCGCGGCGGTGACGAGCAGCCTGGCGGGATCGGTGAGCACGCCGATGTTCGGCGCGTCGGCGCGGACAACGATGACGTCGGCCCGCTTGCCGGGCGTCAGTGACCCGGTCACCGAGTCAAGGCCGAGCGTGCGGGCGCCGTCGAGGGTGGCCAGCCGCAGCACGTCCCGCGCGGTCAGCGCGAACTCGTCGTAGGCGAACGCGTTCGCGCACGCCTGCGTGACCTTCATGATCGCGAACATGTCGGCGTTCCCCGACAGCATCGTCGTATCCACGGACAGCCCGACAGGCAGGCCCGCGGCGAGCAGCTGTCCGGTGACCGGCTGCCCGTAGCCGATCTGCAGCTCGGTGAACGGCGACACGCTTACCGGCGTGCCGTGCTCGGCCGCCAGCGAGACCTCGTGCGCCGACGCGTTGTTCAGGTGGACCAGCTGCAGGTCCGCGCCGAGCAGCCCGGCGGCGGCATAGGTCTCGACTTGCCCGGCGGCCGCGCGCGGGCCGCACGCGTGCACCGAGACCGGCAGGCCGAGCGCGCGCGCGGCCTCGATCTCCTGCCGGTAAAGCTCCGGAGCGACGCGCATCGCCGGGTTACTGCCGCCGGTCCCCCGCCAGGCGACGCCAAGATGAACGCGGCCTCCGGCGCTGTACGCCGGCCACTGTCCCGCGACTTGGGTGAGGTCGTCCAGAGCCATCAACCGGTCGTTCCGATGACCGGTTTCATATCCGTAGGAAAAGCGGGCCCGCAGCCCGGACTCGGCCAGCGACCGAAGTCCGGCCTCCGCCCAGTCCAGACCGCGGATGTTGTGCGACCAGTCGTGCACCGTGGTGATCCCGGCGTCGATGGCCTCCGCGCACGCGAGCCGGGTGCCCTGGTAGGTGTCTGACGGGAGGAAATGCCTGCCAAGCCCGACGCACGTCTTGAAGTAGCCGGCCTGATCCCTCCCGTCGGACAGGCCGCGCAGCAGCGTGTTCCACATGTGCCAGTGCGTGTCGACGAGGCCAGGGGCGACGATCGCGCCGGCCGCGTCGATCACCTCGGCGCCCGGGACGTCGAGATTCTTCCCGACCGCGCGGATCACACCGTCGCTGACGTGCACGTCCCCGCCGGGGATGTCGCCCGCGCGGTCCATCGTCAGGACATATCCGCCCTGAATCTTGACATTAACCAACGAATTGGGTTCGCCAGGCGTCATACATGCAGAGCTTAGTTGCGGATAAACAGATGGGGCGATGAGCGATGGGTATACGTGCAGCGATGGCAGGCTCGGCCGCGGTGGCGCTGGCCATGGTCGGTTCCGGGGCGACGGCGGCGACGGCCGCGGCGGCCACCCCGGCGCCGACGCCGATCGTGCAGGAGGGCATCTGCACCGCGCCGGTGACGCAAAAGGCGCTGGCGGCGCGATTGTCGCGGGACATTCAGCACGCGCTCGCCGCGCGGTTCGACGTCCACGCGGTGACCGTTTTCGACCGGACCCGGGAAGTGACGTGCCGGTTCAACGAGGGGCACCGGTTCGACTCGGCGAGCGTGGTGAAGGCCACGATCCTGGCCTCGCTGCTGCGCTGGCACCAGGAGACCGGCAAGCCGCTGACCTCGACAGAGAAGTCTCTCGCGACGTTGATGATCACCCAGTCGGACAACGACGCCGCCTCGGCGCTGTGGGACGAGCTCGGGCACGCGCGGATACAGCACTTCCTCAACCTGGCCCGGATGACGGAGACCGTTCTTGGCCCGGACGGCTTCTGGGGCCTGACCAAGATCACCGCGCGAGATGAGCTCACCTTGCTGCGGCTGTTGACCAAGAGCAACGCCGTGCTGAGCAACTCCTCGCGTGGCTATCAGCTCGGCCTGATGGCGGCGGTCATCCCGTCGCAGCGCTGGGGCGTTCCCGCGGGCGCGCCGAGCGGGATCACGGTGCACGTCAAGAACGGGTGGCTGCCCGAGGACATCGGCGGATGGCACATCAACAGCATCGGCTCCTTCTCCGGGCACGGCCGCGACTACATGATGGCGGTGCTCACCGACAACAATCCCACCTTCGATTACGGGGTCTCCACGATCGAGGCAGTGGCGGAGGTCGTGCACCGCGACATTAACGCCGGACTCGCGCCCGCAGGCGCGGCGCTGCCGGCTATCCGCGTCGCTCCGGCTGAGCTGCCGCCTGACTCGGCGGGGGCGTAGCCGCCGGCTGACTCGGCGGGGGCGTAGCCGTCACGGGCTCAGGCGGCTTGAAGGCGGAGTCCTTCACGTCCCGAAAGACGATCCAGCGCATGCAGCAGTAGAGGTAGACGCCCTCGCACGTGGCGGCGATGACCCGTGCGAGCTCGAAGTAGACGCCGGCCGCGGTAAGGCCGACGGTGAGCCCGAAGACGAACATCAGGTAGTTGCTGGCCATGATCAGCACGTACAGCGGAACCTGTCGGCCGACAGCTCCGTGGGAGCGGAAGTTCAGCACCCGGTTCGCCACGTAGCTGACCATTCCCGCGGTGCCGTAGGACAGCGTGACCGCGACCGCCACCGGCCACCGCAGGGCGCCGTGAAACAACGCGAGCAGCGCCAGGTCGAGGAGGAACGTGCACAAGTTGATCAGCAGGTAACCGACCACGCTGGGGGCGACTTTCCCGGCCAGCCCGAAGGGGAGCCTGCGCGTCACCGCCGTCATCGCCGCGGCGAACCGCGCTGCACGGGGCATGGCTCTATTCTGCATGCCGTGGGTGGCTGGGCCGGCCGCGCGGTTCCCGCTTGTGAAACCAGTCACATAACGGGGACGGACTGGCGGCGGAACCGACTGCGAACCAGCCGGCGGAACCGCGTGTGTGGTTTCGTGCGTTGACGTTGAGGAGTACGGCGCGCGGGGACGGGAAGCCGGTAGCCGTAAGCCCGAAGAGTATGATCACAGTTAAGTCGGCGGTGGGTCTGGCTATCCGAGGCACCTGTATAGCGAATATCTGAGCGAATACCTGTCTGTGCCGGGAGGACATCTTTATGGCCGTATTGGTGGATCCGCCGCAGCGCGGAAGCGCTGCCGATCGGTCCGCCGCCGGCCAGCGGCCCTCCCCGGATACCTCCGACACCCCGGACGCCCAGGACACCTTGGACACCCTGGACGCTTTGGACGCCCCGACGCCGAAGCTCGCCGAACCGCCGATCCCTGGCGGGCGTGTCGAGGCCATGATGGGCGTCGTCATCCGCGTGCTTGCGCACAGCCCGCTGGCCCGGCCACTGCCCGCGGTGACGCTGAGCGCGCTCGGCATCGGCGGTGTCGCGTTCGTCGGCCTCTGCGCCACCGCGCCGCACCCGAGCGTGGCCACACCGCCGGTGTTGCTTCCGCTGACGTCGCTTGCCAGAGACCTCGGCGCGCCGCATCTGCCGGACGTCGCCGCCAACCTGATCATGTACGCGTCGATCGGGCTGTGCTGCCTGGGCCTGGCGATGATGCTCTGGGCCAACAGCCGGGGCTGGTCGCCGAGCCCGCGCAAGGTGTTCGCGGTGGCGGCGGGCACGGTCGCCGTGCTCGTGAACATCACCCCGGTCGGCTCCTCCGACGCGGCGAGCTACGCCGCGTACGGGCGGCTGGCCGCGCTCGGCAAAAACCCGTACACGTCCAGCCCCATTGACCTGCCCGGTCACAAGTACAACCCGTACACGATGCTGGTCAACCCGCTATGGCAGCACACCCAGTCGGTATACGGGCCGGTGGCGACCTGGACGCACCTGCTCGCCGCGCTGATCGGCGGCACGAAACCGTGGGCCACGGTCTGGGTGCTGATGATCATGGTCGGCGTGGCGTTCCTCGCGGCGGGCTACGTGCTGCTTCGCACGGCGGAAAACCCGGTGCGCGCGGTGCTGATCTGGGTGGCCAACCCGCTGCTCATCGCGGAACTGGTGATGGGCGGGCACCTGGACGCGTTCGTCGCGCTGTTCGCGATCGCGGCGATCGTGCTGTCCAGGCGCGGCACCACGATCTGGCACGACCTGCTCGTCGGCATCGTCGTCGGCGTCGCGGGCGCCATCAAGGTGAGCGCCATCTTCGTCGCGCTCGGCATCGCGATCCCGCTGTTGCACGACCGGGCGTGGGCGCGGCTGGCGCGGATCGGCTCGGTCGCCGCGCTGACCACCTTCGTGCTCTACTACTTCAGCTACGGGTTCAGCGCGCTCAAGCCGCTCAGCAAGGCGTCCACCTGGGTCATCTCGCCCACCGTCTGGCGGCTGGTGCAGGAGATCGGCAAGCTGATCGACCCGAGCACGCACGCCCAGGCGCTCGTCACGACCATGATCGGGTTCGCCTGGCCGCCGCTGATGCTCGCGCTCGCCTGGTACCTGTACAACAGGCTGTCGCCCGACGTGCCGGCCGTGGTGGCCGCCACCTGCGCGCTCACCTTCGCCTGGGTGCTGGTTGCGCCGTGGGCGCTGCCCTGGTACGCGTCGGTGGCGTGGGTGACGCTGGCGCTGCTGCCGCGCAACTCGCTGACCCGCTGGCTAACTCTTGCAACAGGCGTGCTGTCGTTGCTTCACTTTAATGGTGGCCACTACTCCGCCAACGGAACCGTCCCAACGCCCTGAGGCGGTCGCGCCGGGCAGGGTAGCCGTCGTGACCGGCGCCGCGAGCGGGATCGGGCTCGGGCTCAGCGAGCGGTTCGCCGCCGAGGGCATGCACGTCGTCATGGCCGACGTGGAAGAGCCCGTCTTGTCGAAGGCGGCGTCGGAACTCGCGCAAACCGGTGCGTCGGTGCTGCCCGTCGTCACCGACGTGTCGGACCGGGCGGCGGTCGAAGCCCTGCGTGAGGCGGCGGTCTCCGCGTTCGGCGCCGTGCACGTCGTGTGCAACAACGCCGGCGTCGGCGGCCCGCACGGACCGCTGTGGGAGTGCCCGCCCGGCGAGTGGGACTGGGTGCTCGGGGTGAACCTGGGCGGCGTGATCAACGGTGTCCGCGCGTTCATGCCGCTGCTGCTCGAGCAGGACGCGGCGCACATGGTGAACACCGCCTCGATCTTCGGCGTGTTCGCCGGGTCGCTCGGCCCCTACGGGGTGTCCAAGCACGCCGTCGTCGCGCTGACCGAGACGGTGCACTTCAGCCTGCGCTCTCTTGGCGTCTCGCATGTCGGCGTGTCGGTGCTCTGCCCAGGGGCGGTGCGGACCAATTTCGGCACCTCGGCGCGTAACCGGCCGTCCTGGGCCGGCCCGGCGGTGGTGTCAGGCCCAGCCGAACAGGCCAGCGCGGAGCAGTTCGACCGGCTCGCCGCCGCGGGCGCCTCCCCAGCCGAGGTGGCCGGGATCGTCGTCGACGGGATCAGGTCGTCGCGCTTTTACATCCTCACGTCGGACAAGAGGAACGGCGCGGTCCTGCGCCGCGGCGAGGAAATCCTGTCTGGCGGGCCGCCGGCGCAGCCGTGGCCGTGACCCTGCTCCGTTTAGCCTGCTCCGTTTAGACTTGGCGGCTATGAGCACCGAGCCTTCGCCGCAGTCTGTGCCGCAAGTGCCCCCGCCCCCGCCCCCATCCGCGAAGCAGGTTCCCTCCGAGCGCGTCTACCACGGCGACACCGTCATCGACCCGTACACCTGGCTCACCGATCCGGCGGACCCGGACACGATCGCTTACCTGGAGGCGGAGAACGCCTACATGACGGCGCTGACCGCGGGGCTCGGTGACCTGCGTTCGCGGATCTTCGACGAGATCAAGGCGCGCACCCAGGAGACAGACCTGTCGGTCCCGGTCCGCAAGGGTAACTGGTGGCGGTACGCGCGCACCGTCGAAGGTCAGCAGTACTCGATCCACTGCCGCCGCCGGGTCCTGGACGGCGAGGTGACTCCCCCGCTGCCCGAGGACGGCAAGCCATTGGACGGCGAGGAGATCCTGCTCGACGGCAACGAACTGGCGGCGGGCGCCGCGTTTTTCTCGCTGGGCGCGCTGGACGTCAGCCCCGACGAGACGCTGCTCGCCTACTCCACCGACTTCTCCGGCGACGAACGCTTCACGCTGCGGGTCAAGGACCTGGCCAGCGGGCGGGTGCTGCCCGACGAGATCCCGGACACTTTCTACGGCTGCGCCTGGTCGGCGGACGGGACCGTGCTGTTCTATGTCACGGTCGACGACGCGTGGCGGCCGTACCGCGTCTGGCGGCACAGCGTCGGCACGCCGGCGTCGTCAGACGTCCTGGTGTACGAGGAGGCGGACGAGCGGTTCTGGGTGGGCATCGGGCTCAGCCGCAGCCAGCGGCACCTCTTCATCCGCACGGCGAGCGTGCTGACCAGCGAGTGGCTGCTGCTCGACGCCGCCACGCCGCTGGGCGAATTCACCGTGGTCGCGCCGCGCCGGCAGGGCGTGGAATACGACGTGGAGGATGCCGACGACAGGCTGCTCATCCTGCACAACGAGGGCGCGGAGAACTTCGAGCTCGCCACCGCGCCGCTGCCCGGCGACGGTGACTCGGGCACGTGGACGCCCCTGGTCCCGCACCGCGCCGACACCCGGCTGCTCGGCATGGACGCGTTCGCCGACTACACCGTCGTCTACTACCGCCGCGACGGGCTGACCGGGCTGCGGGTGCTCACCGCCGACGGCGAGCGGGAGATCGCCTTCCCCGAGCCGATCTACACGGTGTCACCGGGCGCCAATCCGGAGTTCACCCAGACCACATTCAGGCTCGGCTACAACTCGCTGGTCACGCCGGGCACGGTCTACGACTGCGACCTGGCCACCGGGGAGCTGACCAAGCTCAAGCAGCAGCCGGTGCTGCCCTCGCCTGAAGGCGTCGCGTTCGACAGCGCCAGCTACGAGCAGCACCGCGAGTGGGCGGTGGCCGCTGACGGCACCCGGGTCCCGATCTCGCTGGTCTGCCGCGCGGGGACGCCGCGGGACGGCTCGGCGCCGTGCCTGCTGTACGGCTACGGCAGCTACGAGCATTCGATCGACCCGAGGTTCTCCATCCCCCAGCTTTCGCTGCTCGACCTCGGCTTCGTCTACGCGATCGCGCACGTCCGCGGCGGCGGCGAGATGGGCAGATCCTGGTACCTGCACGGCAAGCTGCTTGAGAAGAAGAACACGTTCACCGACTTCGTCGCCTGCGCCAGGCACGTGGTGTCGGCTGGCTGGACGTCGGCGGACCGCCTCGTCGCCCGCGGCGGGTCGGCCGGCGGCCTGCTGATGGGCGCGGTCGCCAACCTCGCGCCGGAGGCGTTCACCGGCATTGTCGCCGAGGTGCCGTTCGTCGACGCGCTGAACTCGATCCTCGACCCGTCGCTGCCGCTTACGGTGACCGAGTGGGAAGAGTGGGGCGACCCGCTGCACGACCCGGCCGTATACGAGTACATGAAGTCCTACACGCCCTACGAGAACGTTGTGGACGCGTCCTATCCGGCGATCTTCGCGATCACCAGCCTGAACGACACCAGGGTCAAGTACCACGAGCCGGCCAAGTGGGTCGCCCGGCTGCGCGCCGCCGGGCATGGCGGCCCGTTCCTGCTGAAGACCGAGATGGAGGCCGGCCACGGTGGCCGCAGCGGCCGCTACGACTCGTGGCGCGAGGAGGCCCTCGTCCTGGCCTGGATAGCGGAAACCGCGAAACGCGCCCTCGGCTAGCCGGGAACTCATCGGGCGCGGGCGCAACCGTATGGCGCGTGCCCGCGTCGAATTGGCATGAAGTTGACGCGGTTGGGTGCCGTCGTCGTGCTTGCGGCCTCGGTGACGGCCTGTGGAACGCAAACAGTCGGCGGCGGAACGCAAGCCGCCCAGCACTCGGCGCCTGCCCCAGCGAGATCGGGCGGCGGCGACGCCGGGGGCAACACGGGGCCGGCCGGCACGGTCACCGCGCCGCAGTCAGGCGCGGGGTCGGCGGTGGCCGGCACGGCCAGCGCCGCACCGCCGGTCACGGTCCAGGCCACCGGACCGCCGACGAATCCGGGTCTGCCCTCACCCCGGCCGACCAAGCTGACCGGACCGGTGACGCTGACCGCCGCGAACACCGGCGCGGTGGTCTACCTCCACACCGGCCAGCAGGTCACGGTCGTGCTGGCGCCCGGCTTCGAGCAGTGGCACCTGCCGGCTGCTTCGGGCACGGCCGTGCGCCTGGTCAGCGCTAGCGGCGGCTTCCCTGGAAAGCAGCCCGCGCGGGCGGTCTTCCTCGCGGTCGCGCCCGGCACGGCCCTGCTGAGCTCCACCTCCGACGCGGCCTGCCTGCATGCCCACCCCCGCTGCATGATCCCGCAGCAGCTGTGGCGGGCGACCGTGATCGTGTCCGGCTGACGTCGGCCAGGGCTAGCGGCTGGCGGCTGGCGGCTAGCGGCTAGCGCGATCGCGCCTGCCACACCAGGTCGAGGATCAGGGACAGCGCGCAGACCGTGCCCACGCCGACCGCCGCGCCAGCCACGGTGTCGGTGAAGTAGTGCCAGCGCAGGGCGATGACGGCGGTCGCCACGACGCATGCCGCCGCGCAGGCGACGGCGACCGCCAGCACCCGCGGCGCGAGCGTGCCCGCCCGCTGGGGGGGAACGAGGAGCAGCACCGCGAGCGTCGCGGCAAGCGCGACCACGGTCGTCGTGTGACCGCTGGGAAAGACGAGTGCGCCGTAATAAGTGCGGCCAAAGAGGTGCTTGAGCAGGCCGTCATCCAGTCCGGTCGCGACGGGTACGGCCGCGAGCGCGAGCACGGCGCCGTTCAGCCGGCCAGCCGCCAGGCAGCAGGCGGCGATCACCACGCTGACCAGCACGGCGGGGATGAGCGTGCCGGGGTAGGCCATCCGTGGCAGCAGATGCCCGTGGCCGGCGAAGAACGAGATGACGGGCGAGTCGACCGCGTTGTCGAACGCGTCGGCCCGCGTCTGGTGGGCGAAAAGCACGCCGACCACGACGACGAGCACGCACGCCCCGAGAATCGCGACGCCCACCAGTCGGCCCGACGACCCGAGCAGAAGCCTCCCCCGACGTATCCGCACGCCGCCCCCTGTCCAGCTAAGAGACGGGATACTAGCAGGCATGATCGGACGGATGCATCACGTAGTCCTCGACTGCCCCGACCCGGACACCCTCGCCGAATTCTACTCGGCGCTGCTGGGACTGCCGGTGACATACCGGGGCGAGGGCTGGGTCGTGGTCGCCGCCAGCGAGACGACCTCCGGCCTGGCATTTCAGCGGGCCCCCGGTAACCGGCCGCCGACCTGGCCCGATCCCGAGGTGCCGCAGCAGTTTCACCTGGACATCATGGTCGAGGACGTCACGGAAGCGGGACCTCGGGTGCTCGCGCTCGGCGCGACGAAACTAAACGGCGGCAACGTCTACGCCGACCCGGCGGGACACCCCTTCTGCCTGATCCCCCGCCCCGCTTGGGCGCCGCCGCTGGGCACCGCCCAGTTACTGCGGAGGATCCTTGCTGCTGGAGGGTTCACCGGATGCGAGTGCCGGTGCCGGAGGGACGGCTGAGCGGTGCCGCAGCCCGGGACCGCCTCCGGTGTCGTCCTGGTTTTCGATAAGGCGAAAGATCCTCCAGGTCAGAACCTGGAGGATCTTTCGCGCTAATCTGATCTTGGCAGCCCCTGGAGGCTGCCGGATCCTCCACGGGCCTGGGCCTGGCGGCGGCGCGGGGCTTACCGGCCTGGGCCCGGCGCGGACGCCGGCCAGAGGCTTTCCAGGTTGACGACGATGCCTTCCTGGCTGCTGCGGGCGATGACGACCACCGCCTCCTCCGCGCCGGGGTTCTCCTCGCGGTGCGGCACGTAGGGCGGCACGAAGATGTAGTCGCCGGGACAGGTCTCCAGCCGGACCTCACGGTCACCGTCGGCGAAGACGAACGCCGGAGTGCCGGACAGCACGAAGATCGCGGTCTCCGCCTCGCCGTGGTGGTGGTTTCCGGACTTGGCGCCGGGCGCGACGTGCGTCTGGCCCATCCAGAGCTTGTCGGCTCCGGTGTTCTTGCCCGAGATCGCCTCCCACCTGGTCATCCCGGAGGTCTGGCCGGTGTCGCCGCGCAGTTGCCCGCCGCGGACGTGGGTCAGCGGCCGGTGCCACAGGTCTTCGCTCATCCCACCAGGCTAACGAGTTCTCTCGTCGGGGATTAGTGCTCGAACAGCACGCTTACCGACTGGCCGTCATGGGTGCGCCTCATGGCCTCGGCCAGCGCCGGGGCCACGGAAAGCACGGTCAGCTTCGGGTGTTCCATCGGCACGGGCACCGAATTAGTGCTGACGATCTCCAGCACGTCTTCGGCGGCGGCCAGCTTCTCGAGCGCGCCGTCGGCGAACAGCCCGTGGGTGCAGGCGACGCTGATCGACCGCGGTTCCTGCTGGCGGAGCACGGAAAGCAGCTCGAGCACCGTGGTGCCGCGTGCGATCTCGTCGTCGAGGACGATCACGTCCCGGTCGGCTACCTCGCCGATGATCGCCGAGATCGTGACCTTGCTGTCGCTGAGCCGCTCTTTCGCCCCGGCCGCCACGGGCAGACCGAGCCGGCGGGCGAACGCCGCGGCGCTCTTGGCGTAGCCTAGGTCGGGCGACAGGACCACGGCGCGGGACAGGTCGCGCTTGCGGTAGTGGTCGGCCAGCTCGCGCAGCGCGTGCAGGTGGTCGACGGGGACGGAGAAGAACCCGTGCACCTCAGGAGAGTGCAGCGTCAGCGTCAGGACGCGGTTGATCCCGGCGGTGACCAGCAGGTCGGCGACGAGCCTGCCGCCGATGGAGATGCGCGGCTCGTCCTTCTTGTCCGAGCGCGCGTAGGCGTAGTGCGACATGACCGCGGTGACCCGCCCGGCCGAGGCGCCCCGCGCGGCGTCGGCCATCAGCAGCAGCTCGACGAGGTTCTCCTGCACCGGCGGAACGAGCGGCTGGATCAGGAACACGTCGCGCTCGCGGCAGTTGGCCTGCAACTGCACCTCTAGGCAGTCGTTGGCGAACCGGCTGACACGCACCGGGCTGCGCGGGACGCGAAGATGGTCGCAGATCTCGTCGGCCAGCGCCGGATGGGCGCTGCCGCTGAAGATCACGATCTCAGCTTGCATTAGCCGTCGCCTGCGTGCTGAGTTCCGGCTTGAACGGGGGCAGGCCCAGCCGGGTCCGGATCTCCTGTTGCACGACATCTCGCGGCGGGCGAGCGTCCACGGTGATCACGTACTCCTTGCGCCGGAAAATGTCGAGCACCGGGTTAGTCTTCTCGTGGTAGTCGCGCAGCCGCACCGCGAGCGCCTCCTCGGTGTCGTCCTCGCGCGAGACAAGCTCGCCGCCGCAGGAGTCACACTTGCCGGGCACGTGCGGGCTGTCCGCGATCAGGTTGTAGTCCATGCCGCAGTTGGCGCACAGGCGCCGGCTGAGCACCCGGCGCCTGACCTCGCTGTCGGGCATGTCGAGCTGGATCACCGCGTCGATGTCATAGCTTTCCAGGAAGAACTCGGCCTGCCTGTCGTTGCGGGGGAAGCCGTCGATGATGAACCCGAAGTTCCAGTCGTGTTCGGCCAGCCGCCGCTGCACCACGGACTCCACCAGGTCGTCGCCGACGAGTTCACCCGCGGCCATCACGCGCTGCACCTGGGCGCCCATCTTGGTGTGGTTGGACACGTTCCAACGAAAAATGTCACCGACACTGATGTGCACGAGATCTAGGTCCGTGGCGAGCATGCCGCTCTGGGTACCTTTCCCGCTGCCCTGAACACCCATGATCACGTACTTGCGCATGACATCACCTTGGCACATCGACGGGCAGTCATGATCGCGGCCCCATGCGAGCGCGATACGCTCAATGCCATGGAAACCCCCGGATCCGCACCAGTATGGCGGTTCCTCATCACGCCTCGCTGGGTGGGCTGGCACATACTGATGGTCCTGTCGGTCTGGGGCATGCTCTGGCTAGGCGACTGGCAGCTGCACCGTGCCATGGCCGGGAACGGCTTGAGCTGGGCTTATACGTTCGAGTGGCCGCTGTTCGCCGGCTTCGCCATCGTGTTCTGGGCCAGGACGATCCGCGACGAGTTCCGCATCAAGCGCGGCGGCGATCCGCTGGCCGCGGCCGGCCCGCCGGAGGACGTGCTGCCCGCCGGGATCGGCGTGCGGCAGGTCGAGGCGCCGGCCGACGACGCCGATGACGAAGAGCTGGCCAAGTACAACGCGTACCTCGCCCGGCTGAACGCCGAGGTCAAGGGCACTCACGGCAAGCGGCCCGGGTTGTCCCGGCAGACAGAGATAAAGAGATGAAGGAGGCGCCGCAGATGCACGCGGCCGTGCTGCGCTACCGGGTGATGGCATACATAACCGGGGTGCTGATCATAATCGTGGTCTTCGCCGGCCTCCCGCTGCAGTTCCTGGCCCACAACACGATCATCAGCGGCCCGGTCGCCACGGTGCACGGCTTCCTTTACATCGTGTACATCGTGGTCGCCTACCAGTTGGCCAGCAGGCTCCGCATGAGGCCGAAGCCCATGGTGATCCTGCTCCTGGCCGGCACCATCCCGATCATGACGTTCGTTGTCGAGCGCTGGATGACCCGCACGTACATCAACCCCGCGCTGGCCGCGGCGCCGCCGTCCGCCGAGCCCGTGGGCCGGTGAGCGCTAGCCACTATTTCGAGGCGCAGCCGCGGTCGGCACACCGGCCGGGCGTAGTCAAGGTCGTGCTGCCGGACCTTTACCTGGAGCTGGCGACCGATTCCGGCGTCTTCTCCCCCGGCCGCCTCGACCCCGGCACCCGGTTCCTGCTCGAATCCGGCCCTATGCCGCCGCCCGAGGGCGACCTGCTCGACCTCGGCTGCGGCTACGGCCCGGTGGCGTGCGTGCTGGCGCGGCGGGCGCCTGGAGCCACGGTGTGGGCGGTGGACGTGAACGAGCGAGCGCTTGGCCTGTGCGAGCGCAACGCGGCCGCGGCCGGCCTGGCCAACGTCCGCTGCGTCACCCCCGGCTCGCCGGGGATACCCGAGCAGTTCGCCGGGATCTGGTCCAATCCGCCCGTCCGGATCGGCAAGGCGCTGCTGCACGACCTGCTGCGCGGCTGGCTGGACAGGCTCGCCCCCGGGGCCTCTGCTAGCTCCGGGGGGGACGACCCCCCCGTGCCCCCCCGGAAAAGCTATGCGGCGCTGGTGATGGGCCGCAACCTCGGCGCCGACTCGCTGCACCGCTGGCTGGAGGAACAAGGCTGGCCCGTGACGCGGCTCGCCGCACGGAGCGGGTACCGGCTGCTCCTGGTTGCCGCCTCCCCTTATCCGGAACGTGCGGTGGTGACTCCCCCATGACCACCCCTCCCCCGGGCGGCCCGGACGCCCGGCCGCGGCAACTGCGGCCGACCGACGTCAAGCGGCTGAACCGCGAGTGGCGACGGCGGACGGAAGGCCGGCTCGCGCTGCTGCTTGACTCAGTCAGCCAGCCGTTCAACGTCGGCTCGATCGTCAGGACCGCCGCGGCCTTTAGCGCCGAATGCGTGTGGCTGTGCGGTAACACCCCGCCGCTCGACCTGCCGGCGGTCGGCAAGACCGCGCTGGGCACCGACAGGTTCCTCGAGTCATTCCGTGAGCCGACTCCCGCCGCGGCCGCCAAGGCCGCCGCGGAAGCCGGTTTTCACGTGGTCGCCGTGGAACTCGCCACTGGCGCGGTACCGCTCGCCGATGCACCGCTGCGCGGCGACGTCTGCCTCGCGATCGGCAACGAGGACCACGGCTGCTCCCCCGCCCTGCTCGCCGCCGTCGACGCGGTGGCCTACATCCCGCAGACCGGCCGTGTCGGTTCGCTTAACGTGGCGGTCGCCGCGGCGATCGCCATGGCGGAGGTCCGCCGCAGGGAGTGGCACCCCAACGAGTGACACGCGGCGCGCCGCGTGACGGCCTCGGGCGGTGAGGCCGTGGGCGGCGTCGAAGAGAACCGGCCACCGGGTCCTTGTGTGCGGGACACGCCGTGTTAACCAGGGACGCCTGCTCAGCGGGCATAATCGCGAGTGTGGCAGTTCCATACCTTGACCACCCGCGGCCGGTAGCGTTCGCGCACCGCGGCGGGGCGGCGTACAACCTGGAGAACTCCTGGCCCGCCTTCGAGTACGCGGTCAAACTCGGCTACGCGTACCTGGAAACCGACGCGCGCTCGACATCGGACGGCGCGCTGCTGTCATTTCACGACGCCACCCTGGACCGTGTCACCGACCGCACCGGTCAGGTGTCCAAGCTCACCCACCAGCAGGTGTCCGCCGCCCGGATCGGCGGCAAGGAGCCGATCCCGCTGATCGAGGACCTGCTCGGCACGTTCGGCGACCTGCGGTTCAACATCGACCTCAAGGACTCGGGCACGATCGAGCCGCTAGCCAAGGTGCTGCGGCGCACCGGGGCGTGGGACCGCGTGTGCGTGACCTCGTTCTCCGGGCGGCGGCTGCTTTCCGCGCAGAAGACCCTCGATCGCCCGGTCTGCCTGGCTGTCACGCCTGCCGCGATCGCAGCCGTCAGGTACGCCGGGCACCCCGGCAAGGCGATGGCCGCCAGGCTGGCCCGCTCGGGCGCGCAGTGTGCCCAGGTGCCGCGCCAGATCGCGACCAAGACGTTCATCAAGCGGTCGCACGAGCTCGGGCTGGCTGTTCACGTGTGGACGCTGAACACCCGCGCCGAGATCGAACACGCGCTGGATCTGGGCGCGGACGGCGTGATGACCGACGATCTGGTGCTGCTCCGCGACATCCTCACCGAGCGCGGCCAGTGGCATCCTCGGGTAGGCGCGTAACGTAACACGCTCGTTACTGTGTGCGACAAAGACGGCGTACGGCGAAACACGCTGGAAATGGGGTTGGATACTCCCCGCACAGGGAATCTTGTCCGGGTATCCAGTGTTGCCGATAGAGATCGCCAACCGCCTGGGAGGCAGTTAGTAATGGCCGAACGCGCACTTCGCGGAACCCGACTCGGTGCGACCAGCTACGAGAACGACCGTAATACCGACCTGGCCCCCCGCCAGGACGTCCCATTTGACTGCCCGAATGGGCACCATTTTAGCGTGCCCTTCGCCGCCGAGGCGGAACTGCCCCCCATGTGGGAGTGCCGTGTCTGCGGGGCCATGGCCACAGCGAGCACAGGCCAGTCGCCCTCGCCTAAGAAGGTCAAGCCGCCGCGCAGCCACTGGGACATGCTCATGGAGCGGCGCACCGTTGAAGATCTGGAGGCAGTGCTCGCCGAGCGCCTTGAGGTCATCAGGGAGCGGCGCGCCATGGAAGGCCGCGCCATCGCAGAGGCGGCCAACCACGCCGAGCGCCGCAGCGCCTGAGCTGAGCAAGCGAGTTCGCGGTAGCCTACCGGGTATAACACTCGGTAGGCTACCGGTTTGTATGCGCTAGAGCTGGGGCTTTACCTGCGGACGGCGGCGGCGGAGCGGCCGCGGATGCGGGCGGAGATCCCCCACTGGGCGACTCGGAAGAAGGCCTCGCGGATGACCGCGTTGCTCATCTTCGACGATCCGCGCTCGCGCTCCACGAAGGTGATCGGCACCTCGATCAGCCGCAGGCCCGCTTGCAGCACCCGCAGCGTCATGTCGATCTGGAAGCAGTAGCCCGCCGACTCGATGTTGTTCAGGTCGAGTTTCTGCAGCGTCGCGGCGCGGTAGACGCGGAAGCCACCGGTCGCGTCCTTCACCGAGATGCCGAGCATGACCCGGTTGTAGATGTTGGCGCCGCGAGACAGGAACTCCCGGGACTTCGGCCAGTTGACTACGGTGCCACCGGGCACGTAGCGAGAGCCGATCACCGCGTCCGCGCCGTCGAGCGCCGCGAGCAGCCTGGGCAGGTCCTCGGGCCTGTGCGAGCCGTCGGCGTCCATCTCGACGATGATGTCGTAGCCGCGCTCGAGTGCCCAGCTGAATCCCGCCACGTAGGCACGGCCCAGGCCCGCCTTCTCGGTGCGGTGCATGACGTGCACGTGCTTGTCGGTCTCGGCCAGCTTGTCGGCCAGGTCCCCGGTGCCGTCAGGACTGTTGTCGTCCACCACCAGCAGGTCCGCGTCGGGTGTGGCCTCCCTGACCCGCCCGGCCATGATCTCGAGGTTCTGCCGCTCGTTGTACGTCGGCATGACGATGATCACACGGCTCGTGGCCGAGGCCGATCCTGCCATTACCTGTCTTCACCCTCTTCTGTCCGGCAACTGCGGTGGAAGAGGGCCCGGGCAGCGCCTCGGTCCGGATCCGTCCCGTCGGCAACGAGCACGGACTCCGTTGTCTACTGAGCCGCCCGGGCCCTTTCCAGGCCCAACCCCCTGACAGCCGGACATACGCACCGGCTAGCTTATGCGCCGCGTTCGGCATCCGAAGACTGGCTGCCTTCGCCCCCACCGTGACGCGCCACCAATGCTACTGCGACCTTCCAGCCAATCCGGCCGGCGAGCCCGGTGCTGGACTGTCCCAAAAACTTACCGCTGTTCTAGCCAATGTCAACTGCCAAGCACCATTAGGCGTACACATTAACTACTGAGGGTAGGTGCTAAATTACACTGAGTCACTCAGCGCACAAATGCTGTTGTCAAACATCAGAGCACAGAGTAACTGGGGAAACACTGTGCGTAGCCTATCGCGCAGCACGACGGCATGGGCCGTAATCGCGATAATTGCCGTCGGGGCAGGCGCAGCCGGCGTCCTCGTCGCCACTGGCGGCCATCCAGGGCGGGCCTCGTCCGGCGCTTCCAGGCACGCTACCGCGGCCAGGCACCCAGCGGCGCACGCCACGCCGTTGCGGTTGGTGTCGGTCACGCCGGCGAACGGAAGCCGGGCCGTCAACGGAACCCGCGACATCACGGTGACGTTTAACGAGCCGCTGCCCGCGGCGGCACCGCTGCCGCTGCTGTCCCCGGCTATCGCGGGTGCCTGGCAGCGCGAGGGTGTCACGGCGGTCTTCACGCCGCAATCAGGCTTCACTGCCCGCACCCGGGTGACAGTAACGGTGCCGGTGGCAGACGGCGCGCCTCGTTCGGGATATAAATCGACTTTTACTACTGCCGCCTATTCAGCGCTCCGCTTGCAGCAACTGCTCGCCCAGCTTGGCTACCTGCCCAGTACATGGCAGCCGGCCGCGGGCGCGGCGATCCCCGCGGGCAGCGCGGCCGCGCAGCTCGCCGCCGCGTACGGCCCGCCGCCAGGGACGTTCCGCTGGCAGGATGGCTACCCGCATGAGCTGTACTCGTTCTGGAAACAGGGCAGCGACAACTTGCTGGTCACGGGCGCGATCACCGGATTCGAAGCCGACCACCAGATGGCGCCTGACGGCGTGGCGGGTCCGGCCGTATGGGCGGCGCTGCTGCGGGCCGCCGCGACAGGCGCGCGCAACACGCACGGCTACAGCTACGCGATCGCGAGCCAGGGATCGCCAGAGTCGCTGACGATCTGGCACAACGGCCACTACGTGTTCAGCAGCCCCGCCAACACCGGCATCTCCATCGCCCCGACGCCAGTAGGCACGTTCCCTGTCTACGAGAAGCTGCCGTACCAGGTGATGCAGGGCACCAACCCGGACGGGTCGCATTACGCGGACCCGGTCCAGTGGGTGTCGTACTTCAGCGGCGGCTCGGCGGTGCACTACATCGCGCGCGGATCATACGGCTGGCCGCAGAGCCTGGGCTGCGTGGAGCTGCCCTACTCCGCGGCGCAGCAGTCCTACGGCTACCTGCCCTACGGAACGCTGGTGACGGTAACCCCGTAGCCGGGCGCGTCAGGTCGGTCACCGCGGGGTCGGTTCCGTACTGGGCGAACCGGTTGCGCACCGCGGGGTCGTGGCCCGCGACCAGCCAGGTCCGCGGCTGCGCCGCGAGGTCGGCGAGCAGGTCGTAGGCGCGGTACATGCCGGGCAGGTCGGCGAGGATGGCGAACGGGCGATCGCGTTCGACCTCCTCGTAGAAGTGCAGCGCGTCGGAGGCCAGCACCACCGTGCCCGTCGCCGTGCCGACGGTCACGATCAGCTCACCTGGCGTGTGGCCGCCGACCTCGATCAGGTCGATGGCGGGCGCGACCGTGTGCTGGCCGGAGATGAGCGTGAGCCTGCCCTCGTGGTACACGGTCTTGAGCAGGGCGATCTCGTCTGGCTCGGCGTGCGCGGCGAACTGGGCGCGGCCGGCGATCGGGCCGGTCCAGAACTCGTACTCGGCCCGGCTCATCACGACCTGCGCCCGCGGGAACTGGTGCAGGTTCCCGGTGTGATCCCAGTGTCCGTGGGTCACCACGACGGTCGTGACCACGTCCGGGTCGATGCCGAGCTTGCGCAGCGCGTCGGCGGGCGTGGTGTCCCAGTTGCGGCGGCGCCGATCACCGGCGGCGGGAGCGAATCCCGTGTCCACCAGGGTGACCGTGCCGTCGCCGTCGCGGATGACCCAGAAGTAGTAATCGATCGCCTTCTGCGCGTCCGGCTCGCCGTAAAGGTGATAGTTGAAGAAAGTTTCAGCACGTGTGGTGACACGGTTCCCGAAACGGACCGCCAGCACCTCGCGCGAACCGTCGTCGCTGGGCACGCTACTCCTCGCTGAACGCCGCCCCGTACTGCTCGTCGGAGACAGGCTCGTGCCATTGGGTGACGCCGAGGGAGACCGCCGTGTGAGCGAGGAACGAATCCGGTGCCGCCCCGTGCCAGTGCTGCTCACCGGGCGTGGCCCAGACCACGTCACCGGCGTGCAGCACGTGCCTGTCGCCGTCCCTGTTTTCGACCACGCCGCGGCCGGAGCCGACGAGCAGCACTTGCCCGTCGGGATGTGAGTGCCAGTGAGTACGCCCGCCCGGCTCGAAGACCACGCTGTTGACTCGCACCTTCTCGGCCGCACCGTCGTCGAGCAGCGGGTCTAGCATCGCCCGCCCGGTGAACGTGCCCTCGTCCGCCACCCGCGACGGCTGGCCGTCCACGCGCCCCTTCGCGTATTCCACTGCGTTCGTCCCTCCTGCATGCCGATGTCGGCTCAAGCCGCTGCACTCACGCAAGCAACGCTAGACGCGCGAGATCAACATGACCATGGGGGCGACGACGATATTCGGCGCCGTCTAGCTGAGGCCGGCGAGTGCCTGGGCCTCGTCGTGGTCGCGGCAGGCGTGCACCTCGACGATGATCCCGTCCTTGAGGGTGAGCACGTCGTACGTGCGGTCCCCGGCCTGCCGGAGCCGATGCTGGTCGATGCCCGGGGTGCGCATCACCAGCATCACCTTCTCCCCCGCGGCGATGACGTGTTCGAGCTCGGGCCGCAGGCCGCGGTCGGCGAACGTGAGCAGTGCCTTCTCCAGTTCCCCGCGGCCGTGACAGGTCTGCGGCCGCGGGTCCGCCACGCCTGGATCTAGGTAGGTCCATTCCAGGTCGGGGTCCACGAATTCCATCATCCGCGCGACATCGCCGCGGTTGTAAGCGAGGAACGCTTCACGCACGATCCACTCGTTCTGGTTGCACATCCGTGAATCCCCTTACCGTGGTCATGCCGACCGGCTCCCACGATTCGCCCCGCTGAGGGAACGTGGCGCTGCCGGGAAACATTTGCCTTTGGGGCCGCTGCTAGCCTACTCCCGCAGCCGCCGGAAAGAAGTGACAATGTTTCCGAGGAAACGCCTGACGCAATTGCGTTCACGGATTCCCGTGAAAATGCACGTGCAGAACGGCGGTAATGCCGCCGGCCAATCGGCGCCGGAGGGCCGCGGACTTGGTGCTGTCCTCGGCCCGCTCGGGCACGCGACGCCGGGATGTTCTCCCGCCGAGCCGGCGGCCCGGCCGGAGCCGGCAGGCGTCCCGGGCCGGAGCCGGCTGCGGTGCCGGCCGGAGCCGGCTGGCGGCCCTACCGTCGGGTCAGCCGGCCGCCGATCCGGGACGCCACCGGGCGCGAACGCCGCCGGACTTGTCAGGGCAGCGAGCCGGAGGGCCCTCGCGTGCAGCAACATTGTCGGGCGCGTGCGCCGCTACGACTCGCTCAACTTTCCACAGAAAAACTTAAGCCTTTGCCCGGCGCCGTGACACCCGCCCCCGGAATACTGGCAATGCCCGACTTCAGCTGAAATCGGGGAGCCCACCGGTCGATGATCAACGACTGTCTATATTTGCTGATACAACACCGCCAGGGCCGGGGACGATGGGCGCCGCGGACACGCTGGGCGGCGAACTGTTCTCCCGGCCGGACAAGGCCTGCCAACCTATGGAAGCGGTACGGAAACTGGGCAAAAATGCGGCCGGATGAAGCACGCTGGTATTTCGCATGCCCTTCGCGTGGTTCCGCGACAGCGGGGACTTTTGCATTGTAGAAATGAAGCATTGTTTTCGACGGCGCGCGTCGATAGTGTCCCGGACATACCCCGCCAACAGGGCGGCCTTGGCCGCAATGTTCCGTCAAGGAGGCAAGTCATGAGAACTGCCCGATTGTGGGCCCTCACCGGGGCCGTTGGACTCGCGATATCGTGCACGGCTGCTGTCGCCCTGGCGTCGCCGACGCCGCACCCGAACCCATTGCGCACGAGCCTGGCCGGGTCGCTGACACCCGCCGCCGAGCGCGCGCACCCGGCCGGAGCCGTCCCCGCGACCGCGGCGGTCAGCTTCGACCTGCTGCTCTCCCTGCGCAACGCCGCGGGGGCACGGGCATTCGTCAGGCAGGTCTCAACCCCCGGTTCGGCCACGTTCCATCACTACCTGACCGACGCGGGCTGGAACGCCCGCTTCGCGCCGGCCACGGCCAGCGTCACCAAGGCGGCCGCCTGGCTGCGCACCCAGGGCTTCAAGGTCGGCGCCGTGCCGAAGGACCGACTTTTCGTGCCCGCCACCGGCACCGCCGCGCAGGTCGAGCGGGCCTTTGGCGTGACGCTCGGCTACTACAAGGTCAACGGTCACACAGTGCGCCTGGCCAACGGAGCGCTGTCGATCCCGACGTCGCTGGCTGGCATAGTGGCCGGCACGGTCGGCGTCAACCAGTCCATGGCGACCACCGACCTGGCTGCCCAGAGCGTGGCCCGTGCAGCCGCGGCGGCCCCAGCAGCCGCGGCGGCGGCCAAGCCGAACCAGGAACCACCGCCGCCCGCGGCCTTCGCCAACCCGCAGCCGTGCTCGGCGTACTGGGGCCAGAAGACCGACACCACCGACTCCGGCTCGCTGTACGCCCCGTACACCAGCCCGCTGCCGTATGACATCTGCGGCTACAAGCCCGGCCAGCTGCGTGTCTCGTACCAGATCGCCGGCCGGGTGGGCGCGGGTAACAACGGCGCCGGCGTCGGGATCGCGATCGTCGACGCCTTCGACTCGCCGACGCTGCTGGCCGACGCGCAGAAGTACTTCAGCCTGAACGACCCCACCCACCCGCTGTCCACGTCCCAGTTCTTCAACGACCAGCCGGCCACTGTCACCAACGAAGGGGTGTGCGGCGGCAGCGGCTGGTTCGCCGAGCAGGCCCTGGACGTGGAGTCCTCGCACGCGATGGCGCCGGGCGCGGCGATCTTGTTCGTCGGCGCGCAGGACTGCTTCGACAACAACCTGCTCGCGGCGCTCACTATCGCCGTCACCAGCGGCGCTTCGGTGGTCAGCGACTCCTGGGGCGACACCATGGGCGACCTGCTTGAGGACTCGGCCGCCAAGGCCGCGTTCGACAGCACGTTCATGCTCGCCGACGCCACCGGCGTCAGCGTGCTGTTCTCCAGCGGTGACTCCGGCGACAACTTCGCCGACTTCGGGCTCGCCGTGCCGGACTACCCGGCGAGCAGCCCGTTCATCACCGCCGTCGGCGGGACCACGCTCGAGGTGAACAAGAGCGGTCACCGCGCCGCCGAGTTCGGCTGGTCGACGGCCAGGCAGACGCTCTGCCGGGGCACGGTCACGAACTGCGGTTCGGCGACGGCACCGGCGGGCGCCCTCGCCTGGCAGGCCGGCGACGGCGGCGGGACCAGCTACTTCTACACCCAGCCCTTCTACCAGGCGCCAGTCGTTCCTGCCGCCCTGGCGCTGCGTAACCAGGCGCTGTTCGGCCCGGTACCCGCGCGGGTGCTGCCGGACATCTCGATGGACGCCGACGCGCAGAGCGGGATGCTGATCGGTCTCACCGAGACCTTCCCGAACGGCAGCGTCGCCTACGGTCAGTTCAAGGAGGGCGGCACGAGCCTGGCCTCGCCGCTGCTCGCCGGGGTGATCGCGGACGCCGACCAGGCGGCGGGGGCACCGCTCGGCTTCCTCAACCCAGTCCTCTACAAGGCCTTCAAGTCCACACCGTCGGCGTTCAACGACATCGTGCCGCCGACGAGCCCCAATGCGACTGCCGTGATCCGCGTTGACTTCGCCAACACGGTCGACGCGACCAGCGGCTACGTGGTCAGCCTGCGAGCGATCGACTACCAGGGCCCGGAGACTTACTGTGACGGGACGGGCAACTGCGCGACCCGCCCGGTCACGCTCACCCCGGCCCCCGGTTTCGACAGCCTGACCGGCCTCGGGTCGATCGGCGCCAGTTTCCTGTCCACGCTCTCGAAGTTCTGAAATCCAATCGGCAGGGCCGTGCCGCGGGGGCGGCACGGCCCACGCCGAAGGGCTGATACTCGCGACGGCACCTACGTAGGCTTACGGTATGCCCGCCGTAGACGGTCTTCGCGGTACAGCCATGGTGACCAGAGGCGGATCGGTCCAGACGGATCTGGCCGCGGGTCTGGCCGACGTCGAGGCCGGCCTCCCGTGCACGTCGCAGACACGGTTCCAGCTGTGCTCGGTGAGCAAGCAGTTCGCCGCCGTCGCCGTCCTGCTCCTGGTCGAGTCTGGGCGGCTTGACCTGCACGAGCCGGTCAGCCGGTGGCTGCCTGAAAGCCTGCCGCAGTGGCGGCAGGTCACGCTCCACCACCTGCTGTCCCATACCGCGGGCATCCCGCACTGGCTCGAGGCCCCGGGCCTGGACCCGGCCGAGCCGATGACGATCGGCGCACGGATGGAGATCCTCCAGGCCACGCCACTGCGCACCGAGCCCGGCGAGCAGTGGCACTACAGCAGCCTGGGCTTCGAACTGGCCGGGAGCATTGTGGAGCGGGCCAGCGACCAGCCCTACCGGGAGTTCCTCGCCGAGCGTGTCCTGTCCCCGCTTGAACTGGCGAGAACCACCGTGGGCGGTAGCCCGGACGCGGCGGCCCTCGGCTACAGGGACGGTCAGCCGGTTGCGTCCTGGGTTCTGGACACGATGCAAGCCACCGGGGGCATCTGGACCACCGCGGGTGACCTGGCCAGGTTCACCGCGGCCTTGCACTGTGGTGAGCTGATCGCCGCGAGTTGGCTGCGCGCGATGTGCACCGCCCACGCGGTGCTAGACGAAGCGGATGACGGTGAGCCCCCGCTGGCCACCACCGGTTACGGCTACGGCATGTACACCGGGATCTTCGCCGGGCGCGCGGCCTGCTACCACAACGGCGACAACCCGGGCTACCAGTCCTTCGCCTGCTGGATCCCGGAACAGGCGGCCAGCATCGTCATCCTGGTCAACGACGAGACCGCCAGCCTAACGGGCCTGCTCAGGCAGCTGCTTCCCGCGGCTTTGGGGACGTAGGTGGCCGTCGCGGCATTAACTGCCCGCGCGCGGCCGGGGCGGCGGGAAATCGACTTGCCGCGCGGCGGCCAGACCCGCCAGTGTGGTGCTTGTGCTGGTACGACGTGAGTCAGCGGGCGACGCTGAGGCCATCAGGGAGGTTACCGCCGCCGCGTTCGGCGGTCTGGACAAGGCCGCCCTGCCGGCTGAGGCGGTACTGGTGGACGAACTGCGCGGCAGTCAGGCATGGCTGCCGGCCCTTTCGCTGGTGGCGACAGACTCCGGCGGCGCCGTTATCGGGCACGTGCTGTGCACCCGCGGACAGGTCGGCACGGCACCGGTCCTCGGGCTCGGACCGCTGTCCGTCCTGCCCGACATGTGGGGCCGCGGCGTGGGCAGCGCGCTGGTGCACACCGTCCTCGGCGCGGGTGACGCTCTCGGCGAGCCGCTGGTCGCGTTGCTCGGCTCCCCGGCCTACTACGCCAGGTTCGGGTTCCGGCTCAGCGGCGAGTACGGCATCATCCCGCCGAAGCCGCACTGGCAGCCGCACTTCCAGGTGCGTGTGCTGGCCGCCTACCAGCCAGGCCTGCGGGGCATGTTCGCCTACCCCGAGCCGTTCGACCGGACATGACGACCGCGTCCCGGCCGCCCGCGGAGGTCTTTTGCATGACCTGCGGACCCGACGCCGCGCTGCGGCGCGATCCGCTGGCGCGCACGCTGCACTGCGCTCGCTGCGGCGACGTGCAGCAAATCCCGGCGCTGCCGCTGTTCGTGGTGACCGGAGCGAGCGGGGCCGGCAAGAGCACAGTCACCGGGCCGTTGCGCGGCCTGCTGCCGGACTGTGATGTCGTCGAGGCTGATGCCACCCTGCAGGTCGCCGCGCTCGGCTTCGAGATCTGGCGGGACACGTGGCTGCGGCTCGCCCACGAGGTGGCGCTCAACGGCCGGGTGACGGTGCTGTGCGGATCGCTGCTGCCCAGCCAGCTTGAGGACATCCCGGCCCGCAAACTGCTCGGCCCTATCCACTTCTGCAACCTCGACTGCCCCGACGACGTCCTGGCGGAAAGGCTCGGAGCGCGCCCGTCGTGGCGGCATGCTGACAGCGACACGTTCATCCTCGAACACCAGCGCTTCGCCGCCTGGCTCCGCACGAACATCCGGCCGTCATTTGACACAAGCGTGCTGACACCTGCCGAGGCAGCCGAGCACATCGCGGCCTGGGTCCGGAACCTGCTAACGACCGAGGACGCCTAAGGACCCGCGGATTCCTTCGCCGGATCCTTCACGCTAACGATCCGGAGTAGGTATGAGGGCGCCGATGAGTGCGACCGCGCGGTCGGTTTCCGGGCAGACCCAGACGGCGGTGTCGCTCCTGAAGTCCGCGCCTAGGGCGTGGGCTCGCCTGTGTTCCGGGCACAGAGGCCATTGCGACGGACGTTCCGGATCGACCTGGATGTCGGTTGCCCATTGCTGGACCTGCCCGGCTAGTTCCCACACCTGCTCGGCAAACGATCGCTCGCGCATGACCGAGATGCCCTGACCGGTCCCGCCGGGATCGCGGATGAAGGCGCACACCGACCATTCGCGGTCTTCGTGGACTTCCTCCCTGACATCCGGCAGGCTCAGCCCGGCCGCGGCCAGGTCACGCAGCACGGGCGCCAACGCGGCCCGCAGCACCGCCGCGTCCGCCTCATTCAGCGGCTCGGGGTGGCGGTGGAGCTCCCCGTTGCGCTCCATCGTCCGCAGCAGCAGCCGATACTGCTCCTCGCCCATCATGGCCCGCAGCTTCTGGTCGCCGCCTTGGAAGACCACCTCGCCAGTGGCCGGCCTGTGAGTGAAGGCCTCGCCCGCCCATGCGTGATCGCTGCCCGCTGACCCGCCACGATCGTTGTCCACTGGCCTGATAGCACGGTGCCCTCGGTTCTTGCCCACCTGGCCATGGGACCACGATCTCGTATGCTCCTTCAATGACGCCCGAGGCACTCGTCCGCTCGGGAACCTCCTGGGAGGCGGTCCCGTTCGTCTGTGAGATCACGCTGCTTACGGCGGGCGGGCCTGTCGGGCTCTGGGAGCTGTGGGACCGGACCGAACGTGACGCGCCGCCCTTCTGGGCGTTCCCTTGGGCGGGCGGCCAGGCTCTCGCGCGCTACCTGCTCGACAACCCGGCAATAGTGGCTGGCCGGCGGGTGCTCGACGCCGCGTCCGGGTCGGGGCTCGTCGCCATCGCCGCCGCGAAGGCGGGCGCGGCCCGCGTCGTGGCTGGAGACATCGACGTGAACGCGCTGGCCGCGATCGGAATAAACGCTATGGCCAACAGCGTGACGGTATCCGCTCGCGTTATCGACTTCGCCGCGAGCGACGCGTCCGGGGCGGAGGTAGTGCTCGCCGCTGACGTCTTTTACCAGCGCGAACTCGCCGGACTCGCGCTGCGCTTCCTCCGCCGCGCGGCACGGTCCGGCGCCGACGTGCTGGTCGCCGATCCGGGCCGGGCCTTCCTGCCCGCAGACTCACTCGCCCCGCTCGTCAGCTACCAGGTCCCGGTGCTCACGGTGCTGGAAGAGACGCCCACCAAGGTGGTAACCGTCTACCGCCTCGCCTAACGGCCGCCGCGGCCGGCTGAAGAGTCATTCAATTGCGGCGGGTGGGGGTGGTAGCGGGCCGGGATTGGGCCAACGACGGCAACGGCCCGGTCTGATTGGGCCAACGACGGCAACGGCCCAACCGGTGGCGGGCCGGGATTGGGCCAACGACGGCAACGGCCCAACCCGTCGCGGGCTGTTACCCGGGGACTACCACGGTGCCCGTGGCGGTGACCGCCACGATCGGCTCGTCGAGCTGAGCCGAAGCCGACGGGCCGTGCCCTGGGTCGGCGCGGCAGACGACCCGCGCCTCGAACGACAGCTGCCGGCTGCGCCGGCCTACGGCGGTCACCGAACACGTCGCCTCGATCACGTCCCCGGCCAGCACCGGCGCGCGGAACTGCACGTCGGAATAGGACGCGAACAGGCCTTCGTCGCCGTCCATGACGACGCACGCCTCGGTGGCCACGTCGCCGAACAGCCCGAGCACGTACGCCCCGTCAACCAGGCCGCCGCCGTAGTGCGCGTCGCCGTATTTGACGTAACGCCGGTGGGTGAAGGTCAGCCCGACCCGGGCGCCCGCGCTCACGCGCCCTCCTCGGCTGAGGCGGCCGGCGCGAGCGCGTGCGCCAGGTAACTCGCGACCTCACCGGGCGTGGTGCCACGGCCGAAGATCTTGTCGACGCCGAGAGCGCCGGCCTCGGCCGGATCGAACCGCGGCCCGCCGACCACGAGCAGCGGCCGATGATCCGCGAACTCGGGCGCCGCCCGGAACGCCTCCCCCAGTTCCCTCGCGTTCGACAGGTGCGCGTCCTTCTGGGTCACCACCTGGCTCACGAGCACCGCGTCAGCCTGTTCGGACGCGGCGCGCGCCACCAGGTCGGGGATGGCCACCTGCGCGCCGAGGTTCACGACCCGGATCTCCCGGTAGTACTCAAGGCCCTTCTCCCCAGCATGGCCCTTCACGTTCAGGATCGCGTCGATGCCGACTGTGTGCGCGTCGGTGCCCACCGTCGCCCCGACGACGACGAGCTTTCTGCCGAGCGCCGTGCGGACCCGCAGGTTCACCTCGGCCGGGGACAGCAGCTCGAACTCGCGCTTAAGCACGGTGACTGCCGACAAGTCGACAAGGTGACTTACCCGCCCGTAAACGATGAAGAACGTGAAGTCGGGGCCGACCGGCTTGGCGTGCACGACCATCGCCGGGGACATGCCCATCTTGCCGGCTAGCTGCAGCGCCGCGCCCTCGGCCAGCGCCCGGTCGGCGGCCGAGACGGCCGGCACCGGCAGCGTGAACGACAGCTGCACCCGCCCGTCCCCCGTGGTGTCGCCGTAGGGCCTGATAATGGCGGCAACGCTCATTCGGGATCGCCTCCAAGCAGGTCGGACACCGGGTTGCCGCGCTCGTCAGCGGGACCACCGCCTGGCACGAGGGCTTCCGACACCGGGTTGAAATAGCCGTCGGCCCTCGAGATGACCCCGTCCAGACCGCGGCCGCCGTCCGGTGGCCGTTTCGTGACGCCGAACGTCCCGTCCGCGATCGCGTTGAGCAGCCCTTCGCCCTCGATGCGGCGCAGCAGCGACACCGCCTCGTCGAGCACCTGGTGCGCGCGGTCGACGACGAAATGGTCCGGCGTGAACGACAGCCCGAGCCGCCCCGCGGCGGACCGCACGTACGCGACGTTCTCCAGCGCGAGGTCGCGGTCGGAAAGGAACGGGGTGTGGATCCCCTCGGTCATCATCCCGACGAGCAGGATCGACTGGCCGGTCATCAGCCCGCACAGGTTGAAGAACGCGTCGAGCAGATAGCCCGCGAACACGTTGCCCGTCATGTGCTTGGTGGGCGGCATGTACTTCAGCGGGGCGCCGGGGAACAGCTCGCGGACAAGCTGCGCGTGCGCCAGTTCGAGCAGGAAGGAATCGGGGACAGCCGGGTTGATCTCGAAGGCGTGTCCGAGCCCGAGCTGCCAGGTCGCCAGCCCGGCCTCGCGCGCGAAGTACTCGTTAAGCAACTGGGACACGACAACCGTGTGCGCCGCGTCCACCGCGTCGGCGGTCGTGAGGTAGTTGTCCTCGCCGGTGTTGATGACGATCCCGGCCCGGGCGTGCACCTGGCGGGAAAACCGCTGGTCGATGAACGTGCGCACCGGGTTGATGTCGCGGAAGATGATGCCGTACATGCAGTCGTTCAGCATCATGTCCAGCCGTTCGAGCCCGGCGAGCGTGGCGATCTCCGGCATGCACAGCCCGGACGCGTAGTTCGTCAGCCGGACGTACCGGCCCAGCTCACGTGAGGTTTCGTCCAGGGCCGCGCGCATCAGCCGGAAGTTCTCCCGTGTCGCGTAGGTGCCCGCGTACCCTTCCCTGGTGGCGCCCTCGGGCACGTAGTCGAGCAGCGACTGACCGGTGGACCTGATCACCGCGATGACGTCCGCGCCTTCCCGCGCGGCCGCCTGTGCCTGCGGGATGTCCTCGTAGATGTCGCCGGTGGCGACGATGAGATAGATCCAGGGGGCCGGCGGATCGGCGAGGTCCGCGATCATCCGCGACCGTAGCGCCCGCTGATCATCGATGGTGGCTATGCCAGCTTTGGCCGAACGAAGCGCTAGTTCCCGCGCGCTCGCGGCTTCGCCACCCGCTGGAATCCGGAACTTAACCTGGCCGAGAGCGGCCTGCTCGGCCAGCGTCCGCAGATCCGGGTACCCCCCGGCGGCCAGCGCGTCCCACGCGGGCAGCGCGACCCCGTGCTCAAGCCCTACCGCGTCCCGCACGGCGTCGACGAGCCTGTTAACCCACGGCATCCCCTGCCCGTCGGCCCCGTCCAGCCCGGCCAGCCGCAGCACCGCCCGCTCGATCGACACGGTGGTATGCGTCGTGGCAAGCCTCGTCACCGGGGCCCCGGCACGCCGGGCCAACTCCCGGGCCAGCTGCACTGTCGCCGGATCGAGGTTCAGTTTGCTGGTGGTCATGCGTTAAAAACCCTCTTCCGTGGGGCGGGGCCCGAGGGGAAGATTTTCTGCGGCAGTCGTTCCGAACGCCGCAGAAAATCTCCCCAGCGGGCCCCGCTCTCCGTGCCTTCGGTCGAAGAGCGCTCGCACGGCTGGCGTCGCTCTGATCAGGTCCAGTGCGTATTCGGCGTGGCCCGGGACGTAGCCGTTGCCGATCAGCATTGTCACGTCGGCCGCTACTCCTTCGGCGCCGAGAGCGGCCGCGCTGAAGCTGGTCGCCATCGAGAAGAAGATGACCGTCCCGCCCTGCGCCGTCGACAGGATCGCGCCTCCCTCGCAACCGGGTACATCCACGCAGACAACCGTCACGTCGGCGGGTCCCCCCGCCTTACTAACCGCTTCCGCCAGGAGGACAGGCTCCCGTGCGTCAGCGATAACCACCTCATCAACCAGCGGGGCTGTGGAGGTTGAGGGCGGGTGCGGGGCTACGAAGGTTGGCGCGGCGCGCGGGTCCGCTGGGTCTGGCGCGAGCGGGTCCGTAGGGGTTGTGAGCGCTAGCGGGTCTGTGGGGGTTGAGAGTGCCAGCGGGTGTTTGGAGGTTGTCGGGGCGGACGGCGCTGAGGTTGGCGCGGCAAGCGGGAGCACAGCGGGCGGCGGGACGAACGGGGGCACAGGCGGCGGTGCGGCGGGCCCCAACCCGGAATCGGGGGTGGAGGAATCGGGGGTGGGAGTCGGGCGGGCGCGCTGGCTGCCGGCGAGTTCGTTGGCCTGGTGTAGCAGCGCCGCTTCGGTTTCGCTGGGAACAACGCCGATGATCCAGCGAGCCCCAGCCGCCCGCGCCGCCGCCGCCGACAGCGACCCACTCTTGCCAGCCGCGCCCAAGATCGCGACGACGGGCCCCTCACCTTCGGCGACTGGGGGCCGGGGGGAGATTTTTAGCGGCATTCGGAACGATGGCCGCGAAAAATCTCCCCCCCCGGCCCCAACCCGCCCCTCCACGACACGGCGCGTAAGAGCGGGCGCCCCGCAGACATCCATGACCGCCAGAGATAGAGGCACAGGCAGGTCGTCAGGCAAGACCGCCGCGATGGAGCGGCCGAAGAGGATCGCGTGCCCGTCGCAGGGGATCTGCTCCGACAACCCGTCCCAGCGGGCCAGGTTGTCGTAGATCTCCAGCGGTGTCAGCGTCAGCGACACCAGTGTCGCCACGCGGTCACCAGGCTTCAGGTTAAGGACCGAGTCCGGGCCGACTTCTTCGACGATCCCGGTGAGCATGCCGCCCGAGCCGGTGACCGGGTTGTGCATCTTGCCGCGGCTGGCGATGATCTCGCGGACGGCCTCCCTGATCGCACCGCCGTCGCCGCCGTTTGCCTCGCTGATCTGCCGGTAGGAGGCGGCGTCGAGGTTGAGCCTGTCCACGCGGATCCGCACCTCGTCCTGGCCGGTCCGCGGGCCGGCATCCAGACGCCACGCGGCCTGCGGCAGGACGCCGGCGAGGCGCTCGCCAGGGTCGGCGACCCGGTAGAGGCCGAGCGAGGCGGCGAGCGGCGTTCCGTGCTGAGGTGGTGCCATGCGTTCATCCTTCCCAGCCGGAACAGCCAGTCCCCCTGGCAACATACACGCCGGACCTGTTCGGGAAAATCTTCACTTCAAATGTGGGTATACCGTAGCTTCTTTCGTACCATATGGATAGTACTGGACATCGTTCGTCACCCATGGGAGGCAGCATGGTGCAGCAGCCGTACGACTACCGGCGTCGCGAACTCGTAGAGCCGGACTGGCGGCGGCTGCCCGGATGGACCACTGTGACGCGTGAGGATTGGGAGTCAGCGCAGTGGCAGCGCGCGCACTGCGTGAAGAACACGCGGCAGCTGCGCGAGGTCGCCGGCGCCGGGCTAAGCGAGGCGTTCCTCGCCGACCTGGAGCGCGACCAGCGCGACCGAGCCACGATGTCCATGCTGCTTCCGCCGCAGATGCTGAACACGATCGCGCCGGACGTGCCCGCCTCGGCGCCGGGTTTCACCGACGCCTGGTACGCCGACCCGGTGCGCCGCTACATGCTGCCGGTGTTCAGCGACCGGCAGCCGGAGTGGCCCTCGCACCCCTACGCGCAGCGCGACTCGCTGCACGAGGCGGAGATGTGGGCGGTCGAGGGGCTGACCCACAGGTACCCGACGAAGGTGCTCGCCGAGCTGCTGCCAACCTGCCCGCAGTACTGCGGCCACTGCACGCGGATGGACCTGGTCGGAAACCCGACCGCGTCGTTCGACAAGCACAGGTTCGGGCTTGCGCGCGATGACCGGCTGACCGCGATGCTCGATTACCTGCGCCGCACCCCCGGCGTGCGGGACGTGGTCGTCTCCGGCGGGGATGTGGCGAACCTGCCATGGCCGCGGCTTGAGTCGTTCGTGTCCGAGCTGCTGACGATCGAGTCGGTGCGCGACATCCGGCTGGCGAGCAAGGCGCTGATGGGGCTGCCGCAGCACTGGCTGTCCGGCGAGGTCCAGGCGGGCATGGCGCGGCTGACCGCGGTCGGGCGGGCGCGGGGCGTCTCGATCGCCATCCACACGCACGTCAACGCGGCGCAGTCGGTGACGCCGCTGGTAGCGAAGGCCGCGCGGGCGATGCTCGAGGCCGGGGTCAGGAACGTGCGCAACCAGGGCGTGCTGCTGCGCGGCGTCAACGACCACGCGGATCAGCTCCTTGACCTGTGTTTCGCGCTGCTCGACGAGGCCTCGATCGTGCCTTATTACTTCTACATGTGCGACATGATCCCCGGCGCTGAGCACTGGCGGCTCTCGGTCGCGCAGGCGCAGGAACTGCAGAGCGCGATCATGGGATACCTGCCGGGGTTCGCGACCCCGCGAGTGGTCTGCGACGTGCCCTATGTCGGCAAGCGGTGGGTGCACCAGGTGGCGCGCTACGACACGACGCTTGGCATCTCCTACTGGACGAAGAACTACCGGACCGCGCTCGAGGCCGCGGACCAGCTCGCGCTCAGCCGCGAGTATCCGTACTACGACCCGATCCACCTGCTGCCCGCCGAAGGGCAGCAGTGGTGGCGGGCCCAGGCGGGCCAGCTGGTTTCTTAGTACCCCCGGCCACCGCGCAGAGCCGGGGAGAGCACCTCGCTGGCGGCCTCGACGAGCCGTGACATCTCGTATGAGACGAGGTCGGTGTCGCACTCGGGAGAGGCGAGCACGCACAGGCTTGACCCGTCGCTGATCGCCTTGATCAGCATCAGGCCGTACTCCATCTCGACCAGTGCCTGCGTGGGCGGGCCGGCGTCGAAGATCCTGGCGGCGCCCTGCATCAAGCTGGCCAGCCCGGATGTAATGGCCGCGAGCTGTTCGGCGAACACGTCAGGGATCGCGTCGGACAGCGCCAACGGCACGCCGTCCGCGGACACCACCGCCGCGTGCGCCACATCGGCGACGCGTGACGCGAAATCGGAGACTAGCCAGTCCAGGTCCTGGCGGTACGCGTAACTCAACTGTCGGCTCCCTCTCCTGCACCATGTTGCTGCGTCTCCGCCCTGCGGGCGCCGCGCTGGAACCCGCTCAGCCGGCTGCGGGCCATATCCGGCGACCGCTTCGGCAGCAGCGGCACCGCCGACGGCGGCCCGTCATAGCCGGCCGCGCCCGCCGGGCCGGTACCGCCACCGGGGCGGGGACCGCCGCCCGCGCGGGGCCCGCCGCCAGCGGATCCCGGGATGAGGTTCGCCTTCGGTACGCGCACCGGGAGCCCGGCGGCCGTCTGGTCGCCGCGGATCGGATCGGCGACGATCTCCGCCGCGTGCCTTTGCTGCGCCCACGAGTCGGTACCCGAATGCCAGCCGTCGCCCGGCCGCGGCTCGGCCGCGGTGGACCAGCCGCCGGTGCCGGCGGGCCCGCCGGCGCCAGGCCGGGCGGAGTTGCCGGTGCCCACGCCCGTGGCGGATATGCGGCGGCTGCGGAACCAGTTCGACAGCGAGTCATCGCCGGCGTCTGAGACCTCGCTCGCCGAGCCGAGCTGCGCGAGCCCGCCGCCGACGGCGGCCGTGCGGCGGCCTTCCACGGCGGAGCGCGTGCCTATGCTCGGCTGGCCCGGTGATCGCCTGCCAGCCGGGCCCGGTTGGACGGCGAACGGCTGGGACCACCCGACCGGGGTTGAATACCCGCGGGCGATTCGCTCGATGAGACTGTCCGGCAGCCAGACCAGCGCGCTCAGTCCCTGGGGGCTGGCAGGGCGCAGCCGGATCCGCACGCGATGCCGCTCGGCCAGCCGCGAAACGGCGAACAGCCCCATGTGCCTGGACACCGACACGTCCATGTCCGGCGGGTTGTCCAGCCGCCAGTTCATCTCGTTCAACCGGGCCTCGGACACGCCGATCCCCTTGTCGGTGATCTCGATCAGCACCCCGCCGCTGCTGAGCTCCTGGGCGGCCACCTGGACCTGAGTGTCCTTGGGAGAGAACAGCGTCGCGTTCTCGATCAGCTCGGCGAGCAGGTGCACCACGTCGGACACCGCCTGGCCGATGACCGCCACTCCGGGCTGGATGTTGAGTATCACCCGGCTGTACTGCTCGATCTCCGATGTCGCGGCCCGTGCCACGTCGGCAAGCGCGACCGGCTCGCTCCACTTGCGCGCGCCTTCGTGCCCGGCGAGCAGCAGCAGGTTCTCCGAGTTGCGGCGCATGCGGGTGACCAGGTGGTCCATCGAGAACAGGCTGGACAGCCGGTCGGGATCGTCCTCGTTCTGCTCCAGGGAGTCGATCATGCGCGCCAGCCGCTCGATCAGCGACTGGCTCCGCCGGGACAGGTTCACGAACACCCCGTTGAAGCTGGTGCGCAGCATCGCCTCGTTGCCGGCCAGCCGCACCGCCTCCGCGTGCACCTGGTCGAAGGCCCGGGCGACCTGGCCGATCTCGTCGGCGGTCAGCACGTCGATCGGCGCCACGGCCACGTCCGCCGTGGGGTCAGGCGACTCGCTGAGCTGCCTGACTCGCTCGGGCAGCTGGACCGAGGCGATGTCGAGCGCGCCGGCCCGCAGCCTGCGCAGCGGCAGCACCAGCGACCTGGCGACAATCAGCGCCGCGATCAGCACCAGGAGCAGCACGACCGCGGTGATGATCGCGCTGATCAGCGCCGACTGCTGCGCGCCGCTCTCCAAGGTCTGCGCGCGCGCGGCGATGTCGCGCGCGAGCCCGAGCTCGACTGACTGCATTCCGTCGATCTTGGCGGACTGCGAGTTGTACCACAGGGCGGGGATCCGGCCCAAGGCGAACTCGGTCTTGCTTATCGCGGTAATGCCCGTCAGCGGGGAGTCTCCGGCGGCGTCGGGACCGGGGTTGGCGAACGCGAAGTCTTCAATGAATTCCGCCACGTTCACCCCGTGCACGGACAGCGCGGCGGTGTACGCCGCCTTCTGCGGCTGCGACGCTACCGTCTGGAACGACGCCTCGTCGCGTAGCTCTTCTGAGTAGGCGGTGGTCATCGCCTGAAGGACGCCGTCAGCGAAGAACTGGTCCTGCCAGGTGGCATACAGGAGCGCGCGCTGCTGAGAGGCCTGTTCCTTGGCCAGCGACAGCGCGTTGAGCGTCCGGATGTCGCTGGCCATGGTGGCGTCGGTAGTACCCTGCGCGATCTGGGCGTTCAGGGTGATCATGTCGTTGATTGGGGCCACGTAGTTGGCGATCGCCGCCAGCGCGTCCTCGCTGCTCTGGGTCGTCTGGTGCAGCGAAGCGATGCTGTCCGTATTGATGTCCTTGAGCACCAAGGCGACCTCGGCCTGGATGTTCGCGGGGAAGGACCCGCCGATGCCCGCGCCAAGCGCGCGAACCCGCCCGGCCTCATCGCTCGTCGCGTTGTACAGCGGCTCGAGGGCGGGCTGAGCGCCTGCGATGGCACCCGCCGTGGCGTCGCGTTCGTTCTGCAGGTCCTGCACCAGCAGCGTGAGCTGCTGGCCGAGGTTGGCGAGCTGCGACACGCGGCCGAACTGGGCTGCGCTGGCCCTCGCGTCCACCACCCGCAGACCGCCGAAGACCAGGCCCATGACAAGCGCCATCACGATGACCGCGAACAGCCGGCGCGACACCGGCCAGTTCGACAGCGTCCTTCGCCGAGCGCTCAACGGGGTTCCGTTAGCCGATTGGGTGGCGTGGCTGCCCGCCCTGCCCGCGCGCGTCCTTGCGGCGCCGGCAGCACCATGGTTTCCCATCGCTTCGTCCTCGCTGGGTACGCGCTATACAAGCCGCTCTAATAACGACAAACCTGGACGCGACTCGCCAACTGCGACCAACCGCCCCCCAAGGACACTAAAGTGCCGCAACCACTTTAAAGCGATGATGGGTGAAATATCCGGCAAACGCCGTCTGGGACCGTAGTTGTTACATGAGGCCAGAGAGAGACAACTACTTGAGGGTGCGAACGCGGCGGACCGGGCGGAGGAATTAAGTTGGTGGCATGACACGGCGCAGCGAGCAGATCAGCCTCCACCTCAACGCCTACCTGACGGCGCACAGCACGCCGCCGGACGCGATCTTGCGTGAGCTGGCCACGGAGACCGCCGAGCGGTACCCGAATGAGATCGGTCTGCAGGTCGCCCCCGAGATGGGGACGTTCCTCACGCTGCTGACCAGGCTTAGCCGGGCGCGTTCGGGAATCGAGGTGGGAACGTTCACCGGGTACTCCTCGATCTGCATCGCGCGCGGGCTGGGCGCGGGCGGCAGCCTGCTGTGCTGCGACGTCAGCGAGGAGTGGACCTCGGTGGCGCGCAAGTACTGGGAGAAGGCCGGGCTCAACGACGTCATCGAGTTGCGGCTCGGCCCCGCGCTCGACACGATCCGTGCCTTGCCACGAGAGGAAACGTTCGACCTGGCGTTCATCGACGCGGACAAGCTCTCCTACGCGAAGTACTGGACCGAACTCGTGCCCCGGGTGCGCAGCGGCGGCGTGATCATGGCGGACAGCACGTTCTCGCACGGCAGGGTGCTCGACGCGGGCAACGACAACCCGTCGGTCATCGCGGTGCGCGCGTTCAACGACCTGGCCGCCGCCGACGAGCGGGTAGAACTGGTCATGGTCCCCATCGGCGACGGGCTGACGGTCGCCTTCAAGCACTAGCGGCCGTCGTCCAGGCAGCGGCGCCGGGCGGGGTTAATAGCCTGGGCCGCCGCGCAGCGCTGGGGAGAGCACCTCGCCGACCGCCTCGACGAGCCGCGACATCTCGTAAGAGATAAGGTCGGTGTCGCAGTCGGGCGAGGCGAGCACGCACAGGCTTGACCCGTCGCTGATGGTCTTGATCAGCATCAGGCCATTGCGCAGCACTACTAGTGCTTGCGTCGGCAGGCCGGCCTCGAAGATGCCGGCGGCGCTCAACATCAAGCTGGCCAAACCGGACGTTATGGCCGCGAACTGCTCGGCGGACTCACCGGGAATCGAGGCGGACAACGCTAGCGGCACGCCATCCGCAGATACCACCGCGGCATGCGCGACGCCTGCGACGCGCCTGGCGAACTCAGAGACCAGCCAGCCGAGGTCCTTACCTTGCGCGTAACTCAACGGTCGGTCCTTTCTCCGGCGCGGTGTTGCTGATTTTCCGCCCTGCGTGCTCCGCGCTGGAAGCCGCTCAGCCGGCTGCGAGCCAACTCCGCTGACTCCGCTGAGTGTTGCGGCAGCGTGGCCGTCACCTCATAACCGCGCGCCGCGCGGGACAGGCCAGCGGGGCTGTCACCATCAGCCGGGTGAGAGCGGCCCGCTGATCCCGGGATCAGGTTTGCCTGCGGGACGCGAACCGGCAGCCCGGCGGCTGTCTGGCTGCCGCGAATCGGTGCGGCGATGATCTGCGCCGCGCGCCTTTGCTGCTCCCACGAGTCGATCCCCGAATACCAGCCATCGCCTGGCCGCGCCGCGGCCGCCGCGGAGACGCCCACGGCATCGTGGCCGCGGGTATCGGGCCGACCCGTGTTGCCGGTTCCCAGGTCCGTCGCGGGTGTCTGGTCGCTGCGGAACCATTTAGACACCGAGTCGCCGTTAGCCGCGGGCGCGTCCGGCTCGGCGCCGAGCAGCGCGGGCATGTCGTCGACCGTGCCCGCGTCGCGCAGTTCCGCCGGTGAGCGCCTGCCGATGCTCGCCTGACCAGCCGGCCGCCAGGCAGCCGGGCCGGCCTGATCGGCGAACGAGTGGGTCCACCCGATGGGGGTCGGGTACCCGCGTGGAACCCGCTGGATGAGACTGCCCGGCAGCCAGACCAGCGCGCTCAGCCCCTCCGGGCTGGCGGGGCGCAGCCGGACCCGGGCCCCGTGCCGTTCGGACAGCCGCGAGACGGCGAACAAGCCCATGTGCCTGGACACCGACGCGTCCATCTCGGGCGTGTTGTCCAGCCGCCAGTTCATCTCGTTCAGCCGGGACTCCGACACGCCGATCCCCCTGTCGATGATCTCGATCAGCACGCCGCCGCTGCTCAGCTCCTGCGCCGTCACCAGGACGTGAGTGTCCGTGGGAGAGTACAGCGTGGCGTTCTCGATGAGCTCCGCGAGCATGTGCACGACGTCGGACACCGCGGGCCCGAGGACCGCGACTCCCGGCTGAACGTCAAGCACTACCCGGCTGTACTGCTCGATCTCCGACGTCGCGGCCCGTGCCACGTCGGCCAGCAACACTGGCTGGCTCCACTTGCGCGCGCCCTCGTGGCCGGCGAGCAGCAGCAGGTTTTCCGAGTTGCGGCGCATGCGGGTGACCATGTGGTCCATCGAGAACAGGCTGGACAGCCGGTCGGGATCGTCCTCGTTCTGCTCCAGGGAGTCG
>Ga0126381_100000663_pt1 | contig 38150 bp, 27 predicted proteins | sample PanSoiMetPlot_28_FD_96465 | JGI IMG/M metagenome (GOLD analysis project Ga0126381, IMG submission 96465) | Tropical forest soil microbial communities from Panama - MetaG Plot_28 | ecosystem: Environmental > Terrestrial > Soil > Tropical forest > Bulk soil | place: Panama | collected 2016-02-17 | reverse complement strand
TGTTTCCGCTTGCGGAAACCCTTCGATGAGATAGGGACTGCCAAACGCGAGGGTGATCACCGGTTTGCCCGACTTGTACAATTCCTCGGCGACCGCTGCCTGCTCGGCCGGAACATCCACGTTGCCCTTGCGGTCGCTGACGCGCACAAACAGCGCCAGGATGGCCACATCGTATGAATCGGGAGCAGGGAGCTTCAGATTCGCCGCATCTCGGAAACGCGTATCCGCGCGCAGCGTTGTCACCTGATCGAATCGCCGCCGAAGTTCGTCTTCCAGGTCTTCGCCGGGAGTCGGCTCAGGATCGGCGTAAAACGCCAGCAACAGCGCGCGAGACGGCTTGGCGCCATCGAGAGGCAGTCTGTGCGGCGAATCGCGCAGCAGCGTGATGCCGCGATCGGAAATATCCTGCGCCTGCTTCTGCCAGGCGGCCTCAGCGAAGTGCGCATTGATACCGTCGACGTCCACCAGGCGATGCTGGTTGAGCCCTAAGCGGGCTTTCGCTTCCAGAATCCGTAGCACCGAAGCGTCAAGGCGCTCCCGCGAAATTCTCCCGGATCTTACGGCATGTCGTAGCGCAGCAAACGCCGCGTCGGGAAGCGGCGGCATCAGCAGACAGTCCGCGCCGGCAAGCACCGCGCGAACGGCGGCCTCGCCTGGAGCGAAGCGCACGGTAATGCCGCCCATATCCATCGCGTCGGTCACCACCAGTCCCTCGAAGCCAAGATCTTTGCGCAACACTCCGGTCAAAATGTTCTCCGACAGAGTTGCCGGCGTATTGGGGTCCGGCTCCAGGGCGGGCACGTTCAGGTGCCCGGTCATCACACTGCCCACACCGGCAGCGATGGCGGCGCGAAACGGAACCAGTTCGAGCGACTCCAGGCGGGCACGATCAGCGCGGATCACCGGCAAGTCGATGTGCGAATCCGACGCAGTGTCGCCGTGACCGGGAAAATGTTTTGCCGTCGCCAGCCCGCCGTTTTCTTCCACGCCACGGACATAAGCGGAAACAAATTCGGACACGCGCGCGGGATCTTCGCCAAAGGACCGGGTGTTGATGATGGGATTCCCCGGATTGTTGTTTACGTCCGCTACCGGCGCATAAATCCAGTGAACGCCAGCCTGCCGCCCTTCGATCGCCGTAATTTTCCCCATGGTATATGCGTCACGCGGATCGTCTCCTGCGGCGATGGCCATCTGCGTGGGGAATGACGTTCCTTCATCAAGCCGCATCGCCGAACCGCGCTCGAAATCCGCGCCGATCAGCAGCGGCAATTTCGATCGCGACTGCAGTTGATTGTTCAGCACCGCGGTTGGATAGATCTGGCTTTTCTCAATTCCCAGCGGAGTCATGTGCGTGATCAGAATGAATCCACCCGCGTGCAGATCCTTCACCTCGTGCAGCATCTGCTGATAGGCAGGTGAATCGGCCGTGGTGAACGTGCCGTGATAGGTGGTGAAAAGCAGTTGGCCGATCTTTTCATCCACGCTCATCTTGCGCAGGGTTTCGCCCACCCATTGCCGGGAAGCTGCTGGCAAGGCAGGCAAATTCGATTTGCCCAGCTTTACGGTGGATTTACCTGGCACAGGCTTCGCCGCGGCACCTCGGTTCTGACTTGGTAATTTTGTCGCCATAGGAAACAGGATCGGTAGCAGAAGCAGGAACAGCGCAGCGCGTTTCATCAAATCGGACTCTCCGGAAAACGCCCTGCTTCTTCTGTTGATAACACACGCAACTCAGTGCGACAACGCGATTTGCCACAGGGCGTTCCAGAATATCATTTGAAATTCGGGGTTTGTAAGTATAAACCTTGAAGCCCGTCAATTTTAGGGCGGAGCAGGGCAACTTCATCAGCCCTGAGCGCTGGAACTCAGAACCGAGGAGCAGGAATGTTGCCGCACTTAGCCCCGGCAGTCCGTGGTGTCTCGCTTTTGGTGTTCGGTTTTCTTGTTGTTATGGCGATCCAGGACGGGGTGGCCGCCACAAGCTCCTCCCCGCAGAAGCGCGCCGCACGAAAATCTGCGCGGCGAGCCGGTCGCGTCGAGACGGGCCTCGATGTGTTGGAGAGCGAGAAGTTCGCGCCCCTGCGCGGCAAGCACATCGGAATCATCACCAATCACACCGGCCTGGACTTCCAGGGAAAATCCAGCATCGAATTGCTGGCGCACGCACCCGGCGTGCAGGTTGTAGCGATTTTCAGTCCCGAGCATGGATTGGCGGGGCTGGCGGACGAACGTGTCTCCTCTTCGAAGGATCCGTCCACCGGCCTGCAGGTCTTCAGCCTTTACGGCGAGATTCTGCGGCCTACCGACGAAATGCTGAAAGGCGTGGACACGCTGGTTTTCGACATTCAAGATGCCGGAGTCCGCTTTTACACATACACCGTGACGATGGCCTACGCCATGGAAGAAGCGGCCAAACGCAACATCGCGTTTTACGTTTTGGATCGTCCCAATCCCATCGGCGGCCAAATCGTGGAAGGCCCGATTCTCGATCCCGACAAGACCAACTTCGTCGGCTATTTTCCGATTCCCGTACGTTACGGCCTGACCATTGGCGAGCTGGCGCAGTTCTTCAACTCCGAAAATCACATCCACGCGGATCTGCACGTCATCGCCATGAAAAATTGGCATCGCAACTATTTCTTCGAGAGCACCGGGGTGCGTTGGATTCCGCCCTCGCCCAATCTGCGCACCATGAAAGGCGCGATTCTTTACCCCGGACTGGAAATCTTGTTGAATGCCGGCGTTTCCGTCGGCCGCGGCACGGAAGCGCCGTTCGAGGAGTTTGGCGCGCCGTGGATGGATGGGAGCAAAGTAGCCGCCGCTCTTAACGAACTGCACTTGCCAGGTCTCAAATTCGTCGCCCAGCCGTTCTTTCCGGTGACCGGTTTATATTCAGGCAGGCGCTGCGGCGGTGTCTCGGTTCGCATTGGGGACCGCGCTGCCGTTCGCTCCATGCGCCTGGGTCTGGAGATCGCTGTCCTCCTGCAAAAACTGTATCCGCAGAATTTCGACGCATCCAAGACCCTCACTCTTTTGGGCAACGATGAAACCGTTCAGAAACTAAAAGACGGCGCTTCAGCCGCGGAAATCGTCTCGTCCTGGCAACCCGGACTCGCGCAGTACGACCAAGCGCGCCGGCGAAATCTCCTCTACAAATAACTGGCCACAAATAGCCCGCTGCGACGTATTGTGCTAAAGTCCGCGAATGCCGGAAATGCGCATCGTGTCTTTGCTGCCCTCCGCGACCGAGATTTTGTTCGCGCTCGGAGCAGGCGAGCAAGTCGTGGGAGTCAGCCACGAGTGCGATTTCCCTCCCGCGGCTCGCGCGAAGACGACGGTCATTCATTCGCGCATTCCGAAAAGCGCGTCGCCCTCTGAAATTGACCGCATGGTTAGGGAATTCAGCGCGCGCGGCGAAAGCGTTTATTCCGTTGATGCGGAAGCCTTGCGTTCTCTTTCACCCGATCTGGTCGTCACGCAGGATCTATGCCACGTCTGCGCTGCATCGCCCGAGGATCTCGCCGCCATTCTTGCGGATTTCCAGCCGCGTCCCGAGGTGCTGTGCCTCAATCCGCTCGATCTCGGCGACGTTTGGCGGGACATCTTGTGGGTCGGAGAACTATCCATCCGGCCGCACGCCGCCGAAAAGCTGCTGGAGTCCATCGGCGAAAAATTAGGCGCCATCGAACAGCAAGTCAATGACGCCAGCGAACGGCCGTCGGTCGCGTTTCTCGAATGGTTGCAGCCTATCTATGTTGGCGGTCACTGGGTGCCGGAAATGATTGAGCTTGCCGGCGGTCGCGATGCTTTTGGAAAGCCCGGCAGGCAGTCTTTTCGCGTTACACCTGATGAGGTTGCTGCCGCGCAGCCCGAAGTTATAGTCGTCGCGCCGTGCGGTTACTCCGCCGATCAGGCCCACGAAGAGTATCGGTCGATGAAGTTCCCGCGCGGCTGGCGGGAGACTCCGGCCGTTCAGAATGGCCAGGTCTATTCGCTGGACGCCAACAGCTACTTCTCCCGTCCCGGACCACGCCTGGTCACCGGCCTCGAAATCCTGGCCAAACTGTTTCATCCCGAAATCGAAGTGAGTCACGAGGCAGCGGCTGCCATCCGGCCGCTCGGGCTCGCCGCGCGCTCTGTAGCCGTTTAACACCGAGCTTCTCAACCCTATCCCGGTGTCCAGTTGACATGCACTTTCTTGGATATGACTTTCCTATACGTAAGGAAGCGCTCTATGACAGTGAGCGGTTCCAATAGCGATAGAAGGGAAGCCCCGCGGCAATCAGTAGCAAGCCGATCGATGAGCGTGCCGGCCGATCAATCAAAATATTGACGGTTAGCGCCAGCGCGCCGGCGACAAAAATACCCGGTACCCAGGGATAGCCCCAGCAGCGATACGGACGCGGCATTTCCGGTTCGATTTTGCGCAAGCGGAAAAGCGCCACCACCGCCACCCCGTAAAAAATCCACGCCGCGAAAATAAAAAGATTCGTCAGCTCTTCAAAGGTGCCGGTCAAAGCCATCAATCCCGCAAGCGCACCCTGAAAAATCAGCGCGCGGGACGGCGTGAGGAATTTTGGATGAATCCCGTCCGCAACCCTGAAAAAGATTCCGTCGCGCGCCATGGCGTACGGCACGCGCGCGCCGCTTAGGGTGGAGGAATTGAGCGAACCAATCGCTGAAATCACCATCGCCAGCGTGATCCAGAACGCCGCGCCGTGTCCGGCCACGTGCTCTACCACATCCGAAGCAATATGCGTGGAATTGGCGACCGACTCAAACGGCAGCACCTGCAAACATGCTGCGCTGAACAAAAGATAAATCGCCGCCACCACCGCCACTCCGCCGACGAGCGCGCGTGGGAAATTCTTCTGTGGATTCTCCACTTCCGAGCCGACCAGGTTCAAATCCTCCCAGCCGTCGTAGGCCCATAGCGCCGCAGCCAAAGCCGCTAAAAACGCAGTGACGACGCCACTGTCCGCGGCGGAAGGCCAGATCGGATCTATCGGATGCCCCGCGGCGTGGCTCCCCAAAAACGCCACGCCAATCACCAGCAGCACCGACGCAATTTTGATGAACGTTAGCGCCACCTGTACCGCGCCGCCCAGCCGCACGCCGAGATAGTTCACGACGGTCATGATCACTAGCCATAACACCGCGGCCGGTTGCGCCCACGTAAAAACGAAATCGTACGATTTGAGTCCGGCGAAGCCAGGGAAGTGCAGCGTGAATAGTGGCGCGGCTACTGCGGGAATCAGAAAACTGGCGAATCGCGCGGCCCCTGCAGCGATCGATGCCATCGACGATGGCCGTCCCACAATCGAGTGCATCCAGCCAAACATAAATCCCCACGCCGGACCGAAACCGCGGCGCAAATAGGCGTATTCGCCACCGGCTTCCGGGATCGCGGCGCCCAGCTCCGCAAACGACAACGCGCCGAACATGGAAAGAATTGCGCCCACAATCCACGCCGCGAACACCGTCGAAACAAAACGGCCTTCGCGTGCCATCTCCGCGGGCTTCAGGAAAATTCCTGTGCCGATCATGGTGCCAACGACGATCGCCGCCGAAGCCCACGGCCCCAGCCCGCGAACCAGCTCCAGCCGCTGGCTCTTCGTTTCTGCGCTCGCCTTTTCCGCCAACCGTTCCAAGTTCGCTCCACCCATTCCACAAACGATCTGCTCTTCCGGCAGTGCGGCTGCCTCGGCAGGCAGGCTTTAGCCAGCCCTCTTCGCCTGTTGCGCCATCCGGCTCACAACCGCACCTACCAAAAATGTCGCACACGAACCAATCAAGACGTACCAAGTGTATGCGACATCGGTCATTCTCCACACCGCCACAATCGCCGCGATGCCAAAAAACATCCCGGTCAGCGCGCCAACCACATTCGCGCGCCTGTCCAGGGTCCCCAATAAGAACAATCCCAGCAAACTGCCAAACGGAAACGATGCCACCGTCAGTCCCAATTCCAGCACCCGGTCCCAGCGCATAAACACAAATCCCAGCCCCATCAGCACCACGCCCCACAGCAGCGTTATCTGCCGCGACCACCCAAGCAATTTGTTGGTGTCCTGCGGATGTCCCCAGGCCGCCGAAAAATCCAGAATGCTCGAAGCCGCCAGCGAATTTAACGATCCGCTGGCATTCGACATGGCCACGGCAATAATCGAGGCCAGCATTAGTCCGGCCAGCCCTGCCGGCATCTGCTGTACCAAGAACACCGGCAATACGCGATCTGTCCGGTCGCCCGCCGCCAGCAGCGGTGAGTGCTGGGCAAACACGTATAACAGCACGCCAACCAGCAGGAACAGCGCGAACTGCACCAGCACGATCCCACCGCTGGTCAGCAGCGCCTTGCGGCTGTCGCCCTCGCTGCGTGCCGCCAGCAGTCGCTGCACGATTGTCTGGTCCGTTCCGTGGCTGGCCATGGTCAAAAACGCTCCGCCAATCAGGCCCGACCAGAACGTATATTTCGTCGCCAGATGAAAAGAAAAATCGAGGAATTGCAGCTTGTTTCCAGCCGACGCCGCCAGCTGCGTGACTTCGCTCCATCCGCCGGGAATGGCATGCAGTAGAAATCCCAGCGTCACCGCGCTCCCCGTCAAATACAGCAGCAGTTGCGCTACGTCGGTCCAGATCACCGCCTTCATTCCGCCTTCAAATGTATAGAGCACTGTCAGCGTGATCACGATCACTACCGCCAGGTGCTCGGAGGTCCCGAGCACTACACTCACCACCAGAGCGATCGCTGACACCCGTATCCCCTCCGCCAAGGCGCGGGTTGCCAAAAACGTTGACGCCGCCACCGCTCGCATTCGCACACCAAATCTTTTCTCGATCAGTGCGTATGCTGTAAAAAACTCGCCGCGAAAGTATCCAGGCAAGAAAAGCAGCACGATGAGAACTCTTCCCACCAGATAGCCGATTACCAGTTGAATGAAAGTGAGATTGGTGGAGTAGGAAAGCGCCGGGGTCCCGATAATCGTCAGCGTTGACGTTTCCGTCGCCACAATCGAAAACGCCAGCGCCCACCACGGCGCGCTCCGGCCACCCAGGAAATAATCCCGCACATTCTGTTGTCCGCGCCGGAACCACACTCCCAGCGCTGTCACACCGAACAAATACGCAATCACGATGGCTAGATCGACAGGATGGATGCGCATTTCGCGTGTCAGTACAAACGATCAGTCCAATCCTCGAGCAAATGGGGAGCGTTGAGAATAGAGGCCGCGTGGCGCGACGTCAAGGAACTTGCGAAGATGAACTTGCGAGAGCACGCCCTATTTTTTTCGAAACCGCGATCCTTTCGAACGCTCCCGGAACCCACGTTATCGCGTAAGCTAAATTCATGAAGTGCGTTCTGGGATTCGACGGCGGTGGCACCAAGACCGAGTGCGTTGTGTTGAACGAAAGCGGCACAATTTTGGCACGCGGCCGGGGACCGGCTTCCAATCCCACGCGCATCGGTGTCCCGGCAGCGCTGTCCGCGCTTACCGAAACCTTCAACGCAGCAGTCAGCTCGACGCGAATCTCGTTCGAGGTTATCGCCGTCTGCGCCGGCCTGGCCGGCACGGGCCGCCCGGAAAATCACGATCAGGCGCTGCATTTCTTGAAAAACAAATTCCCAGACGCGATCGTCGATGTACGGACCGACCTGGATCTTGTTCTTCCCGCGATGCCGGAAGGTCCAGCCATGGTGCTGGTCTGCGGCACCGGATCAGCGGCGATCGGCAGAGACGCCGCCGGCGCGAGCAAACGCGAAGGTGGCCTGGGCCCGGAAAACAGTGACCAGGGCAGTACCTACGATATCGGTCGTGCAGCGATCTTGGCTAGCCGCTCCGAGGCTGGGTCGGCTCCCGCGGAAGAATTGTCCCGGCAAATTTTGCGCCATTTGGGACTGTCCAATTGGGCTGAAGTCGATTGTAAATCTGCGGCCAATGCCGATAGCGTTTATCCTCGCGCATTTCCAGTCGTGGTGGCCGCGGCGGATGCCAACAATCCGCTCGCTCAGTCGCTGCTGCTGGCTGCAGCCGAAAAGCTTGCTTCGCTTGCGCACCGTCTCGCGCAGTCGATGAATGTCGGCCAGCGGGAAATTCCGGTTGCCTGGCCGGCGGCGCCATCGGCCGCTCTCGTTTTTTCGATCAGGCCATTGACCACGAACTGCGCCGGGTCCTGCCTCACTGCAAGCTGATTTCACTCCGTGTTGACCCAGCGGAAGCAGCAGCATGGATCGGCCTCCAGCTCGCGCAAAGGAGCAAAGGCTCCAGGCCGTGAGCAGCGAGAACACTCGCGCACTCAAGACGGCTGCTGGGGATGAGTTGGTGCGCCTCATCCATGAGGTCGCGCCGGATGCGCTGCTGCCCATCTTGGACAACCCCGCGCTCGATGAAACGACACTCTCGCTGCTTCTGCAGCGCAAAGACTTGCGCAGTGAATTTCTTTCGCAAATCTTGCAGCGCCGCCGCTTCTTGAAACACTATGCCGTCAAAAAGCTGCTGGCGTTTCATCCGCATACGCCGCGCACCGATGCGCTGCGCCTGCTCCGCGATCTCTACGCGATGGATCTGGTGCAATTTACGATTTCTCCCGCCACCCTGCCCGATCTCAAGCGCAAAGCGGAAGATCAGGTCATCGCCAAAATGGCGCAGCTGCCCCTCGGGCAAAAAATCACTCTGGCCCGCCGTTCGCCGGCTCGAATTGCCGGCGCGCTGCTCGCAGAGGGCCAGCCGTCTGTTGTCAAAGTCGCGCTTGGCAACCCATATCTCACGGAAGCGCAAGTCCTGCGCGTGCTTGCCAAAGAGAAGTTAGCTCCCATTGTTGTCCAATCCATCGCCACAGATCCAAAGTGGAGCCACTTTTACAATGTACGCGTGGCGCTTCTGCGGCAGCCTTCCACCACGCTAGCCACGATCCTGGCCTACCTTCCCGAACTCACGCTTTCCGACCTGCGCGAACTTGCCGTTCCCGGTGTCCTGCCCGAAAACCTCCGTCACTATCTGGACGCCGAAATCCAGCGCCGTTTGGAAAAAAACCGATAAAGCAAGACCGGGTTAGCACGAACAGACGGGAGTAGTACTCTCTGGTAGCGTTTGGGGCAATATTGGCAACAAAACATAACAGTTAAGCGTCGTATTTGCGGAGACGCAGTGAGAGTATTCTGCTGACCAACCTGCGGCGCGAAAGCCCGGGCGCCGCGGCTCCGGATCCTTGCCAGGGAGACTTCGCCAGGTTTATGGGCACCGCCGACCCATCCTCACGCCGCACCGATCGCCGTTGGGCGCCTCGTTATAGTTTCCGCGCCAGCCTCGATATCGAATGGGGCTCCGCCGTTCTCCGCGCCAGCACTCGTGACATCAGCGCCAGCGGTATGTTCATCGAATCGGTCGATCCTTTGTGGGTGGGCGCCGGCTTTACCGCCAATCTTCTTCTGGATCACCCGGTAAAGGTGGTTTGCTCGGTCAAGCGCGTCGAACCGGGTCTCGGCATGGGCGTTTCCGTCTCGCTCCCCGTCGAGCAACAGGAGCCGTACCAGCGGCTCATTTCCAGGCTTTCCCAGACGCGGTCTTAAAGCTGACGGTATACTCGCTTGCATGACCCGTTGCCTTAACTGCGGCTCAACGCGGCCAACCGATCAGTGTCCTTCCTGCGGGCTCACGTCCACCGCGGCAGAATACCTGTTCCGCAAACGGCTTATCAAACAAATGACGCTCTTTCTGGCCGGTTCTTTGCTCTTTCCCTACATCACGCAAATCTATCCCCCGTTGGACCTGGATTTGATGCTGGTCTTCTTCGGAGTTTTGTTTTTTATCGCCCTGGCCATCGCCGTGTTTCTTGACCGCCGCGCGCGAAAACACCAGGAGATCGAAATCCTCAAACGAATTTTTGCCGGCTTTATCCCGCTGCCCTGGATTCTCGCCGCTTCCATTTTCCTGAATGGCAAGCTCGATCCCTCCAAGCCTGTCTATGTTCCCGAACGTGTGCAGGGAAAATTTCTGATGAAGGGGTTGGTGCGCGGCACGCGCCGGCTGGTCGTGCAGTCCTGGCGGCCCGGACAAAAACTGGAGCGCTTGCAGGTTGACGCCGACGACTTCGACCGCTTCCACCTGGGCGATAGAATTGAAGTTGGCGTTCAGCCCGGGGTGTTGGGCATTCCGTGGATCTATGGCGTGTACCGCGAAGGCCGTCCAGGCCAGTAGCCCGGCTGGGTCGCGAGAAGATCAGAAAAACACCGGCTAAGCGACAGCGGTTACAATCTTCTGCTCATTCAGTAAGCAGGCTTGCCGTTGATCTGCAGCGGAATCTGCAATTCCAGGTAATTGCCGGTTTTTCCAAAGCGAAAGCGGTGCCGCACCACCGGTCCGGCATCCCGCGATTTCCACTCCGACGTTTCAATGGGTTCAGCCGGAATGTCCGAGGCGGCCAATTCTGCGTGCTCGCCTTCCACTTTTACGGTTGCCGGATCGATCTCAAACGCGTTCTGCGAATCGGTGTCGATGAGCAGGTAGCGTTTCCACAAACGCACCAGATAGATTCCTTTGCGCTCGCCGTGATAGACATTCCATGATTTCGGCGCGTCATCGTTGTATCGCACAATCGCAAAAGGCAACGGTTTCCATTGCTGCTTGCTCTTCTGTTGTGCGGTCAATTGTGCTGCCGGAACTAGCAGCCCCAGCACCGCGAGCATCGCCGGCGCCAGCCACAACAACCACTGCGGTCTCTTATTCACGCCCATTGCCGTCAACTTGTTTAAGGCTCACAGATTCGCTCATCTTGCTCTTGGTCTTGAGTTTACGATGCGCCAAACCTACCAGCAAGGCGCCTGGCTCTCCTCGGCATGTGGAACCGTGTTTGTTTATACTGTTCGCCCATGGTTTCCGCAGCCACGCTCTGCAAACGCAGCTTGCGCTCGCTGGCTCGCGTCTTTCCGCGCTGCACCATGATTTCGCAAGCCATCGCCTTCAATCTTTTCCTGGCGTTTTTTCCCACGTTACTGCTCGCGGTGGCCATCGCCACCAGCCGTTGGGGCAGCCAGACCAACATGCTGGACTTGATCACCGACTTCACAAAGTATCTGCCGCCTGGCAGCCGTCAGATCGTCTCCGAGTTCCTCATCAAGCGTGGCCCGCAAGCCTGGAAGTGGGCAGTACTTGGCTGGGCTGGAACGATCATCGCCGGCTCCCAGGTCATGAAACTCATCATGGAAGGCATACACCTCATTTACGGTGACCAGGAAAAACCCGGCTTTCTGCATCGCCAGCTCCGCGCGCTGCTTCTTCTGCTCGCCACTATTGCACCGCTTTTGATTGCCGCTGTCCTCGGGGTTTTCGGACGGCCATTACGTCATTGGATCGCCGCTGAACTGGGCGAGGCGCATCCCTTCCACGGGCTGTGGACGTACTTTTTTCCGGTGGCCGCATTCACCCTTTCGCTCGTCGCGGTCACCATGATTTATCGAGCGGCCCGACCGCAGGAGACCAGCGTTCGGAATATTGTGCCAGGCGCGGTCCTAGCCACGTTTCTGTGGTGGCTGGTGGACGTCCTCTTCGGGGTTTATGTTCTCCGGGTGCCCTACAGCATCGTGTACGGCGGTTTAGCCGCGGTAATCGGCCTCCTCATATGGATGCAACTGTCGGCCATTGTCATTTTCCTGGGAGCTGCCTGGAATGCCGAGTCTGCGCTTTCTCGCTCCGAGCGCGGCCGCAATTGACGCTCTCTTATCCGCGGCGTATAGTCCCTTATCGAGAAGACTGTCCTCAGGAATCCTGGGAGTTTCTTTGGCAGAACCGGATCGAGGCCGTTCCGCCACGCGGGTTCACGAAGGGAAATATGCGCCAAAGGCCTCGCCAGTCTGTGTCAGCAACATGCCGCCGCTCGGCCGTTTTCTTGCTACTGCTTCCGCTCGCGTTTTTCCTCCATTCCACCGTTCGCGCGCAGGCGCCACCTCAACAGGAAGCAACTCCTGCTCCCGCGCAACAGCCCGCAAAAGCCTCTCCCGACACTCCTTCTTCCGCTGAGGTCGTGACCCGCGATTCCGCTACCAGCTTTAAAGTTCGCGTCAACCTGGTGCTGCTCCGTGTGGTGGTTCGCGACGAGCACGGCCAGGTCATCGATAATCTGAAAAAAGAGGACTTTCTGCTCTTTGACAACCGCAAGCCCCAGACCATCTCTACTTTCAATCTTGAGACTCCCAACTCTCACAGCGTCCCGGTAGTCAGCGCTTCCGACCATCCTGATGGAGATGCGCTGGAAAGAGCTCCATCGGCGGCTGCAGGCCTGCCGCAGCGGTTCGTCGCGCTGCTTTTCGATGACCTGAATCTGTCGATGCAAGACGCGACCGTTGTGCGTGTGGCCGCCGGAAAAGTGTTCGATTCCATGTCCCCTTTCGACCGCGTGGCGCTGTACACCACGTCGGGCCAGTTCACTCAGGAATTCACGCCTGACCGCGAGCTGCTCAGAAGATCGTTGAACCAGATCATCGCCCGTCCGCTGAACGGAATTAGCTTTCACGATTGTCCCGAAATTAGCTATTACCAGGCCGATCTCATGGTCAACAAGAACGACACGCAAGCCCTGGACATCGGCACCGAGGACGCCGTTCAGTGTGCTTTTCGCGGTGACGAGAGCAAGGCGGCGGAGGCCAAGGCCATAGCCATGGCCGAAGCTTTTCGCATTGCGGCGCAGGGTGACAGTATTTCCGAGTACGGCTATCGTCACATGACAGACGCGTTGCGCCGCCTCACCGCGATGCCCGGACAAAAGAAACTGGTGTTCATTTCTCCCGGTTTTATTATTTCTTCGTTGCTTACCGAGCGCGTGGACATTGTGGACCGCGCCAACCGCGCCGGCATTGTGATCGACACCTTGGACGCGCGCGGCCTGTACACGCCGGACCTTCAAGGTGACATCGCGAATCCACCGGCGGATTCTTTTCGAACCGCCGGCTTCAAAGTCTCTTACCGTGTTCAAGCGCAATCCGCCCAATCGGAAATCCTTGGCGATCTCGCTCTGGGTACTGGCGGCACGTTCTACCACAATCGCAACGATTTGGACGTGGTCATGCGCGAAGCGGTCGCCGCTCCCGCGACCTCCTATCTTCTAGGGTTCTCGCCGCAAAACCTGAAGCTCAACGGCAGCTTTCACACCCTGAAAGTTAGTCTGGCGAGCAAACAGAAATTCACAGTTCAGGCCCGCCGCGGCTATTACGCGCCGCGTACACTAAAAAATCCCGAAGAAACCGCCAAGGAAGAGATTCAAGAGGCCGTTTTTTCCCAGGAAGAAATACGTGACCTCTCGCTGGATATTCAGACGCAGTTCTTCCGCAAGGACCAGGCGCAAGTCCGGCTGTCCGTGCTCGCGCACCTGGATCTGAAGTCGGTGAAATTCCGCAAGGTTGATGGGCGCAATCACGACGATGTGACTCTGGCCACAGTCATTTTCGATGAGAACGGCAATTACATCGCTGGCGGGGAAAAGATCCTGGAAATGAAACTCCTCGATTCAACACTCGAACGCCTGGACCGTTCGGGAATCACCGTAAAATCAAGTTTTGATGTAAAGCCCGGGAGCTATCTGGTGCGAATGGTGGTGCGCGATAAGGAAGGGGAATTGATGGCAGCCCGCAATGGTGCGGTGGTGATTCCTTATTAAGATCTAGGTGTGTAAGGTTTAGCCCGGCCCAGGTTAGGCAAGTCCTTCTGACGGAGGAACACATGGTTCATTGCAAACTCTCAGATTCGCGTTTGTCATTGGCGTTGCTGCTGGCGTTTGGTTTGTATTCGTTTCCGGTACTCGCTCAGGATGCCGCACCCGCCGCCCCGGTAAGTCCTGTTCCGGCAAACGAGGCGGGCCCCGAGCAGCCCATGCAGGTTGCCCCAACCATCAAGAAAGAATCGCGCCTGGTGCTGGTGGACACCGTGGTCACCGACAAAAAAGGCAAGTACGTACACGGCCTCGCGCAGGGCGATTTCAAAGTTTATGAAGATAACAAGGAACAGCCCATCGCCAGTTTCTCCAATGGCGAGAACTCCGCCGATCCCAAGAACCCGCAGAAGCATTACCTGGTTCTTTTCTTCGACAATTCTTCCATGGCCTTGCCGGACCAGATCTCCGCTCGCGCCGCCGCCACAAAATTCATCGACGCCAACGCCGCGCCCGATCACCTGATGGCGGTAGTCGAGTTCACGGGTAGCCTTCGTATCATGCAGAACTTCACCGCCAACGCGGAGCTGCTTCAGGCCGCCGCCAAAGGCGTGAAATCTTCTTATGTTGCGTCAAATACCGACGCCGCGGGGGCTACTTCGTCGACGATCAGCACTCCGGGCATCGGCAGCTTCTCGAGTGCGGAAACCGACTACGGCGCGCGCTCTATGCTACTCGCTGTGCGCACTTTGGCGAAGGACTTGCGTTCCGTGCCTGGCCGCAAGATGCTGGTGCTTTTCTCGTCCGGTTTTCCGTTGACTGCGGAACGCCAGTCGGAACTTACCGCCACCATCGACGCTTGCAACAAATCGAACGTGGCTGTTTACAGTCTGGATGTGCGCGGCCTGCAGGCTCCTTCAGGCGGCGCGGCTACCAACCGCTGGTCACGGCATAACGGAGTGCGTGCGGTCAGAGCGCAGGGCGGAATCGCGAGTCTGGCGCCTCAGGGCCGGCTGGTGCTTACGGCGTTTTCTGCGCCGCAGCGTCCGGGCGGAGGAGGCGCGGGCGGCGCGGGCGGAGGCACCGGCAGTGGAGGTCGAGGCGGGACAGGAGGCGCCGGAGGTACTGGTGGAACTGGTGGTGGCACCGGTGCAGGCCGAGGAGGAAGTGGTGGGACGGGCGGAACCGGTGGGACGGGCGGAACCGGTGGCGGGAAGGGCAGCACGGGGGGAACCGGCGGCACTACAGGTCACGGAGTAGCTGGCGGCGGTAGCCGTGGTGGGTATCCGAGCAACTACAACTACTCCAACAATCCGTTGAATCAGCCGCGTTCCATTGTTCCGCAATTTCCTGGATCCGCATCCACCAACCAGCAAATCCTGGCAGCGCTCGCCGAAGGCACTGGTGGCTTCACCATTTTCAACACCAACGATCTGTTTGGCGGGCTGCAGCGGATCGCCGGCGAACAGAACGAGTTCTACCTGCTCGGTTATGTTCCTCCGGAATCCGCGGAGGGCAGTTGCCATACCCTAAAAGTGAAAATGAATCGCGGAGGCATGAATGTCCGTGCCCGCAGCGGATACTGCAATGCCCGCCAACCCAACATTCTCGACGGCACGCCGATCGAAAAACAGCTGGAGATGCGCGCGCAGGCTCCCCAGTCCGGCGGTTTGCATCCATCCTTTCAAGCTCCCTACTTTTACTCCGGACCGAACATCGCTCGCGTTAACCTGGCGATGCAAATTCCCCAGGAAATGTTCAAGTTCGAGAAGGACAAGGGCAAGTACCATTGCAGCCTCAATGTGCTGGGCATCGCTTATCGCGAAGACGGCAGCGTCGGCGCCAAGTTCAGCGATCAGGTCAAGCTGGATCTGGAAAAGGACGATTGGAAGGAATTCACCAAGTCCATGTACAACTATCAGAATCAGTTCGACGCTGCGCCAGGGCATTACAAAATGAGCGTGGTGCTTAGCGCCGGCTCCGACAACTACGGCCAGTCCAGTTGGCCCTTGGAGATCGAGCCTTACGACGGAAAACAATTCACTCTCGGCGGCGTGGTTATGAGCAACAACGTGCAGAGCGTCGAGCAACTCTCGAACAGCGCCGACTTTGATTCCGTGCTGCTGGAGGACCGCACCCCTCTGGTGGTCAAGGGGATGCAGTTTGTGCCAACCGCCGTGAATCGCTTCAAGCGCAGCGACCGCGTTCTGTTGTACTCGGAAGTTTATGATTCCTTGCTCACCAGCGAAAAGCCACCGCGGGTGGTGATTGGGTACAAGATTCAGGAGCGCGCCACCAACAAAGAGGTGTATTTCACGAAAACCCTCGACGCCGATGAGTTTCTGCAAAAAGGGAATCCCGTGGTGCCCATCGGCATGGTGGTCAAAGTGAAAGACCTCGATCCGGGGGCTTATCGACTGGTTCTCATGGCAGCCGACGGAGCGGCCAGGCAAGCGCCGCCGCGGTCTGTCGATTTCGATCTAACGAACTAGCAGATTCGCAAGCTCCGGGACGCGAGGGACGTCGTTTCTGGAAACGGCGTTCAGGCTGGCCCTGCCCCATTCGGCCAAGCTTTCCTTTGTCTTCTCGCTTTCGACATCGCTTTATCTTCGCCGCAACTTTTTTCTCTCAAGAGGGTTATGCTGTGGAAGTCCTGGGGACTCTGTCTCCGCCGACCCGGAATCCGTATTTGAAGTCCCAATGGTCAAGGAAGCGCCATGACACATGCCCAAACCGGGCTTCGATCGGCCGTCCTTCCCGTGCCGGAGATCCGCTCAATGGTCGCTTTCTTTCTCGCCCTTGCGCTGTTTTTCGCGCCTGCCTTCGATGCCGCGGCCGCCGTTTTGCCGGTGTATGCCGGGCCTGCAAAGGACAAGAAACAGCAGGGTCTCGCGCTTAAAGGCCTGCCGATTTCCGATCTCACCGTTGATGAAGCAATACTTCATGCCTTGAATCGCCTGGCCTACGGCGCCAGGCCCGGGGACGTCGAGCGCATCAAGCAGGTGGGCTTGGCAAAATGGATTGACCAGCAGCTGAATCCCAATTCCATTGACGACAAACTGGTGGATGCGCGGCTGGCGGCACTCCCTACGCTCCACCTCAGCACGGAAAAACTGATTGCGGAATATCCGCAGCCTAAACAGGCGGCCAAGCAGGCTGGGCCGAACGCGCAGGAATTCAAACAGCAGCGGGCGCAATCGCATTCCGACCAGGCGGCGATGCCGCGAGACTCGCAGAATAGTTCCGACTCCATGCCCGCGGAAAACGCGACGCGCGGTGACGACGACCCTTCGCCCATGAAACAAGCGCCAACCAACGTAGCCACTCTGGGAGCGGCACAACGCGGCGCGCTCAGCGTAGATCCCAACGCCGTGCCTCGCTCCATCGCCGATGACAGCAAGCGTCCCGCGCGTATCGTTGAGGAGCTCGCGATGGCCAAAATGACGCGCGCGATCTACAGCGATCGCCAGCTGCAGCAGGTGATGGATGATTTCTGGTTCAACCATTTCAACGTTTTCGCAGGCAAAGGCGAAGACCGCTATTACCTCACTTCCTACGAACGCGACGTAATCGCTCCGCACGCGCTTGGCAAGTTCAAGGATCTCCTTACCGATACCGCCAAGAGTCCGGCGATGCTTTTTTATCTCGACAATTTCCTGAGCGCTGATCCGCGTGCCGCGCAGCGTCTGGCCCAGCAGCGCGCCATGCGCCAGTCGCGCGGCTATCGTTTTCCCCGGGCGCAGCAGAATCCGCAAGGGCAAAACAAGAAGAAACCGGGGCACGGGCTCAACGAAAATTACGGCCGCGAATTGATGGAACTGCACACACTTGGTGTGGACGGCGGCTATACGCAGAAAGACGTCACCGAAGTGGCTCGCTGCTTCACCGGATGGACCATCGAGAAACCGCGGGAAAATCCACAATTCAAGTTTGATGAGCGCATCCACGATCCCGATCCGAAAATCGTTCTCGGCAAGAAAATTCATGGCGGCGGAATGAAAGACGGTGAGCAGGTCATCGAACTCTTGCTCAAGAATCCCAGCACCGCGAAATTCATCTCCAGCAAGCTCGCGCGGCGTTTCGTGTCCGATAATCCTCCGCCAACATTGCTTGCCCGCATGGCGGATACTTTCAAGTCTTCGGACGGCGACGTTCGCGCCGTCCTACGCACCATGATTTATTCGCCTGAATTTTGGACGCGCGAAGCTTACCGCGCGAAAATCAAGACGCCATTTGAGCTTGTTGTTTCCACGGTTCGCGCCCTGGGCACCGACGTGGACACCGCCATGCCGCTGGTGCAATGGGTTGGGCGCATTGGCGAACCGCTCTATCAATGCCAGCCGCCGACCGGTTACTCGGACAGAGCGGAGACCTGGGTAAATGCCGGAGCGCTATTGAATCGCTTGAATTTTTCTCTGGCGCTTGTTGGAAATAAAGTTCGCGGTTCGCGCGCCGACGTTGCCGCCTTGCTCGGAACCGACTCCGCCGCCGACTCCAAGCAGGTGCTCGGTCGCGCACTGCAGGCTTTCCTGGGAAGCCAGGTCGCGGCAAGTACGGTCGAAACGCTAGAGAAGCGGCTGGACGATCCGCAGGTGATGCAGGCCAGGTTGGACGATCCGGTCAAACAAGTGGACCTGGCCATCGTCGCCGGATTGGTTCTTGGAGCGCCGGAGTTCCAGAGAAGGTGAAGGCGCCGCCCCGGTTCGCCGCAAAATATGCAAGAATTTGCACATGCCCGGGCAAGCAAAAGTGGATACAGAAAGTTGCAGGCGGAAAGAGGTGACGAATTTGCGAAAGTGCTCGTTCCGAGAACCGGAGATGCGGCATCGCCGCGTTGGTTACCCGGGCTGTTGATTTGAGGTCATCATGAGCGACCAGGATACGAACCTGCGACGGGACAGAATGGTTTGCTGCGAAGGCACCAGGCCGGCCACGTTTTCGCGGCGCTACTTCGTGAAGCAAGGCGGCATCGCCATGATCGGCCTGAGCACCATGCCGGCGTTCCTGCAGCGCGCCGTCGCCGCAACTCCGTCGTCGGGGAAAAAGCAGCTGGTGGTTTTGTTTCAACGCGGCGCTGCGGACGGATTGAACATGGTGGTGCCGTTTGGGGAGCAAAACTACTATCGTATGCGCCCGTCCATTGCTATTCCCGAACCGCGCAGCGGCAGACCGGAATGTGTGGTGGACCTCGACGGATTTTTTGGGCTGCATCCAAGTCTGGCGCCGTTGGCTGCGCTTTTTCACCGCAACGAGTTGGCCATCGTTCATGCAGCTGGTTCTCCCGATCCGACGCGTTCGCATTTTGACGCCCAGGATTTCATGGAGTCCGGCACGCCGGGACGGAAGGCCACCGAAGACGGGTGGCTCAATCGCGCGCTGGAAACCATACCGGAAGAAAATCCTTCACCCTTCCGTGCAGTGGCCATGGGCGCTAATCTTCCGCGCATGCTGCGTGGCAGGGCTCCTGCGATTGCGCTGCCTGATGTGCGGCAGTTTAAGGTCATGGCGCAAAGCTCCAACATGAATCAGGTTGCCGAAGGCGGTTTCGAGGCCATGTATGCGCAAACGGTGGATCACGCGCTGCGCGGCACCGGAACGGAGACGTTTGAAGCCATCGACTTGCTGCGCAAAGCGGACCCTGGAAAATATCAGCCGGAAAATGGCGCGGACTACGGTAAGAATCGTCTGGGGCAAAGCCTGCAGCAAATTGGCCAACTTCTGAAAGCTAACATTGGCACCGAAGTTTTATTCGTGGATTGCGGCGGCTGGGACAATCACGTGAACGAAGGCGGTGCGCAGGGTCAGCTTGCTAATCTGCTGAAAGATTTGGCGCAAGGGATCGAGGCGTTTCGTCAGGACATGGGCGACCGCATGGAGAACATTGTTTTCGTGACCATGAGCGAATTCGGCCGCACCGCAAAAGAAAACGGGAATCGCGGCACCGATCACGGACACGCCAACTGCATGTTGGTGATGGGCGGCGACGTTAAAGGCGGGAAGGTGTACGGCCGCTGGCCCGGCTTGGGCGAGGGGCAACTCAACGAAGGCCGGGATCTCGCGCTCACCACGGATTTTCGTTCGGTCCTTGGCGAAATTCTGGGAAAGCACAATGGCGTAAAAAACCTGGCGCCAGTATTTCCGGGATTTGAGAACGATCCTCGAAAATTTGCCGGGCTAATCCGTGGGTAGCTGCGCTTGGCCGATGGACTTGTTTCCGACGTCGGACGAGTGCGACTCGGGGATTTGAGTGAATGGTACTGAAGTGCAGGCTTTTCGCCTGACCGGCCAATCGAGAAAATCCACTTTCTAGAGATTGCGAATCCAGATGTTGCGATAGCGGACCGGATGATTGTGATCCTGCAACGCAAGCGGGAGCTTGTCCGGACCCGGAGTGTATGGCGGACGAACGTGGTGGCCGGTGGGACCGGTGAGTTCGACGCGGTCCTGCGTGAGCACGCCGTTATGCAAAACGGTGACCTGCGCAGGCCGGGTGAGTTTGCCGTTGGCATCGAAGCGCGGGCCGTGCCAGATGATGTCGTAGGTCTGCCACCGGCCGGGAGGGCGCGAAGCATTTACCAGCGGCGGATACTGCCCATAGACCGCGGATACCTGGCCGTCCGCGTAAGTCTTGTTGTTATAGGAATCGAGCACCTGAATTTCATAAAGGCCCATCAGAAAGACGCCACTGTTGCCGCGATCCTGGTCTTCACCCTTGGGAGGATCGGGTTCGGCGAATTCGACGTGCAGCTGGCAATCGCCGAAGGATTCCTTGGTGCGCAGGTCGCCGGTCTTCGGAACGACTTCAAAGTAGTCGTTCGCGACCTTCCACTTGGCGGGGCTGCCGTCTTTTTTTTGTACCCATTGCGAGAGATCTTTTCCTTCGAATAACACCATGGCATCGGAAGGAGGCTTGCCCGGCGCGTCCTCTGTGCTGGCGGTGCCGGCGGTAATCACCGGCGGTACAGGCCGGTTCCTGTCATGAATTTCCCATTTGGGGTCGACCTGCCCGTTGCAAACCATAACTGCTCCGAAAAGAAACAAAACGTCACAGACCAGCAGTTTCATATGGGGTACCTCTCATTTCCACGGCCAGCATTCTACTCGGATTTCTCTCGCTATGCCGGCCCCTCCGCCGCAACCGGCTCTCTGACACGACAAGCTGCGACATAACACGACATGTGGTTCAAGGCGTTCAACGTCGCTTGCATGGCGCGGCAACGCCCGCCTAGCCTGCGACCAGTCCAGTGGCCTCATATTTTGAGAAAAGGAGAAATTCGATGTTCAACCAGCCTTGTTCCATCTCTCGGGCCCGGTATTACCTGTTCATTCTGGCTTTGGCAGTGCTTTTCCCGGCGGTTTCGCGGGCGCAACTGGTTGTGGATTGCACGGGCGCCACGCCGGGAGCGTTTCCCACCATCAATTCAGCGTTGGCTGCTTCCGGTCCCGGTTATGCAATTTTCGTGGTCGGCGGGCCGTGCAATGAGAACTTATACCTTGCCGGCCAACTGGACCTGTTTATCGGGACCTACGACGGATTTCCGCACGTCGCACTGAATGGGAGCATAAATGTTGTTGAATCGCACGGCGTCTATTTCCACGGGCTGGACATCACTACTGGCAGCAACGGAAGCGGCAATGGAATCACGGTGTCGCAGTCGTCGGCGCTGGTGATCCATGACTGCACCAGCAATGGAAACGCAGGATTCGGATTGTCGTTGGGCGGCGGATCGGAGGCGCTGATCGTTTCGCCAGCATCCTTCGACAATAACAATGCGGGCGGGATTGTCATTGGCGAGAACTCAACGGTGGAGACATCGGGGTGGAACGGCCAACCGGTGGACATCAGTAACAACCGGGGACCTGGCATTTACATTGCATTTGGCAGTTTTAATACCTATGGGCGCACGACGATTCTGAATAATGTCGCGGGTCTCGGTTCGCTGTCCGGCTATGGTGTGGACATGCGGGGCGGCTCGCGGGCGCAATTCGGCGCGTTGAGCGGCTCGAATATCATCTCTGGAAATCAAAGCGGTGGCGTTTCCCTGCAGGAAGGCGCGGAGATCTCTTTTTGGAACGGCGGCTGGCAAACGCAAATTCAAAACAACGGTCCCCTCGGCGTGAGCGCGGGATTTCACAGCCAAGTCACGCTGTTTAACGACGTGGAGATTTCCGGGCATTCCGGACCCGCACTGGACTTGTATGGCAGCAGCCAGGCGTATCTGTTTGGTGCGAACAACCTGCACAACAACGGAACCTCCGGCGATCCGCGCAGCGCTGCGATTCGCCTGGATGGCAACTCTGAGGCATTTTTGCGAGGCGGCACGGTTACTCAGAATGCCGGACCGGGAATCCTGGCGCTGGTGAATTCGAGTGTGGATTTGACGGAAGTGTCGTTCTCGTCAAACACCGGCGGAGTGGTGGTGTGCGATTCCAGTGCAGTGATGATTTCCGATCTGGCAACCGGAACCGCTACCGCGCCTGGCATGGCTTGCCGCACGCCACACTCGCTGGGGAATCGCTCCATCAACAAACTGCAGCCGGCGGCCCCGGACTGGACTGGGTTGAAGGCGTTAGTGGCGCGGACCATGGCGCGGGCCACGAAGCACTGAGGGCGCGCAGCGAACTTGCCAGACTCCCTCACAACATGCGCCGTCCGGTTGCCTGCCGGACGGCGTCCTTCAAATGTGTTAGGGCCGCCCCTTTGCTGAGTTCAATTGCGTAAGACAAGAAGGGCAGTGCCCCTACCGGAAAAGAAAGAGATTTGCGGCCCTCAGAGTGCGGCGTCCGAGCGGATGCGCATGCTGTAGAACGAGCGATAGACGAAAGTGAAAGAGACGATGAAAAAGGCGGCGGAAAGAATGTGCGTGAGGCCGCTGCCTTGGGTAGCGGTGAGTCGCACGGCTAGCTCCACGGCGAGCAGGCCAAACAGCGTAGTGAACTTGATGACCGGGTTGAGCGCGACCGAAGAAGTGTCCTTGAAAGGATCGCCAACGGTATCGCCGACGACAGTGGCGTCGTGCAGTGGAGTGCCTTTTTGTTTCAGTTCGACTTCCACGATTTTTTTGGCGTTATCCCAGGCGCCGCCCGCGTTGGCCATGAAGATGGCCTGATACAGACCAAAGATGGCGATGGAGATCAGGTAGCCGATGAAAAAAAACGGCTCGACGAATGCAAATGCCAAGGTCGCGAAAAATACGGCGATGAAAATATTGATCATGCCTTTTTGCGCGTACTTGGTGCAGATCTCGACGACTTTTTTGGAGTCTGTGACCGAGGCTTTTTCGACACCCTCGAGCTTGATGTTGGCCTTGATGAATTCCACCGCGCGATAGGCGCCAGTGGTCACGGCTTGCGTGGACGCGCCGGTAAACCAGTAAATCATCGCGCCGCCGGTGATCAAGCCCAGCATGAAGGGAGCGTGGAGGAGTGAAAGCTTGTCCACGTTTTCGGTGAGGCCGCCGGTGAGCGCCATGATGATGGAAAAAATCATAGTGGTGGCGCCGACGACCGCGGTGCCGATGAGTACTGGCTTCGCGGTGGCTTTGAAAGTGTTGCCGGCGCCGTCATTGGCTTCCAGCATGTCCTTTGCTTTTGCGAAATTCACGTCAATGTTGAAGTCTTTTTTCAGCTCCGCCTTGATGTTGGACACGTGCTCGATCAAGGAAAGCTCATAAACAGATTGCGCGTTGTCAGTCACCGGGCCGTAGGAATCCACGGCGATCGTTACGGGTCCCATGCCCAGGAAGCCGAAGGCAACCAGACCGAACGCGAAAACTGGTGCGGCGACCATGAGATGGCCAAGACCGCTGGCGCCGCCTATATCGGCGATCAGATAGCCTAACGACATCAGCGTGACCATGGCCATGCCGAGATAGTAGCCGGAGAAATTTCCGGCGACGAAGCCGGAAAGAATTCCGAGCGATGCGCCGCCTTCTTGCGCGGAGGTGACGACTTCCTTGGTGTGGCGTGATTCGGTGGAGGTGAAGACTTTCACCAGTTCGGGGATGATGGCTCCGGCGAGCGTTCCGCAGGAGATGATCGTAGCGAGCTTCCACCACTGCGAATCATCGGCTCCGAGAGTCGGGATGATCTGGCGCGAAATCGCAAAGGTCAAGATGATGGAGACGACAGAGGTGATCCACACCAGGGAGGTGAGCGGCGCTTCATAGTTGAAGTTGTCCGCGTTGCGGTAGCGAGCTTTGGCGATGGCGCCGTTGATGAAATAAGCGGCGGCGCTGGCGATGAGCATGACGATGCGCATGACGAAGATCCATACGAGTAGCTGGACCTGGACGGTCGGATCTTTCACCGCAAGCAGAATGAAGGTGATGAGCGCGACGCCGGTGACCCCGTAGGTTTCGAATCCATCCGCGCTGGGGCCGACCGAATCCCCAGCGTTGTCGCCGGTGCAGTCCGCAATGACTCCGGGGTTGCGCGCGTCGTCCTCCTTGATTTTGAACACAATCTTCATCAAATCGGAGCCGATGTCGGCGATTTTGGTAAATATGCCGCCGGCGATGCGAAGCGCCGCGGCGCCGAGCGATTCGCCGATAGCGAATCCGATGAAGCATGGGCCAGCATAGTCGCCTGGAATGAACAGGAGAATGAACAGCATCATGAGCAACTCCACGCTAATCAGCATCATGCCGATGCTCATGCCGGCTTCTAGCGGCGTGTGGTAGATCGGATAAGGTTTGCCGCGCAGTCCGGCGAAGGCGGTGCGGGAGTTGGCGAAAGTGTTTACGCGGATACCGAACCAGGCGACGCCATAGCTGCCGGCGATGCCCACCAGGCTGAACAGCAAGATGATGACGACACGCAGAGCTTCAAACTTCAGCAGCACGCCGAAGTACAGCACGATGACCACGGCGATGAAGATTTCGAGGATGAGCAGGAACTTGCCCTGGGTGACCAGATAAGTTTTGCAGGTTTCGTAGATGAGCTCGGAAATGTCGCGCATCGAGCGATGCACGGGCATGTTCTTCAAGCGCGAATAGATGGTCAAACCAAACGCCAGGCCGAAAATACAGATCAGGATTCCCCAGAGGAGCAGCTTGTGGCCGTCAATACCGCCCAGGAAACGCACCGAGGAGAGATCGGGCAATTTTAGGTTGGCTTCGCCACCCGCTTCGCTGACCGGGCTCGCCAGGACGTCAGCGGCGGAAAACAGCAATACCATTCCGGCGCCTGCCAATCTTGTAAGTTGATTCAAACTCTTCGAACTACCGTGGGACCGGGCATTTTGTAGCCAGGCTCGCATGAAAGCTTCCTCCCGAATAGATTGCGCTGATAAACTGCCCGCGGGCGCTGGTGGCCCGGCGATTCTGCACACAAATCACGAGCGAACTTTTGCCTAGGTTCGCTTTCCTTGCGGGATACCACCTCGCAGCAGCAGGGGAGCTCGGAATCGAGCGGCAAGGGCACTCCCCGTGCCCGTGCCAATTGCGCTGCCGAATGGCTCTTTGTCCTGAACGGAACAAGACCCTATGCCACCGCCGGGAACCCCTTCCCGGCAGACCCGCGGTTTGCCAGATATAAGCAAAATTCAGGGCGTGGCGAAGGTCTGATTTATAACATTAGAGCGAAGGATTTTCAAATCGCGACGGTCCGCCGCGGAGCTCCATCTGGCATAGCTCCCAACGCCAACGAATCTGTAGAATCTCGAGCCTATGAATGCGTGGAACGCAATCAAGAACCTATTCGGTGGTGGCAATGCGCAAGATGACCAAAGGACATTCAATCGACCGATCGAGGCGGCAATCGCGCTTTTGCAAGGCGGTGACTCTCAGGAAGCCCAAGTCATCGAGAGCCAGCTCAGTGTCCATTCCAGACGCTTCGGATCTTGAATCTTGATCCCGTATTCTTAGCGTCCGCAGCCACAAAGAGATAACCTAAACTGACCTCGCTGAAGGCGGTTAGTGCGAGAACCATGCTGGACTCTATACGAGCTTGATCGCTGCCCTTCGGTTAAGACTACTGGCTGAACGTCGCTGGAGCGACAAACTGACCCGGTGGGCAAACCTTTGGTAACATGCAAGCGGCGACTTAGGTATTGCAACAGTGTCCGGAGACTTGGGATACATGACTACAGGAACTTTTGCGGCCGCGGATAGGGATGTAGCTTCGCTGCGGCATGATTGGCTGCGGGACGAAGTAGCGGAGATTTACCGCGCGGCGCTGCCTTCATTGGTATACCGCGCGCAGACCGTGCACCGGCAATTTCATCCGCAAGACCGTGTACAGACTTGCCAACTCCTTTCGATCAAAACGGGCGGGTGCCCTGAAGACTGCGGGTACTGTCCGCAGAGCGCCCACTACGACGCCGCAGTGGCGCGGGAGGGCCTACTCGACCCGGAGCATGTGATTTCGGTGGCCCGAGAGGCTGCGCGACGGGGAGTGACTCGATTTTGTATGGGAGCGGCGTGGCGACAGGCACCGGAAGGCCGGGAATTCGAGAAAGTTTTACAGATGGTGAGGGGCGTTTCCGCGCTTGGGTTGGAAGTTTGCTGCACGTTGGGAATGCTGAATGAACTGCAGGCGGAACAATTGAAGGATGCCGGGCTATCCGCGTACAACCACAATCTGGATACTTCGCCTGAATTCTACGGTTCGATCATCACGACCAGAATCTATGATGACCGCTTGAGGACCCTGGCGGCCGTGCGCAAGGCAGGAATCACCGTTTGCTGCGGCGGTATTTTGGGAATGGGCGAGCGGGAAGAGGATCGCATCGGTTTGCTCCAGCAGCTGGCGAATTTGCAGCCGCACCCAGAGAGCGTGCCGATTAACATGCTGGTGCGCGTGGAAGGCACGCCGCTGGCAAAGATGCCGGCCCTCGATCCGCTGGAAATGGTGCGCGCCATCGCCACCGCGCGACTTTTGATGCCGGCATCGCGAGTACGGCTGGCAGCGGGACGAAAGCAACTTTCGCAAGAAGCAGTGACGCTTTGCTTTCTGGCCGGAGCTAATTCGATTTTTGTGGGTGAAAAGCTGTTAACCACTCCGAATCCAGGCCGCGACGAAGACGAAGAATTGCTGGAAACTTTGGGAATGAAGCCTCTGGAACCGCATGCCGTCTGAAAAGCAAAACCATTTCCTGCGCGAGATGGAATCGGCGCTGGCTGGTTTGCGGGAGCGCGATCAACTGCGCACCTTCGCGCAATTGCAGGGAATTAATCTCTGCTCGAACGATTATCTGGGTCTGGCAGAAGACCCGCGGCTAAAGCAGGCGGTGGCGGAGTCGGTTGAACATGCGGCTCGCGTTGCTGGCACAGGTTCGCGGCTGCTTTCCGGGCACGATCCGGTGTGGAATGAATTGGAAGAGGAATTCGCTCGGTTCGCACAGACCGAAGCGGCGCTGTATTTCGCAAATGGCTATGCCGCGAATGTGGGGTTGCTCTCCTCAGTTATTGGCAAGAATGATCTGGTATTTTCCGACACCGCAAATCATGCCAGCTTGATTGATGGGATCCGGTTTTCCGGCGCGAGAAAAGAAATCTATCCGCACCTGGACCTAAACGTCCTCGAACAGCGACTGAGAATTCATGAACACAAGATCTGCCGCAAAGTTATTGTCACGGAGTCAGTGTTCAGCATGGACGGCGACGTCGCGGACATCAAAGCTATCCACAAACTCGGGCTGCGCTACGGCGCGAGCTTGATTGTGGACGAAGCGCACGCAACCGCGGTGCATGGGCCTGGTGGGGCGGGGATCGTCGCCGAAGCCGGACTGACGCAGCAAGTGCTGGCGGTGATGCACGCTTGCGGGAAGGCGCTGGCCAGCGTCGGCGGTTTTGTATGCGGATCGAGGGTGCTGCGCGAATTCCTGATCAATCATGCGCGCACGCTGATTTTCAGCACGGCCATGCCACCCTATATGGCTGGGCAGATTCGTGCAGCGTTGCGGTTGGCGCGAGTGATGGACAATGAACGAAAGACGCTGCTGAATAACTCGATTCTCACGGCGCTATTCATGCAGGCGGCCGAGCCGGTTTCTGAGAGGAGGCATTCGCAGATTATTCCGGTGATTATTGGCTCCAACGAAGACGCGCTGGCGGCGGCCGGATTTTTCGAAGAGCAGGGATTTGCAGTGCGGGCGATTCGCCCTCCAACGGTTCCAGAAGGCAGCGCGCGTTTGCGTCTTTCGTTGACCACGCGGATCACCAACGAAAATTGGTTAAGCCTGCGGGCGGCGCTGAGAGCCTGGCGCGAGTCGAGGGTATCTTATGCGACGGTGGGCAGCGCATGAGGCATCACTTTTTTGTGACCGGGACCGATACAGGAGTCGGCAAGACCACGCTGTCAGCGTTGCTGTGCGCGGCCTTGGACGCGATGTACTGGAAGCCGATTCAGACGGGCACACTGGAAGGTTCTGATCGCGCGACGGTGATGCGGCTGGCAGGGATTGGTACTGACCGCACGATCGACGAAGTCTACAAATTTGTACCGCCGGTTTCGCCGGACCTCGCGGCGCGTTGGGCGGGAGTGGAAATCGATCTGGCAAGAATCAATTTGCCGAACCATCTCTCGAATGATTGGCTGGTGGTGGAAGGCGCTGGCGGCGTGCTGGTGCCGATCAATCAAAAACAGTTTGTGTTGGATCTGATGGTGAAGCTAAAGCTGCCAGTGATTGTTGCCGCGCGCAGCACTGTGGGAACCATCAATCACACGCTGCTGACGCTGGCGGCACTGCACGCAGCCGAGCTTCCGATTCACGGAGTAGTTTTGATCGGTGACCAGAATCGGGAAAACCGCGATACCATAGAGCGGTTTGGCCACGTACGCGTGATCGGAGAAGTGCCACGGCTGCCGAATCTTCACCGCACGGCGCTGATGCAAGTATTCATGAATCATTTCGACCGCGCTGCGTTCTCACAATAAACTGCCTGCATGTCCTCTCCCTTGAAAATCTGGCATCCCTTCACAAATTCAGCACTTGATCCTGCGCCGATTGAAATCGAGCGAGCGGAAGGCGTGTGGCTGTATGCGAAGGATGGCCGAAAAATCATTGACGCTGTGTCGTCGTGGTGGGTGAACATTCACGGCCACGCGAATCCGCGAATTGCGGCGGCGATTGCGGAGCAGGCGCAGAAGATGGAACACGTCATTCTGGCTGGATTTACGCATGAACCAGCCGAGGAACTGGCGACGCGCTTGCGCAACTGGGCTCCTCCGCAGCTGACGCATCTGTTTTTTTCTGACGATGGATCGACCGCGGTGGAAGTGGCGCTTAAGCTGGCGGTTCAACATTTCGGCAACCAGGGCAGGGCCGAAAAAAATGAGATTGTAGCTTTCGAGCATGGCTACCACGGGGACACCGCCGGGGCGATGTCGGTGAGCGACGACTCGCCGTTCACCGATCCGTTTCGAACCATGCGCTATCCAGTGCATCGCGTGCATTCGGCGTATTGTTATCGTTGTCCGGTTGGACTGCGACGCGAAACTTGCCACGTGGAATGCGTGCAGCAACTGGAGGGGTTGCTAGCCGTGCGCGGAGAGAAAATTGCCGCGGTAATTGTCGAGCCACTATTGCAAGCGGCTGGCGGAATGATCGTGCATCCTGTGGAGTTTCTGCAGAAAGTGAGGGCGCTGTGCAGCAAACACGATGTGCTGCTGATCGCCGACGAAGTGCTGACGGGTTTTGGGCGCACCGGGAAGATGTTCGCTGGGGATTTGGCAGGAGTGGTCCCCGACCTGATGTGCCTGTCGAAAGCCATCACCGGCGGCTTTTTGCCGATGGGCGTGACGCTGTGCAGCGACCGCGTGGAGTACGCGTTCCGCAGCGAGAACCGTTTGCACACTTTTTATCACGGCCACTCCTATACCGGAAATGCGCTGGCTTGCGCGGCCGCGAATGCTAGTTTGCAGATTTTCGATGACGAGCCGGTGTTTGATCGCATCGCTATGATCACGAAGGTTCATGGCGAGCGGTTGGCCGAAATTGTGACGTTTCCGGCCATTGGCGAGGTTCGGCAGATTGGTACCATCGGGGCGCTGGAGTTGCGGACCGATGACGCCGGCTACCTATCCGCGATGCGGACGAAGCTGTACGGATTTTTCCTGGAACGGGGAGTACTGTTGCGACCGCTTGGCAATGTCGTGTACGTTTTGCCGCCGTATGTGATCACGCCGGAAGAGCTACATCGCGTGTGGGATGTGGTGGCGGAGGCGGTGCAGACAGTTTTCTAGCATCGCGTCCGTCATTCCATCATAGCGCTGCGCCGGGCGGCACTTTGTCCAGTGATTTGGTGGACACGCGCCTGATTTGCGTTTCGATGGGCTGCCGCGCCTCAATATCGGGAGCGCGACGAAGGGCCTCGCTGTATGCGCTCAGAGCTTCTTCGCGTGAACCGCGTTTCAGGCAAAGATTCCCCAAATAGATGTGGGCGAAGAATGGACTGGGGTCGAGGCTAAGAGACTTACAGAGCAGACGTTCGGCCGTTTCGAGGTCCGGCTTTCCGCAAAGATCTGAGGGTGCGCGTCAAAGAAAAAGCGAGAAGCGAGAAGTTCGCCACAGTTGTACGTGCCGCGACCTGGGAAGAAAAGATTGCATAGATAGCGCTTTTCCGACGTTGGCTTTCGCGTAGAGCGGGTTCCTGATATGAAGTAGGACCAAGTTTTGCGTGATGGGTTTGCTAGACTGGTGCGATTTGATCCGCGTCGGGAGGAGTCTTGGACTCGCGGCTGAGTGCGTCGAAAGCGAAGATTGTTGCGTTTGCGGGAACTCTGGGGGCGCCGGGATTGTTTCTGATTTCGTTTCTCGATTCCTCGGTGCTTACCTTTCCGGTGATCAATGATCTGTTGCTGGTTCAGCTTTCGATTCAGCAACCGGCGCGGATGGCCTTGTATGCGCTGATGGCGGCGTTGGGGTCGGTGCTGGGCTGTGTGCTGCTCTACTTTATTGCGCGCAGGGGCGGGGAAGCGCTGTTTCACCGTAAGGCCGGCGAGCGCGGAAGAGTGATCCGGCATTGGGTGGAGCGCAATGGATTTGGAGGGATGCTGGTTGCCGCGCTGCTTCCGCCGCCGACGCCGTTCAAGTTTTTTGTACTTGCAGCCGGCGTTTTTGAGGTGCCGCTGACAAGTTTCACGTCGGCGATTTCCCTGGCGAGGCTGATTCGTTATCTCGGAGTGGGATATCTTGCGGTGAAATACGGCAATAACGCTTTGCCGTTTCTTTCGCAGCACAGGTTGGACCTGGTGGTCTTTCTGGTGGTGTTCGTGGCGGGTAGTTACGGACTTTCGCGATGGATTTTGAAGGAGCGAGCCAGGGATTCGACCGGCAAGTAAAAGATCCCCTTTCGTGTGGAAACCTCAGAATCGGTTACCAGGGGATCGTTCAGGGCATCCTTGTCGGATGCCTTCCGGATGACAACTTCTGGCAAGGGCGAGCGAATGGGGTTAGTCGTTTTAGGGACGGGCAGTGGGTTTCTGCCACAGCAACTCGGACGACACGACGTTGGCAGACTTGTCGAGAGTGACGTCGGCAAAGACGGCGCGATGTGTTTCTGCCAGCGCTTGATTCTTAGCGTCGAAGATTTCTACAGAATACCCCTCCGTTTCTTTCTCCACAGTGGCCTTCGGAAAGCGTGCGGTCTTTAGAAACGCGGCAACCGCAAGTGAGGTTTGCGCCGCGGAAAGCATTGGCGAAGCCTCAGGCTTGCGAAGCGTGGTCACTCCGCTGGCGTAGCTTACTTCGCCGCCCACGCTGCGCATGTCCGCGAGGTGCAGGGCGGATTCGGTTTCGACAATGCTGTGCCACAGGAAAGGCGAGGTGGCATCGGGAAACGCGGCGACACGGCGGGGCATTTCTCCGGCCACGGTACGAGCATCTAGCGCGGCCACAGTGTTGGCGTGAAACAGCCCGCGCATTGCGAAGTACAGCAAGGTCAATGCCAGGGCAGCGATTGCGCCGTTGCGTCCGCGCGGGCGCTTGCTTTTTGAACCGATTTCGTCGCCGACCAACCGAATCAATTCCGGAAAAAGAATTGCGCTGGCGAGAATCACCAGCAGCCAGGGGTCTACGGGAGGGGCAAGGTCGAATGACCAGCGGTTGGCGATAAACGGCCACAGCGGCACGACGGCGTCCGCCTGCAGCAAATCCATCAAAATGTGCAGTGAGGCCGCCGCAGCAATCGCCGTCCAAGAAAATCCGGCCCAGGAACCCGTTGTTTGATTTTGGCGATGAATACGGGAAAACAAAAATGCCGCGAACGCCAGTACCAGAACAAACAGGAAGGAATGTGACGCGGAACGATGCCAGCGCAAATACGCGGGAGGACCCAAGCCGGCGCTAAACCAATCGAGATCCGCGATCACGCCCGCAAGAACAACGGCGACAACCGTGCGCCACCTCGAGCCCGGAAAAAATCCGCGCTGCATGGCGAGCGAAGCCAAGCCGTGAGTAAGCGGGTCCACGGCGAATCAGTCCGTGGCGTCGGGCGGCCTTTCCGGGCCGGGGACGAGGAGGCGCAGCGCTTGCGGCACGATGCGGAATTCCACCGGCAGGCGCGACAGTGGTTCGCCATCGACCTGCGCGTAAGTTGGGTCACTGTCAATCGGTTCGCATATCAGACGATCCGACTTCCAAAAAAAGACGCCTTGTTCCTTGCGCAAGTCACCGAACCAGAGCGTGGGAAGGTAGCTCAGATACTTCAGGCCACTTTGCGTGGTGAGGCCGAGCAGTTCGAACTGGTCCTCGAATAAATCAGCTTGCGTAGTGATCTTGAACGGGCCGCCGTAGTGCTTGGTACGGCCGACAATGACCAGCGAGACGTCAAACGATTGACCTTCGCTGGTCACTCGGAAGTGCTGAAACTTGTAATTGAAAACTTCCCGCGCGCCCTGCAGCCAGTAGGCCAGAATGCCCATGCGCGCTTTCAGTTCGAGATCGACGGCGTAAGTGATGCGGCCATCAGGACCGGCGCCCGCGACGCTCAGGAAGTAGCGAGCCTTCTGCGGATCGAGCAGGGGCGTGGCCAGCCCCAGCGCGACATCGCGCACTTCGCCGCGCGCGAGCTGATCGGCAGCCGTAGGAATATCCCAGGAAAGTTCCAACTCTTTTGCCAACACATTGGCGGTGCCCGCGGGCAGCAGCGCCAGAGGTACGCGATCGCCGTTTTGCGATGCAGCCAGACCATTGACCACTTCGTTGATGGTGCCATCGCCACCGCAGGCAATCACCAATTGGCGGCCGTCACCGCTGGCGCGTTTGGCAATTTCTGTGGCTTCGCCGGGGCCGGTGGTTTCGGCAAGATCGGCACGGATGCCGCGGGATTCGAGAATGCGGCGAGCTTCGTCCAGCTTGGTGCGGCGCGCGCTGTCGCCGCCACCAGCGTTGGGGTTGTGAATCAACAGAGCATTACGGAGTTCTTGCATTGCTTAGTGACTGAACGTCCTGTCCGGTGCGTAGGAGCCGTCTTGGTTGCCCAGCATCATTCTATATAATAACGGTTGTAGTCGGATGAATGTTACGCGGAGCGGGATATGGCCAAGGCTGCGCCGGCATCGCTGAAAAAGGAAATCGAAGATCTGCGGGAGAAGCTGCGCTATCACGAGTATCGGTATCACGTTCTGGACGACCCGGAGATTTCCGACGCTGCCTACGACAAGATGTTGTTGAACTTGAAGGAAATCGAAGTGGCGCATCCGGAACTGGCTACCGCCGATTCGCCGACCGCACGGGTGGGAGCAGCGCCGCGCGAGGGATTTCAGACCGTCCGGCATACACGGCCGATGCTCAGCTTGGACAATGCGTTTTCTTTTGATGCGTTACGCGATTTTGGCCGTCGGGTGCAACAGGGAATTGGCCGCGAGGAAATCGAGTACATTGCCGAGCATAAGTTCGATGGGTTGAGTATTTCCCTGTTGTACGAAGAGGGTGTGTTGGTACGGGGGGTGACGCGTGGCGACGGCTCGACCGGGGAAGACGTTACACCAAACGTGCGGACTATTCGTTCCATTCCGCTGCGAATCGACCGGGAGGTTGTGAAAAAAGCGAAGTTATCCGGTGATTTCGAAGTGCGCGGCGAAGTCATAATGACCCGAAAAGCGTTTGAAGCGATGAACCGCAAGCAGGAAGAGACCTGCGGAAAGATTTTTGCCAATGCACGGAATGCCGCGGCGGGGGCGGTGCGCATGTTAGATTCCAGCATCACAGCGCAGCGGCGGCTGGATTTTTTTGCGTATTACCTGCTGCTGGATGGCAAGGCGGCGTTTCCAAAACACTCCGAATCGCTGCTGGCGCTGAAACAACTACGGTTCCGAGCTTCGGATGACTGGAAATTGTGCGACGGAATCGAAGAGGTCGTGAAGTATTGTGAAGCGTGGGATGCTAAGCGCGAGAAGTTGCCCTATGAAATTGACGGCGTGGTGGTAAAAGTAAATTCGATCGGGATTCAGAATGAACTGGGATTTACTTCCAAATCGCCCCGCTGGGCGATTGCGTACAAATATCCGGCGCGGCAGGAAACTACGGTGGTGAACGATATCATCGTGCAGGTGGGGCGTACGGGAGCGTTGACGCCGGTGGCGGTGCTGGAGCCGGTGCAAATTGGCGGCGTCACCGTGAGCCGTTCGACGCTGCATAACATGGACGAAGTGGAGCGGCTGGGCCTGCAAATCGGCGACACGGTGCTGGTGGAGCGCGCTGGCGAAGTGATTCCGCACGTATTGAAAGTGGTTAAGGAAGGCAAAGATCGCAGGCCTTTTCGGGTGCCAAAAGAGTGCCCAGTATGCCGCAGCAAAGTTCACAAAGTCGAAGGCGAAGTCGCGTATCGCTGCCTGAATACCGCTTGCCCGGCGAAAAGAAGAGAGTCATTGATCCACTTCGCCAGCCGCCACGCGATGAATATTGATGGACTCGGCGAAAAGATCGTGGACCAGCTGGTGGACCAGAGGCTGGTGAAGGACATTGCCGACTTGTACTCGCTTGAACTGGACACCCTTGCGGAACTCGAGCGGTTTGGAGAAAAGTCCGCACAAAATTTGCTGGCTGAAATCGAGGGCAGCAAAAAGGCGGCTTTGCCGCGGCTCATTTACGCGCTGGGAATTCCGTTCGTCGGCGAGCGCACGGCGCAGCTCCTTGCGAATCATTTCGGCTCGTTGGATGCGCTGGCGGCGGCGAAAGAAGAAGAGCTGTACAAAGTTACAGAAGTGGGACCGAAAGTGGCCTCCGGCATTCTGGAATTTTTCTCTGAACCTGCGAACCGCCAGCTAATCAAAAAATTGCAGACTGCCGGAGTGCGGCCGACGGCGGAAAAGCGCGTCGTCAAGAGCAACAAATTGGAAGGGAAGTCGTTCGTCTTCACCGGTGGCTTGGCGAAGCGGACCCGCGAAGAGGCCGGCGAACTCGTGAAGCAGCACGGGGGTAGCGTGGTCAGCTCCGTGAGCAAAAAGACCAGCTATGTTGTGGTCGGCACCGACCCGGGATCGAAGTACGACAAAGCCAAAGAGTTGGACGTGCCGATACTCTCGGAATCCGAATTCGACAAATTGTTACAAACAAAGTAGGGCAAAGCGGTTTTTTTGATTTGCATGTGACGCTAGCTCTTGGTGCCGAAACTAAGCCATAATCTGCGCACGCCAGATGCAAAAAATCCTCTCAGTCTTGCGTTCTGTCATACCGGAAAATTCTTGGCAATTAATGTTGTTGCAGGCATCATTTGTATTTTCATCTCAGCCCATTCCTCTTGGTGGCCCGGCGGGCAGTTCAGCCAGCCAGGACCAGCGTCGAAGGTGCAACGTAAATAAGAGGGTTCGAGAAACGAAGTGAGATTGCCGAAATGGAGATACGCGCGGCGAGAGAAGAGGATCATGGAGGCATTTGGGGCATTCTGGAGCCCGTGATCCGGCGCGGTGATACCTACACGCTGCCGCGCGATTGGAGCAAAGAGGATGCGCTCGCCTACTGGTTCGCTCCGGGGAAGGAGACGTTTGTGTGCGAGGAACATGGTGCAGTGCTAGGAACCTACTTTTTGCGCAGGAACCAGGAGGGCGGCGGCGGGCATGTGGCGAATTGCGGATACGTAACGTCGGACACGGCACAGGGCCGCGGAGTCGGGCGGGCGATGTGCGCGCATTCCCTGGAACGCGCCAGGGAGCGCGGATTTCGGGCGATGCAGTTCAATTTTGTGGTCAACACGAATGAACGAGCGGTGAAGCTGTGGCGCGAGCTAGGATTCGAGATTGTGGGTCGCCTGCCGGAGGCCTTTGCGCATCCCGAGCGCGGCTTTGTGGATGCGCTGGTGATGTACAAGCGGTTGGACTGAACTTGCCTGATCGAGGGGTCGCCGATTGAGGCGCTAGCGGTGAGAGAGTTGCTCCTGCATCCAGGCTAGCATTTCCTGCACCACGCGGTCGCTCAGCTTGCTGTGAACTGATAAGAGGTGGTCCGCGCCGGGGATTTCGACGTAGGCGGCGCGCGGCGGATGTTTGCGGTTCACAATCTCGGTGATGGCGATGCTGTCGGCGCGGCTCATGATGGGATCTGCAGTGCCATGCAAGACCAGCACCGGAACATCCACCGCGGACCAGGTTTCACCGAGATTCAAATCCTGCAACTGCTGGTAGAAAGCAGCCGGGCGCCCATACTGCCCGTCCGGCTCGTCGTACCAGACGGCCGCCCATTCCGGATGCTGTTTGATAATTTCGCCCGGCTTCGTCTTGTGGATTAAATAAAGCGAGTAAAAATCCGTGAATTGCTTTACAGCGGAATTAATTTCCGCTGCCGACTTGCCATTGCCGGTGAGCCGAACGCGTTCCAGCTCCAACATGTGCTCGTACCAGGTGCGCCCCCAGGATGAAGCCGCAATGTATCCGCGAACGGGATGCCCTTGCGCCACGAGCGGAGAAGTCCCACCGCCGTTGCTGAGTCCAATGACAAAAACGCGGTCCAAGTCGATGAATGGATATTTTGCCAGGGAGTCGAAGGCCGCTCGATAGCCGCTCAACTCCGTTAGAAAATCTGTCTTCGCGCAGTTTCCAGCGCTTTCGCCGACACCCTCTTTGTCCATGCGCATGGTGGCAAAGCCGGAAGTCTCGATCAGTCGCCAGAAAATTGCCCCAAAGCCGTCCGTTTCGCCGTGTGTGTACTCAACGCTGTCGCAACTCAGCCAGCCCACGAAGAAGATCGCAGGCACTTTGCCCCGCGAGTTGTTTGGCCGCGTGACGATCGTCCGCAACGGATGGCCTTCCGAGTCGCGCACCCAGTCGTAAGTGAGTTCGGCATTTAGAAAATGCTCGTGCTCCCGATCGTTCGGAGCAGTCTGAGCCTTCGCACAAACTGGGACCAAAAGGAGCAGGAGACCGAGAGCCGCAGGCAGCAATCCGGTGAATTTGAAACGAAACATGGCAGTCCTCTGGAGGTGGAGGTGCACTCTAGTAGGACGGCAGATGCGATGAACAGGAAGCAGAATATTTGCCGGGCCGATTTGTCCCGCAAAATGGAATATAATGAATGTGGCGGGTGAGCTGGATGATCGCTGGCTTGCTCTGAGTCTGCCGCAAGGTGGAGGAAGGGCGGCGAGAGGAAAGTCCGGACACCACTCTGCGTCAGCGGAGAACCCTTGGTTCGCTTGCGCGGATCAAAGGGTAGAGGGCAACGCGCCTGGTAACGCCAGGGGATGCGAAAGCGTCACGGAAAGTGCCACAGAAAATAAACCGCCGCGAAAGAAAGCTGCTGTGACGGGCGGCAGGGAAACCTGCTCATCGTCTTTCAAAAGCGCTTTTGCTGGTAAGGGTGAAACGGTGGGGTAAGAGCCCACCGCTCGTCTGGCGACAGGCGAGGCACGGAAAACCCCGCGTGGTGCAAGGCCAAATAGGAGGGGAGAGCCGGCCCGGCTCGCCGAGCGAAGCAAGCGAAGCTTGCGGCGCTTCCTCGAAGGCAGCGAATGTTGCCGGTGAGAGCAACCCTCGGGTAGGCTGCTGGAGCCGTAGCGCGAGCTACGGTCTAGAGGAATGATCGTCAGGCTCCGCCATAAATTCGCGGAGCCCACAGAATCCGGCTTACAGGCTCATCCGCCAATCTTCTTCAGTTTAAACCATTTAACAAGTCATTCTGATGCTGGCTTGTGACGCCGTCCATACACTCCATCCCGCCAGCGGCCAAGGAGAGAAAGTTGCGAGGGAGGCGACGGGCAGCGGCAACCCTGGCCATCTCTTGACAATCAGGGGAATAACCTTGACAAAGAATCAGTTAAAGTTGACAAAGCCAGGACCTTAATCCTTGACAATTGGAATTATATGCTTGACAATAGTTGAGATACACTTGACAATGATAATGCACAGTGCGGACTTCAACTGATCCAAGAGGACAAGAGATTCGTCGGTTCATTTTGGAGCGGGTCGACCAGCACCCTCACGACATCGCTCGACTGACGGCGAAACAGTTTGGAGTGACGCGTCAAGCCGTCAACCTTCACTTGCAAAGGTTGCTCACTGACTCTGACTTAGTACGAAAAGGGAAAACCCGTCGAACTCGATTCTTTCTAGCGCTGAAAAAAACTTGGCAAAAG
>Ga0126381_100000662_pt1 | contig 38151 bp, 30 predicted proteins | sample PanSoiMetPlot_28_FD_96465 | JGI IMG/M metagenome (GOLD analysis project Ga0126381, IMG submission 96465) | Tropical forest soil microbial communities from Panama - MetaG Plot_28 | ecosystem: Environmental > Terrestrial > Soil > Tropical forest > Bulk soil | place: Panama | collected 2016-02-17 | reverse complement strand
GCGGACCAGGTCGATCCCCTCGCTGAAGATCGTGCTTGAGGACCTTGCCAGGATGTCGCCGAGCTCGGTCTTCTCGATCAGCGCGTTCATGTCGATGCGGTCCGCGATCGCGTTCACGTCCACCCGGCTCATCACGGCATCCAGGTCGACCCGGGCGACGATCTTGTTCACGTCCACCCGGGCGAGGATGCTGTCCACGTCGACCCGGTCGAGCACCCGGTTGATGTCGACGTGCTCGATGAGCCTGTTCAGGTCGATCTGGTCGAGGAGACCGTTCATGTCGACGGAGTCGGCCACCAGTTCGCTGCCACGGCGCGCGACCGTCTGCGCCATCATTTCCATGGGCTCGGCCAACCGCTTGCTCGCCGCCGAGCGCATTCGATCAACCGGATGCACGCCCACATCGTCCCCCGAGCGGCCACCCGCCCATATCCTCCCGCACGGGTGATGCGTGCCGCCTGCGCGCGCGGGGAATCTGGCTGCAGAATGCCGGCTGCGCGCGGGCCGGCGACACCAGGAACCACGTCGAAACGGCGGTCGGCATGAGCAACGCGGAGCAGCGTCGGCTGGAAGAAGCGGAGACCGGTGTCGCGTGGCGTCGGTGGGGGCCGTACGTCAGCGAGCGCCAGTGGGGGACGGTGCGCGAGGACATCGGTACCGGTGACGACGCCTGGAACGCGTTCACGCATGACCAGGCGCGCTCCCGGTCCTACCGCTGGGGTGAGGACGGACTGGCCGGCTTCAGCGACGACAAGCAGCTGCTGTGCCTGGCCCTGGCCCTGTGGAACGAGCGGGACCCCATACTCAAAGAGCGGCTGTTCGGGCTCACCAACAGCCAGGGCAACCACGGCGAAGACGTCAAGGAGTGCTACTACTACCTGGACTCCACGCCGACCCATTCGTACATGAAGATGCTGTACAAGTACCCGCAAGGCGAATTCCCGTACGACGACCTGGTACGAACCAATGGCGCGCGCGGCAAGAAAGATCCCGAGTATGAGCTGATCGACACCGGGATCTTCGACGAGAGCCGCTACTTCGACGTCTTCGTCGAGTACGCGAAGGCCGCGCCAGAAGACATTCTCATGCAGATCACGGTGCATAACCGCGGCCCGGAAGAGGCCCGGCTGCACGTGCTGCCGACGCTGTGGTTCCGGCACACCTGGTCCTGGGCCGGCGGGACCGAGCACCCGCAACTGCGTGCCGAAAGCAGGCACGCCGGGATGAGCGCGGTGGTCGCCGAGCACAGCGCGTTCGGCGCCCGCTGGCTCTACGCCCAGCAGCACGAGGTTCCCGTGCTAGTGACCAGGAACGAGACGAACAACGAGCGCGTGTTCGGCACGCCGAACGACTCGCCGTACGTCAAGGACGGCATCGACAGGGCCGTAGTGCACGGCGAAGCGAAAGCGGTCGATCCGGGCGGCACGGGAACCAAGGCGGCGCTGCACCACGTCCTGACGGTTCCGGCCGGCGAAAGCCGGACCGTCCGCCTGCGGCTGACCGACACGCAATCGGCGAGCCCGTTCGACGGCTTCGACGAGATAGTGGCGGTCCGGCGCGCCGAATCGGACGAGTACTACGCCGGCGTGCTGGCCGGCGATCTGTCCGAGGACGAGCGGCTGATCGGCAGGCAGGCACTGGCCGGCATGCTGTGGTCCAAGGAGTTCTACATGCTCGACAATGACGTCTGGCTGGCCGAGCATGGAGCCGACCCGTTGTTCCCGGACCCGTGGTACCGCAACCACGACTGGCAGCACCTGCTCGCCGAAGACATCATCTCCATGCCGGACAAGTGGGAGTACCCGTGGTTCGCGGCATGGGACCTCGCCTTCCATACGGTGGCCCTGTCCGTCGTCGACGTCACGTTCGCCAAGCAGCAGCTCGAGCTGCTGCTCGACCGCCGCTACCTGCACCCGAACGGGATGCTCCCCGCCTACGAGTGGAACTTCAGCGACGTCAACCCGCCGGTCCACGCCTGGGCGACGTGGTTCGTGTACGAGCTGGACAGGATCATCCGCGGCACCCGCGACCGCGTCTTCCTCGAGAACTCCTTCCACAAGCTGATGCGGAACTTCGGCTGGTGGCTGAACCGCAAGGACGCGGACAACCGCAACATCTTCCAGGGCGGATTCCTCGGGCTCGACAACATCGGCGTCTTCGACCGCAGCGCGCCGCTGCCGGGCGGCGGCCGGATCGACCAGGCGGACGGCACCGCCTGGATGGCGCTATACAGCATGAACATGTTCCGGATGGCGATGGAACTGGCCCGCGAGAACCCCGTCTACCTGGAGCAGGCGCAGACGCTGCTGGAGAACTGGGCCTGGATCGCCGCCGCGACCAACCACGTCGGACCGGCCGTGACCGGCTTGTGGGACGAGGAGGACGGCTTCTTCTACGACGTGCTGCGGCGGCCGGACGGCAGCTCAATCCCGCTGAAGGTCCGCTCGATCGTCGGGCTGATGCCGCTGGTCGCCGCCACCGTGATCAGCGGCTCCGCGCGCGCCGAATTTCCCGAACTCGTGCAAACCGCGGTCGAGTTCCTGAACCGCCACCCCGCGCTGACCGCGGCGCTGCCTGGTCAGGGACGCCAGGGGAAGGCGACGGCCAGCGGCCCGGCGATGTTCGCGCTGTTCAACGAGGAACGCCTGCGCCGGATCCTGGCCCGGATGCTGGATGAGGAGGAATTCCTCGGCCCGCACGGCATCCGCGCCATGTCGAAGTGGCACGAGGCGAACCCCTACCGGCTGAAGATGGACGGCCACGAATACAGTGTCGGCTACCTGCCCGCCGAGTCCGACAGCGGCATGTTCGGCGGCAACTCCAACTGGCGCGGACCGGTGTGGGTGCCGATCAACCTGATGCTCATCCGCGGCTTGATACAGCTCCACGACTATTACGGCGACAGCTTCACGGTCGAATGCCCGACCGGTTCAGGACAGCAGAAGGACCTGCTCCAGGTGGCCGAGGAGATCAGCGAGCGGCTCATCGGGATCTTCCGCAGGGACGCCGACGGGCACCGCCCGGTGCACGGCGGTCAGCCGATCCTGCAGAACGACCCCCACTGGCGCGACCTGGTGCTGTTCTACGAGTACTTCCACGGCGACAACGGCGCCGGCATCGGGGCCAGCCACCAGACGGGCTGGACGGGTAACGTCGGGGTGCTGCCGCTGCTGTTCCGCGGCAGCCTGCTCAACGAACGCGAGAGCGAACGCGGCCAGGTCCCCGCCCCGCGCGCCGGCGAGGGCAAAGATGCGAAAACGGATACGCAACCACAGCGGGAGGCGGTGTCGCGATGAGCGGGTGGCCAGACCGGCCAGTCATCTACGAGGTGAACACCGCCGTGTGGCTGGCCGAGCTGTCGCGGGCTGCCGGGCAGCGGGTGACGCTCGCCGACGTCCCGGACTCAGCCTGGGACGCGGTCACGCCCGAGCGGACCGACGCGGTCTGGCTGATGGGCGTCTGGGAACGCAGCCCGGACGGGCTGGCCCTAGCCAACGCGAACGCCGGCCTGCTTGAGTCGTTCCGCGAGGCGCTGCCCGACGTGCGGGCAGAAGACATCATCGGTTCACCGTACTGCGTGCATCGCTACGTGGCCGACGAGCGGTTCGGCGGCCCGCCGGGGCTGGCCGCGGCGCGCGGCGCGCTGGCCGCCCGCGGCGTGCGGCTGGTCCTTGACTACGTGCCCAACCACGTCGCGCCCGATCACCCCTGGGTGACCGAACACCCTGAGTTCTTCATTCAGGGCGACGATGACGACGTCAAGGCGGACCCGGCCGGCTGGCTGTCGACCGGCGGCAAGGTGCTCGCGCACGGCCGCGACCCGTACTTCCCGCCGTGGCCCGATGTCGTGCAGCTGAACGCGTTCTCGCCCGCGGCGCGCGAGGCGACGACGCGGACGCTGGCGGAGATCGCCGACCAGTGCGACGGCATGCGCTGCGACATGGCCATGCTGATGACGAACGATGTCTTCGCGAGGACCTGGGGCAGCCGCGCGGGGGAGCGCCCTGAGGACGAATTCTGGCCCGCTGTCATCGCCGGGTTGCGCGCGAGGCACCCGGAGACGGTCCTCATCGCCGAGGCGTACTGGGACATGGAGTGGACGCTGCAGCAGCAGGGATTCGCCTTCTGCTACGACAAGCGCCTCTACGATCGCATCATCGAAGGCGATCCGGCGGCCGTGCGCGACCACCTGCGCGCCGACCTCGACTACCAGTCGAAGCTCGTGCGCTTCCTCGAGAACCATGACGAACCACGCATCGCGGACAAGCTGCCCGCAGTCCTGCAGCGCGCGGCGGCGGTCGCGATCGCGACGCTGCCCGGGGCGACGCTGTGGCACGAGGGCCAGTTCGAGGGGCGCCGGGTCCGGGTTCCGGTATTCCTGCAGCGACGGCCGGAAGAGCCGCCGGACAGCGATCTCGCCGACTGGTATCGCGCCCTGGTCCGCAGGATTTCAGATCAATTTGTCCGAACGGGGCCATGGCGACTCCTCGAGGCGACAGGCTGGCCCGACAACCAGTCATGCCGCAGCCTGCTCGCCTGGTCCTGGGACGGCGAGGGATCTGACCGGCACGTGGTGATCGTCAACTTCTCCCAGTCACCGGCCCAGGGCCGGATCACACTGCCGTGGCCGGACCTGCCCGGCAGGGACTGGCGCCTGGCCGACGCCGAAACCGGGGAGGAGTTCGAGCGGGACGGCCTCGAACTGGCCGGCCCGGGCCTGTACGTCGACATGCGGCCGGGACAGTCCTACCTGCTGGCGGTGCGCTGAGCCATGGACAAGCGGCAGAAGAAGACGATCGCGCGGATCGCCGCCGGCCTGTCGGTCGGCGTCTTCTACCGGTTCATGCTGATCGCGCTGGCCGCCGTCAGCTTCCGCAAGGGGCACTGGTTCCTCGGCCTCCTCGGATTCGTCTTCCCCGTCGGCTGGGTGGCCGGCGCGCTCCTGCCGCGAAAGGACCACGGCGAGCGCGCGCCGGACGCGTCATAACGCACAGAAAGGCGCGCACATGCAAGACGACGAAGTTGGCCCGCCCGCGGCGCTCGTCGCGGCGAGCACCTGGCAGGCGACGCTGTTCATCGGCGTCCTGACGCTGATACTCGGCGTCATCGTGACCTTCCGGCCGAGCGGCTCGCTCAACGTGATCGCCGTCCTGATCGGTGTCCTCGCGATCGTCTCGGGGATCTTCCACCTGGTCCGGATGTTCGACAAGGCCGCGCAGCACCGCGTCTGGCAGGGCATCGCCGGGCTGTTGTTCGTCGTGATCGGCGTCGTGCTGATCCGCCATCTCAACCTGACCGTCGCCGCCATCGGCCTGCTCATCGGCATCAGCTGGATCGTTCAGGGGATAGCCTCGCTCATCGCCGCGTTCAGCGGGATGGGCTCAGGCGCCGCGCGCGCCTGGTGGGGCGTCTTCGGCGCCATCAGCCTGATCGCCGGCATCGTGGTGACCGCGTCCCCGGTCACCTCCGTCACCGTCCTGGCGGTGCTGGTCGGCATCTGGTTCATCGTCATGGGCGTGTTCGAGATCTCGCTCGCCTTCATCATTCGGCATGCTCTGGCTCAGGGACCGCCGACTGCGCCGGGGCCGTGGTCCGCTGATGCGGAAGCAGAAGCGCGATAACCAGGCCGATCAGCGTGATCACCAGCATGACCACGATCGACAGCGTGTAGACCTTGTTGTCCGGGAGCAGGGCGGACGCCACGATCGACCCGGCGAGCGCGGTGCCGAGGGACGAGCCCAGGTTGGACACGCTGCGAGATAGCCCGGAGATGTCCCCCTGATCCCGCTCCGGGAAGGCCGACTGGACCACGTTGACCGACGATGTGAGCATGGCGCCGACTCCGAGGCCGATCAGCAGCAGGCCGGGCACGAAATCGATACTGCCCTTGGTCGCACCCGCGACCGTCAGCATGAGGATCATGCCTGCCGCGGTGATCGCGAAGCCGACCTGGATAAGCCACCGTTGAGTGTGCCGCCGCGCGAACCGCTCGGCCAGGGCCGAGGCGATCAGGATGCCCGCGGTGGCGGGGGTGAGCACAAGACCGGTCTTGATCGCGCTGTACCCGCGCTCCTGCTGCAGGAAGACGGAGATGACGAAGAACGAGCCCTGCATGGTGAGCCACTGGATGAGCTGCGTGCCCATGCCGAGGTTGGCGGTCCGGTCCCGGAACATCCGCAGCGGGATCAGCGCCACCTTGCCGTTGTGCTCCCGCCCGCGCAGGTGCAGGAAGAACCACGCCAGGATCGCCGCGCCGATGGCGACGAACAGCCACACAGGCGACACCCCGCCCTTGGGTATCACCACGGTGTTGCCGATCGTGAAGTCCTCGCGGCTGGCGAACCAGCCGTACGTGCTTGACTGCAAGATCCCGAGCACCACGAAGAACAGGCCGACGGCGCACAGCACCGCTCCCTCGACGTCGAAGGCGGGCTTGGGGCCGCTGATGCCGGGGTCGTGTATCCGCGGCACGAGCAGGATTATCGCGACCACGACGAGGACCTGCGCGATGAACGACGCGCGCCAGCCGATCGCGCTGGTGATGACGCCGCCGACCAGCGGTCCCGCGGCGGCGCCGAGGCCCGCCGCGCCGCTGATGATGCCAAAGTTCTTGGCCCTGGATTTGATGTCGGGAAACGCCACCGTCACCAGGATGTAGATCGGCGGGATCATCAGCGCCGAGCCGATGCCCTCAAGCGCCGAGTAGCCGAAGATCATCAGCCCGAGACCCTGGGCGAACGCCGCGATCAGCGCGCCGGCGCCGTAGATCACCAGGCCGATGGCGAAACACCGCTTCCGGCCCCAGATCTCCGTCAGCTTGCTGCCGGGAATCATCAGCGAGGCCATCGTCAGGGTGAACAGCGTGATCGTGGTCTGCATGCCGACCACGGTCGTGTTGAGATCCTTGGCTATGGCGCTGATCGCCACGTTCATGTTGGTCGCCGCGTAGCTCGCGATGAACTGGGCGAGCGCGAGCGGCACGATCATCGCCTGGGCGGCCGCGGGTGGCTTTTCGGTTGCCGGCATAGAAATCCCTCGAGGTTGACTGGTCGTGCGGCTTCATCTTCGCCGCCGATCCGCCGGCCCGCCTCACTCGAAGCGGATGAGCCGCGCCTCGTCAGTTGTCCGGGCAAGCGCCTCACCCGGCCTCGCCCCGCGGCCCTCCTCCGGTCACCCGCCACGGGTGTGGTGCGCGCCGCGTCGCACCGCTGAACTGGGAGGCGTCTGCGCAGACGACCGAAGGGAGAAGTCATGGCAGACCTGATCGTCATCGGTTATCCGGACGAGACAACCGCGGCGCTAGCCGCCGATGAGGCCCGGCAACTCGCCAAGGACCTGATCATCCAACCCGACGCGATCGCGTCCATCGTGCGTGACAAGGAGGGCAGGTACCACACCCAGACCAGTCATCACGCGGTAGGCACCGGCGCGACCTGGGGCATGTTCTGGGGCCTGCTCTTCGGCCTGCTGTTTTTCATCCCGGTTTTCGGGATGGCGATCGGCGCGGGTATGGGCGCGCTGATGGGCAAGATCACCAAGTCAGGGATCAACAAGGAGTTCCAGGACCAGGTACGCGACCTGATTCAGCCCGGGACCTCCGCCCTTTTCCTCATGGTGGAGAAGGTGACACCGGACAAGGCGGTCGAGGCGATGAGCAAGTACGGCGGTACCGTGCTGAAGACCTCGCTGTCGAAGGAAGGCGAGCAGGAGCTTCAGGCCGCCCTGCACGGCGGGAAGGCGGAAGAAGGCTGACAGCGCCGTCGGGGATGGCTGCCAGTGGTCCCGGTCGTGGCCTGCATGCCGCGGCCGGGACCCTTCGGCTGACCCATCGCCCCTATCAGTTCGCGTTCACAAATTACGACAAATGCGCCATGCCGGGGATGCCAGGGCTCCTGAATGGATAGGGACGATGCCCGCTTCGAGCGCATTTGGCCCGTATCTAGGGGTGAAGCGCGCCGGAGTCGCGCGGCGAAGGACTGTCAGATCTGGTAGTACTCGCCGCTGCCGCGGGCTCGTAGACTCATGCCGCCGACAAAGATATATCGCATGCAGGTGAGCGGCTAGCACTTTCGTTGCGTCTATTTCGGGGGGAATAGATGTCTCCGCAGTTTGAGACCAGCAATTACCGACCACCCGCCGCGGATATCCCGGAGCCGCTCCTGATGGCGAAATTGTCGCCACCAGAACTGCCAAGCTGGATCGTGCCGCGCCCGCGAATTGAAAGGAGTATCGAAAAGGGCGTGCAGCAGGGCACGGTAACCATCATTTCCGGGCCGCCCGGGGCCGGGAAGACGGTGGCGCTCGCCCAGTGGCGGGCGGCCAGCCGGTGGCCTGGGCCGGTCGCCTGGCTGGCGCTTGACGAGTACGACGGCAATCCCGAGCGGTTCTGGCGCAACCTGGCGGCCGCGCTGGCGCAGGCCGGCGTGCGCATGCCCGCCGGCGGATTCGCGGAGCCGGGTGAAGGGCCGCTGCTGATCGCGTCCGCGCTCGCCGCCGCGATGCCCCCTGTCGTCCTGGTGCTCGACGACCTACACCTGATCCGCGCGCCCGAGCTGGCCGCGGGACTGACTTACCTGCTGCGGCACGCCAAGCCGGGGCTGCGTGTCGTCGTCACATCCCGCGCCGACCAGCCGCTGCCGCTGCACCAGTACCTGCTGACCGGGGATCTCACCGAGATCCGCGCGGGCCAGCTGGCGTTCACCGGCCCCGAGACCAAGGCGCTGCTCGCCAGGCACCAGGTGGCGGGCTACCGCGAGGCGCTTATCCCGCTGGTCAAGCGGATGGAAGGCTGGGTGACCGGGCTGCGCTTCCTGGCGATCGCGCTCAGCGGCGATCCGGCTGAGCGAGCGGTCGAGCTCAGTGAGGTGGACGAGCTGATAAACGGCTACCTGATCAGCGAGGCGTTTGACACGCAGCCCCAGACGACGCGCGAAGTCTTGCTGCGTACAGCCATCCCGGAGCAGGTCACTCCGGACCTGGCGCGCCTGCTGACAGACGCCGACCAGAATCCGGCCTCGCTGGCCGAGCTCGTCAAGGCCAACCTGTTCATCCAGCCGTCCGGCGGCGGCTCGTACCGCTTCCATCCGCTCTTTCGCGACCTCTTGCGGGCGCGGCTCGAAGACGTGAACCCTGAGCTGTACGCGGGACTGCTGCGGCGCACCGCCGATTGGCACCGCAAGCAGGGCCAGCTCACTGACGCCGTGCGGTACGCCGCCAACGCCGCCGACGGCGATCTCGCCGCGCGGATCATCGTTGACGAACTCGCCGTCGGCCGGCTGCTCGACCCCGAGCACGGTCCCGCCCTGGCGGGCGCCCTGCGCGACCTTCCCGAGCCAACGGTGCCGGTCAGGTCATGGGAGTGCGCCGCCGCCGCCTCCCTCGCCATCGCCCGGCAGGACTACGGCACGGCGGCCACCTGGCTTGGCCGCGCGGACGAGGTGCTGCGGCGGCTGCCCGCCGACGTTGAGATCACATCCCGGCTCGCCGCCGCCATGCTCAGGTTCAGCCTTGCCCGCGGCGACGGTGACCTGCGTGCGCTCGCCGACGCGGCCGCCGAGCAGGCGGGGGTGCTGACCTGGCTGCCCGCCGACATCTTGTCCAGGCATCGCGAGGTCGCGCTGCGGTCGCTGTCGAGCAGCGGTGAAGCGGCGCTCTGGCTTGGCCGCTTCGACGACGCGGAGAAGCTTCTCGGCGAGGCGGCGGCGGTTCCCGCTCCGGCCGCGGCGGCGGAGCGCGCGGGCTGCCTCGGCCTGCTCGCGCTCGCGGAGGCGCTCAGTGGCCGGCTCGAACGGGCCGCTGAGTTCGCCGCGAAGGCGGCCGCGGCCGAGTCCGGGCCTGACGCTCCTGACGCCGGCGAGCCGCCGCCGGACGTGCCCGCCGACATCGCGCTCGCCTGGGTGCACCTCGAGCGCAGCGACCTCGGCAAGGTGCGGGCCGCGCTGCGGCGCGCGGACGCCGGCCTGCGGGCGCGCCACGACCGCGCGGCAGCGGCGGCGGCCAGCCTCGTGGCCTCCTGGCAGTACCTGGCCGAAGGACGTATGGAGGGCGCCGTCGGCATGCTCGCGAGCGCGCGTGAGGGGTGGGCGCCGCCGGCCTGGCTTGAGCGCCGGCTGACGCTGGCCGAGGCGCGGGCGCATACGCTGGCCGGGAACGCGCGAGCGGCGCTCGACGCCGTGGACCGCTGCGGGCCGGAGCCGGAGCTCGACACGGCGACGGCGCGGGCTTACGCGTGGGCCGCCGCGGGGGACCTGGTGGCGGCGCGGCGTGAACTGGGCCACGTCTTCGAGGTCACGGCCGCCGACCCGGCGCGCGAGCTGGACCGCGTCATGATCGACGCGCTGCTGCTCGACGCCCGCATCCACTACGCGAACAGCGACCGCGGCGCCGGCCGTGTCTCCCTGTCCCGCGCGCTGCGCCTCGCCCGTGGCGAGGATGTCCGGCTGCCGTTCGAGATGGAGCACTCGTGGATGTTCCCTGTGCTCCGGGTCGACGCCGAGCTATCGCGTAGCTACCGGGCTCTGGCCCAGGCCGATCTGGCCGCGGAGAGCAGTGCGCTGCGGTCGCTGAGCAGCGTGATGGCCGAGCCGGCGATGGTCGAGCCGCTGACCGAGCGGGAGCAGGAGGTGCTTAGGCGGGTGGCGCAACTGCTGAGCACGGCCGAGATCGCCGAGGAGCTCTACATCTCAGTCAATACGGTGAAGACCCATCTCAAGAGCGTGCACCGCAAGCTCGCGGTCACGCATCGCCGGGAGGCCGTACGCCGCGCGCGCGAGCTCAACCTGCTCTGATCGCGGCCGGCGCGAGCGGCCGAACCATGCCGATTGCGCATTCGACCCGCTCTAGCCGGGCCGATTGCGCGATCGGCTGCCCTTCCCGGTGCCGGGTCCCGGCGTCATGGCCGCGGGCGATTGAGGCCGTTGGCGCCAACGGCCTCATCTATCGAGGCCAGGTACGCCGACGGCCTCAACGGCGCCGGCACGGATGGGGCACCAGTGACCAGAAGGTCTCCTGCCCGGCCCGTGGCCTGACATAGGGCACTATTTGAGCCATTCCCTGCCCGGATTATGCTGGTTTGTCCAGCCAAAAGGTGCCCTAAGCCACACGTCAGCCGCGCCCGGGTGCCGGCACGCCGCCGGGGCGCCGCACCAGAAGGTTTCCCAGCGCATAAGCTGCCTCGATCACCAGACTGCGCACGGGAGTGGGAACGGCGACCGGTGGAGATCTGACGCGTTCCGCTCTAGCCGGGCCGATTGCGCAATCGGCATAGTCAGTTGAAGGTCCAGAGCGCGGTCTTCCGCTTGACCCGCGCCGCCCGCCGGATCGACCTGGCGCGCACGCGCTCGAGGCGCGGCATGGCCTCGAGCCGGCTGAGCCTGGCGAACATCGTGTAAAGCCCCTCAAGGCGCGGATCGTTGTTGGCGATGCCTCGTTCAATCCGGCGCAGCTTGCGGCGCTCACCGATAGGCAGGCTCATCGCGACCTCCAATGTTCATCCGGCTCGCAGCCATTGTCAGCTCGCCCGAAGCCGTCGACATCACCCTGCGCGGGTAACTGCGTGCGGTGTGTCACGATCCGGAGGCTTCGCGTCCGGCTAAGGTCCGGACCACCCTGGACGGGTGACGTGCCATCGCGGACTGGTCTACGAACCTGGCATTGGGGAGATCGCGGATGGTGTCCAGCCCCCCATCGACGGAAGGAGCCAGGGATGACCAGTCCAGCCAGGGCAGAGGTTGATGACGTGACTAGAGATGCGCTCGCGGGGCTTTCGGCGGGCGACATCGACTTGCTGGCCGAGGGGTTGGAGTACCGCGAGCAATGGCGGCACACGAGCGGCCTGGACGCCCGCAGCTTCTCCATGGTGAAGATAGCCGCGCTTGTGGCGCTGGACGCGCCGCCCGCGTCGTATCAGTGGCAAGTACAGAACGCGGTGGCCGCGGGCGTCTCGCCTAAGGACATTTTGGGCGTGCTTTTCGCGATCGCGCCGCAGGTCGGCGGTCCCAAGGTAATGGCCGCCGCACCCGAGATCATGCTCGCGCTCGGGCTGCCGCTGCCGGGCGATTCGCCCGACATCGACCCCGCCACCTGACGCGCCGGGCGGTCACCGTCCCCCTCGCGGCAGCGCGGGATACCTTCATCCACAAGGGGTGAGGTTCCTGATTCTGGCGCGTGTAATGGTGACAGAGTGGCAGAGGACTTTGACGTCATCATCGTCGGAAGTGGTGCGGGTGGCGGGACTCTGGCGCACACGCTCGCCCCTACGGGAAAGCGGATCTTGATCCTGGAGCGCGGCTCTTTCTTGCCGGGGGAACTCGCGAAATCCTCCGGCGCCACAGACGCCGGCGTCAACGTCGACGCCGGCCCAGCCGGCGCGGTGGAGACGTGGTACGACTCGCACCAGCGGCCGTTCCCGGCGCCCGCTCATTACTGTGTGGGCGGCGCGACCAAGCTGTACGGCGCGGCGCTTTGCAGGCTGCGCCCGGCGGACTTCGGCCGGGTCGCGCACCTGGACGGCGAGTCCCCGGCATGGCCGATCGGCTACGCCGGATTCGAACCCTGGTACGCCAAGGCGGAGTGGCTATACCAGGTCCACGGGCTGCACGGGGAGGACCCGACCGAGGGTGCCTGGTCGGCCGAGTACCTGTGGCCTCCCGTCACCCGCGAACCGGTGATCGCCCAACTCGCGCACGAACTGACCCGGGCCGGCTACCAGCCGTTTCACACACCGACCGGGGTCCTGTCGCACGAGCCGGCGGACGCGGACATCATCGCGGTGCGGCCGCTGCTCGGCATGCTGAACGTCACCTTGCTGACCGACGCCGAGGTCACCTGCCTGCGGACCGATGCGCGCGGCCAGTCGGTCACCGCGGTCGTGGTGAATCGGGGCGGCCGCCAGGAGGTGTACCGCGGCGGCATCGTGGTCCTCGCGGCGGGAGCGGTCAACTCCGCGAGGATCTTGCTCAGATCCGCCTCGGACGCCCACCCGGGCGGGCTCGCGAACGGGTCGGGGCAGGTGGGCCGCAACCTGATGTGCCACAACCGGGTCGACGTGACCGCCGCCGTCAGGGAGCCGCACAACGCGGGTTTTCCGCAGGCCCTGGGCGTCAACGACTTCTACCTTGGCGGCCGCAGGGACAAGTGGCCGCTCGGCAGCATCGCGCTGCTCGGCGACCGGCGGAAGGCGGCGCGCGGCCCGGCGCGCGTGCCCGCATCGCGCGAGCCCGCGGGCACGGACGACGCGCGCGCCATCGCGTTCCGGCTAACCACGGAGGATCTGCCCAGGCCCGCCAACCGGGTGACCGTGGACGGACAGGGGCGGGTAGGCCTGGCGCACGTGCCGACCGGCGACGGCGCGGCCCGGCTGCTCTTTCGCAGCCTGCGAGCGATGCTCAGCGGCACGAAGCTGGTCGCGCACGAGATCCTCGACTGGACTGGCGCGATCCGTTCCTCGGACTATGGGGGCACGTGCCGGTTCGGCACGGACTCGGCCACGTCCGTGCTCGACGTCGATTGCCGGGCGCACGAACTGGACAACTTGTACGTGGTGGACAGCGGCTTCTTCCCCAGCATCGGCGCGGTCAGCCCGGCGCTGACGGTGATGGCCAACGCCATCCGCGTCGGCGAGCATCTGGCGGCACGGCTCGGCTGCCGGCCGGCCGCCCGGGACGCGACGCCATGGAAGCAACTCAGGCCGCGAATGGCGCGGCCGGGGAGCACACCGGGCCTGGCGGTCTCCTGCTAGCGGGCTCGGGTTCGCTGCCTCGGTGATGGTGGTGCGATGGTGGGGGGTGGTGATGGAGTGCGCGGCCGGGATTTCGAGACATCGCTGATCCAGCAGATGCTGCTCCGCGGCCGCACCGGCACCGGGGGAGTGGTCCTGGTCGAAGGCGAAGCGGGCATGGGCAAGTCCCTGCTGCTCGCCGAGGCGGCCAAGGCCGCCACCGCGCAGGGCTACACGACGGTCGTGGCCGCCGCGGACGAGTTCGAGCGGATGATTCCGCTGTGCCCGCTGCTGCTCGCGCTCGGCGACGCAAGCGAGCCGGGCGACGACCTCGCCGGCGTCGCCCGGGTGCGCGGGTCGCTTGAGCGCCTGGCCGCCGAGGGGCCGGTGCTCGTGACCGTCGACGACCTGCAGTACGCCGACCCGGTCACCTTGCTGGCGTTGCGCGTGCTGCCACGGCAGCTCGCGGCCCGCCCGGTGAGCTGGGTGCTGGCGCGCTCGACAGACACGGAAAGCGACGCCGCGCAGCTGTTCGGCTTGCTCGAGCACGAAGGCGCGGACCGCCTGCGGCTGCGGCCGCTGCCCGAGGCGGCGATCGCGGAGGTCATCGCCGACCTGATCGGCGTGGCGCCGGACAGCTCTCTGCTCGCGCTCGCGGCCGACACCGGCGGGAACCCGTACCTGATCGGCGAGCTGCTGCGCGGACTGCGCGAGGAGAACATGCTGCGGACCTCGGCGTCGGGCACGGCCGCGGTGCCCGACCGGCTGCCCGAGCGCGTCAGGCGGTTTGTCCGGCACCAGATGGGGAGCCTGCGGCCGCAAACCAGGCAGCTGATCGAGGTGTCCGCGGTTCTAGGGCGGTCCTTTGGCGTGGAAGACGTGGCGGAGATGCTCGGCGAGCCGCCCGCCATGGTGCTGCCGGCGATCAGCGAGGCGCTGGCCGCCGGCATCCTCGCCCCGGCGGGCGAAACGCTGGCGTTCAGGGACCGCATGACCTGGCGGGCCGTCGCCGAAGCCATGCCCGACTCGCTGTCGCGCGCCTTGCATCACCAGGCCGGCCAGCTGCTCTTGGACCACGGCGACGCCGTGCACGCGGCCGGGCATCTGGTAAAAGGCGCACGGCAGGGTGACAGCCGGGCGCTGCTCGAGCTCGATCACGCGATGCGCACCGTGCTGCCCGCTGACGCGCGGACCGCCGCGGATCTCGCCACGCGGGCACTCGAGCTCACCTCGCCCGACGACCCCGCCCGCGCGCAGCGCGCGGTGGCGGCCGTCAACGCGCTGCTCGCCGCCAGGCGGCCGCTGGAGGCGGGCAGTCTCGTCGAGAGGTCGCTTGGCTGGCCGCTGCCCGCCGCCGCCCGCGCGCGGCTGCGCTGCGCGCGCGTGTCGGTGCTCACCCTGTCCGGCCAGCCCGCGCTGGCCAGGGCCGAGGCGGAGGAACTGCTCGCCGAGCCAGACCTGTCGGCCGCCATTCGCGACGACGCCACGATCGCTCTGCTCGCGGCGCTTGGCGAGCTGCCCGATCAGGCGGCGGCCGAGCAGCGGGCCCGCGGTATCGGCAGGCTGGCCTCCCGGCTGCGCGGCGCCGACCGGCCGAGCGGCGCGGTCATGGCGGCGGCCAGGACCCTGCAGGCCACCGTCAAGTGGAACAGGGGCCACGTCGCGCAGGCGCTTGACCTGCTCCGCGAGGCCGCGGCCGGGGGACCAGCCGACCACGGCCACGGCAGCGGCGCTAACGGCGCCGCGATCGGCGGCGCGGACACCGACGGCGCGGACGGCATGGGCGGCGGGATGAGCGGCGGCCGCCGGCCGTACCACCCTGTGCTCACGCTCGCCGCGCGCCTCATCGACGTCAGGCTCGTCGACGAGGCGGCCGCGCTGCTCGCCACGCCACGCGAGGACGACGACGCGGCCAGCCTGGCGCTTGCCGAGGCGGGTCCGGCGTTGCTCCGCGCGCGCATGCACCTGGCGGCCGGCCGGATAGGGCCGGCGGTGACCGAGGCCGAGGCCGCCCTCGGCACGGACCGCGCCGACCGCGCCGACCGGGCGGCCGCCCTCCCGCACGCCATGCTCGCGCGCTGCATGCTCGGCACCATCGCGCTGCGCCGCGGGGACCTGAGCGCCGCCGGCCAGCTGCTCGACTGGGCACTTCCGCGGCTCGCGGACGCGGGCTCCGGCCAGGCGGGCGTGCTGTGCCAGCTGCTCACCGCCCAGGTGGCGGAGGCGCGGGACGGGCCCGCCGCCGCGATGAGCATCGCCGGCGCGATATACGACCTGATCGGCGAGGTCCGCTGGCCGCTGCTGCACGATCCCGGCGTGCCGCCCTGGCTGGTCCGGCTGGCGCTCGCGGTGGGCGACAAGAAGCGGGCGGCGCGGGTGGGTGCCGCCGCCGCCGATCTCACCCGCCTCAACCAGGCCTTCCCCGTGGTGACAGCGGCCTGCGCGCACGCCCAGGGGCTGCTGAAGAGCGACGCCGGGGCGCTGACGGCCGCCGCGCGCACACAGCCCGACCGGTGGGCCGCGGCAAGCGCGGCGGCGGACCTGGCGGCGCTGCTTGTCGAGACGGACCGCGTGCCCGAGGCCATCGAGTGGCTCGATCACGCGTACGACGGCTTCGTCGCCTCCGGCGCGAGCCGCGACGCCGACCGCGTGCGCGGCGCGCTGCGCGCCCTGGGCGTGCGGCGCAGGCGCGGGCGCGCACCCGGCAGGCCGGCCGTCACGGGAGGGCTTGACAGCCTAAGCGAGGCCGAGATCGGCATCGCCGAACTTGTCTGCCAGGGCCTGACCAACCGGCAGATCGCCGAGCGCACGTTCGTCAGCCCGAACACCGTGGCGTTCCACCTGCGCAACATCTACCGCAAGCTGCGCGTGGCCTCCCGGGTTCAGCTCGCCCGCGTCATGCTCGAAGCGTCAGGCCCGCCAGGACCCTAGCGGCGCTTCCCGCCAGCGGTTGGTGATCGGCAGGCGCCGGTCGCGGCCGAAGTTCTTGCCGCTGATCTTCGGTCCGGGCGGGTACTGGCGGCGCTTGTACTCGGCGGTGTCGACAAGCCGGATGACGCGTTCGACGAGCGCGGGGTCATGGCCCGCGGCGATCAGCTCGGCCGACCCCATGTCCTTTTCCACGTAGTCGTCGAGCAGCGCGTCGAGCACGTCGTAGGGCGGCAGCGAGTCAGTGTCGAGCTGGCCGGGAGCAAGCTCGGCCGACGGCGGCTTGGTGATCGAGTTGGGCGGGATCGGGGGAGTAACCCCGGCTCGTTCCGCGGAAAGATTGCGCCATTTAGCGAGCTCCCACACCAGCGTCTTCGGCACGTCCTTAATCACCCCGAAACCGCCGGCCGAGTCGCCGTACAGCGTGGAGTAGCCCGTCGCGAGCTCGCTCTTGTTTCCCGTGGTGAGCACGAGGTGCCCTTCCGCGTTGGACAGCGCCATCAGAGCCATCCCGCGCACCCGGGACTGCAGGTTCTCCGCGGGCAGCCCGGCGGACGGGAACCCGGTCAGCTCCGCGGCGAACGCGTCCACGATCGACTGGATCGGGACGGTCCGCGCCTGCACGCCCTGGCGCTTGACCAGGTCCTCGGCGTCGGTGACCGAATGCTCGGAGGACCAGCGGCTCGGCATCAGCACCACGTGCACGTTCTCAGGGCCGATCGCGTCCGCGGCGATCGTCGCGGTCAGCGCCGAGTCGATGCCGCCGGACAGCGCGAGGATGACCGAACGGAACCCGTTCTTCCGCACGTAGTCGCCCACTCCGGTGACGAGGGCGGCGTACACCTCGGCCGTGTCCGGCAGCCGCGGCCAGCAGGGCCCGGGGTCCGCGCCGGTGTCCGTGACGGCGGGCCGCGGCAGGTCAGGCAGCGTCACCCGCTCGATGGTGAGCACGGTCCCGTCGCCCGCGTCGATGGCCGAATCGGCGAAAACGTCCTCGGCCGGCGCGAGCTCGAGGTCGGCGACGATCAGCGCCTCCTCGAACTGCGGCCCGCGTGCGAGCAGTTCGCCCGCGGCGGAGGTCACGATCGAGTCGCCGTCGAAGACGAGTTCGTCCTGCCCGCCGATCATGTTGCAGTAGGCAAGCGCCGCCCCCGCCTCGCGGGCCCGCCGCGCGCACAGCGACAGCCGCACGTCGTCCTTGCCGCGTTCGTACGGCGAAGCGTTCGGCACCACGAGCAGGCCCGCGCCGGCCCGCCGGCACGCCGCGACCGGGCCGCCGTCCTGCCACAGGTCCTCGCAGATCGCGACCGCGACGTCGACCGGGCCGCCCGCCGCGTCGATCCGGAAAACGGGCAGCGTGTCGCCGGGCACGAAGTACCTGTACTCGTCGAACACGCCGTAGTTCGGCAGGTGGTGCTTGGCGCTGCTGATGCAGACCCGCCCGCCGTGCAGGACGGCCGCGGCGTCAAGGGGCGCGCCGGCCGGCAGCCCGGTGCGCGGCGCGAGGTCGGTCCGCCGGTCCAGGTACCCGGTGACGACGGCGACGCCGCCGAGACCCTCGACGTTCAGCCGCTCGGCCACGTCGCGCACGGCGGCGACGGACGCCTCGACGAACGACGCCCGCAGCGCGAGATCCTCCACGGGGTATCCGGTGAGGGCCATCTCGGGGAAGAGCACGACCCGGGCGCCGCGCGCGGCGGCGCGGCGCGTCCACTCCACGATCAGCTCGGCGTTCCCCGCGAGGTCACCGACGGTAGCGTTCACTTGGGCAAGCGCGATCCGCAGTTCAGGCACGCATCAAGCTTAGGGCGGCCGCCGCTCTCCCTCCGTGCCCAGTACTCACTCCATTTATCCGGAACGCCGCGTGGCCCCTGCCGGCCGCACCGTGCTTCCACGGTGGTGCATACAACAGCCGTCGCCGTGCCGGCGATGTTAAGTTTCCGCCCATGTCCCGGAACGGCCTGCGGGCAGCCGCGGTCGCGCTCGCTCCGGCGACAGTCTTGCGGTCGCTCGCCGATCTCGGCGCGGAAGGCGAGCCGCCCGCGGTGAAGGTCCACCTCACCGGCGGGCAGGTTCTCGACGCCCGGCTTGTCCAGGTCGGCGCCGACCGGGGCAGCGAGGTCGTCGTGCTCGCCGACCCGCGGACAAACGCGCTCGCCTACGCCTTGCTGGCGAGCGTGGTCGCCGTCGAAGTGCGCGATCCCGAACTGTTCCAGGACGTGCTCACCGGGGGCCGCCTGCCGCTGCCGCCGTCGGCCCGCGAGCCGGTCAGCCGCCTGCAACTGCAGCGGGACTTCGCGCCCACCCGGGACTTCCCTGTGCGCGTGAACTGGGCGGCGCTTGACGGATCGGACCTAGTGCTCGCCAACCTGGCCAGGCTGCTCGGCGGGCTGCGCGAGGCCGTCACGCGGGTACGCGCGGACGAGATGGGACAGCGCGCCTGGGAGCAAATCGCCGCGCTACATGTCGAGCACAGCGGCGGATCGGAATTGGGTGTGTGGTGCACGCTGGACGGGCTGGCCGTGCGTGCGGACTTGTCCGCCGCGCTGCCGCGCGTCATGACAGGCGAGCTGTACCGGAAAATCAGCGCATTGCTGTGAATAGGAGGACCGGATGGGTCTAGCCGAACGCCGCGCGGTTGAGCGGTTCAAGACCGATGACTTTCCCGAGTGGAAGTCGCGGATCGATCAGGCCGCCAGTTTCGAGGTCCCGGTCGAAGTGGCCTGGGAGGAACTGTCGGTCGAGGATTACGCCGACAGCTACGCCGAGTTCTTTCCGAAGGTGTATTTCCAGCCGCTGACCGATGCGCTCAGCGCGGTCACGATCGACGACCTTGGCAAGAGCGCCGTCCGCGGCGGGCTCTCGCGGATCGTCGTCAGGAACACCGGCCAGTACTACAGCGCCTCGGGTATCACCTTCAGTGACGGCGTGCTGACGCTCGACCACCAGCCGCACGTCAACGTCGACTACGGCGACGAGCGGGCGAAGGCGCTCCAGCGAACCCTCGAATCCGCCCTCTAGCCCCCCGAGTGCTTCCCCTGTTGACGGCGTTACTCCCGTGGCTGACAGGGCATTCCCCGTGATCCCGCCCCCGACTGCCGCTTGCCCGCGCCCGCCCCGCCCCAGGACCCGGCCCCCGCCTCGCGATCCCGCTCCCCCGCGCGCCGCGTGATCCCGAAGACTTTGGTCACATAGGGCCTAAGTTGGGGGACAAATCGGGACAAAATTCGGCGGAAAATGCCCATCTGGGCCCTATGTGACGCGCGGCGTCTCGCTATGTGAGATGCCGCGCGTATTACCGCGGTCCGAGGTAACCCTCCCGCACCAGTCGGTCGCCCATGGCGGCGTACTGCGCCGGGTCCCCGGGCGTGGGCGCCGCTAGCCCGTCCACGTAGCGGTTGAGCATGCAGAACGCGGCCGCGATCAGGACGGTGTCGTGGATCTCGACGTCGGTCGCGCCCGCCGCGCGGGCCTTCGCCACCGATTCCTCCGTCACCATCCGCCCGCCGAGCTGAACCAGTCCCGCGATATCGAGCAGCGCGCTCAGCTTGCCGGAAACGGGCTCGCCGCCAGGGGCCCCGGAGAGCACCTGCCCGACCTGCTCCGCGCCGCCCGGCAACTGTAGCGCCGCGCACACGCCATGCGAGTTAGCGCAGAAATCGCACTCGTTGAGCCGCGACACATATGCCGCGATCAGTTCGCGCTCGCCACGCGAGAGCGTGTTATCCCCGCGCAGCAGCATCTCGCACAATTCGGTGATCGGCCGGGCGCTCTCCGGCCGGTAAGCCAGTAGCCCGCGGATCCCCGGCCCGTCGTTCCCTAGCTCGATATGCGCCACACCGGCAAGCCTGCCACCTACAGTCCACCCCGTCTAATCGGCAGCACTGACATTTCCACGCGGAACTCGGGTGCCTGAAGCGGCACGCCAGGGTTCACCTCTGGCGTATGGTCTTCTCGTCTGATCATGCGATATGAGGGGTGTATGCGGATTCCGCAGACCGGGGAGGGCGAGGGCAGCGCTAGCGCGCCCGGGTTGCGCCTCATACAAGGACTCGCGCGGGGCGGCTGGCAGGCCCGCTGGCTTGAGCTCAGCTCGGCCATCCTCGTGGCCGTCGTCCTGATCATCTGTGCCGGCCAGTTGTGGACCGCGCCGCTGCTGCTCGGCCCGCTGCTCGCCGTTCCGCCCGCGCTGGCCGGCATCGGCGCCGTCACCGTCAGGCGTCCTCTTGGCTATGGCGCGATCAGCCTGCTGGCCGCCGTCATCGTGGCGCTGACCGCCAGTGGCGCCACGCACTGGCTGCCCGTCGCCACGATCGTGACGGTCGTCGTGGTCACGGCCGTGAGTACCGCGGGCACCGCGATCACCGCCCAGAAGGAGCGGCAGATCGCCAACTTCATCTCGGTCGCCGAGGCCGCGCAGCGGGCGGTGCTGCGGCCGCTGCCCAGACAGGTCGGCCCGCTGGAGTTCGGCGTGGTCTACCTCGCCGCCGCGGCGGATGCGAAGGTCGGCGGCGATCTGTACGACGTGGCGACGACGCCGTACGGCATCCGGCTGATCATCGGCGACGTGCGCGGGAAGGGCCTTGGCGCGGTCGAGGTCGCCGCCGACGTCCTCGGCATGTACCGCGAGGTCGCGCACGAGGTGCACACGCTCGCCGAACTGGCCCGCCGGCTCGACGCCGGGCTGGCCCGCCGCTGGGGGCAGCACGAGGAGTTCGTCACCGCGCTGCTCGTGGAGATCGACCCGACTGGCGGCCGGCTGACGATGTACTCCTGCGGGCACCCGCCGCCCATCCTCATCTCACCGGAGGGCGTCACGGTCCTCGAGGTCCCCGCCCCGGCGCCGCCGCTCGGGCTGCTCACCCTCGGGGACGGCTCCGGAGCCGCCCGCTCCATGCCTTTCAAGCCGAACAACCAGCTCTTGCTCTACACCGACGGCGTCACCGAGGCCAGGGACGGCCGCCAGGTGTTCTACCCGCTGGACGAACGGCTCGCGGTGCTCGGCGCGGCCACGCCCGCGATTAAAAGCGGCGACAGCGTGACCCTGCTCGAGATGCTCCGCGACGACCTGCTGCGGCACGCGGGCCGGCCGCTCGACGACGACGCGGCGCTGCTGCTGATCCGCGCTCCAGCCGCCTGGCCCGGCCCGGTCAGGGCGTCCGCGTAAATCCTGGCGGCGCTCACCGGAATGTAACCATGAGGAAACGCTGACAGGGAATGACCACTGGTAGCGTGACGCGACGGTCGGACGGCGGCCGCCGCCGCTGACACTATTTCCGCGAACGTCTAAGGTGATAGCCGTGGATAGGCAGGAAGAATTCGTGCTGCGCACGCTCGAGGAGCGGGACATCCGCTTCGTCCGGCTCTGGTTCACGGACGTCCTCGGCGCGCTCAAGTCCGTGGCGGTCGCGCCCGCCGAGCTCGAGGGCGCGTTCGCGGACGGCATCGGCTTCGACGGGTCCGCCATCGAGGGCTTCGCGCGCGTGCACGAGTCAGACATGATCGCGCGGCCCGACCCGTCGACGTTCCAGTTGCTGCCGTGGCGCGGCGAGTATCCCGGCGTGGCGCGGATGTTCTGCGACATCCTCATGCCCGATGGCTCCCCGTCCTACGCCGACCCCAGATGGGTGCTCAAGCGCAACCTGAGCAAGGCCTCGGAGATGGGTTTCACCTTCTACACCCACCCGGAGATCGAGTTCTTCCTGCTTCGCGAAAGGCCCGAGGTCGGCACGATCCCGGTGCCGATCGACTCGGGCGGCTATTACGACCACACCCCGCACAGCATCGCGCACGACTTCCGCCGCACGTCGATCACGATGCTCGAGGCGATGGGCATCTCGGTGGAGTACAGCCACCACGAGGGCGCGCCGGGGCAGCAGGAGATCGACCTGCGCTACGCCGACGCGCTGACCACCGCGGACAACATCATGGCGTTCCGCCTGGTGATGAAGGAAGTCGCGATCGAGCAGGGCGTCTGGGCGACGTTCATGCCCAAGCCGTTCACCGAGCACCCCGGCTCTGGCATGCACACGCACGTGTCCCTGTTCGAGGGCGATCAGAACGCGTTCTACGAGGCCGGTGCCGAGTACCAGCTCTCCAAGATGGCGCGGGCGTTCATCGCGGGCCTGCTCAAGCACGCGTCCGAGATCACCGCGGTCTGTAACCAGTGGGTGAACTCATACAAGCGGCTGTGGGGCGGCGCGGAGGCGATCGCCGGCGCCGGGGGCGAGGCCCCGGCTTACGTCTGCTGGGGGCACAACAACCGGTCAGCGTTGATCCGGGTGCCCATGTACAAGCCGCAGAAGGGCAACTCGACACGGGTGGAGTTCCGCTCCGTGGACGCGGCGTGCAACCCGTACCTCGCGTTCGCCGTGATCCTCGCGGCCGGCCTGAAGGGCATCGAGCAGGACTACGAACTCCCGCCGGGCGCCGAGGATGACGTGTGGGCGCTCACGTCCGCCGAGCGCCGCGCCCTGGGCATCAAGCCGCTGCCCGCCGACCTCAACGAGGCGATCAAGGTCATGGAGAGCAGCGAGCTAGTCGCCGAGACCCTGGGCGAGCACGTCTTCGACTTCTTCCTCCGCAACAAGCGCGAGGAATGGTCCGAATACCGCCGCCAGGTAACCCGCTACGAACTAGACCGCTACCTCCCCATGCTCTAGGAAAGTTCTACCCCGGCACCCCGCCCGTCACATTGACAACCCGCCCGACGGCCTCGCTCCGACGATTCCCTGGGCAAGGGCACAACGCCTGATAACAGCAAGTCGGAACGTGGCGACCCTCCCTAGATGGTCGCCTCGACCCGCGTGTAGTGCTGCGACCCGATTAATGTGTAAGATCGTGCACCCTCCAGCGTGCCGGATCTTACGCGTTGTCTGGCAGCGCGCGCCCTTGACGCGGAGTCGGGACGCTGTTGACCCGCGAACCCGCGGACACCGCCTGATAACAGCAAGTCTGGGTCTCCTGACGTCGTGCCGATAGCGGCCGCCCGTCAGGACGGGCTGATCGTGATGCTGCCGAGGTAGGAGCTTGCCGTGATCACATGCGACGACGACGTGTTCTTGCGCACCGTCACGGTGCTGGCGCCGACGTAGGTGTGCGTGCTGATGTTGTAGGCCGCCGACGTGGGCACGGCCAGCGTGATCGGCCCCACGTTCGTCGACGCGTGGATCGAAACCGGAGCAGCCGAGAACGTAGCGTCGATGCCGCCCGCGCTGGATCTCAGCACGGCGGTGGGGGATGTCAGGTCGCCGGCGGTGATCAGCCCCGCGGTGGTCTGCGCGCTGACCGGCCCGGCGATCGAGGTGAGCGTGATCGCCCCGGCGCGGGTGCTCGCCTGGACCGCGACGCCGCGCGGCACCAGGAGTTCGTACGCCACCCCGCATACCAGTTGTGACACGCACGAATACGAGAGCGTCAGCGTGGTCCCAGCGACCCGCCGCGACGTGACCGGCGGGGTCTTGGTGTATGACGACTGCTCGGAGATCAGGATGGTGCGGCGGGCACTGCCGGTGACGGTGATGCTCGCGGCGCCGCCGTTGATGACCAAGCTGGTGACTCGCGATGTGATCGTGAACGTCTTCGCGGGCGCGTTGTGCGCGCCCGCGCCAATCTGCTTCAGCGATGCGCACCCCGCCGCGGCGGGAAGAACCGCGCACGCCGCGGCTGCGAACGCGGCCGAACGCCAACCCCAGGACATGTCGCGACATTCTGCCATCAACCTGGCCGCCGCGAAATCACCGCCGCACGCTCGGCCATGCCCGTCAGAACATCGAGGTCAGGATGGCGTCTCGGACTGCGTGTCAGGCTCGGTCCTCATGCGATGCGGGAAGCGGTGCACCTCCTGCGGCCAGCCGACCGCGACCGCGATCCGGCCGGCCCAATACCGTGCCTGGTCATCATTGGCCACATCAACGACGCAGAAACCGCCGAGGTGCTCCTTGGTCTCGGTGAACGGCCCGTCGGTGAATACGGGCGAGCCGCTGCTCGGGTCGACGCTGCACACGACGGTCGACGCGTCCAGACCTCCGTCGCTGAAGACGAACACACTGGCGTCGGTCATCTCCGCGATCAGGGCCCTGCCCGCCTTGCCCCGCTCGCGCAGCTCCTCCATCGTGAGGTCGGGCGTCCACTCGTCGTTGAAGGCGATCAGGTACAGAGCCATCTCAAGCTCCTCTGCTCACGGACAGCCCGGACGGCCGCCACTCATCTTCGCTACGAGCGCACTCGGCTAAATCGACACCCCAGCCAAGACATTTTTCACGTCCTGCCTTGGCGGCGCGATCACTCCTCGAAGCGGCCGCCCAGGTAGCGCGCCAGGAAGCGCTCGGCGGCGGTGTAGAACTTGATCCGGTTCTCCGGCTTGGCGAAGCCGTGCCCCTCGTCGGGGAACAGCATGTACTCGTGCTCGATGCCGGCCTCAACAAGCGCTGCGACGATCTGCTCCGACTCGGCCTGCTTGACCCGCGGGTCGTTAGCGCCCTGGGCGATGAGCAACGGGATCCTGATGTCGCGGGCCCGGGACAGCGGCGAGCGCGACCACAGGAACTCCTCGTCGGTCGCCGGGTTGCCGACCCGCCGGTACAGCTGCGCGATCATCGGCGCCCAGTACGGCGGGATGGTCTCGAGCAGGGTTTTCAGATTGGACGGCCCGACGATGTCGACCGCGCAGCAGAATACGTCCGGCGTGAACGCCGCGCCGACTAGCGCCGCGTACCCGCCGTAGGAGCCGCCGTAGATGGCCACCCGCGAAGGATCGGCCCAGCCGGCGGCGGCCACGTACGACACGGCGTCGACCAGGTCGTCGTGCATCTTGCCGCCCCACTCACGGTCCCCGGCGGCGACGAACGCCTTGCCGTAGCCGGTGGAGCCGCGGTAATTGACCTGGACGCACAGGTAGCCCCTGTTCGCCAGCCACTGCGCCTCCCCGTCGTACCCCCACGCGTCGCGGACCTGCGGGCCGCCGTGCACGTTAAGCACCGCGGGCAGCCCCGAGCGGCCCAGCCCTGGCGGGAACGTGACGTACCCGTGCACCTCAAGGCCGTCGCGCGCCTTGAACGAGAACGGCTCCATCGCGGCCAGCTGATACCTGGACAACGCGGGCTGGTGCTCGAACAGGAAGCTGCCCGACCGGGTGGCACGGTCGTACATGTAGTAGTGGACGGGCCCGGCGTCGTTGGTGAAGCCGATAAGCCAGGTGCGATCCGCCTCGTCCCGCCCGGACATCATCGGGTCGCCCGGGTGCAGCGCTCGCACCGCCTTGAAGTCCTCCTCAACCGAGGGATCAAGCACGGTGTATGACATCCGGTCCTTGAGGATCACGACGATCTGCGGCTCCCGCGTGTCCGGGTGCAGCATCGCGCCGGCGACGTCCGCGACCGGGTCCTCGGCGAGCACCGATGACGCGCCGGTCGCCAGGTCGATTTTGGTGAGCCTGCCGGTATTCGCGCCGGCCGCGCTGACCATGTAGAGCGACGCGCCGTCTCCGCTGAAGGACAGCACGTCGCTCGACGTCACGTCCTCGGCGGAGATCGTCAGCAGCGTGCGCCAGTCCGCCGCCGCGGAGTCACGCACGAGCAGGTCGAAGCCGCCGTCGGGCAGTGGTGCCATCGCGCCGCGCACCACCAGGTCCTCGTCGGCCAGCCAGCCGGCGTAGCCGGGGTTGGCGATCTCCTTGACCAGCGACCCGGTGTCCAGGTCCAGCCGGTACACGTCGTGCAGCTGCGGGTTGTCCGCGTTGATCCCGACGAGCACCTCGGCGGGACGCCGCTTGCTCGTCGCGATGATGTTCGCGTGGATGCCCTCGAACGGTGTCAGGTCGCGCCGCGACATCGTGACCAGGTCGACGTCGTACAGCCGCCAGTTCTCGTCGCCTCCGGCGTCCTGCAGGTAGAGCACGTGCCGTCCGTCGTGCGCCCAGCCGAAGACCCGGACGCCCCGGTCGGTGTCCTCGGTGACCGCCTGCGCGGCGGGCCAGTCCACCCCGTCGGATCCGATCGGCGCGACCCAGACGTTGAGCACGCCGTCACGCGGCGCGATCCACGCGAGCCGCGTGCCGTCCGGCGAGATCCGGGGGCTGATTCGCTCTGGGTTGCCGAAAAGGACGCTGCGCGGGATGAGTTCGACCATGCCCAATCCCTATCACATACCCGCGAGCCGAAGGGCGCGCCGCTGCCTGGACGCAGGAGTGAGGAGCTTGCGACGAACGACGAGGGAAGACAGCGGGCTAAAGCGCCCGGAGGCGAGCGGGACAAACAGAGCTCACGTCGGCGTTATACGCTCACACCGTGAGCGGCGCGCGCACCTCGCTGACCGGCTGGCTGGCCCGGATGGGCTTCGCCGATGTCGCCAGGGCGCAGCGGCAGATCGCCGAACTCGGCGTCAGCGAGGACGACCCGCTGCTCGCCGCGGTCGCGCAGGCGGCCGACCCCGACCTCGCCCTGGCAGGCCTGACCCAGGTCGCCGAACGCACGTCGAGCACGCTTCTTTCCGCCCTGCGCGAAGACGCCGATTTTCGCAGTCGGCTGATCGCCGTCCTTGGCGTCAGCAAGGCGCTCGCCGACCACCTCGCCCGGCACCCGGCCGATGCGCAGATGCTCCGCGACGAGGACGCCGACCGCCGTCCTGATCCGGCCGAGATCCGCGCGGAGCTGCTGCGCGCCGTCGGCGCCGACCCGGACGCCGACGAGCCGACCGCGACCGCGACCACGACGACGGCGACGGCAGCGAGCGCGGCAGGCCAGAAGACCGACCAGGCGGGCCCCCTGGCCGCCGCCTACCGCCGCCGCGTCCTGCACCTTGCCGCCCGCGACCTGACCGGCGTCGCGACCGTTGACGATGTCGGCGAGGAACTAGCCGACATCGCCGCCGCGGTGCTCGAGGCCGCCCTGGCGATCGCCCGCGCCGAGCTGCCGCCAGGCGGCTCGCCGTGCCGGCTCGCGGTGATCGCGATGGGCAAATGCGGCGCCCGCGAGCTCAACTACGCCAGCGACGTCGACGTGATCTTCGTCGCCGAGCCACCGGGAGAAGGTGCGCAAGCCGACGAGGGCGCGCTCAGGACCGCGACCCGGCTGGCCTCCGGCCTGATCCAGGTCTGCGAGCGCTCCACCCCCGAGGGCAGCATCTTCCCCGTCGACCCGAACTTGCGCCCGGAGGGCCGCCAGGGCCAGCTCGTCCGCACGCTCGCCAGCCACCAGGCCTACTACGAACGGTGGGCGAAGACGTGGGAGTTTCAGGCGCTGCTCAAGGCCCGTCCGGTCGCGGGCGACATGGAGCTCGGCGAGAAGTACGCGAGCGTGGTCGCCCCGCTGGTCTGGCAGGCGGCGCAGCGGGAGAACTTCGTCGAGGACGTGCAGGCGATGCGCCGCCGGGTTGTGGCCACGCTGCCGAAGAACATGGCGGGCCGCGAGCTCAAGCTCGGCCCCGGCGGGCTGCGCGACATCGAGTTCGCCGTCCAGCTGCTGCAGCTCGTGCACGGCAGGACCGACGAGCGGCTGCGCACGCCGGCGACGCTGCCTGCCCTGGCGGCGCTCGCCGAGGGCGGCTACGTCGGCCGCGCCGACGCCGACGACCTGGCCGCCGCGTACCGGTTCCTGCGGCGCACGGAACATCTGCTGCAGCTGTACCAGCTGCGGCGAACTCACACCCTGCCCGAGGATCCCGCCGTACTTCGCAGGCTCGGCCGGGCGCCAGGGGGGTTTGGGGGGACGGGCAGTCCCCCCAACCGGGGGGTCACCGGGGGGTCGCCCCCCGGGGGCAGCACTCCACCCGAGGAAGCTTTCTCTGACGCCTGGCGAAGGCATGCGCGGCTGGTGCGCCGTCTGCACGAGAAGCTGTTCTACCGCCCGCTGCTCGAGGCCGTCGCCCGGCTGCCTTCTGAGGCGGCGAGGCTCACCCCTGAGGCGGCGCGGGCCAGGCTCGAGGCGCTGGGCTATGCCGACCCGGCGGGCGCGCTGCGGCACATCGAGGCGCTGACCACCGGGGTGCGCCGCCGCGCGGCGATCCAGCGGACACTGCTGCCCGTGCTGCTCGGCTGGTTCGCCGACGCCGCCGAGCCGGACGCGGGCCTGCTCGCCTTCCGGCAGGTCAGCGAGGCGCTGGGGGAGACACCGTGGTTTCTTCGGCTGCTACGGGACGAGACTAAAGCGGCCGAGAGGATCGCCTACGTGCTTGCGTCGAGCCGGTACGCGACCGGCTTGCTGCTGCGCGCACCAGAAGCCGTCGCGATCTTCGCCGACGACGCGGAGCTTGTGCCGAGGGGAGCAGGCTCGCTTCGTTCCGAATATATGACTGCGGCCAGGCGGCACGAGGCGGATGCCGAAGCCGCGGCGGTAGCGGTGCGGTCCTTGCGGCGCAGGGAGCTGCTGCGGGTCGCGGCGGCGGATGTGCTCGGGCTGGCGGATCTCGCGGAGACCGGGGAGGCGTTGACGGCGATTACGACCGCGTCGCTGGAGGCGGTGCTCGCGTCGGCGATCGCGAAGATCGAGATGGAGCTGCGGGCCCCGCTGCCCACCCGGTTCGCGGTGCTCGCCATGGGCAGGTACGGCGGCCGCGAGATGGGTTTCGGCAGCGACGCCGACGTGATCTTCGTGCACGACCCGCTGCCCGGCCTGGACGCTGGCGGCGAGCGGCGGGCATCGGACGCGGCGCAGGCGCTTGGCGCGGAACTGCGCAGGCTGCTGCAGATCCCGGCCCCGGATCCGCCGCTGGTGGTGGACGCCGACCTGCGGCCGGAGGGACGGCAGGGCCCGCTGGTACGCAGCCTCGCGGCGTGCCGGGCCTACTACGCGCGCCGCGCGTCGCCGTGGGAGTCCCAGGCGTTGCTGCGCGCGGAATTCGCCGTCGGCGACGCGTCGCTCGGCGCCGAGTTCATCGCGGTCGCCGACCAGTACAGGTACCCGGACGGCGGGATTGGCGAGCAGGCTGTCAGGGAGATCAGGCGGATCAAGGCACGGGTGGAGGCGGAGCGCATCCCGCGCGGCGCGGACCGCGCGCTGCACCTCAAGCTCGGCCCCGGCGGCCTGTCGGATGTGGAGTGGACGGTGCAGCTACTGCAGCTCCGGCACGGGTCCGCGGTGCCGAAGCTGCGCACCACCAGGACGCTCGACGCGCTCGACGCGGCGGTCGACGCCGGCCTGGCCGACGCCGCGGACGCCGCGGCGCTGCGCGAGTCCTGGCAGCTCGCCGGCCGGATCAGGAACGCGATCATGCTGGTCCGCGGCCGGACCAGCGACATGCTGCCGGCCCGGCATGACGAGCTGACCGCGATCGCCCGGCTGCTCGGCTACCGCGGCTCCGCGACCCTCGCGGCCGGCACGGGCGACACCCCCGCGCAGGCGCTTGAGCAGGACTACCGCCGCACCGCCCGGCACGCCCGCGCGGTCATGGACCGCCTGTTCTACGGCTAACCCGCCCGCGCGGCGTCCCGTCGGCGCCGGCGTTCTATGCGCGGCCGTTGGCGCGCAGCACGCGCAGGGCCTCTACGGTCAGGAAACCGCGCCAGTCGGCTTCGGCGGCGGCTGACCAGGCCAGCCAGTTGAACATCCAGCCGCCGTCGTCGCGCTGCGCCGCCGCCAGGTGGTCTAGGTGCGCGGCGATCGTCGCGTCGTCGAACAGGGCGCGGGCGATCGAGCCGGGCAGTGGCGCGAAGTCCAGCGGCGTGTGCGTCTCGGCCACGCTCGCGTCGTCGGGGTCGAGCGCGACCAGCCCCCGGTCCAGGATCAGCGGCCCGATCTTGTCGAAGGCGGCCAGGGCGCGGGACCGGTCGGGCACGTGCTGCAAGAACGCGAGCACCCCGAACATCTCGTACGCGCCCGGCTCGGCCAGCGTGCCGATCCGCTCCCACATCAGCTCGGTGGCGCGGTCCAGCCATGGGTGAGAAAAACCGCGCGCGTACAGCAGGCCGGCGACCTGGCCGGTCTGGATCACCGAGGCCGAGTGCTCCTCGGCGGGCACCCACCAGGGGGCGTGCGGGCCGTCGGCCACGGACGGCTCGGCGAACGCGGCGCCGCCCTCGGCCGGGGCGATCGCGGCGAGCCAGTCAATGGCGCCGGAGACCATCGCGGTATCCCACTCGTCGGTCAGGTCCATGATCCGCAGCGCCATCTCGGTCGCGGCCGGCTGGCTGGCCGCGGTCCGGACGTCGGGCTCGAGGCCGTGCCCGAAGCCGCCGTCGTCGTTGCGGTAGGCGGCGATCGCGTCCCGCACCGGCCCTGGCGCGCCGCCCTGGAACAGCCGCTGGAACACCCGCCGGTCGAGCACACGTGCGTGCGCGGCCATGAAGCCGGCCGCGGCGTCGAAGTCTGGAGTCTTTTTCATGTTCATGCCGTCCATCCCACCACCGTCACCGCGGGCGGTCTTGAACGAAACGGCCATCCCCCGAATGTCAGAGCCGGGTGGCATGCTGGCCTTATGAGATCCTCACCCGGGGAGTGGATACCGCGTGCCGCGTGGCTCGCTCCCGGGTACGCGGAGTGGCAGGCACCGGCCGCGCTGCGCAGCGCCGTGTCGTGCCTATGGGCAGGCATCGTGCCCGAGGACGCCGACCGCGAGACGCTCGTGCTGCCTGACGGGTGCACTGACCTGATCTGGGAGCAGGGCGTCGGCTGTTACGTGGCCGGCCCGGACACCGGACCGTCCCGCAGCACCAGCAAGGCGGGTACCGTGCTTGTCGGCGTGCGGTTCCGCCCGGCGACGGGCGGCCAGGCGCTAGGCCTGCCGCTGAGCGAGATCCGCGACCGGCGCGTCGGTCTGGCCGATCTGCTGCCCGCCGTGGCGAAACGGCTGCCCGCGACGCTCGAGCCGGCGCTAGCCGCCGCGCGGGTGCTTGACGTGACCGGATTGCTCGTCGACGACGGTGTCCCCGACCCCGCGATGGCCCGGGCCGCGGCCCTGCTGCGCGACCCCTCCGCGCGGGCCGAGGCGGTGGCCGATGAGGTGGGCCTGTCCGCCCGTCAGTTGCGCAGGCGCTGCCACACGGCGGCAGGATACGGCCCGAAGACGTTGCAGCGCGTGCTCAGGTTCCAGCGTTTCGTCCGCATGGTCGACGCTCCGCAAGGCCCGCCTGACCTGGCGGCAGCCGCCGCGCTCACCGGCTACGCCGACCAGGCGCACCTCACCCGCGAATGCGGGGAATTGTCCGGACTCACCCCGGCCGGCCTTGCCCGGCTCCGCCGCGCCCCGGACCTCACGGCCCGTACTTGAGTATCATCGTGTCGTTGGGGAGTTCCGTGGTATCCGCGACCCCCCAGACCGAGCGCGTGCCCGGGATCCGGCTCATGAAGCTGATCGCCGGCTGCCTGCCATGCCATCTCGGGACTGCGGTCTTCGTCCAGCGGCCGTCGCTGAGGTGAGCGAGCCAGTACACGGGCGCGGCCGCGTAAGGGTCGGTGACCAGGCCGAGCCAGAGTCCGCCGTGGCCATCGGCGGTGATTGGCCCGGGAACGGGAGCCCAAGCGTCATAGGGGAACGCGGCCCGCTTCCACGCCTTGCCGTTCCAGTGCACTAGGACCGTGTGCGGCGTGCCGACCGTGACCCAGATGTCTGCCCAGACGTTGCTGTCAGTCAGCGCGGCGGCGCCCATGATGAGTCCTTGGCTGATGGCCGACGAGAGGTGGAGTGTCGGCGTGACGTGCCATGTGCGCCCGTTCCACCGCGCGGCGCCGAACCCCTTGCTGGTGCCGCCGACGGCCCACATGTCGGTCGCGGATAGCGCGCTGAAGGCGCCCACCCCGATCGGGATCCTCGCTGTCGTCCAGGTTTTGCCGTTGAAGTGGTAGGGGACCCCGAGATCGCCGATCGCCCAGACATCGGTGCTGGACAGCGCGATCACCGGACCGATCGTTTCGGAGTTGATCACGTCCGGAGCCGCCCACTTTCTGCCCGTCCAGTGCAGCGCTTCGGAGTTGATGACCGAGGAGTCGGGGCCGCGCGCGTCGAAGATCCACAGGTTCGACGCCGACGAAGCGGTCATCGTCTCGATGCCCTGGTCAAACGGGCTGTTGATCAGGTCCTTCGGCGGGGTCAGCCCGCGCCACGCCTTGCCGTCCCAGTGCCGCACGATCGCCGTGGCACCGTTGGTTCCGACCAGCCAGGCGTCGCGCGGCCCGGGCGCGGCAAGACCCCCCACGGTCAGGCCTGGCAGCTCGTCTCCTGACGTCACGCCCGGCAGCACCTGGACGATCCGCCAGCCGGGAGTGCCGCTCGCGGCCGCGGGCGCTGCCGACGCCGCGGACAATGCCACGACCAGGATCAGGGCCGCGGCCGCTGCGGCAGGGACGGATCGGTGAAGAAGTCGTCTTATGGTGGACACGCGTACCGTTCCGCGGGGGTGGGGCGAATGTTCGGGTCGCATGGACTTAGTACCACATTCAGGTGAACACGCCGCCCTGCGCCGGACGCGGCTTAGGCGCTGGCCGGCTCGGCGATCATCGCGGTGCCGATTTCACGGAACCCGAGCCTGGCGTACACGCGTGCGACCGCCGCGTCGGTCGCCGAGAGGAACACGGTGCGGGCGCCGCGGGCGATCGCGTCAAGGGCCAGCGCGTGCGTGACCGCCGCGCCCAGTCCCCGCCGGCGGCTAGCGGGCAGCACGCCGACCCCGGTGATCTCCGCGATTCCGTCGGCGAGCTGGTAGCTGCCCGCGGCGAGCGGCCCGTTCGGACCGGACGCGGTGGCGAGCACCGACCGGCCTGACTGCAGCCGCTCGCGAAGCAGGTCGATGGTTCCGCCGTCATGATCGGCCGCGACCTTGTCCCGCTCGATGACCCCGGCCTCGCCGACGTTTGTGCCCGGGTGGCCGAACGCGACCCCGGGCACGGCCCAGACCAGGTCGAGGTCCGGATCGCCCGGCGTGACCACCCGGACCGAGACCCGCGGCGGGACTTCCGGCGGCGGCGCCAGCTGGCCGAGCACGAGAAGCGGGTGCGCGTGGACCTGCAGTCCGGCCGCGGTGGCGGCTGCCGCCATCCCAGGCGATGTCTGCTCGATCCACTCGAACGACTCGGGTATCAGCAGTTCGCGCTGCCTGGCTCGTACCGAGCGGACATCCGTGGCGGCGATCGTCAGCCGCTCATCGACCCGCGGCCGCGCGTAGTACGGCCATCCGGCTCCGACAGGGACGAACAGCACCAGCGGGCCGATCACCTCGGCCCGGGCCCGCTGCCGTGGGACGGCATCGCAGAAGGCGTCTATCCGCTCAATAATCTCGTACTCGCTCACAGCAGTACTTACCTTACGGGCGCGCGGGCGGTCGTCCAACGTCTTTTACTGGCCCGCTACCTGCAGCGGGCCAGAATCGCGGCGCAGGTCGGGAATGCCGCCGGGGTCGGGCGCGTACCGCTGGATCTCGGCAGGCGTCAGGCCGAGCATCGTCGCGGCGTCCTGAAACGGGCAACCCTCCCGGGCCAGGGCGTCGAGCGCGGCCAGAGTGGCCTGGCCGGCGGCTTCCGCGGCCAGCCTGGCGGCATGCCGTGCCCGCAGCGCGTCGGCGACGGGCATGGGGGCGTCGGGGAGAACCTCGACCCGGACCGTTTCCGGCGGGATGCCGAGGAACCGGGCGATCGACTGCCTGGTGATCACCTCGGCCTGATCGAGGCTGCGCACCTGAGCCGTCAGCCCCTCTACCTGCGGAACCCGGATCGTCCACCAGCGGCCAGCCCGCTCGCACAGAGCGGTGAAGGTCGTCGTTTCCATAATGCCCCTTTAATCACCGGGTCAGCGATCTGTCACACGGCCCCCCCGAACACGGTGAATGTCATAAATCTACCGGCCAGTAGCTGAACATGACACCGCAATCATTCGGAAGTGACCAATGTCGCACAGGGTAACTCCCCGATTGCCAGGTGGGTATTCGGGGCACTTGCCCTCGCGGCGAAGCCGGGCAGTTCGCTGACGGTCAGCCCGGCTTGCCTTAGCAGCTCAACCCCCTGGCAGTCCGCGACGAACAGGCTAGGCTCCCGCCACGCGATGACCACGCGCGCGATGCCCGCGGCGATGATTAGCTGTGTGCACGAGCGCGGCCGTGATTTGCGCCGCGAGCAGGGTTCGAGCGTGCTGTAGACGGTGGCCCCCCGCAATCTCGGGTCATCCGCCGCGAGCTTCGCCAGCGCTGACTCCTCGGCGTGCACGTGTGGATCGTTCTCGCGGGAGAAACCGCGGGACAGCTCGGCGCCGTCGGCGGCGATGATGACCGCGCCCACCGAGTAGGCGGTGTCCGACGGCGGGCACCGCCAGGCGAGCTCGACGGCCATGCTCATCCAGTGCTCGTCATCCGGGCCGGTCATCACGCCTCCCCGTCAGCATCCAGCGATTTCCGACTCTAAGTCCTGCGCCGGCGCGGTGACGGCGCCGGCCCCGCCGCGTCCGGTGAACGTAGCGCCCGGGATGCCTAGATCGCCGGAAGATGGTGCCTTTCGTGCCGCGCCGCTCGATGCGATGCTGTAACAGTGATTGCACGACTCGCGGCGGTGGCCGCGGTAATCGTCTTGGCCGCCGGATGTTCTTCCGCGGCCAGCCACGCCCCGGCGCCGTCCGCGTCGCCGGCCCATGTGACCTCGGCGCGGTTCGACGGGGTCGGCCTGACGTTCAGCTATCCCTCCGATTGGCAGGCCGCCACCTGGAACGATGACATATCGCTGAACTCGTGGATGATCGTCGCCCTGAGCACCACCGCGCAGCAGGACCCGTGCGACTCCTCCCTGACCATCGGCGGCACCCGGATGAAGTTGATTTGCGAGCAGCCGGTCCTCCAACTGCCGCCGGGGCGGATGCTCGTCACGTGGACCGAGCACGGTTTCAGAAACTGGCACAAGCCGGTGATGACCACCAGCGTCAGCGGGCGCCCGGCCAGCGAGACACACGCGATGGAGAGCTGGTGCAAGCAGCTCGGCGGCACCGAGACCATCACGGTCGTGATACCCCGCTCGCTCGTCAACAACTGGTACCAGATGGACGCCTGCCTGCGCGGCCCGGGCCTGACCGGCGCCGAGGCGCAGATAACGGCCATGCTCGGTTCGGTCCGGATAGCCCACGGCTGGTAACGCGCGATCAGGCTGCGTGCTAACGGGCAGTCTCCGGCGGCAGGGGGGTCCCGATGGCCGTCTCCGCCACAGTGATCCCTGCGTCCGCCCGCGTGAGCTGCGCTGACCGGTGCAGGGTCACCGCGATCAGCGGGAATAGCAGGACCGAGAGCACGCCGGCGCCGATCAGGGCGGCGGCGGTGGCGGGGAGCATGATCCCATCTTCCTGGCCGATCTCGACCAGGGCGATCAGCAAAGGCAGCGTGGTCGCCGTGATGAACGTCATCTCTATCCGCTGCCGGGCCGGAAGGGCACGCCGGTAGACCAGCAGCGAAGGCAGGCCGCGGACGACCAGCAGCAACGCCAGGAAGATGAGCAGGCGAAGAGGGTCCATAGCGATCGCCTTAAGGTCCAGGCTCATCCCGGAGGAGACGAAGAAGATCGGGATGAAGATCCCGTAACCCACCGCGTCGAACTTATGCTCAAGGCCCGCGATATCCATGTTGGACTGGCGGACCCAGCCGCGCAGCACCATCCCGGCAAGCAGGGCGCCGAGCACGACATCAAGGCCGAACCGGCTTGCGATCGCGAGCAGCACGAACAACAAGACCATTGCCCCGCGCAGCGTGATCTGCGCGGTCTCATCCTGGCCCTCCTGGACGATCCGCTGCACCACTCGGTGCCCGGTCAGCCAGGGCACGGCGGTCAGGGCGATGGCCAGCACCCCGACCAGGGCCACCGAGGCCAACGCGATGAAATGACCGCGCCGGCTGAGGAAGACCGCGATGATCAGGATGGGAAACAGCTCCCCGACAGCGCCCGCGGCGAACACGTCGCGGCCAAACCGGCCCACGAGCATGTCGTTGTCCCGCAGGATGGGCAGCAGCGTGCCCAGTGCCGTGGTGGTCAGCGCCAGCCCGACCGGGACGTAGTCCCTGATATAACCGGCCGCGGTAAGCCCACCCGCCACCCCCACGGCGATCGTGGCCGAGATCAGCCAGCCCCCGATCGCCAGCTTGCCCGGCTGTTGCCGCAGCAGCACCGGATCCAGCTCGTAGCCGGCCAGCAGGAACAAGAAGCCCAGCCCGATATTGGCCAGCAGCTTAATGCTGGACGTCTCGGCCAGGCCGAGCACGTGCGGGCCGATCAGGACGCCGCCGAGCAAGAAGATGACAACCTGCGGAACCTTCGGGCCCGGCAGGATGGCGACGACAATGGGCGCGAGCGCGGCCACCAGCCCCACGGCCACCAGGTCATTGAGCCCCTGAGTAAGGTTCACGTTCGCCACCTAGCCCTGGCGTGCCTTCGGTCAGCATGCACCTCCGGGCAGCGAAGCACCTTGGCTGTGCCGCCGGTCAACAGACGCTACGTTGCCGTCCGGATACCCGCCATCACCTGAGCAGGGTGACGTCCAGACAAACCTCGCTGGCCCCTGCTCGAGGGTCAAGCGGACGATTTCAGGATCTCCACGACGCGCTATAAGGTCGGCTGGGTGACTTCCGCTGGTGCCGATGGTCCTCGGGCGGTCGACTCTGGGCGTCCGTTCAGCGTCCGTCCTGTGTCAGATGATCAATGGGTGATCGTGGCCTGGCTGTGGCAGGTGTTCCGGCATGACCTGGCCCTCATCGTTAACGGTCTGCCTTACGCCGACGGCCGGTATCAGGCAGCTCAGCTGCAGCGGTTTCCCTCGCCTGACGGCGCGGGCTACCTGGCCTGGCGGGCTCATCCCAATACCGGTGAAGACGCCCCGGTGGGGTTCGCGGTAATCGAAGGGCTCGCCGGCGACCGGCGGTCAGTCACAGGATTCTGGGTTGCCCCGGCGGTGCGCCGCACGGGCATTGGGCGTCGGCTGGCTATTGAGGCGCTTTCCCGGCACGAAGGTCCCTGGTCGATCGGTTTCCAGCACGACAACGCCAGCGCGGGCAGATTCTGGAGAGAGATTGCCGACACCGCTTTCGGACCGGGACGGTGGTCGGAGCACCAGCGGAGCGTACCCGGCAAACCGCACGTCCCGCCCGACCACTTCATCGAGTCCGACTGATCCTGCCAGAGCGCACTACCGCAACCAGTCGACCAGGGCCGCCGTGGACGCCGTGCTCACCGCGTACCAGAGGACAGCGGAAAGCGGAAAGCGGAAAGCCGCGGCAAGATCAGGGACCTTGCCGCGGCTTCCGCGATTACGATCGTCAGCAGTCGAAGTACAGCTCGAACTCGTGCGGGGTCGGGCGCAGCCGCACCGCGTCGAGTTCCTTCGTCCGCTTGTAGTCGATCCAGGTCTCGACCAGGTCCTCGGTGAACACGCCGCCCTCGGTGAGGAAGGAGCTGTCCGCCTCAAGGCTGTTGAGCACCGACTCCAGCGATCCAGGGACCTGCGGGATGGCCGCTGCCTCGTCCGGCGGCAGCTCGTACAGGTCCTTGTCCACCGGCTCCGGCGGCTCGATCTTGTTCTTGATGCCGTCCAGGCCCGCCATCAGCATCGCGGCGAACGCG
>Ga0126381_100000661_pt1 | contig 38207 bp, 27 predicted proteins | sample PanSoiMetPlot_28_FD_96465 | JGI IMG/M metagenome (GOLD analysis project Ga0126381, IMG submission 96465) | Tropical forest soil microbial communities from Panama - MetaG Plot_28 | ecosystem: Environmental > Terrestrial > Soil > Tropical forest > Bulk soil | place: Panama | collected 2016-02-17 | reverse complement strand
TCGCCCACCCGCGCGTTCTCCAAGATGTGCTGGAGCTGGATGATCCGCCCCTCCATCTTGCCCTGCTCTTCCTTGGCCGCGTGGTAACCGCCGTTCTCGCGCAGGTCCCCCTCTTCGCGGGCCGCCTCGATTTTTTTCGCGATATCGATGCGTCCCTGTCCGGAGAGGTGGTCAAATTCGGCCTTAAGCCGGTCGTACGCCTCCTGGGTCAACCAGGTGACGCTGTCTTCGCGCGTCTCGGTCACGGGCACTCCTCAGCACTGCGCAGGACTTGTCTGTCCTCTAGGGCCGGTCATCCAAGGCGCAAGGGCGTACCCTCTGCCATGGAGCCGGCTGGTCTCCGGGGGTAATCTTCTGAGGCTAACAAGGGTCGGCCACTGCTGTGTACTAGTCAAGTGACGCTAGCTGGCGGCGTGGCGCTCTAGGAAGCCTCCGGGCCAGCTTTCCCGTGGGGAATGCGGCTAAACCGCGTCGATGTTGCGATGAGGGAAACCACAGCGGACGGAGGGAGAATACGTTGTCATCCGAAGGGTCGCAGCAGCCCGCGGACCAGGGAACGCTCCGGCTGATGGCGGTGCACGCCCACCCGGACGACGAGTCGAGCAAGGGCGCGGCGACGATGGCCAGGTACGCCCGCGAGGGCGTAGAGGTCCTCGTCTGCACGATGACCGGCGGCGAGCGCGGCGACATCCTGAATCCGGCGATGGACCGGCCCGAGGTGAAGGCCGATCTGGCTCGCATCCGGCGCGCGGAGATGGACCGGGCGCGCGAGATCCTCGGCGTCGGCCAGCGTTTCCTCGGATTCGTCGACTCCGGCCTGCCAGAGGGCGACCCTAAGCCCCCGCTGCCCGAGGGATGCTTCGCGCTGACCCCGCTGGCCGAGGCGGCGGCCCCGCTTGTGCAGGCAGTGCGCGAATTCCGGCCGCACGTCATCCTGGCGTACGACGAGAGCGGCGGATACCCGCACCCGGACCACATCAAGGCTCACGAGGTCGCGGTGGAGGCGTTCGACACGGCGGCTGACCCGGACAAGTACGCGGGACGAGGCGAGCCGTGGCAGCCGCTCAAGCTGTACTACTTCGTATCCTTCCACCAGGCCAAGTACGTCGCGCTGCACGAGGAGATGCTGCGCCGCAGCCTTGACTCGCCATATACGAAGATCTTCGCGGAGTGGCAGGAGCGCGCCCGCAAGCGCGAGGAACTCGGCATCAAGGCGCTTGAGATCACCACACAGGTCCAGGTGGCCGACTACCTCGAGATACGGGACCAGGCGCTGCTCGCGCACGCCACCCAGATCGACCCGAACAGCTCGTGGTTCGCGTGCCCGCTCGACGTGCAGCGCGCCGCCTGGCCGACCGAGGACTATCATCTTGCTAGGTCGCTCGTCGATACCGAGCTGCCGGAAGACGACCTTTTCGCGGGTGTCCTGGAGAGCGTGACCCTTTGACCATCCTGGCCGGCGTGCTGAGCAGCGGTTCGGGCAACTCCTCGCTCAACGACGTGGAGCCGGGGCTGCTTGGCTTCCTCGTCGTGGCCTTCATGGCCGTCGCGCTGTTCTTCCTGCTGCGCTCGATGAACAAGCAGTTCCGCAAGCTCCCCCCTGTCGAGGAACCGGAGCCTGACGAAGCAGGCGAAGACGACGCGAACGCCAATACGGAGGACGCGAAGCGCGGTTAGCCGCGGGGCGGGGCGGCAGCATGCTCGTGGTGCACGGGATCTGGGCCTATGGCGCGGTGCAACTATGGGCCGAGGATCCGTCGCTGCCCGCGCTCGCGCAGCGCAGGCCGGGGCGGCCGTCTCGCGCGCCTCGTCCGCATCCGTTCGCGGCCAGCGCGGCGAGCCTGGCTGACGCGCTCGCGGCGCTCCCCGGGCCGGCGCCCGATCTGGCCGCCAAGGCGGTCGACGACGAGCTGACACTGCGGCTGCCCACGGCGGAGGACGGGCCGCACCCCTCACCGGAACTTGGCAGGGAACCGCCAGGCGGGAAGGCGGCCCTAGGCGCCTGGCGCGTCCCCGCGCTCGTCTTCGAGCCGGCCGCGGCAGCGGAGTTGCTCGCGGCGGTCGGCGATCGGCCGCAGCCGCATCCGGACCTGGTCACCGGCCCGACGCTGGCCTACCTGGCCACCGCGGCGCGGTTCGGTGCGGACCTGGCGGCCCGCTGCCGCGTGCTGCCTGCGCTGGTCGCGGAGGACGACGGCTACGCCGCCCGGTGGCGCCCGGTGCTCGCCGCCGCCGACGCGCAGCGGGCGCGCGAGCTCGCCGCGGCGATGCCACCGCTGTGCCGCGCGGCCGGGGACGAGCCCGCCGGGCCGCTGCTCGCGGGCATGCTCGATGCCTTCGCCGACTGCGCCGCGCGGACCCGCTTGCAAGCGCCGCTCCTGCCCGCGCGCAAGGGCCGTCGCCCTGCTCGTATCGATGTAGCGGAACGGACGGTGGCGGCTCTGTCCACTCCCGACGGACGTGTCGAGGTGGCGACGCCACAGGACGCCGCCGAGGCGGAGGCGATGGCGCGGGCGCTGGCCGGCTGGCTGGCGAGCGCGCGGCTTCCCGCCGGGCCCGTCCGTACCTGCTTCAGGCTTCGTGAACCGCCCGCGCCCGGCGCCGGCGCCGCGGACGACGCCGGCACCGAATGGAACGTCGAGTTCGCCTTGCAGTCTGCTGAGGACCCGAGCCTGATGCTCCAGGCAGCGGATGTCTGGGCAGGTGTCGGCGGCGGCTGGCTGGCCGGGGACACCTTTCCAGACGAGCAGCTCTTGGCCGGTCTTGGCGCGGCGGCGAGGCTGTTCCCCTCGCTTGACGAGGCCCTGCGTGAGGCCGCGCCGGAGACGGTGGGCCTTGACACGGCGGGCGCGCTGCGGTTCCTGCGCGAAACCGGGCCGCTGCTGGCCGGCGCTGGGTTCGGCGTGCTGCTGCCCGACTGGGCGCGCAAGGCCCGGCTGGGGCTGCGGCTGACGGCCAGGACGTCGGCGGCGGGCGGCGCCCCGTCCTCGGGACGAGCGGCGCAGTTCGGCCTGCGGGACCTGGTGCGGTTCAGGTACGACCTGGCCGTCGGCGACCAGGTGCTGTCCGCGGACGAGCTCGCCGAGCTGGCCGCGATGAAGGTTCCCCTCGTCCGCATCCGCGGCCAGTGGGTAGAACTCGACGACGCGCACGTGAGCGCCGCGCTCAAGTTTCTCGAGCGCGAGCGGTCGGGCACGATGACCGCCGCCGAGGTGCTGCTCGGCGGGACGGACGGTGCGGTGGAGGGACTTCCGCTGACCGCGGTGGACGCCGACGGCTGGCTCGGCGACCTGCTATCGGGGCAGGCAGACCGGCAGCTTGAGCCGATGACCGCCCCAGATGGCTTCGGCGGCGAATTGCGGCCGTATCAGCAGCGCGGTCTCGCCTGGCTGTCCTTCCTCGGCGACCTGGGCCTGGGTGCGGTCCTCGCCGACGATATGGGCCTCGGCAAGACCGTACAACTGCTTGCCCTGACCGCTTTGCTCGCTGCCGGCCCGACGAGACAGCCCACCCTGCTGGTCTGCCCGATGTCCCTGGTGGGGAACTGGCAGCGGGAGGCCGCGCGGTTCACTCCGGGCCTGCGGGTCCATGTGCATCACGGCGCCGACCGGCTTGAGGGGGACGACCTCGGCGCCGCGCTGGCAGGCGCGGATCTGGTCATTACGACATACGGGATCGCCGCCAGGGACATCGCTGCGCTGCGCGGGTTGCGGTGGGCGCGTGTCGTCTGCGACGAGGCTCAAGTGATCAAGAATCACGCCACGGCCCAGGCGCGGGCGGTCCGCGCGCTGCCCGCGGCGGCACGGATCGCGCTGACCGGCACGCCAGTGGAAAATCAGCTGTCTGAGCTGTGGTCGATCATGGAGTTCACCAACCCTGGCCTGCTCGGCTCCGCGCAGACGTTTCGCGAGCGGTACGCGATCCCCGTGGAGCGGCACGGCGACCCGGAAGCGGCGGAGCGGCTGCGGCGGATCACCCGGCCGTTCGTGCTGCGCCGCCTGAAGACGGACAAGTCGATCATCTCTGACCTGCCAGAGAAGCAGGAGATGAAGGTCTGGTGCAACCTGACGCAGGAGCAGGCCAGCCTGTACCAGGCGACCGTCACCGACATGCTCAGCCGGATCGACGAAGCCTCCGACGACATCACGAGGCGCGGTCTAGTGCTCGCCACGATGGCCAAGCTCAAACAGGTCTGCAACCACCCCGCCCACCTGCTCGGCGACGGGTCGCGGCTGGCAGGAAGGTCGGGGAAGCTGGCCAGGCTGGAGGAGATCTGCGCGGAGATCGCCGCGGACGGCGACAAGGCGCTGTGCTTCACGCAGTACGCCGAGTTCGGCCGCCTGCTGCAGCCATATCTGGCCGCCAGGATCGGCTGCACAGTGCTGTTCCTGCACGGTGGCACCGGGAAAAAGCAGCGTGACGCGCTGGTCGCGCGCTTCCAGGAGGCGGACGAGCCGGTGCTGTTCCTGCTCTCGCTCAAGGCGGGCGGCACCGGGCTCAACCTGACCGCCGCCAGCCATGTCATCCACATCGACCGGTGGTGGAACCCGGCCGTTGAGGAGCAGGCCACCGACCGGGCGTTCCGCATCGGCCAGCGCCGCGACGTTCAAGTGCGCAAGTTCGTCTGCGTGGGCACGCTGGAGGAGCGGATCGACGCCATGATCGAGGAGAAGAAGGCACTGGCAGAGCAGATCATCGGCACAGGGGAGAGCTGGCTCGCCGCGCTGTCCGCCGCGCGGCTGCGCGAGGTGATCGCGCTGTCCCCTGACGCGGTGCCGGAATAATGAGGTTGGGAAAGTTGGGAAAGAAGCCGGAATGAGCCGGAGATATGTCCCCTTTGGGGAGTATTCGCCGCCGATCCCCGTAGACGGCGGCGTCAGGGCCAGGAGCAAGCGCGGCATCATCGGTGAGCAGTGGTGGTCGCGCCGGTTCATCGCGGTGCTCGAGTCCTACGGCATGAGCGGCAGGCTCCAGCGGGGGCGCAGCTACGCGCGCAAAGGCCAGGTCATCGAGTTCGAGCTGACCCAGGGCAAGGTAACCGCCCGGGTGCAGGGCTCGCGACCGCATCCTTACCTGGTGACCATCGGCGTGCTGCCGCTCACCAGCGCGCAGTGGCGCGAGGTGGAGCTGCGGCTGGCCAGCAAGGCGATTTTCCGGCCCAAGCTGCTGGCGGGCGAGATGCCCGCGGAGATCGAGGAGGTCTTCGCGGCCTGCGGTACGCCGCTGTTCCCCCGCTCGGCCGCCGACCTGACAATGCGGTGCAGCTGCCCCGACTGGGAGGTGCCCTGCAAGCATCTGGCCGCGGTCTGCTATGTGCTCGCGGAGGCGTTCGACGACGACCCGTTCAAGATGCTGGCCTGGCGCGGCAAGGGCCGCGAAGAGCTGCTCGCACCGCTTCGGCGTGGCAAGAGCGCACCGCCGGCCGAAGACGGCACGCCGTCCCAGGCGGCGGGCGGTTCCGCCGGCGCCAGCGCCGCGGCCGCCGTACTCGCGGACGTGACCGGGCCGCCGCTCGCCCGGTCGCTCGCGGACTTCTGGTCACCGGGGCTGAGTCCGGCGCGGCTGCGCGCGCTCGCCGTCGCGGCTCCGGCGGCGGTAGCTCCCGACCTGCTGCTGCGGATGTCCGACCCGCCCGCGGTCATGGTGCGCGGGACGGACCTGAGCGACCTGCTCGCGCCAGCCTACGAGCGACTGGCCGCCGATGACGCGGCCGGGGCCGGGTAGCTCACTCAGTCCAGGCGCGCTGCATCGCCTCGGGCAGCCCCCACCAGCCGAGCGGTGTCAGCCGGTCGTCCTCATCGATCGCGCCGAGCACGCTCCACATGGCGGTCACGTGCAGGAACAGGCCCTCGATGCTGAGCTCGTCGAAGTCGTCGAATTCCTCGAAGTCGGCGGAGTCGTAATCGTCGGCGTCTGCGCCGCCGCCCTGGCCAGGCTCGTTCTCGCCGTCGGCGTCCTCGTCGTCCTCACCGAGGTCGAAGTCGCGCACGTACCTGGCGAGGTCGGCGGCTGACGCCGGCGTGCCGGGCCCGCCGGTCGCCAGCGCGGACATCACCGCCAGCCAGTCGAAATGGTCAAGGGCGCACACCGCCGCCATCGCGGCCGACATCTCGTCGAGTTCCTCGCCCTCCTCGTCGTCGCCCGGAGCCTCGTCCTCGTCGCCGAAGTCAAGGTCCTCCTCTTCGGCCCACTCCATCGCGCGGGCGAACTCCTTGTCTTCTTCTGACAACGGGTCACCCTGAGGCGAGGCGACCGACCTGGCCAGCGTGAGCCACATCTCGGCGTCATCGTCCGGCAGCGAGTCGCTGTTGCGCCCGCTGAACGAGACGAGCATCTGCCCTGGCCAGCCCGGGCGGGCGATGTCCGCCCGCAGCCTGCTCGCGGCCAGTTGGAGTTCCGCCGCCGGCAGCGGACGCGTCCCCACCGTGTCGAGCACGGACCGCAGCGCGGTCAGCGCCTCGGCGTCGGCCGCCGCCCAGTCGGCGAGGAAAGCCTCGTCCTGCTCGTCGAGCAGGACGTCCATCGGGACCCGCCCGTCCGGCAGCGCCGCGGTCATCCACTCCTCTTGCAGCGCGATGTATTCGCGCCTCGCCTCGGCGTCTCCCGCGACCAGCTTGTCCGGGTCGATCTCGCCGGCGGACACGCGCTGCTCCAGGTAGCTCACCAGCCTTGTGTGCATGTCTTCCTGGAGCGGGGTGCGCTCCGCCGGCTCCTCCCACACGTGCAGGCCGATTATCCCCGTCGGCTCGGTTCCGGTTGCCTCAAGCCAGCCGTGCACGTCGCCGAACGTCGCCTTGTGATCATTGATCTTGTGCAGGATCGCTTCCGCGGAGTCCCAGAACGCCGCGGAAAGCGGGTTGCCGGCCGCGAGCAGACCTCGCCTGATGCCAGGAAGTGACGCGAGCGCGCCCTCCGCGGAGACGCTGAGCAGTGCTATCGCGACATCGCGCCGGTTGAGCTGGCCGAGCGGGCGCCCGGACAGCTCGGCGACATGATCAGCTTCGAGTTCCACGCCTCGCAGCGTACGACGCCCGGGTCCCATGCGCACGGCCCTCCGGTCTTCGAGTTGAGCTAAAGCTCGGCGCGGCCGCCTAGGTAGGGCCGCAGCACCTCAGGGATCAGCACCTTCTGATCTTCGGTCTGGTAATTCTCAACGAGCGCGGCGAGCAGTCGCGGGGTGGCGATCGCGGTGTTGTTCAGCGTGTAAGTGAACCGGACCGTCCCGTCGGTGTCGCGATACCGCAGGCTCGCCCGCCGCGCCTGCCAGTCGTGCAGCGAGGAGCAGCTGTGCGTCTCACGGAATCTGTCAAGCGACGGGAACCAGGTGTTGATGTCGTTCATCCGGTACTTGCCCGCGCCCATGTCGCCGGTGGCGCACTCCACGACCTCGTAATGCAGGCCGAGCCCCTGCAGCAGATGCTCGGCGGCGCCAAGCAACTCGAAATGCCAGCGGTCCGACTCGTCGTCGTCGGCGGCGCAGATCACGAACTGCTCCACCTTCTCGAACTGGTGTACCCGAAGCAGTCCGCGCACGTCGCGGCCGGCGCTGCCCGCCTCGCGGCGAAAACACGGCGAGATGCCCGCGTAGCGGATCGGGAGCGCCTTGGCGTCGATGATCTCGCCGGAGTGCAGGCCGACGAGCGCCACCTCGGCGGTACCCGCGAGATACAGGTCGTCCGCCGTGATCGCGTAGGTCTCCTCGCGGTGCGCGGGGAACTGGCCGGTCCCGGTCAGCGCCTCATCGCGCACCATCGCGGGGACGGAGATCACGGTAGACCCGCGCTCGATGAGGTGATCGAGCGCGTAGGACAGCAGCGCCCGCTCCAGCATCACCATGTCGCCCTTGAGCGCGTACGCGCGCTCGCCCGCGACCTTCCTGGCACGGCCGAACTCGGCCCAGCCGCGGTTCTCGAGCAGTTCCACGTGGTCCTTGGGAGCGAAGCCGAAGACCGGCTTGCGTCCCCACGTCCTGATCGTGACGTTCGCCGAGTCGTCGGGGCCGACCGGAGCGCCTTCCCACGGAATGGTCGGGGTCAGCAGCAGCAGCGACTGCAGCTTCTCGTTGGTGCCGGTCAGCTCGGCGCGTACCTTCTGCAGATGCTGGTCCTGCTCGTCGTGCTCCGCGCGCAGCCGTGCCCTGGTCGCCTCATCAGCCTTCGCGAACTCCTTGGCGAAACTCTTCCTGCGGGTCTGGGCGTCGTCGAGTTCACGCTGCAGCTCCCGGCTGGCCTGGTCCAGGCTGAGCAGCTCGTCAACGTCGAGGTTGATGCCCTTAACCCGGACCGCCGCCCGAACGGCTTCCGGGTTCTCCCTGATGAATCGTCTGTCCAGCATTGTGACGTGTCAGTCCTCGCTGCGAATCCCCATGCGCGCCCATTTCCGCCCGCACGGAAACGCTATCAGGAGTTGCCTGCCCCGCTGGTGGACAGTCCTCAGGGCGTCGTGTTCAGCACGTTCAGCAGCGCCTGGTGGTCCGTGTCGAAAGCGATCAGCGTCGCCTGCAGGCCGCTGCTGGTGTAGGTGCTGTCGTACTGGGCAGCGGAGGTGGTCTGGCTGAGCAGGTTAAGGTCCGCCGCGGCCTTGGTCGAGTCCGTGATGAGCTTGGCGGCGGCTGCGCTCGCGGTGCCGGGGAACGAAATGCCCTGCAGCGTGCCGGCGAAGTCGCTGAAGTACCCGGCGGCCTTGGCGTCGAGCGGGGTCACGCAGGTTAGCTTGTGGTTGCATGCCTGCGTGGCGTTCTCCCAGCTAAGCAGGTTGGTGTTCAGCGTATCGGCTGCGGACTGCACCCGCACCACCGCGACGGCCGACGAGACGGCCTGGGTTCCGGTCGCGACGAGCGCCACGAATAGCACGACCCAGAGGGCGTAGAACAGCACGCCGATGCCGATGAACCAGCCGACAAGCTGCTTGGCGCCCGAGGTGAGAAGCAGCCGCCAGCTCGCGGGCCAGGAGGGCTGCGCGGCGGCGGCGTACGGGGTCGCGTAGCCAGGGGCTGCGGCGTATCCGCCTTGATCTGAGTAGCCGCCAGGCGTGGCGTAGCCGCCAGGCGTGGCGTAGCCGCCAGGCGTGCCGTATCCCGCTGGCGTGCCGTCACCGGGTGGCGTGCCGTAACCGGGTGGCGTGCCGTAACCGGGTGGCGTGCCGTAGCCGCCTGGCGTGCCGTATCCCGCGGGGTCCGCGTAGCCCGCGGCGGCTGGATCCGCGGGCGGGGCGGCGAGGGCGGCTACCGGCACCGCCGGCCCATCCCCGAAGAGCCCACCGGGGTAATCGCCAGTGAGCAGGTAGAAGTAGCAGTTGAACCGTGTCGCGTAGCGCAGCACCGCCGTGAACGCCAGGTGCAGGCTGGCAGACAGCCTGCCGCTGAAGAGCGCGATCAGCCACGCGACAAGGGCGAATATCGTGCCCGCCCCGAAAAGGACGAGGGTGGCGAGCACGCCCGCCGGGATCGCGAGGAAGTAACGGAAGAAGACGGCGACGCGGTTAAGCCGCTGGCGCGGTCCGACCTCGACATGCACCGGGTACGCCGGGTCGTCGTCGAACATGAACGGCGGGTACACGTCCGTCAGCAGCATCAGGTAGGCGTGGACCCGCGTGGTCCATCGGACATAGCCAGTCAGGTAGGTGGCGGCGAACTCGGGCAGCTGCCCGGTGAACAAGGCTCCCCACCAGCCGAGGAACGCGACGACACCGGCCGCGATGCCGAGGAAGTACAGCACGAAGAAGTGCGGGATGGCCATGAACCACCTGAAGAACACTGTCACGCGCTGTTGCGATGCCGGTCCCGCCACCGCCATCTGCACCTGATGCGGCACGCCGGGCATCTGCTCGGGCGACCCCGGGGTCTGGTAGTACGGAAGGGTACTCACGGCTGACTTCCCTGATGCGAATAGGCGGCAGGACACCGCGAGCCTAATGATTCCTTAAGCTCCCGCGCATCGTTCCCCGGATTAAAGTTGTGCATCAGTATCGAATTGGGCTCAACCAGGCCATGGTCGTGGTGGTAGTCGGTGTGCTCGCGGCCCCCGCGATAAGCGCGATCACGATGATCCAGACCACGAAAAACAGCACGCCGAGCGCGACGAACAAGGTCACAAGCTGCCTGGCGGCCGGCGTGAGCCGCAGCTGCCATTCGGGCGCCCCCGCCTGGGCGTCGCCGAAGAGCCCGCCGGGATATGTGGGCGTGAGCAGGTACAAATAGCAGTCGACGCGGGCGGAGTACCGGAGCACCGCGGTGTACGCCTGGTGCAGCGAAGCTGGCATCTGCCCGCTGATGAGCGTGATAAGCCACGCGATGAACGCCACCGTCTCGCCGCCGAACACCGCGAGGGCGCGCAGGATGCTGGCCGGGATCACCAGGATCAGCCGGAAGAAGACGGCGAGCCGGTTCAGCCGGTCCCGCTCGGCCACCGCGAGGCGTACCGGGTAGCGGGGGTCGTCCTCGAACGAGAACGGCGGGTACGCGTCTGTCAGCAGCATCATGTAGGCCGTGACCCGCGTCAGCCAGCGAATGTAGCCGGTCGTGAACGTCACGGCGAAGTCGGGCAGCAGCCCCGTGAACAGCGCCGCCCACCAGCCGATGAACGTGACGACGCCGGCGGCGATGCCGAGGAAATAGAGCACGAAGTAGTGCGGTATGGCGAGCAGGATGCGGAAGAACACGGTCAGCCGCTGCTGCCGTGCGGGTCCGGCGGCCGTGACCAGCACGGGAAGCGGACCCGCGGGCGCCGGGGTCTGGTAGTTCACGAAAGCGTTCACGGTGGCCCCCCCACCATCCACGGGATGTCTACCCAGCTGGGCGCGGTGGCTACCGGGGTGAAGGCTCAGCGCTCCCGCGGCGGGTAGTCCAGGCCGAGCAGGCGGGCGAGGTCGGCGAGCGTCAGCTCGAACATGGGGGCCGGGTCGCCGAGGGCGAAGCCGAGGTGACCGAACACCTCCATCGACACCGCGCCGTAAAGCAGCATCCAGCACCTCAGGAAGATGAGGATCGCGCCCTCGGGCGCGTCCGTGCGCAGGATGTCGCGGAACCGGCTGAGCTGGGGGCGCAGTCGCGGGTCGATCTCTTCTGGGCCTGGGACCGGGAATCGGACGGTGTGCCACAGTTCGAGGAAGAGCGTGTAGAACGCGCCGGCGAACTCGAGCGCGCACTCCTCGGCGATGTCGAACCGGCCGTCGTCGAAGCCGGGCAGCGGGACGCCGAAGAGCAGGGCGAACTCCTGGTGGTGGTCGAGCGCCCAGCGCCGGAACGCCGAACAGGCCGCGATCATCTTCACGCCCAGCCGGGTTCCCCGCTCGGCTTCGTCCGCGGGCATGGCGCCCGGCGGGACGGCCTCGCGGATCGCCCGGTGGATGACCTCCGCGAGGTCGCGGAACATCTCCGCGACCACGTGCCGCAGCAGCACGTCCCGGCTGCTGAAGTACCTGTACAGCCCGGGTGCTGTCATGCCCATCTCGCGCGCGATGGCGCGCAGCGACGCGGCGTCGGGTCCTTGCTGGACCAAGAGCCGGCGGGCTGTCGCTGTGATCTCCTCCATTGTCGCTGCACGCATCCGGTCGCGGCGGGGCGGCGGGGAGGCCGATGCCTGCGTCGTCACTGAAACCTCCAGACTCCGTTGTACCGCTCTCGCGCGCTCAGCGGAAGATCCGAAAGCTAACGCCCTTGACTTTCGTGAACAGTGTATGCGAAGTTAGCACCGTATCAGTTTACGGTGTTCACAAAAGTGATCAAGCGAAACGAGAACGGCTCATCATCGCCAGGGAGGCGTGATGTTCGAGGCATGGGGGCGCGGCTTGTACCGCGCGAGGCGGCTGACCGTGGTGGTCGCCGTCCTGTTCGCGGTGGCGGCCGGGGTCTGGGGAACCGGGGTGTTCAGCAAGCTGAATTCCGGCGACACCTTCACCCCGCCAAATAGCCAGAGCAACCAGGAGAGCAACCTCGCGGCCAGCGTGTTCGGCCGCCACGACGCGGACGTGGTGGTGCTTTACCACAGCTCCGCCATGACGGTGGGCGACCCCGCCTTCCGGCAGGCCGTCACCGCGGCGCTCGCGGGCCTTCCGTCCGGCGACGTCAGGGACGCGTCAACGTACTGGTCTAGCGGTCAGCCGAGCATGGTCTCCGCCGACAAGCACTCCACTTACGCGACGCTGCAGCTCGCCGGTGCTGGCGACCAGGCACGGCAGGACACCTATAAGGCCATTGAGAACGACCTCACCGGCGGCGTCGCGGCCAGCCCGCTCGCCAAGGCCGGAATCACCGCCGAGGTCGGCGGCAACGTGCCGACAGAGTCCACGATCAACACCCAGGTCACCAAGAGCATCGGGCGGGCCGAGGGTATCTCGCTCCCGGTCCTGCTCGTCCTGCTCGTGCTGATCTTCGGCAGCGTCGTGGCGGCCTCGCTACCCGTCATGATGGGCGGGCTCGCCATCCTCGGCTCGTTCACCGTGCTGCGGCTGATCACCCTGGCCACCCCGGTGTCCATTTACTCGGTGAACATCACCACCATCCTGGGGCTAGGCCTTGGCATCGACTACGGCCTGTTCATGGTGAACAGGTACCGCGAGGAACTGCGCCGCCAGCCCACCGTGCAGCAGGCGGTGGCGCGAACCGTCGCCACCGCGGGCCGCACGGTCGTCGTCTCTGGTGTCACCGTCGCGCTCGCGCTGAGCAGCCTGATGCTGTTCCCCGAGGTCTTCCTCCGCTCGATGGGCTACGGCGGCGTCGCCACGGTCGCGGTCGACGTGATCGCCGCGGTCACCGTGCTGCCCGCTACGCTGGCCCTGCTCGGCCACCGGATCAACGCGCTGCGCGTGCGCAGGAGCGTCGGGCGGGCGCCGAAGGATCAGGCCGGCTGGTACCGCTTCGCGCAGAGTGTCATGCGGCGGCCAGTCGTCTACGCGTCCGTGATCGTGATCTTCCTGCTGGCGCTTGGCGCGCCGTTCCTGCGGATCTCCTTCGGCGGCACCGATGCCCGGGTGCTGCCCGCGAGCTCGACCATCCGGCAGGTGCAGGAGGATCTGACCAGCGAGTTCCCGACCAACTCGACCGTGCCGATAGAGGCGATCGTCACCAACGTCAGCAGCCAGGCCGATCTCGCCAGCTACATGCACAAGATCGACGCGGTCCCGGGCGTCACCGGCGTCCAGGTCACCGGCCAGCGCGGGAGCACGGTCCGCCTCGACGCCGGCTACCAGCCACAGAGCGAGTCGCCGGCGGCGCGGCAGATCGTCACCGACATCAGGAACATCCCGCCCCCGCCTGGCACGAGAGTGCTCGTCGGCGGCGCGACCGCCTCGCTCGTCGACCTGCTGTCCAGCCTCGGCTCGACCTTGCCCTGGATGGCCCTGCTCACCTTCATCGCGACGTTCGTGCTGCTGTTCCTCGCCTTCGGCTCGGTCGTGCTGCCGGTCAAGGCGATCGTGATGAACATACTGTCGCTGTCCGCCACGTTCGGCATCATCGTGTGGGTCTTCCAGTGGGGCCACCTGTCCGGCCTGCTGCAGTTCACCCCGACCGGGACCATCGACCCGACGAACCCGATCCTGTTGCTCGCGATCGTGTTCGGCCTGTCGATGGACTACGAGGTGTTCCTGCTGTCCCGGATTCGCGAGCTCTATGACGAGACCGGTGACAACACCGCCGCGGTGGCGGGCGGCCTGCAGCGCACGGGCGGGCTCATCACCAGCCTTGCGTTCCTGCTGATCATCGTCGTCGGCCTGTTCTCAGCATCGCCCATCTCGTTCATCAAGCTGCTCGGTGTCGGCATGGTGGTCGCCCTGCTCGTGGACGCCACCATCATCAGGGTGATGCTCGTCCCGGCGACGATGCGGCTGCTCGGCCGCGCCAACTGGTGGGCGCCGCGGCCGCTGCGCCGCCTGTACGCCAGGTACGGGATAAAGGAGACCGAGGCGCCGGCGCCCGCCGTCCACGTCTAGGCATCTACCCTTCCCCTCTCGTGGCGGCGCGCGGCGATCCAGGCGAGCAGCCCCACGGCGGGGAACACAGCGGCGGCCCCGCACGAGCCAGCCCACCCCCAGCGCTCGTATGCGTGGGCCGCCGCCCATGAGCCGGCAGAACCGCCGACGAACATCGTGGTCATGTACACGGCGGTCAGCCGGGACCGGGCCTGCGGCAGGAGCTCGTAGATCACGCTCTGCCCGAGCAGGTTCGAGGACTGCACCGCGGCGTCCATGAGCAGCACGCCGAGCACAAGCGCGGTCAGGCCGAGCCAGCGCGGGTGCGCAGCCCCAACCGCGATCAGCGCGAACGAGGCGAGCAGCGTCGCCTGCACGGCGCCGGTGGCGGGCCAGCGCAGCTTCGGCCTCGCGTCGATGTGCCTGCCGCCGATCGCCGACACCAGCGCCCCCGCGGCACCGGCCAGCGCGAACAGGCCTATCTCCAGCTGGGAAAACCGGTAGTCAGGGCCGGCCAGCAGGAACGCGACAGTCGTCCAGAACGCGCTGAACGCGCCGAACCCGCAGGCCCCGATGAGGCTGCGCCATCTCAGCACCGGCGCAGTGCGCACGAGGCTGAACGTCTCGCGAAGCTGCGCGCCGTATCCCGCCTTGACCTCGGGCGGCAGGTCAGGCAGCGAGCGGAAGACGATGGCGGTGGTCGCGGCCATGATGACCGCCGCGAGCGCGTAGACGCCGCGCCAGCCCGCGAACTGGGCGACGATCCCCGCGAACGTCCGGGACAGCAGGATCCCGGTGAGCAGCCCGGACAGCACCGTGCCGATCGCGTGAGTCCGCTCACTTTCGGCGGCGAGCGTGGCGGCGAACGGGATGAGCATCTGGATGACGACCGACGTCAGCCCCATGACCAGGGCGAGCGCGCCGAGCGTCCGCAGGTCGGGTGCGGCGGCGCTGGCGGCGACCGCCACGGTGACGACGCCGAGCAGGACGCAGAACAGCGTGCGCCGCCGGGTGATGTCGGCGGCGGGCACCAGCAGGAGCAGGCCGACGCCGTAGCTGAGCTGCGTGAGGGTGACGAGCAGCGCCGCGCTGGTCTGCGAGACCCGCAGCCCGGTCGCGATCGTGGGCAGCAGCGGCTGGGCGTAGTAGAGGTTGGCGGCCGTGGCGCCGGCGGTGAACGCGAGCAGGCGCGCCTGGCCTCGAGTTAGCGTGCGCGTCCGGGTCGTAGCTATATCCACCACTGTGCAGCCAAATGTATAACGCCCGCCTACTGCGGCATCACGGTCGCGCACGCGCTAAAGTAGCGGCTGCGTGACTGGTGGCGAACGCAGAGGAGAACGACCGTGTTTCAGTCCGACGATGTCCGGGACGAGGTCATGTCGGCGAACCTGCCGGCCGGGGTCTTCCTGCTTGACGTGCGCGAGGACGACGAGTGGGCCGCCGGGCACGCCCCGGAGGCCGTGCACGTCCGGCTGAGCGAGGTCCCCGCGCGCACCGACGAGATCCCGCGCGATCGCGAGGTGTACGTGATCTGCCGCACCGGCGCGCGCTCCGGCTACGTCGCGGACGCGCTCGTCGGCGCCGGGTGGAACGCGGTCAACGTCGCCGACGGCATGACCGGCTGGGCGGTGGCCGGCCGTCCGATGATCAGCGAGACCGGCGCCGAGCCGTACGTCGCCTAGATCGGGAGCCACGCCTCCCCGGCCGCCGGGCTCGCGGAGCACGGCCTGACGACGAGCCCAGCACCCGTGCGCGGTGCCGTGCCAGGGAACGCGAGACACATGCCTGAACGCGGGTTTCTCAGCAGCCCGCCGGCCAGTTCGCGCCACTGCTCCGCGGTGTCGCCCCGGACGCAGGTCCAGACCTGGACGGCGGTGCCATGGCCACGGATGTCCAGGCACTTGCCCTGGCTGCGCACCGTGCCGCCAGCGAGCGTCCACTGCTGCGCGGCCACCGGCAGCGCCTGACCGCTCGTGTCACAGCGGACCACCAGGACGATGCTGCCGTTCGGCGCGTCGGTGCCGCGTCCCGACAGGCAGGTGCCAGGGATCTCGCTTGCGATCGGCGACTGCGGCGCCGACCACTGCTGGTTCAGCCTGCGGGTGCACGAGCTGATGTCGAGTTGGGTCCCATCGGCCGTGCGCGAGCGCGGGTCGTCGAGGCACTTGCCCGAGTGCGGGTTGATCAGCGCGCCGTTGTCGTAGACCCACATCTGCCCGAGGCTGAGATGGCCGAACATGTTGTCGCACTGCTGCCAGTCGACCTTGCTGCCGTTCGCGGTCCGCACACCGCGCACGGTCAGGCAGGCGTCGAAGCCGGAGGGGTTCACCTGGTACATCGGCAGGCCGTCCGGTGCGCTGCCCTCGGGCTCTAGCGACCAGTCCTGCGCGAACGTCCCATCGCAGGTCCAGAGCTGTGCCTTGGTTACGAAAACCAGGATGACGTTCGGGTTGGCGTTGTCAAGGCACTTGCCGGTCCCGCCGAGCGCAATCGACGTGGCCGGCGCGATCCAGCGCATGCCTTCAGGTAGGGCGCCGCCCACCGGGCACATGCCGAGCACCAGCCTGGTTCCGGCGGTGCTATGCGGCGCGTCGAGGCAATACGGGCTGTCTATGAAAAAGGTCAGGGCGCCGTTGCGGGACGGTTCGAGGAACTGCGACACGCCGGCGTTGTTGCACGGCGCCAGTCGCAGCGGGGTGCCGACGTTCTCGCTCGCGCCGGGATTGTCCACGCACTTGCCCATGACCTCTAGTGAGTTCGAGTTCCACGCCACGGTCTGTGCGGCGCTGCCGTCGCAGGGCCGCAGCACGATGGGATTGCCCGTCGCCGTCCGGCCGCCCCTGTCCTCCAGGCATTTCCCCGGATAGCCGGACCGGACGGGACCGATGGGGTCGTTCACGAACACCCTGATCACTGACCATGTCAGCGGGGCCGTGGCGGTGGCGCCGTCCGAGTCGGAGACGGTCACATCGGTCACGAAGACGCCGTCGTCCGAAGGCAGCGTTGGCCGACCGGAGATCAGGCCGGTACGCGGGTTGACGGAGATGCCAGCCGGGAGCAGGTCCGACCCGTAGCTAAGCGTCGCGCCCTTGTTGGAGTCCGTTGCGTGAATCTGAAGGTAGACAGCCTGCCCGAGATAGCTGAGCTGGGTTCCCGGGTTCGTGATAGTGATCGGCCCCGCCGCTACCGCATTCATCGCCGGTGTCCCGAATACGCCTAGGAGACCGAGCGCGCCCGCGATCATGAGCGATACGTGCCGCCGCAGTTTCATCATGCCCACATCGAGTCATTCTGGGCGATTCAGCGCGTAATTCAAGGATTTCGGTGGTCCGTACAGGCGTCAGGGACCCCGGAAGGTCAGGCCATGTCGCCGGGATAACTAGCATCGGTGTGGTGACGGACACGGTATCGATCCGCGATCTGCGGGTTCCCACGATCATCGGGGTATACGACTGGGAACGTGAGACCGAGCAGACGCTCGTGTTCAGCGTGGACATGGCCGCCGATGTGGCCGCCGCAGCGGCGAGCGACGACCTCGCGGACGCACTCGACTATTCCGCCGTCGCGCGGTCCATCGCCGCCGTGGTCCGCGACGGGAAATTCCAGCTGATCGAGACCGCCGCGCAGCGAGTCGCCGAGCGCCTGCTGGCTGCTCATCCCGTTCGATGGGTTCGCGTGGAGGTGGTCAAGCCCCTGCCGGTCGAGGGATACGTGGCCGCGGTCACAATCGAGCGAGGCTCGTTCCTGGCATAACGGCGCTGACATGGGGTAGCGGACAAAAGTCCGGTGCGCGGTGTGGCGGATGTCTCTATCCACTAAGTCGCGTAGTGCTGTCAAGATGAAGGATCGCAACTTTCGAAACGCGGTAACGACACCTTGACGAGAGGACCGAGTTCGTGGTCGATGTTGACGCCGTTCTGGATAGCGCCCGGCTGAAGAACGAGAAGGTGCGCGAGTACGTGCGCTACTGGGCTGCGGTCACCCAGCCAGACAACATCGAGGTTGTCCGCGCCGCCGACGACGCGCGCCTGATCCAGGAGTCCCTGGACGCTGGCGAGATTATGCCGGCGGGTGACAGGGTGTACTACGCGCGTAGTTACTACAAGGACACCGCGCGCTCGGAGGAGCGCACGATCGTTGCCACGAACAACGCTGCCGACAAGGGTGTGTACAACAACTGGCGGCCCGCGCCCGAGATGAAGGCCAAGCTGACCGGGTTGATGCGGGGCGCGTCCAAGGGCAAGACGATGTACGTGATCCCGTACCTCATGGCCGCCCCGGGCTCTCCGCTTGAGAAATACGCCGCCGGCGTTCAGTTGACCGACAACCGCAGCGTGGTCCTGCACATGAACCGCATGGCGCGGGTCGGCGCCGAGCACATCGACAACCTGCAGGACCAGGACAGCTTCGTCCGCGCCGTGCACGTGACCGGCGACCTGGAGAACCTGGGCCAGGGCACACCGGAAGACATGCGGTACTTCGTCACCGTGGCCGACGAGCGGACCATCTTGCACTTCGGCTCGTCCTATGGCGGCAACGCGCTGCTCGGCAAGATCGCTCATGGCCTGCGCCAGGCCGCCTACGACGGCTGGGCGTCCGGCGTGTTCCTGGCCGAGCAGTTCATGCTGCTCGGCATCACAGACAAGCAGACCGGCAGGCGCTACCACATCTGCGGCGGCTTCCCGAGTGCGTCGGGCAAGACCAACCTGGCGATGACGCTGGCCCCTGACGCGCTTGGCGAGCGTTACCACGTGGACTTCTACGGCGACGACATCGCCTGGCTCTGGGTCGGCACGGACGGCCGGCTGTACGGCATGAACCCAGAGTTCGGCGTCTTCGGCGTGGCCAAGGACACCAACGAGGCCACCAACCCGACCGCGATGGACTCGATCGCCCCGGGTACCGGCGCGATCTTCACCAACGTCGCCTACAACGAAAATACGCATGAGATCTGGTGGGAGGGCCGCACGAAAAACCCGCCCGCGAACCTCGACGGCTGGCTGGACTGGAAGGGCAACCGGATCGCGGACCGCGATCCGGTCGAGAAAAAGGATCCGTGGGCGCACCCGAACAGCCGGTTCACCACCACGCTCGCGAACGTGCCCAACGTGGCCAGCGACTACGCCGACCCGCGCGGCGTGCCGATCGACGCCATCATCTTCGGCGGCCGCACCCGCGACCGCGAGCCGCTGATCCGCGCGATCACCGACCTGGCCGAGGGCGTGTACGACGGACTCACCCTCGGCGCCGAGGCCACGTTCGCGGCCGAGGGCGTGGACGGCCAGCTGCGCTACGACCCGATGTCGATGCGCCCGTTCATGTCTTACCCGGAAGGCAAGTACGCGGCGCACTGGCTCAAGATCATCGGCCAGGCGATGGAGCCGCCGATCTTCGCGCATGTCAACTGGTTCCAGCGCGACGCCGAGGACGGGCACTTCCTGTGGCCGGGTTACCGCGACAACCTGCGCGCGCTGCTGTGGCTGATGGAGCGCAAGAACGGCGAGGTGCGCGGGAACCGGACCGCGGTCGGCATCCTGCCCACCGAGGACGAGCTCAACCTGGACGGCCTCGAGATCGACCCCGCCGATCTGGCGCACCTGCTCACGATCGACACCGCCCGCTGGCGGCAGGAGATGGGCTTCCGCGAGCGCCACCTGGCCCAGTTCGATGGCCTGCCCGAGGAGATCTGGGCGGCGCACCAGCGCGTCGCCGCAAAGTTGGACGAAGTGTAACGTTCACCTCGGCTGCCAGGTCAGTTGTCCCTGACCTGGCGAATTCTTGACGCACCATACGCGGCTCCGCACGATGACACTGCTCTGCCCCCGTTCGCTTTGCAGTGAGGTAGCCGTCATGTACTCAGCTTCTTCCCATCGTCGGCGGGCCTGGTGGCCCGCGGTGGCCGCCGCGGCTGCCCTGCTCGGCGCCACCCTCGCCACGGGTGTCGTCCCGGCCGTCGCGACGACGTCCCCCGTCAACGTCACAGTCAACGCGCGCGAGGGACTTGGCACCGTCCCGAGCACCGCGTATGGCCTCAACCAGGCGGTCTGGGACAGCCAGATGAACACCCAGTTTTCCGTGAACATGCTCAAGCAGGCCGGCGTCGGGATGATGCGCTATCCCGGCGGCTCGTACGGCGACATTTACCACTGGCAGACCAACACCGCGCCGGGTGGATTTGTCGCCCAGGGCACCAATTTCGACTCGTTCATGAGCACGGTGCAGTCGGTAGGCGCGCAGGCCATCATCATCGCCAACTACGGCTCGGGCTCGCCGCAGGAAGCGGCGTCCTGGGTGCAGTACGCGAACATCACCAAGGGCTACCACGACCAGTACTGGGAGATCGGAAACGAGCAGTACGGCAACGGGTACTACGGCGCGGACTGGGAGACCGACAACCACGCCAGCCACAGCCCCGCCGCCTACGCCAGCAACTTCATGCAGTACGCATCGGCCATGAAGGCGGTCGACCCGACGATCAAGATCGGCGCGGTGCTCACGCTGCCAGGCAACTGGCCCGACAGCGTCGTGGCCTCCACTGATTCCATGGACTGGAACCAGACCGTGCTCTCGCAGGCCGGATCGGCGATCGACTTCGTGATCGTGCACTACTACCCCAGCCCGGGCAGCGCCGCGAACGACCTGCAGGCGCCTGAGCAGCTTCCCGGGGAACTGGCCCAGTTGCGGCAGGAGATCAACCAGTACGCCGGCGCCAACGGCCCGAACATCGGCATCGCGCTGACCGAGACCGACTCCAACTTCGACATGGACACCCAGCCGGGCGCCCTGTACGCCGCCGACACGTACTTCACGGCGCTGGAGAACGGCGCGTTCACCATGGACTGGTGGGACACCCGCAACGGCGAGACGAACGTCAGCACCGCGCCGGACGGTGCGACCGACTTCGGCGACGAGGGCATCTTCTCAAGCGGCCAGTGCAACAGCAGCAACGTCTGCGAACCGCCGATGAACACCCCCTTCCCGTCCTACTACGCGATCTCGATGCTGAGCAACGTCGCGCAGCCCGGCGACACCCTGGTCCGGTCTTCGTCGGACAATTCGCTCGTCTCGGTGCACGCGGCCCGCAACGCCAACGGCGATCTCAGCGTCGAACTGGTCAACAAGGACCCGAGCACGGCCTACACGGTCAACCTCAACTACGACGGCTGGCAGCCTAGCTCCGCCGCGCCGACCGTTTACACGTACGGCGACGAGGCCACCTCGATCACCCAGGCGCAGCAGGGCACGAGCGGCACGCAGGTCATCCCGCCGTACTCGATCGTGACGCTGAAGCTCACGCCGTCGACGAACAACCCGGTCAGCGCCACGCTCTCGGCGCCCGGCCAGCCCACCGTGAACGCGGTTTCCGCGAACACCGCGACGATCTCGTGGCCGGCCTCGACCGGCGGCCCTGTCACCCGGTACGAGGTCTACGAGCAGAACGGCACGAACAGCGTGCTGCTCGGCGAGTCCACCTCGACCTCCTTCACCGCGCAGAACCTCGTTCCCGGGACGGCGTACACGCTCAACGTCCTCGCCACCGATCAGCGCGGGTTCCTGTCGTCACCATCGGCGCCCGCCAGGTTCATCACAACCACGCCCACCAGCAGCACGTGTGCCGTGACTTACAACATCAGTGACGGCTGGGGCAGTGGGTTCGTGGCGAACGTCAGCGTCACCGACACCGGACCGAACCCGATCACCGGCTGGACACTCGCGTTCAGCTTCCCCAGCGACACCGAATCGGTCTCGGGCAGCAACTGGAACGCGAACTGGACCGAGACCGGCCGCAACGTGATTGTGACGCCGCTGAGCTGGGACGCCAACCTGGCTGCCAACAGCGGCAACACCATCAGCATGGGCTTCGTTGGCAACCAGAACGGCGCGTACCCGTCGCCCGCGTCATTCACGCTCAACGGCACGGTGTGCACCACGACGTACTCGTCGTAGTCCGCCCGGCCTTCGGGTCGCGTCCCGGACGGCCTGATTTGGGGTGAATGGCCCCTTGCCCTCACAAGATGAGGGCAAGGGGCCATTCGCCTCACTGTGCCTTGCCCCCGGGGGCGTGGACGGTGATCGCTGTGGGCGGACGGGGCGGGGGAATGCCAGGAGGCTCCATCTTCTTGAGTGTGATTGACTCAACATTAGGAGGGGCTAAATGGGCGAAACGCTCACGCTGCCGGTGCTGCCGCTCGATGACGAAGTGGTGCTCCCGGGCATGGTGGTCCCCATCGAGCTTTCTGACACAGAGGTTCGCGGCGCCATCGAGGCGGCCAGGAACAGCACGGGACTCGGGCGTGGCCCGGGGATCCGTTCGGAGGAGAAGGCACAGGTGCTGCTCGTGCCAAGGCTCGCGGACCGCGGGCTGGCGGCGGTCGGCTCGCTCGCCGTCATCGAGCAGCTCGGGCGGATGCCCGGCGGCGAGCCTGGCGCGGTACTGCGCGGTGTGTCAAGGGTCAAGATCGGCTCGGGGACGACCGGGCCGGGCGCGGCGCTGTGGGTCGAAGGCACCGTGATCGAGGACACCGGGCAGGGCACTCGGGCGACCGAGCTTGCCAAGGAGTACAAGTCCCTGGTCATCGCCACCTTGCAGCAGCGCGGCGCGTGGCAGGTCGTGGACATGATCCAGCAGCTCGACGACCCGTCGGCGATCGCCGACCGGGCCGGCTACGCCAGCTACCTGACGGCGGAGCAGAAGCTCACGCTGCTTGAGGCCACTGACCTCGTGCAGCGGCTGGAGCTGGCGATCCGCTGGACCCGCGAGCACCTAGCCGAGCTCGACGTCGCCGAGTCCATCCGCAAGGACGTCACCGAGGGCATGGAGAAGCAGCAGAAGGAGTTCCTGCTTCGCCAGCAACTCGCCGCGGTGCGCAAGGAGCTCAACGAGCTGACCGGCGGCGGCAAGGGCACCGAGGAGGACGACTACCGGGCGCGCGTCGAGGCGGCCGACCTGCCGGAGAACGTGCGCGAGGCCGCGCTGAAGGAGGTCGACAAGCTCGAGCGGACGCCGGACGCCTCCCCCGAGACCGGCTGGATCAGGACCTGGCTCGACACGATCCTCGACATCCCCTGGAACGAGCGGACCGAGGACGCCTACGACATCGCGGGCGCGCGTCGGATCCTGGATGAGGACCACACCGGGCTGGAGGACGTGAAGGACCGGATCATCGAGTATCTGGCCGTGCGCAAGCGGCGCTCCGACCGGGGCCTGGGCGTGATCGGCGGCCGTCGTTCGGGCGCCGTCCTGGCGCTTGTCGGCCCGCCAGGCGTCGGCAAGACCTCGCTTGGCGAGTCGGTGGCACGCGCCATGGGGCGCGAGTTCGTCCGGGTCGCGCTCGGCGGCGTCAGGGACGAGGCCGAGATCCGCGGCCACCGGCGCACGTACGTCGGCGCGCTGCCCGGGCGGATTGTCCGGGCCATCCGCGAGGCCGGCACGATGAACCCTGTCGTGCTGCTCGACGAGGTGGACAAGATCGGGTCCGACTACCGGGGCGACCCCGCCGCGGCGCTGCTCGAGGTGCTTGACCCGGCGCAGAACCACACGTTCAGGGACCACTACCTCGAGGTCGACCTCGACCTGTCCGACGTGGTGTTCCTGGCCACGGCGAACGTGCTCGAGGGCATCCCCGGGCCGCTGCTCGACCGGATGGAACTGGTCCAGCTCGACGGGTACACCGAGGACGAGAAGGTCGCGATCGCGCGGGACCACCTGCTGCCCAGGCAGCTCTCCAAGGCCGGGATGTCGGCCGAGGAGGTCACCGTCGAGGACGACGCGCTGCGGCTCATCGCGGCCGAGTACACCCGTGAGGCGGGCGTCCGGTCGCTGGAGCGGGCGATCGCCCGGGTGCTGCGGAAGGTCGCGGCGGCCGAGGCGCTCACACCAGGCTCGCTGCCTGTCGTGGTGGGCGTCGCGAACCTGCGCGAGTACCTGGGCAGGCCGCGTTTCACCCCGGAGACCAGCCTGGCCGCCGATAACCGGCGGACCGCGGTGCCCGGCGTCGCTACCGGGCTCGCGGTCACAGGGACGGGCGGGGACGTGCTCTACATCGAGGCGTCCCTGGCTGACCCGGAGACCGGGGCGGCGGGCGTCACGCTCACCGGGCAGCTCGGCGACGTGATGAAGGAGTCGGCGCAGATCGCGCTGTCCTACCTGCGATCGCACGGAGCGGAGCTTGAGCTCCCTGTCGGCGACCTGAAGGACCGCGGCGTGCACGTCCACGTGCCCGCCGGCGCGGTGCCGAAGGACGGGCCGTCGGCCGGGGTCACGATGACCACCGCGCTCGCGTCGCTGCTTTCCGGGCGGCCCGTGCGGTCCGACGTGGCGATGACCGGCGAGGTGTCGCTGACAGGACGGGTGCTGCCGATCGGCGGGGTGAAGCAGAAGCTGCTCGCCGCGCACCGGGCCGGTGTCACCACGGTGCTGATTCCGCAGCGCAACGAGCCGGACCTCGACGACGTGCCGGCCGAGGTGCTCGGCAAGCTTGACGTGCACCCGGTCAGCGACGTCCAAGAGGTCCTGGCGCTGGCGCTAGTGCCCGCGACGGCCGGGGCGGCTACCGCCGCCGCGTAAGTCACGCAGGTCAGTGGTTGCTGCCGGGCGGTCCGTACGGGCCGCCCGGCAGGTCCCTTTTCGCCCGCTAACTAGGCGCCGTGGTCCGGGCAGAGGCCGAACAGTTCGACGGTGTGGTCCACGGAGGTGAAGCCGGCCTCGGCGGCCACCTTCTCCGCCCACTGCTCGACGACGCGGCCCTCGACCTCCACGCTGCGCCCGCAGACGCGGCAGGTGAGGTGGTGATGGTGAGCGGTCGACCCGCACTGCCGGTAGAGTGTCTCGCCCGACGGGTCGCGGATCGTGTCGATGGCGCCCTGCTCGCTCAGCACCTGCAGGTGCCGGTACACGGTCGTGAGCCCGACGGTCTCGCCCCTGCGGCGCAGCTCGGCGTGGATCTCCTGAGCGCTGCAGAAACCCGGGAGACCGTCCAGCGCAGCGATGACGGCAGACGCCTGCCTCGTCCCGCGCACCCTCGTGCCACGCGGCTGCTCCACTGTCACACCTCGCAAGGTAGCCGGCCGGTCCGCCGATATCCACGGACCGGTTGCTTACTGATAATAGAAACGATTATCATTAACAGCGAATCGGGAGCCAATCCAGGGAGTCAGCGTGCGAACAGCGGGCGGCGCGAGGCGGGCAGTACCCCTGCTGCTCGCGGTCTTCGCCGCCCTAGTGACCACGATCACGCTCGCCCTGGGCAACCGCAGCTCAAGCGCCGCCCCCCGGCCCGGTGTAATCGTCGCGATCGGCGCGGAGAGCCAGTACGCCAATGTCATCGCGCAGGTAGGTGGGAAGTACGTGCAGGTCGGCGCCATCATGAGCAACCCGAGCACCGACCCGCATACGTTCGAGGCGTCGATCGCGATCGCGAGGCAGATCGGGGCCGCCAGGCTAGTCGTGCAGAACGGCCTTGGCTACGACGCCTTCATGACCACGATCGAGAACGCCACCCCGAACGCCGGCCGCACCGTCATCGACGTCCAGCGACTGCTCAATCTGCCGGACAGCACGCCCAACCCGCACCTGTGGTACGACCCGGCCGCCATGCCGCGCGTCGCCGCCGCGATCGCCGCCGAACTGGCCAGGTTGCAGCCACAGCACGCGCGATATTTCGCCCGGAACGCCAGCGTGTTCGCAAGCCAGCTCGCCGCGTGGGACCGCGCGCTAGGCGGCTTCAGGAGCGCTCACGCGAACGTCCCCGTGGCAAGCACAGAGCCGGTCGCGGACTACCTGCTGCAAGCCGCCGGGGCGGACAACCGCTCGCCGTGGACGTTCCAGGCCGACATCATGAACGGCGTCGACCCGTCACCGCAGGACGTGGCGGCCGAGCGGGCGCTGCTGGCCGACCGCAAGGTCGCGGCCCTGGTCTACAACGAGCAGGTCACGGATCCGCTGACAGAGTCGCTGATCACACTGGCCGACCAGAACCACATCCCGGTCGTCGGTGTCTACGAGACGATGCCCGAGCCCGGCTACGACTACCAGTCCTGGATGCTCGCGGAAACGTCCGCGCTGCGCCAGGCCGTCGAACACCACACATCCGCGGAGCACCTGTGAAGACAGTCACCAGAAGCGCCCTTCTTGAGCTCAGCGACATAAGCGTGCGGCTCGGTGGCCGCCAGGTGCTCGGCGACGTCAGCTTCACCATCGGCAAGGGAGAGTTCGCCGGCATCATCGGGCCGAACGGCGCGGGCAAGACCACGCTGCTCCGGCTGATCCTCGGCCTGGTCGAGCCCTCGACCGGCCATATCCTCCTCGACGGCGAGCCGCGGCAGAAGACGCGCAAGGGGGGAACGAGCATCGGCTACGTGCCGCAGAAGCTGCTCATCGACCCGGACATGCCGTTGCGTGCGCGCGACGTGGTGTCGCTTGGCCTCGACGGTCACCGGCTCGGGTTCGGCTTTCCGTCCAGGCAGCGCAGGGAACTCGTGGACCAGACTCTGCACGACGTCGGCGCGGACGGCTACGCGGACACGAGGGTAGGCGAACTGTCCGGCGGTGAGCAGCAGCGCGTCCTTATCGGGCACGCGCTGATCAGCCGTCCCAGCCTGCTACTGCTCGACGAACCGCTTGCCAACCTGGACCTGCGCTCGGAGCAGGAGATAGTCGCCCTGCTCGGCAAGCTGGCGACCGAGCAGGAGATCGCCGTGCTGCTCTCGGCGCACGACATGAATCCGCTGATGACCGTCATGGACCGGATCATCTACGTAGCCAACGGCAAGGTCGCCACAGGACCTACCGACGAGGTGGTCACCTCTGAGGGACTGAGCAGGCTATACGGCCATCATGTCGACGTGATCCGGCTGCACAACCGGGTGCTCGTGGTGGCGGGCGAATAGGGTGCGCTATCTCTTCGAGCCGGGCCTGCTGGCAAGCGACCCTGTCAGGATCGCGCTGCTCATCGGCGCGGTCGTCGCGGTGACCTCGGGCGTTATCGGCGTTTTCACCGTCATTCGTGCCCAGTCTTTCGCCGGGCACTCGCTGGCCGATGTCGCGACCACGGGAGGCGCCGGAGCCTTCCTCGCCGGGCTGAACCAGTTCTGGGGGTTCCTCGCGGCCGGCGCCGCCGCGGCCCTGCTCATGGAGGGCATCGGCGTGCAGCGACGCCGCGGCAGGGACGTGGCCACCGGGGTAGTGCTCGGCGGCGCGCTCGGACTGGCCGCGCTGTTCCTTTACCTGGGCACGCTGAAGACGGCGGCGACCGGTGCGTCGTTCACGATCCTGTTCGGCTCGATCTTCGTGGTCAGCCCGGGCACGGTGCCCGCGATCGTCGCCGCGGGGGCCGTCGCGTTGCTCACCACGGCTGCGCTGTCGCGGGTGCTGCTGCTCAGCGCCATCTCCCCGGACATCGCCGCCTCCCGCGGCGTTAACGTCCGCCTCGTCGGGATCGTCTACCTCGTCGCGCTGGCGGTCGATGTGTCGCTGTCCGCCGTCGCCATAGGCGCGGTACTGTCCACCGCGCTGCTGATCGGACCGGCGGCGACCGCGCTCCGGGTGGCGAAGAGCCCGGGCCGGGCGATGGCGGTGGCGGCGGTCACCGGGCTCGCCGCCACCTGGCTCGGCATCGTGCTCGCCTACGACTCCTATTACTGGCCGCCGTACGGCCATGGCTGGCCGGTCAGCTTCTTCGTGGTGGCGCTTGTCCTGGTCGGGTACCTGCTCAGCTATGCGAGAAAGCCGCGCCGCCTGGTACCGCGCTCGCCGCACGAGGGGGCCGAATGTTCTCCGGCCTGATGGCGAACACCTGGGTCGCCGCGAGCATCGTCGCAGTGATCGCCGGAGTCACCGGCTTCTTCGCAGTGCTGCGCGGCTCCACCTTCGCCGCGCACGCGATACCGAACGGCGCGTTCGCCGGCGCGGCCGGCGCCGCCCTGCTCGGCATCAACGTCATCTGGGGGCTCGCCGTCTTCGCGGTCGGCGGAGCACTGGGCATCGGAGCGCTAGGCCGCAAAGCGCGGCACGACGTCGTGACCGCGCTCACCCTTGTCCTGATGCTCGGCCTCGGCGCGCTGTTCGTCAGCGTCAGCAGCCAGTACGCACAGGAGACGTACTCGCTGTTGTTCGGGGAGGTATTCGGGGTCAGCCGCGGCGAGGTGCTGCCGATCGCCGGCCTCGGCGTGGCCGCCGCGGCCGCGATCGCGCTCGCGTTCCGCCGGCTCATGCTCACGTCGGCGCTGCCCGAGGTCGCCGACGCCCGCGGCGTTTCCACCCGCAGGACCGAGATGTACTTCCTCATCGTGATGGCGCTGGCCACGTCGATGACGATCCCGGTCGTCGGCGCGCTGCTGATGTTCAGCCTGATGATCGGCCCGGCCGCGGCCGCCCGCGCCGTCACCGCCCGTCCCGGGGTCGCTATGGCGCTTTCCGTGGCGATCGCCCTCGTCACCGTGTGGCTGTCCATCGCGCTTTCCTACCGCACCAACTGGCCGCTCGGCTTCTTCGTCGGCGTCGCCGGCGCGGTCTTCTACCTGCTCGCCAAGGTGCGCGGCTTATCACCGTCAGCCTCCGGAACCGTGGGGAACCCTGTGACGTCCTAAAGAGACAGGGGTCGTCGGCGGAGGAATCATGAACCGATGCGTCGCAAACCTGGCGATGTCGATCGCCGGGACGTTGCTGGTGTCGCTGGCCGCAGCCGGATGTGGCACCACTATGGCCGGCGGGCCGGCGAACACCGCGCCGCCTGCCCAGACCGGATTCGCCGGGTACAAATGGCAAGTCGTCGCCATTGACCGCGGCGGAAAGGAAACGCCCATCCCGGCGCGCTACCCGGTCTACCTGCAGTTCGCGCCGGACGGGCAGTTCGGCGCCAACGAGCCGGTCAACTACCACTTCGGGAAGTACCGGGTCACCGCGGACGGGTTCACGATCAGCGGTGTCGGCACGACGCTGGCCGCCTACGCCGGTCACGACCCCGTGGTCGTGCTCGCGGAAGGCGCGATCACTTCCTTCGATTCACAGGTGCGCGCCACGGCCGGCGTGACGGGGAACCGGCTCACGGTCAGCATCGGCGGCTACACGCTCACCTGTCAGCGCGACGGCGTGCAAGCTGACTTCCCGACGCCCAAAGGGACCTAAGCGCCGGCCAGGCCGGCCCGGCGGGACAATAGCCGTATGAACCGGCTGAAGGCGGCGACTAGCCCGTACCTGTTGCAGCATGCCGACAACCCGGTGGACTGGTGGCCGTGGAGCGAGGATGCGTTCGCGGAGGCCAGGCGCCGCGACGTGCCGGTGCTGCTGTCGGTCGGCTACGCGGCCTGCCACTGGTGTCACGTGATGGCGCATGAGTCGTTCGAGGATCCGGCGACCGCGGCGGTGGTCAACGACAGCGTCGTCGCCATCAAGGTGGACCGGGAAGAACGGCCAGACGTGGACGCGGTCTACATGTCCGCCACCCAGGCGATGAACCGCGGCCAGGGCGGCTGGCCGATGACCGTTTTCATGACTCCGGACGGCGAGCCATTCTTCGCCGGCACGTACTTTCCCCGCGTGCAGTTCGTGCAGCTAGTGACCGCGGTGGCGAGTGCCTGGCAGCGGGACAGGGATAGGGTCAAAGATGAGTCGCAGCGAATCGCCGCGACCTTGGCGGAGCATGCTTCCGCCATGTCCGGGCTCGGCGCGGACGGGGGAGATTTCTCCCCCGAGGCGGTGACTTCCGCGGCGGTGGCCGGCCTGGAAGCCGACTTCGACGAGGCCGCCGGCGGTTTCGGGCGGGCCCCCAAGTTCCCGCCGTCGATGGTGCTTGAATTCCTGCTGCGGCACTACTCGCGCACGGGTTCGCCCGCCGCCCTGTCGATGGCCGAGCGCACCTGCGAGGCCATGGCGCGCGGCGGCATGTACGACCAGCTGGGCGGCGGGTTCGCCCGGTACAGCGTCGACGCCGCCTGGGTCGTGCCGCACTTCGAGAAGATGCTGTATGACAACGCGCTGCTGATACCTGCGTACACGCACCTGTGGCGGCTCACCGGGTCACCGCTCGCCCGCAGGGTCGCCGAGGAGACCTGCGACTTCATGCTGCGCGAGCTGCGCACACCAGAGGGCGGGTTCGCGGCGTCGCTGGACGCGGACAGTGACGGCGCGGAGGGCGCCTTCTACGTCTGGACACCCGCGCGGCTGCGCGAGGTGCTCGATGAGCGGGACGCGGCGTTCGCGGCGCAGGCTTTCGGGGTTACCGACCGCGGCACGTTCGAGCACGGCGCGTCGGTCCTGCAGCGGCGGACCGACCCGGCGGAGCACGAACGGCTCGACAGGATTCGCGGCGTGCTGCTCGCCGACCGTGACGGACGGCCCCGCCCGGCCCGGGACGACAAGGTGGTGGCGGCGTGGAACGGCATGGCCATCTCGGCGCTCGCCGAAGCCGGGCTGCTCTTCGACCGGCCTGACCTGATCGCGGCGGCCAGGGATGCCGCGGAACTGCTGGTGTCGGTCCACCTTTCCGCCCACCTTTCGCGGACGTCGCGGGACGGGGTGGCCGGGCCGAGCGGCGGCTTGCTCGAGGACTACGCCTGCGTGGCGTCAGGGCTCCTCGCGCTGCACGGGGTGACCGGCGATCCGCGCTGGTTCCAAGTCGCGGGTTCGCTGCTTGACACGGTGCTCGCGGCGTTCGGCGACGGTTCAGGCGGCTTCTATGACACCCCCGTCGACGGCGAGCGGCTGATATTCCGCCCGGCCGACCCCACCGACGGAGCCACCCCGTCCGGCGCGTTCGCGGCGGCCGACGCGCTGCTCAGCTACGGCGCGCTGTCCGGCTCGCAGCGGTACAGGGACGCCGCCGTAGTCGCGCTTCGTGCGCTGCCGCCGCTCGCGGTGCGGTCGCCGCGCGCCGCCGGCAAGGGCTTCGCCGTGGCCGAGGCGCTGCTTTCCGGCCCGGCCGAGATAGCGATCGTCGGAGCGGACGACGACCCGCGCACCCGCGACCTGCTCCGCACGGCGCTGCACCTGGCGCCGCCCGGCGCGGTCTTCGCGCTCGGCGCGGGCACCGATGGGGCCGACAGTGCCGGTGCGCCGATTCCGCTGCTGGCCGGGCGAGTGCTAGTTTCAGGCGCCCCGGCGGCGTACGTGTGCCGTGGTTTTACCTGCCTGACCCCTGTGACAACGCCCGCGGACCTGCGGGAAGTGCTCGGACATTAGCGCTGATTCCTGCTCGAACGGGCAGGGTTGGACCGGTGAATATGCGGTATCGCGGGGCCGAACAGGACGCGAGCGACTGGACGAGTGGCCGATTATTACGGCATCGTTATCCGTGTGCAGCTGATCCACGGAGGGGTCCGGCGTCTTCTTGCGCGGGCGATCGGGCGCGCCCGTCCGCGGCGGATGCTTCCCGCGGTTGTCGCCGCCCTCGCCGCGCTCGGCCTGCTCGCCGGGGTGCTCGTCACCGTGCTGAGCGCCGCGCCGCGCGGCTCGCTCGGCCCGTCCGGTGCCGCTAGTCCGGCTCGCGGGTCCTCGTCGTTGGCGACCTCCCTGTTCAACTTGCCGCAGGTACGGCCGTCCACGGGTGACACGCCCGTGCTGCCCGGGCTGACCCAGTCGGGCGCTCGCCTGATGTCTGGTTCCCCGGTGCCGTTCGCCCGCACGGCGGCGCGACCCTCGGTCGCTCCGCTGCGCCGGTCGTACCAGGCTGACCTGCTCATCGTGGCGCCGTTCTCGCTATCGCGTAAGCTGCTCGCCGCCGTGTCACGGCTGCCAGGGGTGACCGCCACCGAGCGGATCGAGGCGGTGCGGATGCGGATCAACGGAGCGTATACCGCGGTGCTCGGGGTGGATCCATCGGTCTTCCGCTCGTTCGCCGCGCGCCCGACCGGTGCTTCGAATGCCCTGTGGGAGGGCGTGGCCGGCGGCGGAATCGCGGTCTCATACATGATGGGCAAGCTGGACAAGCTTCCGCTTGGCGGCACGGTCGTGGCGGCCGGGCGGACGACCAGGAAGCTGCGCGTCGTGGCGTTCGGCACGATGGGCATCGGCGGGGTCAACGCGGTGGTGTCGGATAAGGTCGCCCGCGCGCTTGGCGCGCCGGCCGGCAACGCGATCGTGCTCAGCGTGCGCAGCGGCGACTTCACCGCCGACGCCAGCGCGGTTGGCCGGCTGATCCCGCATGGCGCCGGCGTGCAGCAGCTCGTCGCCCTGATCACGACCGGCCCGGGCATGGCGGGTGCCGGTCCGTCGACCGCGAGCGGGGCGCCCGGCAGCCAGGTCGACACCATGCTGCGGGCGGCGATGAGCCGCCGCGGGATGCCCTACATCTGGGGCGCGGCCGGCCCGTTCTCCTTCGACTGCTCTGGCCTGGTCCAGTGGTCGTTCGCGCAGGCGGGGATCGTGATGCCGCGGGTGGCCGCGGACCAGGCGCGGGCGGGTCCCGCCGTCCCCGTGAGCCAGGTGCAGCCAGGTGACCTGCTCTTCTACCACACCGACCCGACCGCCCCCAATTACATCTCGCATGTGGCGATTTACCTGGGTAACGGGTGGATGATCCAGGCGCCCGAGCCGGGCCAGACCGTGGAGGTCGTGCCCGCCGATTTCGGCAACGAGTTCGCCGGGGCCATCAGGGTCAACGTGGCCCAGGCCGCGGCCGTCGCCGCCGGGCTCGCATAACGCCCTGCCCGGCACAAGGCCCTGCCCGGCACAAAGCCCTGCCCGGCACAAGGCCCCGCCCTGCCCCGCCGCGCCGCGGAGCAGCGGGCTCGATCGTTGCCTTCCTGTTCGCCGGATTACTAATTTGTGCTATTCGTGACCGAAATTAATGTTGCCTTTTGTGATTCTAGGTTGCCATTGGGTTTTCCGTAAACGAAATGCGGCTTATGCGCGTCCCTCCTTGAGGAGTTCCATGCGATGGAGCATGGGCCTGGGTAACTGGTGCGCATGAAATGCGCCAGGTGAGAGCGGGGACTCGTTGGGAATACAGAATTTTTCCAGAAGTAAGCGAACGTCGCGCGCTATGGCCGCGGCGCTCGGAGTCGTGCTGACCGCCGGAGTCGCCGCGGCGGTCATGACGTCCCAGCCCGCGCTGGCTGGGGTAGCACTGCCAAAGGCGCTGATACTCGCGGACAGCGTCACTGTCCCTGGTCCGCCTCCCGCGACCGCGACGGAGAGCATCGAGCAGTACGAGGCGCAAAAGGACGGCTTCGCGGTCACCAGCGTCACGGGGGCGGTGTGGGACAAGATGACCGCGGCCCAGTTCCGCCAGTACCAGGTGATCATCATTGGCGACCCGGCCTGCAATGCCTCAGTGGGGGGCGCTAGCTTCGCGGCGGCGCTCAAGAACCAGACCACATGGGAACCCGTCGTGATGAACAGCGGCGGTAACAAGGTGCTTATCGGTACCGACCCCACGTTCCACTACATCAACGGCCATACCGCTGCCGCCACGCTCGAGGCGAACGGCATCGCGTTCGCCGGCAAGAGGGCCGGGGCCACCGGCGCGTACGTCGACCTGAGCTGCGCGTACGACACCACTAACGCGAAGACCCCGGTGCCGCTGCTGGACGGTCTGAGCACGCACGGCAAGGCGCAGTTCACTGTCGTGGGCGAGGGCAGCATTTCTGGTGCGTGCGCCACCACTGTCAACATTGTGGCGAAGACAGGCCCGACGACCGGCCTCACCGACGCAGACCTGTCGAACTGGAGCTGCTCGGTGCACGAGGCGTTCGACAAGTTCCCCTCGGACTACACGCCGCTCGCGCTCGCACCCGCCTCGTCCAAGTTCCCCACGAGTTATTGCGCGGACGACGTGGAAACCAAGGCGCTGGCCTGCGGATCGCCCTACATCATGGTTTCCGGTTCTGGCGTCGTCGTGAAGTCGGAGATCTCTCTTGCCCCCGCCACCCAGACGGTGCCGCTGGGCACCGCCGCGAAGCTGGTCGCGACCGTTAAGACGGCCAAGGGACCTGTTTCCGGCGGCAAGGTCGTGTTCAGCGTTGACTCCGGACCCGACCTCGGCAAGACGTTCACTGGCAAGACCAGCGCGGCCGGCAAGGTCACGTTCACCTACACCGACAAGGGCAAGCTCGGCACCGACTCCGTGTCGGCGACGTACACCGCCGGCGGCGTGAGCGAGAAGGCGACCGCGTCGGTGACCTGGAAGAAGGCGGCCGGGACCGTGCCGCGGATCGACACTGTTTCGAGCGCCTTCGCCGAGACGAAGGTGGTCGACAAGGTCTCCACCACCGTGGCGGGCGACCTGATTGTCGCCTTCGTGGCCGGAGACGCGCCGGTTAAGAGCAAGGGGACGCAGCGGGCCATCATCTCGGGTGGCGGGCTGACCTGGAAGCTGATCGGACGCGAGAACGCGCCGCTGGCCGACACCGAGGTCTGGGCCGCCCACGCGGCCGGCAAGCTGACCAACGTCAAGGTGACGGTCGCCGGACAGCTGAAGGGCTTCGACGAGGCCGTCACGATCGTCGCCTTCAAGGGCGCCCACGGCATCGGACCGGCGTCGACGAAGCACTCCGCGGGCGGGGCGATTACAGCGACGCTGAAGACCGCTGTGGCCAACTCGTGGGTGTTCGCGGTCGGCGCGGACTGGGTGGCCGCCACCCTCAGGACCGCCGGTCCCGGCCAGATCATCCTCCACCAGGCGACCGATCACGACGCCGACAAGGAGATGTTCTGGGTGCAGGCGCGTAACGCGCTCACGCCGAAGGCAGGGACGACGGTAACGATCAACGACACCAAGCCGGCCAAGGACCCGTACAACCTGGTCCTGGTCGCGGTCTTCTAACCCGAAGCCGCCTGGCCCCGGAGCTTCCCGCTCCGGGGCCAGCGGCCTGTCTGGCGCTATTGGCAATTGGCGAGAGCGGGGAAGGATCCCTACGGCATGGTCCTGGTAGAGATCCTCTAACCCGACCGGTTTTGTGCACGGAGTCAATTACTGGTGCCTTTAGTCCTCTATAAGAAGTTTCATCCATTCTGCGTCAACTGCGAAGTTCTGCGGCGCGTCTACCCGTTGGGAGTGCCATGTGATCGGGCATGGCCAATCGACTGTTGTGCCCAAGGCACCAGGAGAGCGGGGGACTCATGAGAGCTCACAGCTGCGCGGGCAGTGGACGAAGACCACGCCGAATCGTGGCAGCGCTCGGGATCATGCTGCTCGCCGCCAGTTCAATGACCTTGATGGGTTCGCGGGCCGCGCAGGCCGCGACGCCGAAGGCGCTCGTGCTCGCCGATAGCGTCACCGTCCCTGGCCCTGAACCCGCGGGGTCGGACGAAAGCCTCGAGCAATACGAGGCCGAGCAGGACGGCTTCACCGTGACCAGCGTCACCGGGGAGCAGTGGGCCGCGATGACCGCCGCCGACTTCTCCCAGTACCAGGTGATCATCATCGGCGACCCGATTTGCGATTACTCCGGCGATAGCTTCGCCCCCGCGGCGGCTAACAAATCCGTCTGGGAACCGGTCGTCATGCACAGCGGCGGCAACAAGGTGCTGATCGGTAGCGACCCCAGTTACCACGCGGGCGGCTCGGCGCCCAACGCGCCCAAACTCGAGGCGAACGGAATCGCGTACGCGGGCGCCGTCTCCGGGGCGACCGGTGCCTACATCGATCTGAGCTGCGCCTACGACGACGCCAGCCCGAGCACGCCTGTGCCGTTGCTGGACGGCCTGAGCACTCACGGCTCTGCGCAGTTCACCGTCGTGGGGGAGGGTTCCGCGTGCGCGACCGGCGTGAACATCGTCGCGCAGACGGGGCCGACGTCCGGGCTGACCGACGCCGACCTGTCGGAATGGAACTGCTCGGTGCACGAGGCGTTCGACAAATTCCCTTCCGACTACACGCCGCTGGCGCTGGCGCCGACGTCTTCCGGCTTCCCAGGTAGCTACTGCGCCATCGACGTGGAAACTAAGGCGCTTGCCTGCGGCTCGCCCTACATCATGGTGTCCGGCGGCGGCGTGGTGGTGAGTTCGCAGGTGACGCTCACGCCGCCAACCCAGTCGCTGAGCGTGGGCGGGCATGCGAGCGTTGTCGCCAACGTGAGCACCACGATTGGGCCTGTCTCCGGCGTCTCGGTGGTGTTCAGCGTGGACAGCGGTCCGGACGTGGGACAGACCTTTACCGCGGTGACTGACTCGTCGGGCAATGTCACGTTCGCCTACACCAACGGCGGCAGCGCCGGCACCGACTCGATCTCGGCGACCTACACCAACGCGGCGAACGTCTCGCAGAAGGCGACCGCGACCGTGACCTGGACGGCGGCGGCCCCGGCCAGCACGTCTGTGAGCACGTCGCTGTCCGACGGCGCGGGAAAGTCGGGCACGTCGATCTCGGTTCCGGCCGGGACGCCGGTGACCGACACCGCCACGCTGTCCGGGGCGAACGCCGCGAGCGCGACTGGCTCGGTCACGTACACCGTGTACCGCGACCCGGAGTGCACACAGCTGTACTGGGAGGCGGGGACGCCGCTCCGCATCACCACCGCGGGCGAGTTGCCGCCCTCGGCGGCATCCACGTTCGCTGTCCCGCGCGCCTATTACTGGCAGGCGTCGTACTCCGGCGATGAGTTCAACCTGGCGTCCAAGAGCACCTGCGACGTCGAAACCGTGACCCCGGCCATCACATCGCTGGCGACGTCGCTGTCCGACGGCGCGGGAAAGTCGGGCACGTCGATCTCGGTTCCGGCCGGGACGCCGGTAACCGACTCGGCCAAGCTGTCAGGCTTCAACGTGGCCGGCGGGGCCGGCCCGCTTGCGCTTGGCTACGGCCAGCCCGTCGGCGCCGGGACGGTCGTGTGGGACAGCGCGACCGGGACGATCACCTACGACGTGTACTCCGACGCTGCGTGCACGAAGCTGGTCAGCGCGGGAACGCCGCTCAGGATCGACACGGACACGCTGCCGGTCTCGGCGCCGGTCACGCTCAGCCTCGCGGGCACTTATTACTGGCAGGCGTCGTACTCCGGCGATGATTTCAACCTCGCGTCCAAGAGCGTCTGCGGCGGCGAGGTCGAAACCGTGACCCCGGTGGCGGCGAGCACGTCGCTGACGACGTCCCTGTCAGGCGCGAAGCGGACCGGGACTTCGATCACGGTGCCGTCCGGGACGGCGGTGACCGACACGGCAAGGCTGTCCGGCGCCAACGCGGCGAAGGCGACGGGCACGGTCACCTACAAGGTCTACTCCGACGCGGCGTGCGCCAGGCTGTTCGCCTCGGCCGGGACGGTGACGGTGCGCGCCGGCGTGGTGCCAAGCTCGGCGGCCAAGAGCTTGTCGACGCCGGGCAAGTACTACTGGACGGCGGTCTACAGCGGGGACTCGCTCAACAAGGCCTCCGCGAGCGGATGCCGGGCGGAGGTCGCGACCGTGACCCCCGTGGCGCCCAGCAAGCCGGTCATCGACACGGTCTCGAGCGGGCAGGCCCGCAACTCCGCGACCGCCAACGTGTCCACCACCGCGGCCGGCGACCTGCTTGTCGCCTTCGTGGCCGCTAAGGCGCCCGCGGGCAAGCACCAGTCCGCGACCGTGTCGGCCAGCGGGCTGAAGTGGACCTTCGTGGGCCGGGATAACACCGGTCGCGGCGACGCCGAAGTCTGGGTCGCCCGTGCGGCCGGCAAGCTGCACAATCTGCGCGTGACCGCCGCGGAGCAGTTCAGGGGCTGGGGCGTGAAGATCACCGTCATCGCGTACAAGAGCGCGACCGGGATCGGCGCCAAGGCGACATCACACTCCAGCTCGGGCGCGCCGACAGGGAAGCTCAGGACGAGCAAGCCCAACTCCTGGGTGTTCGCCGTGGGCGTCGACTGGCTCAATGGCGCGCTGCGGACTGTCGGCGCAGGCCAGGTCATGATCTCCCAGTCGACTGACACCCAGCACGCCACCTACTGGGTGCAGGCGACGAAGAGCGTCACGCCCAAGGCCGGGACGCTGGTGACGATCAACGACACCAAGCCCGCCAGGGATCCCTACAACATGGTCCTAGTCGAGATCCGCTAACCGGACCCCGGAGACCAGAGTGTGTCTGCCCCCGGAGCGCCAACTCCGGGGGCAGACCATGATCGCGAACTTTTAGCGCGAAAAGAAAGTGGCGCTATGGGTCAATGCCACTTAGCTTAAGTTGATCTTGGTGAGGTGGGGGCTTCGCCTCGGCACTGGCGAAGCGTCCGCGCCCTCGTCCGGTCAGCCTGCGGCGCCGCACCGGCACCACCATTCCCAGCGGCCACCAAGATCGGATTAGCACGAAAGATCCTCCAGGTCAGGACCTGGAGGATCTTTCGCGTTATCGAGAACCAGGCCGACACCGGCTGCGGGCCGAGGCAGCGGCACTCGG
>Ga0126381_100000660_pt1 | contig 38264 bp, 37 predicted proteins | sample PanSoiMetPlot_28_FD_96465 | JGI IMG/M metagenome (GOLD analysis project Ga0126381, IMG submission 96465) | Tropical forest soil microbial communities from Panama - MetaG Plot_28 | ecosystem: Environmental > Terrestrial > Soil > Tropical forest > Bulk soil | place: Panama | collected 2016-02-17 | reverse complement strand
TGGTGCCGGGAGGGGGGGTCGAACCCCCATGACCCGAAGGTCGGCGGATTTTGAGTCCGCTGCGTCTGCCAGTTCCGCCATCCCGGCTGAGGGAAGTACCAACTGCAGTTTTAGTATCGCACAGCAACTGGATTGCTTAAAACCTCCGCTTCCACTTATTGGTAGTCAGGCCAAATCCAGCGCGACTGGACTTTTATCCCAGTCGTAACCGCATGGATTCCTGCCGGTAACCCCTTTTGGCATTACTATTTCTTCTTGGCGCGCTGGAAGTGGCGGTGTAATCTGTTTGGCAGTTGCCAGCTGTCGGCAAATGGCCGTGGGTCCTGAGAATCACCTTTGGCTGTATGTGATGGCAGTTCTGAGCCCCTCTGCCCTGAGGTTACTGACAACCTCATTTTCACGAAGCAAATGCAGCTTGGTCGCAACGCTTGAATGGTTGCGCGGCCGCTAAATTCCAGAGGGATTTGGAGTCTTCTATGCCGTTGGACGATGTACAGCAGTATGCCCGCGCGAAAGCGCAGGAGATTCAGGAGCGCCGGCAACGGCGCAAGGTCGAAAGCGAGAAGGTGGCGGCCGACGGCAAGCTCAAGACGGTATGGGCGCCAAAGCTGTGGGAGCAAACCCGTCAGGAAATCCGGCAAATGGTTCAAGCCGTCAACGAAGCCCTCGGCGAAAATCCTCTCACCTGCGACGAGGCCCGGGACGACGTTGTTATCATCCGGGTGTCCAGGATCCCGTCCAACCTCTCCGCCTCGTACGATTCCTTCACGGGAAAGATCATCCTGGCCCTCGATGATCATCTTGAGACATACAATCTCGAGGTAGTGCGCGGCGAGGTCAAACTCAAGGCAGTAGGCTATTTCTCTCCCGGGCAAGTGGCGAAGATGCTGGTAGATAAAGCTGCCAGCATGGTGCTATGATTTCCTGCCAAAACGTGACAATTGTGCAAATTCGCTGTTCCGACTCGAACAGTCGCCGACTGCTTTGCCAGCGCTGGGATCTACCATGAAAACATTGCTCATCGTGGTTTCGCTGATTGCCTCGACGTATTTTGTGGCTGCGCAAGAAGCCGCTCCTGCGGCGCAGAATCCTGCCCCGGCTGAACAGGCACCCGCCGCCGCAGCGCAGTCGCCGTCCCCGGCGCCGCCGGCTCCGGCCTCGACGGCGGCTTGCACCAAGAACGTTTCCTTTGCCGTGGCCGAGAATGGTCAGCCCGTGCCTGCGATTCCGAAGTTCACCTTGAAGTGGCTGGAAAGCAAGTCGCGCAAGGAACACTTCTCCAAGGTATGCTTCTCGCAGATCCCTTCCGCGAACCAAACCAATTACATCGTGGTGTTCTCTACCAACGAAACCGCATTTGAGGGCCTGAAGCCGACAGCACATACCTACACCAGTGCCGGGCAGGGTGGTAATGCCCCGATTACCAGCTACGGTGGTACCTGGGACTACGCTTATACGGGAGTAACACCTCCACCCACGACCGATTCGCTGGACCTCAAGCGCGACGACAAGCCGAAGCAGCTGGATGTGCGGGCCTTCGATCAGAGCGGCCGTAGTATAGCCCATTACAGCCTGGCCAAGTTCTCCTCACGCGACAAGCTGCTGGAGCAGGTGGTTTCCGACATCGCGGCCGATGCGCCGCCGCCAGAGAGCAAGAAATCGATTGCCTCGCCGATGTCCATCTACTACATCAATTGCAATGTAGATAATGCCGGCACATCCGCAGCTGCTGACCCCGCTGCGGCCGCTGCTGCCGCGGCTTCGGCGCCGAAAGCTGCCGCACCCGCGCCTCAGGCCGCACCACCACCGCCTCCCCAACTCGATGTCTGGTCGAGTCCATCGGGCGCGGACATCTTCGTCGACGGCAATTTCGTGGGAACGACGCCCGCCACCATAACGGTTCCACCGGGCGAACACACGATCAATCTGCGCAAGAAGGACTTCGGAATCTGGCAGCGGAAGATTCTGGCGGGACCCGGCACACGACGGGTCGGAGCTCCCTTGGAGCAGAAAGTTCTCAACTTGCAGTGATAACCGCTACGCCGGGTTGCGCTGCAACGGCTGCGGCTTCGCCTCAGCTGTGATTGCTCTGTCACTGTGGAGAAGCGCAAGTATGCGCTTGCCGTCCGAGTTGGGAATGGGCAGCAGGTTGTAAAGACACGCGATCAGGTTCACCAGGGCAAAAACCGGCAGCACATGGCGTAAGGCCACGGCGAGCGAAAGATTGGCAAGTGGGCCTGCCAGTGAAATGCACAAGTTTGCCCATCTTGGTCCGGCTTCCCGCACCGTGTAGAGCCCAGTTCGCGAAAGTCCAACCTTCTTTACCTGCACTCCGCATAGCATTGCCGTGACAATGTGGCCACTCTCGTGGAAGAGCATGGCGGGAATGCCAAGCGCCATGAAGTAGAGCATAGAAACTAAAGCAGGCATGTATCTGCACCCTGAGATACTGGATTGGTCAAACCAGCGCGTTCTTCTGCGCTGCTGAATTACTTCGGCAGCTTCTCTTGGAAACTTTAATGACAGGAAGATTTGCCGACTGTACATGGGATGGGAGCATTGCAGGCGAGGTTGTTTCTCGCAGGATCGGAAGGCGCAGCAGCAACTATCGTGTTCCAACCACTGTCCAGGAGGCGGCGAAGTCTTCGTTCTTGACCTTTTGCTTGGACGCTATCGTGATGAACTCTGACGCACACCTCAGCGCTCTGCGGCCTGCTGCGCCGCCTCAAGGCATTGCGTTGCGCGCGGGTAGTCGCCCAGATCGCGATATGCATAGGCCATGCTTTGGAGGGTTGCCACACGAATAGGCAACGCAAAGGCTCCGTACCTCTGGCAAAGATCAAGTGCCCGCTGATAGTACTCAATAGCCTTTTGCGGCTGGCCGACCTGTTGCTCGGCGTAACCCAGAAACATGTACGCCTTTGGAGCAGCCGGCGCGATAGAGATCGCTCTTTCGAAGTGAGGAATGGCTGCCTGCGAGCGCCCCGCCCGCACCAGTGCCTGCCCGAGGTACGTCTCGGCTGCGTCATTGTCGCTTGTTACCTGCGTCGTATGTGACCATAGCTCGACGCTGCTTCGCCAGTAGCGAACCTGATGATGGGTGAGAACCGCGAGTGCTACAGCGACTGTCAATGCAGCTGCGCTCAGCCATAGCTTCTTCGCGCGGGGACTCTTGACATTCGCGAAGACAAGTTCGGGAACACCCCAGCAAATCACAAGGAACAGGCCGATGAACGGCAGATAAGCATAACGATCGGCCATGCTCTGGTCGCCTACCTGGATCACACCGATCATCGGCACCAGGGTTCCGAGGAACCATAGCCAGCCGACGAAAGGCCAGCGGCGGCGGCGCGCACCAATAACAATGGCGGTGATGCCGAGCAAGAGCACGCATGAGAAGAGCAGGGACGAAGCGCTTGCGCCATCGCGCGGATAAGGGTACAAGGCGGAGAGCCGCACCGGCCAGAATGCTTTTCCTACGTAACGGGCATACGAGACGATTGCGTTCCCAATACGAGCGGAGAGGGGAAAATTGTTAAGCGGATTCATGGCGCCGCCCGCGCGCTGTGCCTTGATGGTCACAACAGCACTGCCAGCCGAGAGCGCCAGCAGCGGAAGCTTTTCCAGAATGAGCCATAAAAACTTTCTAGGAGGAGCAGGGGGCGAGCTGACGCCGCTGTGTAAATCGAGCGCCGCGTCAGCGGCAAACATTCGACGCAGCGGCCAGTAATCCCACAGCAGTAGAAGAAAGGGCAATGTGATCACCTGCGGCTTTGCCATCAACCCCAATGCGAAACAGAGTGCGACCACCAGATACTTTAAGAGACCAGTCTTCATCGCGTACCAGCGATACGCTCCAAGCGCCAGCAGGAAGAACAGCATGCTGAGAACGTTCTTGCGTTGCGCAATCCAAACTACCGATTCGACGTTGATGGGGTGGAGTGCGAAGAGGGCGGCGACCATGGCGCTCCGGCCCATGTAGCCGGTAGCAGTGAGCAGTACCCAGAACAGCAAGAGAGCATTGAGCCCATGGAGGGCAACATTCACGTTGTGGTGGCGGCCGGGGTTCAGGCCGGCGATCTGACAATCGAGAGCGTGTGAAAGCCACGTCACTGGATGCCAGTTCGCCACGTAGTAAGAAGTGAACGACCACTCGACGGCGTCCCAGTCCAGGCCGTACTTGATGTGCAGGTTGTCGGTGATGTAGGCGTCGTCATCAACGTCGGCAAAATCGTAATGATTCACCGGCGCATAGACCGCAAAGGTTGCAACCAGCAGGAGAAGGGAAATCAGCAATACGCGGTTCGCCCGCGGATTCCGCACGGAGGAGGTTTCAGATTGAAGACCGGGGCTCGGCTGCAAAGTGTTGGGTTACCTCTCGCCTAGACGAGCGATAGCCAGCAAGATAAACCGCGCAGCGGTGAATATCAATTTCCTTCCGCCGCGGCAAGAGTAAATTCCCAGGCGCAATATTCGCCCACGGCAGGATCGGGCGGACAATGCAGACAGCCGGTACGAATTCGTGGATCGATGGTGCGGGCAAACGTATCGAATTCGACGCTGCCGACACTTTTGCAAGGGAAGTCGGGGAGGCTCTTGCGGCGACGTGCTTCCTGCACACGGCAGACATCCATGTAGAAACGCAGTCGCCGGCGGTCCTCGGACCACTCTGTACGTTGTGCGTTGATGAGCGCGTACATGCGTAACCCAAGCGCCTTCTCCAAGGAAGCGAGGCCGCCAAGCTGCGGAACGGCGAATGTTGTCATGATGCGCTGCGCTTCCGCGGCGGCGAAGCGCGCCCAAGCGCGAGCGTCAAGCTCTATGGCTGCTTCCATGCCGAGTCGCTCCTCGACAGCCAGGAACCAGCAGCCATCGTGCGCCAGCCAGTTTTTGGCGAAGGTTTCCAGCGCGCCAAGCAGTTCTTCACGCGTCATCGATTGAAATGCGGTTATCGAGTCAGTGTTGCTCGTCACGGGAGCCCTCTCTGGTGCCCGGCAATACTCCATCACTGCGTCGCGACCCGACGCACTTTGTCGAGGTACGTCATGTGGGAATTCCGAACTTCGGCAGGAGCCATTGCGTGAGCACGAGGTAGGCTGCCAGCAACAGGACAATGATCAGCCAGTTCGGCATACGCCCTCCAGAGGTGAATTATGTATGTAAGGCTATTCGTTTTTCTGTGATCCCGCGCACTTATTTGCACCCCAGGTTCGGCCCCGGCCTGCTTCTGTGCGGGGATGTGTGGGAAAAGGTTCACACCACACTTCCGTGCTTTTGCACCAGGCGTAGATCGCTGTACAATCCGGAAACCGCACACATGTGGATGCATGCGCTGTCCAGCTGAAGTAAACCGCCATGCGTGAGTCTCGCGATGAGAGCACGCGGCGGAATTTTGACAGAGCCCTGGCCGATTAAAACTTAAAGCTAAGCTTGAACCATTCGATGGGGGCATCACATGCCATACGACGTTATTGTCATTGGTAGCGGCTTTGGAGGGGCGATCACCGGCTGCCGCCTGGCGGAAGGCGGATACAAAGTGCTCATCCTGGAGCGAGGGCGGCGGTGGGACAAGTCCAACTATCCGCGCAGGCCGGAAGACAACTGGGTGTGGAACTCAGAGTGTCCGGAAAAGCAGAACGGCTGGATCGAGCTGCACACCTTCTCTCAGATGGCGGTCGCACAGGGCGCAGCAGTAGGCGGCGGATCCCTGATTTACGCAAACATCTCGTGCGAGGCTCCCGCAGCCATATTTCAGCAGGGCTGGCCAGCGGAGATCACTTACCACGAGCTGAAGCCGCATTACGATGCGGTAGCCAAATTCATGAACGTGCAGCAGGTGCCCGACAATCAGTGGACCGAGCGCATGCGGCTGATGAAAGAGGGCGCGGAAAAGTTTGGGGCAGGGAACCGCTTCAAGAAGCTGGAACTTGCCGTGTCCTTCGATCCGGAGTGGAATTACCAGCTCGAGAATCCCCACGATTCCTCGCGCAGCAAGCGCTTCAAGAATGCGCAGGGCGTGGAGCAGGGCACGTGCGTCCACCTGGGCAACTGCGATATCGGGTGCGACGTCGATGCCAAGAACACGCTGGACCGAAACTACATTCCCGCTGCCGAGAGTAAAGGCGCAGAAGTCCGAGAGCTGCACCTGGTGACCAACATCGAGCCGCAGCCGAACGGATATAAGGTCTACTTCGATCGCCTGGAAAGTGGGCAGAGGATCCCCGGAGAAGAAACAGCGCGAATCGTGATCGTCGCTGCGAGTTCGCTGGGATCGACCGAACTGCTGCTGCGTTGCCGCGACATCAGCAAGACGCTGCCGAATATAAGTTCGTTTCTCGGCCACGACTGGAGCAGCAACGGAGATTTTCTCACGCCGGCCTTTTATGGCAACCGCGATGTGTTGCCCAGCACCGGTCCAACCATCACATGCGCGATCGATTTCCTCGATCGCAGCCAGGCCGGGCAGTCATTCTGGATTGAAGACGGCGGCTTTCCTAACCTCGTGGCTGACTACGTAAGGGCCGTAAAGAGCGGATCGCAAGGGGCCGGGCGCTACGCGAAAAAGCTGGTCGAGGCGTTTGGCCACATGCTGCGTGACGACGATGCGCAGCCGTTCCGCAATGTGATGCCCTGGTTCGCCCAGGGAGTTGACGCGGCGAACGGCACCTTGAGCCTGCATCGTCCATTCCTGATATTTAAGCCGCGCCTGAATCTGACGTGGGATATTGACAAATCCCGGCAGGTGATCGAGACCATCGTGTCGACCCACGAGAAACTGGCACAGGTTACCGGAGGCAAAGCGGTGGTTCCGCCTACGTGGTCGGCTTTCCATTATCTGGTTACACCACATCCACTTGGCGGATGTTGCATGGGCAACACAGCAACCGATGGAGTGGTCAACCATGCGGGCGAGGTCTTCGGCTACAGAAATCTTTATGTTGCCGACGCGGCGATTATTCCTGAAGCACTGGGCGTAAATCCCTCGCGGACGATTGGCGCGCTGGCCGAACGAGTAGCCAAAATCATTCGGGACGAAGGACGATGAACGACGATCCATCAAAAACACAATTCAAGAGCTTTCTCATCTCACCGCCGGTGCGCGAACGCATGGAGAAGATGGGGCCGACCGATCGCATACCGGTCATCATCACCCTGGTTGAGGTGGACAAAGGGCCCGTGCAGGGAGTTACCGTCTCCAAGAAAAACGTGGAGGATTTCCTTACCGCCAGGGGCTACGTCATCGATCAGGGAGACAACAAAGGCGATCCGCAAAAGAAAGTACGGGAGAGCGACTTTTACATCTTCGCCAACCTTACGCGGGAAGACATTGAGGCGCTCGCTAACCTGCGCGAGTGGGTCTATCGTGTCTGGCTCGACCAGAAGACATACACGCATCTGCTGGATTCGGTCAACACGCTAAAGGCCTTCGCTTGCTGGCGCACGTTTGAGGCGCGGGGCGAAGGCATCACTTGGGCGGTGCTCGACACCGGCATACGTTCTGACCATCCTCATTTTCAAGGGATACTCAACACGGACCTGAGCCGCAATTACTCCAACGCTCCAACCATTGAAGACGTGAACGGGCACGGCTCGCATGTCGCGGGAATCATCTCCGGGAAGGCTCCCGAGAAAGCCAGCGGTGCTGAGCCGTACAAGGCGGCGACCTTCGTAGAAGAGCAGGACGAACCACAGTTAGTCGATCTGCACGGCGTTCCTTCGGGGATTGCGCCTCTCGCAACATTAGTGAACGTAAAGGTGCTGGACGACGACGGGACGGGATCGGCATCGGCCGCGATCCTCGGCCTCGAGTATCTGCGCAAGCTGAACCAGAACAGCCGCGCGATGAAAGTTGACGGCTGCAACATGAGTCTGGGATATCCCTTCGATCCTAGGTGGTACGGCTGCGGTCACAGTCCGCTTTGCGAAGAGGTCCAGCGGGCGATCGACTCGGGGATGGTCGTGGTCATTTCGTGCGGGAACTCCGGCTACGGAAGCGTGAAGCTGGATACGGGCGAGCAGGTTCCTGTCTCAATTGGACAGTCCATCACCGATCCGGCGAATGCCGAGGATGCGATTGCCGTCGGCTCCGTACACAAGTCCAAGCCACACACTTACGGCGTGTCGTACTTCTCATCAAAAGGTCCCACGGGCGACGGCCGCCGCAAGCCCGACGTGGTGGCGCCGGGAGAGAAGATCATCTCCTGCTCCATTCACACGGACAGGGGCTATCAGTATGAGGAGCGCAGTGGCACCAGCATGGCCGCGCCTCACGTATCGGGAGCGATTGCGGCCTTCCTTTCCGTGCATCCGGAATTTCGCGGCAACCCGCACAAGATCAAAGAAATCTTCAAGGAGAGCGCGACCGATCTGGGGCGGAGCGCGGATTTTCAGGGCGCCGGGATTATCGACCTCATGCGCGCCATCATGTCGGTTTAGGAGCAGTCATGGCACATCTGGAACAATTTCGCGACCCTGATCTCTCGCTTTGGCAGTCGGCGGTGGATGAGGTTGTGGCCAAACACACGGGAGCAGCGCGCGCGGAGTCGGTCGGGGGAAAACCTGTCATCCAGCGGCCCGACAGCAGCGACTCGATGGTGGAGGGCGCAATTGTCGATCTTAAGGCGGAGAGCGCGAACCAGCCCTTACAGCCTCCGGCCACCACCGCTCAGGCGGCGACCGAAGGGGTCGGCGCGTTCGCCCAATTCTGCTCCACGGCGGCGCGGCAGTTAGCCTGGGCAAAGATCAGAGGGGACCAAGCACAGATTGCGGCGTGTGAGGCCCAATTCGCCAAATATGGGCAGTGCGATTCCGGTTGGCTGGAGGTTGCGGAGAAGTACGCGCAGTTTCAGCTCCAGATCAAGCTGCAGGGCGGAAAGGTGCCTTATCGCGTTTACAAGTCTATCGACGATTTCGTCATCGACGGGAAGCTTCCCGCCAACGCTAAAGTGGGGATCGTTGGCGATTGGGGGACGGGAGACAACACGGCTAAGCAGGTGCTGGCGCAGATGGCTCGCAAGAAACCTGACGTCGTTATTCACCTCGGCGACATTTATTATTCGTGTACTGACTTCGAAGCGCAGAGCTACTTCCTGCAAATCTGGAAGACGTACTTCGATCCGGCCAAGATCCCCAGCTTTACGCTCTCGGGCAATCACGACATGTTCGGGGGAGGCCAGCCCTATTACAAGCTCATCGATGGGTTGAATCAGCCGGCCAGCTACTGCTGCCTTCGAAATGATAACTGGCAGTTCGTGATGATCGACACCGGGCTGCACGATCGCACGCCGGGCGGGTGTGAGCCGACTTTTCTGGAGGACACGGAACTTGCCTGGGTGAAGCAGCGGATTGCCACAGCGGGCGCACGCAAGACGGTGTTGCTGTCGCACCACCAGCTGTTTACACGCTACTCGCATATCGTTGATCCGCCGCCACTCGGGCAGCCGGGAATGGCTGTGAATCAAAAGCTGCAGCAGCAACTGGGCGACGTACTGCCGCAAGCTGCGCTCTGGCTGTGGGGCCATGAGCACGATTTCGTTGTCTACGAGAAGCAGATGGGCGTGCTGGCAAGATGCCTCGGCCACGGCGCTTTTCCCGTGCTGGTCAGCAAGCCGCCGAAGGTGCAGCATCCGGAGATTGCGGCGAACGATGCAATTCGCCCTGGGCAGAATGGCAACTTCTTCTGCCATGGGTACGCGATCATGGAGCTCAACGGGTGTGAGGCAACCGTGTCGTATTACCAGGATACGGATGAGGACAATCCGCAGTGGGTGGATAAGTTGTAGTCGCAGCTTCGGAGTCCGACTCTAAGCGACGAAACGGCACGCCTTACCCTGTCAGGCTCCGGCGCGTTTGATGTAGGTGTCCCAGAGCTCGCCCAGGAAGAACCGTCCAAAGGTTGTTGTAGCGCGAAGACTATCGGCGGTACTCGCCGCGTTCAGGGCGGTGAAAGTCCCCGTCATCTTCATAAGCTCCGCCGGAGTGAGTTCCAGTATTCCCGCTCCGACCACTTCGCCGGTCTTGTCGGTGCCTTGGTGTAGCGTGGTGTAAAGAGTGGTGGTGTCCTTCCACAGATCAAACAACGGATGCACCTGCACATCTTTCTGCCCGGCGAAGTAATAAGGCTTCCCCTGGTGTTCGATCCCCCACTCGTAAACCATTAGTTTCAGCTTGGGATCTCCTGTCGGAGAGAAAAGATTGAAGACCCCGCCGGGAGCCGGGATGTCGGAGCCAAAGGGGGCCCAATCCATTCGCACGTCGAGTCGACCGAGGTGCTGCGGGTCGGCAATGAAGGCGTCGAGATCGTCGATGGTGATTGTTCCATGCATGGTGACTGGTTGGGACTTGCCGGCTTGCGCACCGGCCTTCGGATCCGTCGGGCCCAGGGCGAAGCCACCCGACATCATCTCGCTGAACATGAATCCAAGTTTCTTATCGCTCATGGTTATTCACTCCCTCATTTCTGAACTGCCCGGATCCGATTCGCTGTCCCCTATGCAGGTCAGTCGAGAACGCGAGCCAGATCCGGCCAAATCGCCCTGACCGCGCCTTCCCCGATGTAGCAGTCCAGGTGTCCGAAGTCTTGGTAAACGTTTCGCCGATAGTTGTCCGGGCCGTTGGCCTCGCAGAGCAGATTGAAGCTCTGCTCCGTAGCTTGCGGCACGAACATCTGGTTCTCCGCACCGGAGATGAGCGTAATCGGCAAACGAAGGCGATCCAGGTGCTTACCGTCTTCCTCGGTCAGGATATTGTCTGCGCGCGCCCAGATGGCAACGTCCTTCAGGAAGGCGGTCAGGCACTCGGGAACAAGATCTCCCATAATCGCGTGGGTGGACGCGTTTACTCGCGAGTGAAAGATGAGGTCGCCAAAGGTTGCGCTATGTCGCGGGCAGACCGGGTTGTCGCAGGAGTAGGACTTGGGAAGAATATGCGACAAGATGGAAACCGCGACGTCGGCCAATTCTCCGGTCTTCTGTTCCGGCTTCTGATGCATCATCTCGCCGGCAGGCAGCAAGCGATCCATGCGCGTCTTGAGCTTCAGCGCACCCAAGGGGGTCATCTTCAGGTGCAGAGCAACCTGACTGGCGATGAAAGAGGCCACCTGCGCGTGGTCGGTGTATCCACGCAGCAGGGAGAGCAGAAAGCATGGTGACGACAGGCAATGCGCCAGAACGGAAACCTTGGCACTGCCGGTGCGCCGTCGAACTTCGCTGATGGCCGCGGGCCAATCGTAGCGGGCCACATCGTCAAGCGTGTAAGGCCGGGTGTGCGCTTCGAGCAGCGGACTTGTCCTCCAGTCGACCAGCCAAAGATCGAAACCTTGTGCCACGAGGAACTCGATCAGGTTCTGGGGAACGGTGTCGATGCAGTACGAGAGCGCGGTCATGGCCGTACCGGGAGTTATGACCACAGAGGCGCGCGTGCCGCCACTGGTGTGGTGCATCAGAAGGGCCGTGCCGTCGCCGGCGCGGAAGTCGATTCGCTCTAAAGGCGGAAATCCTATGCTCCTTCGCTCGCCAAAGTAAGGAGCAAACGACCGCAGCGCTGATCCGTTGTTGCCGGTCATAGGAGGTTCGCTGGTGTGAGCGTGAGAGGGATGGTTACACCATTCGGGTTGCCGGTCAAGTGACCAACTTCTGAGGGCATCTCGACAGGGCCTGCGGTGGGCGAATCACCCGGGCGTCGCCCCTAGAGGGCGCGCTTGCCGCTCGCCCGCCGGGGCTTCGGCTTGCTCTTGACCTGGAGATTTAGCGCCACGGCCGCGCGGATGAGGTCCTTCAAGGCCGCCTCGTTGATCTTGTCGCCTTCATGGATGTCGATGGCGCGCCTGACATTGCCTTCAAGGCTCGAGTTGAATATACGCGCCGGGTCCTTCAGCGCAGCACCCTTCGCAAAGGTCATCTTGACGACGCTCTTGTAGCTCTCCCCCGTACAGACGATCCCGCCGTGTGAGAAGACGGGAGTCCCCGGTGACGTCGCTTTGGCCCACTTCCATTCTTCGACGATCTCAGGATCCGCCTTGTGTATGATGTCGCGGACCCTGGCGAGCGTCTTGCCGCGCCAGTCTCCAAGTTCCAGGATCCTCTCGTCAATTCGCGCAGAGGCCGACTCCACCGGGACGGGCCTTTTCATGTATGGCTCCAAATCTCGCAGTTAATCTGGATGCGCTCAGCCTGACGTGCCCGCCTGCGTAGGGACGCTCGGCTTTTCCGGTTTCTCGCCAAAAAAGGACCGAAGTGCCATGATTGCCATTCAGGCGAATGATCTGTTTTACAGCTTCTTCGCTTCATCCACAAATCGGTTCGCGTTTGTCTCTCCAAAATGCCGCCAGCGTACCGTACCGGAGGAGTCAAGCAGGAATTCGGCGATCCCGGAGACGTCACGGTTATCCTGGCCTCCATTCGGGACCAGCAAATCATAGCTGCGGATCACCTCGGCTTTGCCGTCGGAAAGCAAGGGAAACGTGAAGTTGCCCTTGCGATACAGTTCGCGCGATTCGTCGTTGGTGTCTGCACTGATGGCAACCGCTTTGACGCCCGCGGCTTGCAGAGCAGCCAGGTTGCGCTGTATCCCCCGTAACTCGGAGGTGCACGAAGGTCACCAATAACCTCTATAGAAGAACACCAGGACGCCTTTGGTCGGGCGGGGAGCACCTGCGGAATCCTTGAGTGGAGTGGAGAGCAATTGCGCCAAGGTGAAATTCTCGCCGTTGGAATCCACCAGCGAAAACTCCGGCGCTCGTTGGCCGACCTGCGGCGCGTTCTTGGCGTCGGGGAAGACTCTCGAAACCTGATAGACGATAAAGCCAAACAGCCCAAAGATCAGTACGCTAAGGGCGGTTAGCACCGGGCCCGCAGTTCTGCCGCGATACAGGTCCGGTTCGCGGGACCTGCGTTTCACTCCCGAGACCAGAAGCACCGCAGCCACTACGAACACAAGCAGGGCAGGCCAAAAGACAACGCGCGTCTCATTCACCAAGGAAACATAGCCGGCCAACGCCGCGATGCTGAGGCCAAAACCAGCCCACAATCGCCAGTTCCAGAATTTCGTCGCCATCGGGCCTCCGGAGTTGATTCTAAGGATTTAGTTCTGGATTGTCGCGTCATCCATCTGGATTCACCGGTGGCCCGCCCTGGAGTGCTCGAGTTTTACATATGCGGATGCCCCGACCAAGCTAGCTTTTTCTCGGGTGGGACTTTCTCTTTAAACCCTAAGCGAGCCACGGAAGCCCCTGGCGGCATAGTAAGATTCCGCACCATTGTGATACAGGAAAACAGTGTCATAGCGGCGATCACAAAAGACGGCGCCGCCGAGTTTTCGGATGGCAGAAGGTGTTTTCACCCAGCTCGACGTTTTCGCGTCGAAATTTCCCAGCTGCTGCAACTCTCGATATTGTTCCTCGGTTAAGAGCTCAATGCCCATGGCAGTTGCCATATCAACAGCATCATTTTTTGCCTTATGTTCTTTTCTTGACTCCAGCGCTTCACGATCGTAGCAAAGACTTCTGCGGCCTTTGGGGCTTTCTTCTGAGCAATCATAGAAAATGTACTCGCCGGTCTTCTTATCATGACCAACAACATCAGGTTCGCCGCCGGTTCTTTCCATTTCAATCAGTGACGATAGCTTTTCAGCATTTGCTTCCAGCTTCGCCTGCACTTTAGCCCAGGCAAGATCTTTATGGCGGTCTATATTTTTCTCGAAACGACTTTTCAACGTTCTGAGCAGCTCTTCGCGTTGTTTGTTTGAAAGAGTTATTTTTGACATAAGTTCTCGTTCCGTTCTTCATTACGTAGCCAGGTTAGCGTCGACACGGAGGACGCGAACCGTGGCACAAGGCACCAAGTTTACGTCGTCTGATCCGCTACTCCCAACTCTCAGCTATCCCTATGACGACTTTATAGGCCCTTCATTGCACAATCCTCTCGCGCGCTCCCGGAAATCTCAAAGCGCGCTCGCCCAGGGTTATAATTGCGCGGCGTGAGGCTCACCCCTGGCTCAAAACTCGGCAATTATGAAATCCAGTTGCCGCTCGGTGCCGGCGGCATGGGCGAGGTCTATCGCGCCACCGACGTCAAGCTCGGCCGCGACGTCGCGCTGAAGGTCCTGCCTGCCGAAATGGCGCACGATGAGGAGCGCCTCGGGCGCTTTCGCCGCGAGGCGAAGACCCTCGCGCAGCTCGACCACCCGAACATCGTGACGATCTACTCCGTCGAGCAATCAGGCGATATCCACTTCCTCACAATGCAGCTTGTCGAGGGACAGCCGCTCGATCGTCTCATTCCTCAAGGAGGGTTGGCTCTCGAGCGAATCGTCGAGATCGGCAGTGCACTGGCCGACGCGCTGGCAGCAGCCCACGAGAAGGGCATCATCCATCGCGATTTGAAGCCCGCCAATGTGATGGTCAGCAGCGAGGGTCGGGTCAAAGTGCTGGATTTTGGCCTGGCGAAGGATGTTGGCGTGGAAGTGGGGGGTGCCACGCTGACCTCGGCCAACCGCACCCAAGTAGGCGTGGTGATGGGAACGCCGGCCTACATGTCCCCTGAACAGACGTCCGGTCGCCCACTCGATCATCGCTCGGACATTTTCTCCTTAGGCGTAGTCTTGCACGAGATGGCGACGGGGCGCTGCCCGTTCGAGGGAACCTCTTCGGCCGAACTGGTCTCAGCGATCCTGCGCGACATCCCGCCCTCGGTCACAGACTCGCGACCCGATCTGCCGGCCGATCTGGCGCGCATCATTCGCCGCTGCCTGGAGAAAGACCCGCGACACCGCATCCAGACTGCCCGCGACGTCAGCAACGAATTCCGAGAGCTTTCGCGGCAGATTTCGCAGACGGTCGTTCCCGCTAGAACTTCGGGCGTGCGAACTCCGGTCGGCTCCGATTCGGGCTCTCTGCGTGCCGATGAAGGATTCTGGGTCGCGGTGTTGCCGTTCAAATACAGCGGCAACAATGCTGAGCTCACTGCCTTAGTCGAAGGGTTGACGGAAGACGTCATCACCGGTCTGTCGCGTTTTTCCTATCTGCGCGTGATTGCTCGCGCCTCTACCGCCAAATATTCCCGCGAAGGGGGTGACGTGCGGGCCATTGGCAGGGAACTGGGCGCTCGCTATGTGATGGAGGGAAGCCTGCGTCACGCAGGGTCGAAGGTGCGCATTGTGGTCCAACTGGTGGATGCCGCTTCCGGCGCCGGTCTCTGGGCGGAGACGTATGACCGCGCCTTCACGCCCGAATCAATTCTCGATCTTCTGGATGATGTCGTGCCGCGCATCGTGGCAACCGTCGGCGATACGCAAGGCATTCTGGCGCACAGCATGACTGAGAGCCTCCGCAACCGCGCTCCCGAATCGCTCACGCCTCACGAGGCGCTGCTGCGCAGCTTTGGCTTTCATCAGCATGTCAGCGCCGCCGAGCACCTGATAGGAAGAACGGCCTTGGAGCAAGCGGTAAAGCAGGCGCCCGATCGCGCCGATTGCTGGGCCATGCTCTCCTGGCTCTATCGCGCGGAGTACTCCCACGAATACAATCCGCAGCCCGCAGCCATGGACCGAGCTTTGGCGGCAGCGCGTCGCGCCGTCGAACTGGCGCCTTCCAGCCAGCTCGCGCAGGCTGCATTGGCGTCGGCCTTTTTCTTCCGCCGTGAGTTCGGAAGCTTTCGCAGCACAGCCGAGCGTGCCCTGGCGCTCAATATCATGGAGGGTTACACCACCGCGTTCCTCGGCATGCAGTTTGCGTTCTCCGGCGATTGGGAGCGCGGTTGCGCGCTATCGGAACGCTCCACGCAACTGAACCCACATCATCCCGGCTGGTACTGGTTCCCCATGGTGCTGGATGCTTACCGCCGTAAAGACGGCCATCGTGCGCTGGACTATGCCATCAGGCTGAACATGCCTGGCTTGTGGACGGCGCATGTTGTGTTTGCGGTCATACACAGCCAGCTCGGCCAGATGGAAGAGGCACGCACGGCCCTGCGCGATCTGCTTGCATTGCGTCCGAACTTCGCGGCCGTAGCGTGCGAGGAACTTGCCAAGTGGTGGCAGCCGGAGATGGTCGAGCAGATGCTCGGCGATCTGCGCCAAGCCGGAATGAATACATCTGATGCTGCCACGACGTCGAAAGCTTCGACGGGCACTGGCCCTATTCGAACCGCTTCTGGAGAAAGCAGGGCCGATGAGGGCTTCTGGGTCGCCGTGCTTCCATTTAAGTTCACGGGTAACAACGCCGATCTCAAAGCTCTGGCCGAAGGCGTGTCGGAGGAAGTCATCACCGGGCTGGCGCGCTTTTCCTATCTGCGGGTGATCGCGGGCGGCTCAACCGCGAAGTATTCCAGTGAGTCGGGTGACGTTCGTGCCATCGGCAGGGAACTGGGGGCACGCTATGTAATGGAGGGCAGCCTGCGCCAGGCAGGAAACCGGCTGCGTCTGACCGTACAGCTCGCTGACACAGTCTCGGGCGCCCATCTCTGGGCGGAGACCTACGAGCGGGTTTTCGCGCCTGACTCCTTTTTTGAGCTGCAGGACGATCTCGTTCCCTGCATCGTCGCCACAGTTGCCGATCAGTACGGAGTTCTGCCGCGCAGCATGAGTGACGTGCTGCGCCACAAGCCGGAAGGCCTCCTGACGCCGCACGAGACCGTGCTGCGCGCCTTCAGCTACTTCAGCCGTATCAGCCCGGAGGAGCATGCCGCGACGCGAAACATTCTTGAACGCTCCGCGCGCGAGGCCCCTGACCATGCCGACTCCTGGGCCATGTTGTCGATGATCTATCGCGGGGAGTTTGCGCAGGGCTTCAATGCCGGGCCCGGGCCCCTGGACCGCGCTCTGGCGGCGGCGCAGCACGCGGTGGATCTCGCCCCTACTCATGCCTTGGGTCATTACGCCCTTGCCACGGTTCATTTCTTCCGCAAGGAGATGGTCCCCTTTCGCGTCCAGGCAGAGCACGCCCTCAGGCTCAACCCCCTCGATGCCTCGGTGCGGGCCTACCTTGGGTTGTTGACTGCCGCCGCCGGCGAGTGGGAGCGCGGCTGCGAGATGGTGCAATCCGCCATGCGGTTGAATCCCAATTGTCCTGGCTGGTTCCAATTCGCCCTGTTTGCAAACGCCTATCGCCAGGGCAAATATGAGGAAGCCATCGAGGCGATCGCCGTTGTCAACATGCCCGGCTATTTCCACACTCATGCGGCCCTCGCCGCCTCCCACGCTCAGCTCGGCCAACGCGCAGAAGCACAGAAGGCGCTGCGGGATTTGCTGGCCCTCCGTCCGGATTTCGCCGCTGCGGCGCGCGAGGAGTATGCCAAGTGGTACGAGTCCAGGGAAGTCGAGCATCTGATCGAAGGCTTGCGCAAGGCAGGACTGGACATTCCTGATGACGCGGCTACGACCGCCAATGCGACCGGCAATCAAGTCTGATTGCTACGACGCGTCGGACAAACGCAACCGGCGATAAAGTGAGGCCTAATTGTTGGATTGGGATTGCTGAGCCATCATTCCGGAAGTGCTTTGGAATGATGGCGGGGTCGACGGGACTCGAACCCGCGGCCTCTGCCGTGACAGGGCAGCGTTCTAACCAACTGAACTACGACCCCGCTATTGGGTGGAACGGGTCAGCGGAAACCCGTGTGCAGTGTCGGTCGCTTAAGTCTTGCTCGCGACCGAACTCATTGATTGTAACAGATGGAGCACGCGAATTGGGCATCACACCAGCGAGCATGGCGGTGCCAACAAGCAAGCTCGCTTCATCCCACCATCGCCACCATGTGCGACTGGATCTTATTCGCGAATGCCGAGCGCCACTGGAAGCGCTTCATCAGGACGCGAATTAGTTTCGTTGTTGCCAGGATGCTCAGCGAGCCCAGCGCCAGCGACACGGGAATGAACCACCATCCCAGAACTTCATGCACGGTGGGCGGCGGAAATCCCGTAGTCATCCCCATGCGGAAGCTGAAGTCGAAGACGTTGGGCCCGACCCACAGCCCGGTGTGCTCGGGGAAGATCGGCTTCAGCAGCGCCAATAGCAGGAAGCCTCCACCCATCATGTAGCCAAAGAGCGCGATGAAGAAGACGGCTGTGCCTTCCGCGCCGGTCTTCGCCCAGCGCAAGCAGGCGCGCAAGATCACCAGCGGGGAAATGCTGCGTCGCGCCTTTTGCACGAGAAGTCCGGTGCGGTATTCCTCTGCCAGTTGCTCAGCTGGTCCCAAGCCGGAGAGGACCGCCTCCACGTTTGCCGGGTCGTCGCCGGCGCGTTCGCGGATGTGCATGTGGATCTCCTCCACGATGTCCTCGCGGTCGGCGAGCGTCATTCCGCCGAGCGCCTTCCGCAAGCGAGCCAGGTATTCGTCCACGCGCGTGTCACTGGTCATAACGATTGCTCCTTCCTCGATCTTCCATTGTCGCGGGACGCTTTGCGCGCCGCCTTCAACACCGGCTCGATGAGCTCTCCCAAGCCGGCGGAAAATTCCGTCCACATCTCCACCATCGCGGTGGCGCGCTCGCGACCGGCAGGCGTGAGTTCGTAATATTTGCGGGGATGTCCTGCCTCGGCCTCCACCCATTCGGACTGCAGCAGGCCTTCGCCGCGCAAGCGGTTGAGGATGGGGTAAATGGTGCCTTCGGACAGGACCAGCCGTGAGTCGCGTTCCAGGGCGCGCAGGATCTCCAGGCCGTAGAGACGGCCGCGCCAAAGGCTGGTGAGCACCGCCATTTCCAGGCAGCCCTTGCGCATCTGGACCTCCCACTTCTCGCTGGCGTCGGCTTCGATCGCGATGGGTAATGGCTTTGCCATAAACGATACCTTGTTATGAATAGTATTGTGCAGCACCTCATGTTTGGTTGTCAACAGTAACGTTTGCATTTTATATCGGTACATTGGTACATATGTATTATGGTTGAACGAAAGCAACTCATTCTTGTCGAACGCGTACAGACCGGCGTGCGCATGGAAAAACGCCTTCTGAAGGTCCTGAAGGCCCTGGCGGAGCTGAAAGACCTGACGCTGGGCGACCTGCTGGAGGGAATCGTGCTGCACGCCTTCGAAGGCAAAGCGCCGTTTTCGCCCCAAACGCTTAAAGAGATCGAGAAGCTGCGCGATATTTACGGCCTGACGCTCCGGGCTAAAGACAGCCACCAACTGAAGGAGCAGATATGAAGATCGAACTTCTATTCACGGTTCTCACAATGCTGATTGGCGTGGTCGCCTGCACCAGAACTCACGCACAGGCAGACCCATCCACGCTCGCCCACACACGGGTCGAGTTCCATTTCGTGGCGAATGCGCCGCTGGAGCAGGCGGCGCCGCTGTTCGGCGCCAACGAAGAGCGGAAGTGGGCGCCAGGGTGGGACCCGCAGTTTGTCTATCCACTGCCGGCGCGCGATGAGCAGGGAATGGCATTTCGCATCGAGCATCCGCATCACACTGCCGTCTGGGTCAATACAGCCTTCGACCTTGCGGCCGGACACATTCAATATGCCTACGTGCTGAACGACGCGATGGCGACGCTGATTGACATTCACCTCACGCGCGAAGGCGCACAGAAGACGGGCGTGACGGTTGTCTACGAGCGCACGGCGCTGATCCCCGAAGCTAACGACCACGTCCAGCACTTCGCCGACGGAGACCGGAAGGCACAGGAGGAATGGGAAGGGCAGATCAACGCATATCTGGAAAAGGTGAAGGCTGGAACGGCAGGGAAGTAGCCACTGGAGCGCGCCGCTGGCCGTGAGGTCTACTGCCGCAGGAACGATCGCCACTTGCGAGCAGCCGGTCTGGAGACCTGCGCTACAACTCCCGCCGCCCCTCCATCGCCTTCTGCATCGTGACCTCGTCGGCGTACTCGATGTCGCTGCCGACGGGGACGCCGGTCGCGATGCGTGTCACTTTCACGCTCGATGAGCGGAACATCTGCGAAAGATAGGTCGCGGTGGCTTCGCCTTCGATTGTGGGATTCGTGGCCAGAATCAACTCATCCACCCCGCCTGATTCCACACGTCGCGCAAGATTGGAAATGCGCAACTGCTCCGGGCCGACCCCATGCAGTGGCGAGAGCGCGCCGTGTAGCACGTGATACACACCGTTGTAGTGGCCGGTCTTCTCGATTGCGGCAATGTTGGTCGGCTCTTCCACCACGCACACCAGTCGCTGATTGCGTGTAGGGCTGGAACAATATGAGCAGGGATCAGCCTCAGTGATGTTGTTGCAGACGGAACAGAGGTGAAGGCTGGCCTTAACGTCGTGAATGGCCAGCGCAAGCAACTCGGCGTCCTCATCGCTGGCGCGCAGGATATGAAAGGCGAAGCGCTGCGCCGTCTTGCCGCCTACACCGGGCAACTTCTTCAGCTCTTCAATGAGTCGAGCCATGGGCTCGGCAAATCTGGACACGATTACCTCAAAGAATTAACTAACCACAGAGACACAGAGAAAATGAAACGAAACAATGTCGAAACCTGAAAAAAGTGGACCCTCGGAAAGCGAGTTGAAACTCTTTTCTCTGGCCTTTTTTCTCTGGCCTTTTCTTCTCTGTACCTCTGTGTCTCTGTGGTTGATTACAATCCCGGCAGGCCCATCCCGCCGAGCATCCCACCCAGGCTGGATTTCAGCGCCTCGTCGACTTTGCGCGAGGCTTCGTTCACGGCGGCGATCACCAGGTCCTGCAGCATCTCGAGATCGCCCGACTTCACGACCTCGGGATCGATCGTGATGCTCTGCAGTTGTTTCTGGCCGCTCATGCGCACGGTCACGCTGCCCCCGCCCGACGACGCCTCAATGGTGATCTGCTGCATTTTTTCCTGCAGCTTCTCGGCCTGTTGCCGCGCCTGCATCAACATGTCTTGCAGATTGAAGCCGTCCATAAAAACCTCAAGTGGCTAGTGACTAGTGGCTAGTTGCATTCCGCAGCACCAATGTTCGCTGACCACTAACCACTGGCCACTAGCCACTGTTCTTTTGATCGATCACGGTACGAATTTCGGCGCCGAACTTTTCCTGCATACGTTGCACAATGGGGTCGGCGAGAGCGCGGCCGCGCGCCCCGACTCCGTTTGTCGGACGCGGTTGAGCATCGCTCTTCGTTGCCACCGGCTTGCCACTCACCATCTTGAATTTCAGCGGCCGGCCCCCAGCCTTGCCGAGCGCCGCAGTAATGATTCGTTTCGGCTCCGGGCCAAGCGCCACGTCGATCAGAACCTGCGACATGCCGACGGTCACAGCAACTTCGACTCCGCGCAGGGCCCACTCGCCCTCTTCGAGATTGTGCGCCAGGACGTGCTGGCCAGCCTCCTCCAGCGCGCCCAGAACCGCATTGCGCAAAATGTCGATTGTGACCTCGCCGGGCGACGTTTCGTCTGGAGCATCGGGCTCGGTTGCTACGGCCGTCGCGGTGTGGGTTGAAACCGCCATGCTCTCCATTGATGAGGCAGTCGTCGCAGATGATGCATCAGCCGTCGCACGGACAGCCGTCATCTCGGGAGCCTGGGCCTTGGGCTCGCTCTTGCGCTGGCGGTCGGCTTCGAATGGCGACGGGCGCGTGAACGGCGATGCCGCCGGAGCCCGCGATGACGGAGCGTCGACATCGTCTGTGCGAGCACCCGTGCGCGTCACGCTCGGCGTTGTACGCGAACCTGGAGCTGTAGCCCGTGCCGCGGATCCTCCGGCGCCACCCGCCTTCGGCTGCGCTGCCCCGCCGCTCAGGAGTTCTTCCAACGGAAGCAGACGTTGCGCGTGCACCAGCTTCAACAGCCCCAATTCGAGGTGGAAGCGCTGCTCGTGCTTGTAGCCGAGGTCGCCGTGCGTTCGCAGCATGATCTGCATAAAGCGCGAGAGATCTTCTTCGTTGAAGCGCTCCGCCAGCCGCGCCACCCGCGCCCGTTCGTCGGCGGAGATCTGCAGCACCTGTGAGTCGCTGCCCGCAACCTTCGCAACCAGCGCGTTGCGCAGGAAGCGCAGCATCTGCCTGGCGAAGTGTTGTGGGCTCTGGCCCTCGACCAGAAGTCGGTCGACGGTGCGCAGCACGTCTTCGCTGGAGTTCCGCGCCACGGCGTCCATCACGTCTTCCAGCACCTCAGAGGAAACCGTACCCACAAGTCCGCGCACCACGTCGGCGCTGAGGGTTGCGCCGCAGCAGGCAATTGCCTGGTCCATGATGCTGAGCGCGTCGCGCATCGAGCCGTCGCCCACCTCGGCCAGCATGGCCAGCGCCTCGTCGTCGGCCTTGATCTTCTCCTGCTTGCCGATGTCGCGCAGCTGGGCCACGATGTCGTCGAAGCGCACGGCATGAAAGCTGAAGTGCTGGCAACGCGAGCGGATGGTCTGGGGAATGTCTTCCGGCTGCGTCGTCGCCATCATAAAGACGATGTGGCTGGGCGGCTCTTCCAGGGTCTTCAGCAGGGCGTTGAATGCGGCGTCGGTGATCTGGTGCGCCTCGTCGAGGATGTAGATCTTGAAGCGATCGCGCGCCGGGCGATAGCGCGCTGCCTCGCGCAGCTCGCGAATCTCATCGATGCCGCGGTTGGTGGCGGCATCGATCTCGATCACATCCACGGAATTGCCGGCGCGGATTTCCTGGCAAGAGTCGCAAACGCCGCAAGGCTCGGGCACAGGATGGTCCTTTGATCGGCAATTGAGCGCCATGGCCAGGATTCGTGCGATGGTGGTCTTCCCGATACCGCGGTGGCCGCTGAAGATGTAGCCATGCGCGATGCGGCGCTGCTCGATGGCGTTCTTCAGGGTGCGGGTAACGTGGTCCTGCCCGATCACATCGGAAAACTTCTGGGGCCGGTATTTGCGCGCGAGGACCTGATAACTCATGGAAGGAAGTCTCGATTATACGGTGCGAAGCTGTGGAAGGGGAGGGCTGCGTCGCGAGATAATAGACTCACCATTTCCGAGGTGGTGCATGGATACTCTGCAAGCTCTCCGCCAGTTGATCGCCCGCCTGCCCGAACGCCTGAACGCGCTGCCCGCCCACAAAGTCCAATATAAGCCCGCGCCGAACACCTGGTCGGTCAAAGAAGAGCTGGGCCACCTGCTTGATTCGGCAGCCAACAATCACCAGCGCATCGTGCGCGCCCAGGTGGAAGAGAAGCCTGCAATGCCGGGATATGACGGCGACGCGTGGGTGGAGCTTCATCGTTATCAGCGTCGGGATTGGAACGAGCTGATCGGGCTGTGGGCCGCGCTGAACACGCAGCTGCTGGCGGCGGCCGAGAACGTGCCGGATCCCGCGTGGTCGCGGACGCTCACAATTGCCGACTCAGCTCCGCTGACGCTGCGCTTCGTCTTCGACGACTACGTCGAGCATATGGCGCATCATCTGCGGCATATGGGCGTGGAAGTCGACGATCTGGTGCCGGCAAAGGCCGCCGCGCGGTGATGCCTTTTGGAGTGGACAACTCATGTTCTTAGCAAGAATCCTGGGTGCCTCGTTCTGGCCAACAGAAGGCTAGAGCGCGGCTTCATTGCCGCGAGCGTCGTCCCTTGTTCGACCCGTTCTGCTTCGCCCCTAACTCGGTTTGCTTCTTCTTCCTCGCGGTAGCCCGGCGCATTCTTGCCAGCTCCTCCTCCGAGTACATGCTGCCGCGGCAGATCTTGCTCCCGCAAGAACACGGGGCTTCGTCATCCCCGTCATAGAGACAGTAGTCGTAGGTGAGTTCCTCGCCGGCGGCGATGTCGCGAATGCTTTCGATGTAAACGCGCCCATCTTCTTCGTCGGTTTCGCAATTGGGATCACAGGAGTGGTTGACGAACATGGCCATGCCGTGGCCGTCGATCACCACATCGCCCTCGCCGATTCCGAAGAGATACGTGAACGGGCGCCCGTCGTAGCGGGCGTCGCCCTCGGCCTTGGTGATGCGCTCGCCGGTGTATTCCAGGATGCGCGTGCCGGTGGGAATCGGATCTAGCGTGAAGCAGCCTGCGGCATGAATGTCGGAGGAGCGGATGACCAGACGTGGCAAGCAGAGATTCTCCGGGTAAGGGTGAGTGCAGTATAGCGCAGACTTGTGTTCGCGCCTTCAGCGCCGGACTGGAGGCCGGCTGCCACATGTCACAGGCGATCGTTCATTTGCCGTGCCACGTTGCGCTGCCCGTTTCATATCTTGGATAATGAAGAGTCGATTCTGGAGGGCATCATGGTGCATGTTCTGGTCCGCCATAAAGTTTCCGACTACAGCCGCTGGAAGGAAGCCTTTGATTCCCACCTCAACACTCGCAAGCGCTTTGGTGAGCTTGGCTTTCGGCTGTTTCATGCCGCCGACGATCCGCGGGACATCTTTGTACTGCTCGACTGGCAGACGGTGGAAGAGGCGCGCAAATTCATGAACTCGGAAGAGCTTCGCAATGCCATGGAGAGGGCAGGCGTAGTCGGCTCTCCCGAGATTCAATACCTGGAAGATGCCCGCAGCGTTCACCGCACGGCGGCCGACTAAGTATGGCGGCAGGGGCTGGCAAGTTTTTTTTCGAGATCTCTTGACACTGCTCCGGTCCGTGCGCTCCAAATGACGCGCAGAATTCCTCCCGGACACTTCCTTCAGCGATTGCGTGAGGCCTTCAGGAAGATCCTCGAAAACGGGCAATTGACGTGGGTTTCGCGCGAGCAGGTTCTTTGTCAAGAGTTTCGTTCGACAAATTTCTTCCCGGCGCGTAGCACATTTTTTGGAACGATTGACAAACCGCTCCGGCTAATTAGAATACCCGACGACTCTCCGAAGACGATTTGCACCGTGACTAGCACAACTCAAACTTACGACGTTCTCCTGCAAACCGATTTTTCCGACCTGGAGCTGTACGCGAGCGGTAAGGTCCGCGACATCTATCTGGTCGATAACGAGCATCTGCTCTTCATTGCCACCGACCGCATTTCGGCATTCGACTACGTACTCGCAACCGGCATTCCGCAAAAGGGACGCGTGCTCACGCAGCTGTCGCTGTTCTGGTTCGACTTTCTGAAGAACATCGTTCCGAACCACCTGGCGACGGCCGACGTGCACAAATATCCGGCGGAGTTGCAGAAGTATTCGGCACAGTTACGCGGGCGCTCGATGCTGGTGGTAAAGGCCGAGATGGTCGCGATCGAGTGCGTGGTACGCGGCTATCTTTCCGGTTCGGGCTGGAAGGAGTACAAGGCGAGCGGGGAGGTGTGCGGCATTAAACTTCCCGCGGGCCTGCGCGAGTCGGACAAGCTGCCGGAGCCGATTTTCACACCAGCCACCAAGGCGGCCAGCGGGCACGACGAGAATATTTCGTTCGACCAAATGGTGAAGTTGGCTGGGCGCGATTTGAGCGAGCAGCTTCGCGATTTGAGCCTTAGGGTTTACAAAGCCGCCGCCGATTACGCCGAAACGCGCGGCATCATCATCGCCGACACGAAGTTCGAATTCGGGCGCACGCCGCAGGGACTGGTGCTGGCGGACGAAGTATTGACTCCGGATTCGTCTCGCTTCTGGCCTAAAGATAAATATCAGCCGGGTGGTGCGCAGGATTCGTTCGACAAGCAGTATGTGCGCGACTACCTGGAAGCCATCAAGTGGAATAAGCAGCCGCCGGCACCGGGATTGCCTCCCGAAGTGGCGGCTCGAACCAGTGAAAAGTATGTTGAGGCTTACACCAAGCTGACGGGCCACGCTTTACCCGCCTAGGTGCAAGCCAATGATGGGCCTATCCATCCTCGACTGGGTGATCGTGCTCGTCGTGTTTTTGTCCACCCTGCAGGCCATTGCAGAGGGATTCTTCCATGAGTTCTTCTCGCTAGCCGGCGTGGTGATTGGGTATCTGGTCGCAGCCTGGGAGTTTCCGCGCCTGGCCGCGAGGTACGCGCATTACGTTACCTCGCAGTGGACGGCGGATCTCGCGGCGTTTTTCTCGATCTTTTGTGCCATAGTCTTGCTGGCGGGATTGACCGGACGACTGGCGCGCTGGGCGGTGCAGGGAATCGGGCTGCGTTGGTTCGATCGTTTTCTTGGCGGGGTTTTCGGATTTGTTCGGGGCTTTGTAATTAGCGCTGTCATTGTGCTGGCGCTGGCTGCCTTCGCCCCGCAGTGGGGACTGCAGCAGTCGCGGATTGCGCCGTTTCTGGCGGTTACGAGCCGCGGCTTGATCTGGGCGGCGCCGGCCAGCCTGCGGCAGCGATTCTGGGATGGCTGGAACCTGCTGCGCACTGTGCCCGTACACATGTCGACGGAGGAGCACCCTACGCAGTAGCTGCGGATAAGGCGCAATGTTATGCCACAAACACTAGCGGAGAGAGGCGTCGTGAAAGATCAACTGGAAGCTTTGATTGCGCACATGTACCGGAGCGGTATCACCTATTCCGAGGCGGTCTGCGAGTTCAAGAAGAAATTTATTCTCACCGTCTTGCAGGATAGCAATGGGAACCAGTGCAAGGCCGCGCGCCAGCTCGGCATGCACCGAAATACTCTCAGCCGCACCATCGCAGACCTCAAACTCGACGCCAAGGCCTTGCGCAATGGAGCGCGCCGTCCGCCGCGCAGCGCGTATCCGGTCCACACCGAGAAGAAGATGGCGCGCTGAGGTCTAGATTGCACCGCACTAGATCTTTTCAGGGCGCGAAGTTGTGCGGACCATTAAGCAGACGCGTGAGTCGGGAGACCCACGCGTCTGCCCTTTGGAGATCGGTGCTACATGACGGCTAATAGCTAAAAGACACGATCGTCAGCAGATCCCGCCCCAGCCCGAATCCCGTGCGTGTGTTCGGGTTCAATGTGCAGCAGGTTAGGAGGTTGTTCAGGACTCCACCCGTAATCTGCTGCCTCAAGTTCCCGTTCACGTCGTATTCCAGGATGGAGTTATTGAACCCATCGCTGGCTGCGACAATGAACAGCCTGTGCAGAGCATCGAACTCCACATCCCCGCCCACATTGTTGCTGGGAGGAACAAAGCTGTTTCCGCTTTGCGTGTTGAGGTTGAAGAACTGCACCATGGGAAAGGTGAACGGCCCTCCCGGCGTGGTGATCGCCACGGTGTCGGTCAGCGAGTCGATGGCCGCGCCATTTGGGTTGCCTACGCCAGCCCCGTTGACCTCGTGAATGGCGCCCGTTGTCAGGTTGATGGTGGCCAGAATCGGTACGCTGGTAGGACTGCCGTTATCGCCCGCCAGAAACGCATCGTTCAGCTTGCCATCGTAGGCGAACGCCGGGCAGCAGCCGATGTTGCCGTTGTTGTAAGGTACCAGCTGACTGAAGGTGTTCTGCGCGACATTCGAGGTGAACAGGTAAATGTAGGGTTGCTCCAGCACACTCGACAGCATGACTGCCGAACGAGGCTGTCCTTCGTTCGGCAGAAATCCAGCCAAGTAGTAGTTCGTCCTCATCGGCGGAGTCCAGAGTCCGGTAAAGTGATTGGTGTTCACCGGATTTACGGTGAAGTAGTAGTTGTGCACGACTCCACCCACCACGTTCTGATAGAGCACCAGCCCGACGTGACTGCCAACTACGCCTTCGGTAGCGTAGTCGTCGAATGTGTGGTCGCGCATCGCCAGCACGGCGATGATGTTGCCGGTCGTCTGGTCGAATGCCTCGGTTGCTACCAGATTTTCGCCGCCGCCTTCGGAGACATACTCGCTAAGCAGGCCTTCGGTGCCACCCTGGTCGATGCCGAAGCCGAGAATCTGCCCGCCAAACCGCGGATGTACGACGATGGAAGGGGGAAGGCCGCTGTCTGATTGGGCTACGGAAGCAGTGCAGAGAGCGAAGCAAAGCGCTGAGAGTAGCACCGCAATAAGGGGATAGACCAAGATCGAACGGGCCGCCTGTTTACTCGCGTTCGTCATATCGAATCTCCACGTCAAGAATTTTTTTGGGGTTACCCTCCGGAGCGGTCGTCAGCTTATCCTGCCCTCATCAGGAACATGTCAAGATGTTGTCAAACTGTTGTGAAGCCCTATGCACAAAAAGGAGCGGTTTGCGCCGCTCCTTTCTTGCGAAATGCTTCCTGATTATTGAGTTTTGTGGGCCGGCCGGTGCGTGGCCGGTGTGGAGGAGATCGGATTGCCGTTTTTGTCCAACAGCATGCCGTCGGTCATGGTCATCATGAACGGGGTAGGCGTGTAGCTGGTGACGGTGCCCTGGAAAGTCATCAGGGTTCCCACGGCGGGAGACAGGCGGGCCGGAATCGGCTTGGCCATATTCAAGGTGATGTCGGCCTTCTTCGCCTCGATGTCATCATCGCTGCCTGCCAGCTGCACGGTTGTCGGAGTCGAGCTGATCACATTGGCTGCAAGCTTCACCGCCTTGTCCTTGATGGCATTCCAAACGGTGTCAGCGGCCTGCTGGTTGCCCGAGGAGAGCACGAGCTCCCACTCGGCAAAGCTCATCTGCTTGGGGTCCTTATTCTTGACCAGGTCAGCAGCCTGCTCGGCCGGAGACGGCGGGATGTACTGCGTCACGGTAAAGTTCGCCGGCGGCATGATGCTGGCTGAGCTCTTCGCCTGGTTGACGACGTCGTCCCAGCCCTGGTCGGAGCCGTGATAGCGGACGTATTTCTTCTTACCGTAATCCAGGATCTGCTGTTGTCCGGGGCCCTGGGCCAGATTGGCCGCCTTCACAATGAACCAGAAACCCTGCGGGTTCATCGGCTTAGCTTCGAGGTCGGCAGTCGCCAGGGGATAGATGTCGGCGATATTGGGCTGCGACTCCCAGGAAACAGCTTCCAACAGATCCTTCTGGGCGGTCGCGTAGTCCTTCGCTTGCAGGGCGGCGAAGCCGACGGCCCCGTCGAAGATCGCCCCCGTCTCGTTGTGCAGCTTGTTGAAGTCCGCGTCGGTCATGCCGTCGGGCTTTTTCATCGTCTGCAGGGCCTGCAATCCTTGCTCGCCGTACTGTTTGGCCTTGGCAAGGTTGTCCTGCATCTGAGGCCCGCCGGCCGAGGCCGCGGCGCGATAGTTGTACGCCAGCAGCGCCAGGGCGCGGATATTGTTGGGGTTGGCCTGCAGCACGCGGGTGGCAGCGTCCAGCGACTTCTGTGCGTCGCCGGCCTGCTGATAAGCGACCATCAGCAGCTCCAGGGCATCTTCCTTCATGACCGTGTTGGGATAAGTCTGGAGGAAGGCTTCCAGGGCCTGGGCCTTCTGGGCCGGGTTCTGCTGCTGGATAGCGTTGACATAAGCGTTGTATTCGGCAGGGTCTTTGATTTCCTTCTTCTGGGCTCCCTGACCACCCGCGGCAGCCTGACCTGCCGGGGCCGGTTGCGCGGCTTGCGCATAGCATTGCTGGACCATGGCCGAAGCGGCGAACACCAGCAACATCATGACGAGCGACTTCTTCATTCTGTTGGCTCCTCGTTCTGGAGAACTTGTGGTACTTGCTTGCACGCGGATCAATCGTACCCTTGCAGATAAGCCCGCTTCACCTGTATGCGCACGGCACAAAGGCAAAGCTCTCCGCGTCCCTCGCCCCTCTTTGGTGAAATGGGATAGCAAAACTGCGGAAATCGGGATTATAAGTACGCGGCTGTGTGTAAGGCAAGATACTTACCACTTTACACGATCTCGACTTGCTAAGATGCGCGGACCTCAGGGACGGGCTGCGCCATAACCACTTAGACAAGCTCCGCTGTGTTTAAGTTCCTAACAGGTTGGACGTAGCTGGACGGAATCCGATACCAGGCCGTGGCAAGGGCCGGCTTCCGGGCGGCTGCTGCATGGATTCCGGAAACCGGCCGTGGTGGCTGGCATCTTGCAATCTGCCCTCGGGATAATGCATCTGCGTCAGACTCCTGGAAATCTCACAACTGGGGAGCGTTTCATGGAAAAGACAGACTTCGTTTCCTTGTCGGGGTCGGTGGCGGTGGTCACGGGCGGCGGGCGAGGCATCGGCCATGCGATTGCCGACAAGCTGGCAGGCATGGATGCCACGGTGGTTCTCACCAGCCGTGACGAGGCATTCGTGCAGCAGGTTGCGGGCGATCTGACCAGCCGCGGGCGGCGCGCCGAGGGTGTCGCCTGCGATGTGACGGACCTTGCCAGCGTGGAGGCGTTGGGCGAGCATCTCCGCAAGAACTACGGCCACGTCGATATTCTCGTGAACAATGCGGGAATTGGCGGCCCTTCGGGCTTGTTGCATGAATTGGCACCGGACGACTGGGAGGCGATCTTTAATACCAACCTGCGCGGGGCTTATTACATGATGCGTGCCGTCGTTCCCCTGATGATTGCAGCCGGAGCGGGACACATCATCAACATCTCGTCGCTGGCAGGGAAGAACCCGCTGCCGCGCGGCGCCGCATATTCGGCTTCGAAATGGGGGCTGAATGGACTGAGCTACGGCGTGGCGGAGGAGTTGCGCTCACAGAACATCCGCGTTTCGGTAATCTGTCCCGGGTCAGTCGATACCGATTTCGGTCCGCGGCGGCACGGCAAAGATACGCAGAGGATGCTGAAGCCTGACGATGTGGCGCATGCGGTCGCTATGCTGGTCACGCAGGAGCCGCAGTCGTTCATCAGCGAGGTTCTGATCCGCCCGACGCAGAAGCCGTAGTTAGTGGTCAGCATTCAGCACTCAGCATTCAGCCGTTCCATCATTTCGGCATGCGTAGGAAGCAGGTAAAACAGCCGCACGCAATTCTGGCGGGTGGGAGGAGTCAAAGGCTGATTGGCTGAATGCTGAGTGGGGAGGGCTAACTGCTGCCTGCGCCTATAATCGAAGATTCGTTCAATCCTCTTCACGAGACCGCCCTCATGAGAAAAAAGCTGATCGCTGCCAACTGGAAGATGTACAAAACTCGCGAGCAAACCGCGGCATTCTTTCACGATTTTCTTCCTATGGTCGCTGGCCACACGCGCGACGAAATCGTGGTTTGTCCGCCGTTCATCGACTTGCATGCGGCAATCGAGGCTGCGGACGGTTCAAACGTCGCCATTGGGGCGCAAGACGTTCACTGGGAGAAAGAAGGCGCGTTTACCGGCGAGATCTCAGCCGGCATGTTGGTTTCTCTCGGCGTTACTCACGTCATCATCGGCCACTCTGAGCGCCGGCAGTACTTCAACGAGACCGACGACAGCGTGAATCGCAAGCTGGAGCGTGCGCTCGAGAACGATCTTGTTCCTATCGTGTGCGTCGGCGAGGTGCTAGAGGAGCGCGAAGCTGGTCTGACGGAAGATGTTTTGCGCCGCCAATGTGTGCGGGCGTTTAACGGTATATCCGCGCGGAAGGCCGCCAGACTTATCGTGGCCTATGAGCCAGTCTGGGCGATCGGAACAGGTAAGACCGCGACGCCGCAGATGGCCACGGATGCGCACATGGTTATCCGCCACGAAGCAGAGAAGGCCTTTGGCAAGGAATTCGCGGAGGCGCTGCGGATCCTTTATGGTGGCAGCTGCAAGCCGGACAATGCTGGTTCGCTGATGTCGGAGAGTGAAGTTGATGGCGCCCTGGTGGGCGGGGCAAGTCTGGATCCCGCGTCGTTTACCAAGATCGTGAAGTATTGAAGGACGTGAAGCTGGACAATTGCATCGGACCATCGCGGACCACGCGAGTCAGTCTAAAGCCGCCTCTGCTGATGACCTGCGGTGAGCAGAGTCGCTGGCGGCGGTGAAACTTGCGCCAGCAGGTGCGCGAACTGTCCGCGCGCAATTGCCTGCCGCACGCCGCGCATCGTAGTGAGGTAATGTGCGAGGTTGTGGATGGTGTTGAGCACTTGCGCCAGCAGTTCGTTGGAGGCATACAGGTGTCGCAGGTAGGCCCGCGAATAGCGCGCGCACACTTTGCAGCCGCAGTTTGGATCCAGGGGAGTCTCATCGGCGGCATAGCGGGCATTCTTGATCGTGATCCTTCCTTCTGATGTGAACAGCAGACCGTGCCGCGCGGCGCGCGTCGGCAGCACGCAGTCCATCATGTCGACGCCCTGCGCGGCGTACTGCACAATTTCCTCCGGTGTTCCCACGCCCATCAGGTATCGTGGCTTATCTTCGGGCAGGAAGCGGATGGCGGCGTCGACCATCTCGTACGTCATGGAACGTGGCTCACCTACACTCAGCCCGCCGATGGCATAGCCGGGGAAGTCCATCTCGACGGTCCGCTGCGCCGACTCGCGCCGCAGATCGACGAACATTCCACCCTGCACAATGCCAAAAAGCGTTTGCGTTTGCTCGCCGCGCTCGACAAACCAGGGCACTTCCTGTTTGTGCTCCTCGAAGTATTTCCTGCTGCGCTGCGCCCAGCGCAGCGTCATCTCCATGGAGCTTTTGGTGCGGGCGTATTCGGCCGGGTGCTCCGTACACTCGTCGAATGCCATGATGATGTCCGCGCCTAAGCCGATCTGCGCCGCAATCGCGCTCTCCGGGCTGAAGAAATGTGACGATCCATCCAGGTGCGAGCGAAACTGCACGCCTTCCTCGTTTACTTTTCGCAGGTCGCTCAGACTGAAAACCTGAAAACCTCCGGAGTCGGTGAGGATGGGACGGTCCCAAGCCATAAATTTCTGCACACCGCCCAGCCTGCGAATCATCTCTACGCCCGGCCGAAGATAAAGATGGTAGGTATTGTTCAGCAGGATCTGGACGCCGAGTTCTTCGAGCGTGTCCTGCGGCATGCCTTTCACCGTGGCAACAGTTCCCACCGGCATGAAGACGGGTGTCTCGACCTCGCCGTGCGGTGTGCAAAAACGTGCGGCGCGGGCCTTGCCATCGCGCGCCTCGAGTTGGAACCGGAATGACATTGTTTCGATTGTAGGACAATTGTTGTTTCTGCAAGTGCAGTTCAAATCGTACACAGCACACGTTCAGCGGACGGCTCTTTGAAGATAAGAGATCGCGTCGCTTCAATCGCCACCTAGACTGCCTTCCGAGTCGTTTGTCATCGCCAGCCCCGCAAGCTGACGATTGATCCATGAGCTTGTAGTTTGCGAGAGAGAGATACCTTTGTTTTCATGATCAAGGTCGCAGCTTTTTGAAATCTATATATCGTTTTCCGACTAGCAAGAGTGTTCATAATGTCCATGAATGGTCATGAATGGTCATTCGTGAACTACTACTCTCCTTAGTTCTTGACAATGTGACCGATGCGACGAGTAGACGACAAATATTGTTTAAAGTAACGCCGCTGCTGAAGAAAATTTTGCTACACTCTTCATCAACATCGTCCAGCCTCTCTGCATAGCCTGATTGCAGAATTGCGTTTCGGATTAACAGCCGCAATAACACATGTACGGCTTTGATAGCGGGGTTTCTCTGCTGAAGATGTGGGTATATCCGATTGATCAATCGAAAATCTAGAGGAGAAGCAAAGGTAATGAAGAAAAGTTGCGTAAGCCTGTGCCAGGCTATGGCGCTGGCTCTTTTAGTGTGCTTCTGTCTGTCGGCGCTTATGGTAGCGCAAGACACTTCTGCTGACACAATGCGTGCAGTGCCACGCTTCACTATCATTCCGCCGAAGCCGGCAGCTCCGGGCCACGAAAATCCTTCCGGTACGCTCGAGGAGTGGAACGGTTCCTTTACTCACAACGGAACAAACTTTCCCTTCGTGATGGTCGGTGCGGATCCTTCCACCAACCAGGGTGCCATCATCACCACGTGGATCATCCCGGTGAAGCTGGTCCTCTCCGACGGTTCGGTATGGGATCCGCTAGCCGGTGGTCCGCAATCACCTTTGGCGAGAACGATTCTGTCGCCGATCTTCGACAACACGACGACCTACACGCAGGGCGGGGTTGACGTGGGGACGACGCAGTACACCGACGCGTATCAGCGCGCCAATTTCTGGAGCATCGTGCAGAACAATCCCAACTCGCACATATTGCTCGGCGGTCCGACCGCCCGCGTCCAGGTGTTACCTGAACTGACGCTCAATGTTCCGTCGGGCTCGGGCGCACAGTGCTCAGAGTTTGGCATTCACGTGGCCTGCGTCAGCATCAACTACTACGACATCCAGGTCAGCAACTACATGGCCAACAACAACATCATTAACCCGACCGGCTTCCCGATCTTCTTGACCGCCAACATGTACTGGACCCAGGGCGGCTGCTGCATCGGCGGCTATCACAGCGCGAACGGCGCGCAGACCTACTCGAACTTCACCTACATCTCCACCCCGGGCGTTTTCTCGCAGGACGTTTCGGCCCTGTCGCACGAAGTGGGCGAGTGGCTGGACGATCCGCTGTATCCGCAGCAGAACAACACGCCCTGCGGCATCCTGGAAAACGGCGATCCGCTGGAGAACGGACAGCCCGGTCATCCTTTTGGAACCTGGGCTTATCAGCTCCATGGATTCACCTATCACCTCCAGGACCTGGTCACGCTGAAATACTTCGGCGGCGATCCGAACGGGCCCGTGAACGGCTTCTGGACCTTCCAGGGCTACACGGGTATCACCCAGATTTGCCAGAACGGTGCCTAAGCTGGCAACTTGATCTGCTTCCAGGCCCGCCTCGCGAGAGGCGGGCTTTTTCTCTTGTGATGTCAACCTGGAGATCGGCGCTACGAATCAGTGCGCCACCGAGGGACCTTTGCGGCCGACGGTCTTCTTCAGCATGAACACGATAGGAATGCACGCGAAGCAAACGAGTGCCAGGTAGCGGAAGTCATCGACATAAGACCAAAGTCGCGCCTGCTCGGTTAGCTGTACGCCTATCAAGGCATAAGCTTTCCGCACTGATTCCACCGGACCGTAGCCCTGCTGGTAAAGGTATTGAGCCAGCTGGGCTGCTTGCTGCTGGAAGTTATGGCTGCTCGGTGTCAGTGAATGCACCAGTTCATTTTGGTGCAGCTGCTGATGTCGGGCGACGATCGTATTGACGACCGAGATGCCGATGCTGCCTCCGACATTGCGGAACAGGTTGTAGAGACCGCTGGCGTTGCCGATCTCCTCGTTCTTCAGAAAAGCGACTGAGGTTGCCGAAAGTGGAACGAAGACGCAACCCGAACCGAATCCGCTGATCACAATGGCCCAGAGAAACGACCACTGCGAGATGGCAAGGTTCACCTCTCCAAACCACAGGCCCGAGATACCAAACAACATGAATCCAAGGGCGATCAACCACCGGTTGTCGATCTTGGCGGTGAGAATGCCGATGATGGGCATGGCCACAATAGCGCCGATGCCGCGCGGGCTCACAGCCCAACCTGCGGCGTAAGCGGTGTAACCCAGCAGCTCCTGATAGAAGAGCGGCAGCAAAGTGATCAGCCCATAAAGGGCGCCTCCAAACAGGGCGATCAGCAGGCACCCCAGCAGAAAGTTTCGGTGTCGGAAGACACGCAGGTCGACTAAGGGCTTGTCATGCGTCAGCTCTCGGATGATGAAAGCGACGAACGAGACCAGCAGAAGAGCTGACGTCCAGCGGATCCAGGTGGCGCCGAACCAGTCGTCCTCCTGGCCCTTGTCGAGAATAATCTGCAGAGAACCGAGCCATACTGCCAGCAGCCCCAGGCCAATGCCATCGATCTTGCCCGGCTTGGCGTTTGTGATGTACGGCGGATCTTCGACGAAGCGCATGATCAGCAGCACTGCGAGGATGCCGATCGGAATGTTGATGTAGAACGCCCAGCGCCACGAGTAAGTATCGGTTAGATAACCGCCAAGCGTGGGGCCCAGCACGGGGGCGACAACTACGCCCAAGGCAAAGACGGCTAAAGCCGAGCCGCGTTTGTCGGGTGGAAAACTTTCGAGCAGGATGGACTGTGATAGCGGTTGCAGCGCGCCTCCGCCAGCGCCCTGGACGGCGCGAGCGAACAGGATCATCCCCAGGCTCCACGCCGCTCCACAGGCAAACGACGAAACTGTGAAGATGATGATGCAGGTAACGAGGAAGCGCTTGCGGCCGAACTTCAGGGAGAACCATGTGCTGGCTGGCAGCACAACCGCGTTCGCCACCAAATAGCTGGTCAGTACCCAGGTCGCTTCGTCGTTGGTGGCGGACAAACTGCCGGCGATATAAGGCAGAGCAACGGAGGCAATGGAGGTATCGAGCACCTCCATGAATGTGGCCAGCATGACGGAGATGGCGATCAGCCAGGGGCTTGGCGCGGGACGGCTGAGAGTGAGGCCCTGCGATCCCGCGACGGTCGTGCTGGCCATTCACTCTCCCCAACCGGAGATGCCTGCATTGCAGCATCATCCGGTTAAACGAATAGAAATGCGCCATCCGCGGCAAACGATTCGGCGCGCCGCCGCGAAGCAAGCCAGCGGTCTCGACCCCCGTTCGAGATAGGTATTGGCTTGCTTATGCCGGTCTGGATCGTCCGCGCTCGGCTTCCTCGCTCACCAGAGCTCGCTCAGCTTGAGGCATCGTTATGACTTCGGCCGGCACGCGTACGACCCCGTAGATGAGTGCCGCCACCACTGCCCCGATCAGGGGTGCAACGATGAATAACCACAACTGCTGGAGAGCCCAGCCGCCGACGAATACCGCTGACCCGATACTGCGCGCGGGATTCACTGAAGTATTCGTAATGGGGATACCAACCAGATGAATCAGGGTCAGCACCAGGCCGATGGCGACTCCGGCAAAGCCAACCGGAGCTTTGATATCAGTCGCTCCTAATACGGTGAGGACCAGGAACATCGTCAGGACGATCTCCGTCACGAGGGCGGCTCCCATCGAATACTGCCCGGGCGAATGGGCCCCGTAGCCGTTTGCGCCCAATCCAGCGACAGATGGGTCATAACCTCCCGGTGCTCCGCTGGCGATGAACAGAATGAGTGCCGCGGCAATGATGGCCCCGATGATTTGTGCGATCACGTAGGCGACTGCGTCTTTCACGCCAATTTTTTTCGCCAGCAACACTCCGCACGTGACAGCCGGGTTGATGTGACAGCCGGAGATCGGCCCGATGGTGTAGACCATCGCCAGCAGTGACAGCCCGAAAGCGAGAGCAACGCCCTCGAATCCGATATGACTCCCAGCCAGTACCGCGCTGCCGACGCCACCGAAGACCAGAACAAATGTACCGACCAGCTCGGCAATATACTTCTTTGCGCTCATGGCAACCTCCCAATAACGGAGCGAGTATAGTCCCGATTGCACGCCGGAACTGTTAAGAGAAAGCGATTAACGAGCTTTTTTTTTGCACTTCGCGAGATTTCACAGGCATCCTTCTTGGCGTCCTGTTCTACCGGGTCGCAATGAAAATGTGCGGATGCCCTGCATCGAATTCTCGCAATGGACTGTTATGCTGGTGAACTACTAAAACATCACTCCATGGGAACCCTGAGACAGGACTTTCGCTACGGACTTCGCATGCTGCGCAAAAGTCCTGCCTTCACAGCCGTGACCGTGATCACGCTTGCCCTGGCGATTGGCGCAAACACGGCGATCTTCTCGGTCGTGTATCCCGTGCTTCTGCGCCCATTGCCATTCCACGATCCAGATCGGCTAGTCACCCTTGGCGAGACCCGTCATCAAGCGCGATGCTGCTCGTACATGGCGTCGTATCCTGATTTTCTGGATTGGGCCAAAACTGCGAAGAGCTTTCAGTCGATGGGCGGCTATTCCTACGACGCCTTTACCATGACAGGGAATGGCGATCCTAAGACGATGTTCTGCGCCATGGTGACCACGAATTTCTTCTCCGTGCTGGGAGTCGCTCCTTTCCTGGGGCGCGACTTCGCCGCCGGCGAAGACCTTCCTGAAGGTTCGGGCCCTACGGTCGCAATCCTCAGCTACAAGTTCTGGAAAACCGATTTCTCCTCAGACCCGAGCATCGTCGGGCGCGTTGTGCGCCTCGATGGAAAGCCGGTAACGATCATTGGCGTTTTGCCGCGCGGCTTCGAGCTCGGTCCGGCCGGCCTGGTGCCGATCTGGGTCCCGTTGCACCTGAATCATTTCGAGCAGACGGCGCGCAGCGGCCGCTGGCTGAGCGTCATCGCCCGGCTTGCTCCCGGTGCAAGCCTCGAGCAGGCCCGCGCTGAAATGGAAGCGATCAACGCGCAGCTCGCGCGCGAATTTCCCGAGGAGAATGCCGCGGTTGCGGTTTCGATAGCGCCATTGCGCAACGAGATCGTCGGCAATGTTCGGCCACTGCTGCTGGTGCTATTCGGGGCTGTCGGCTTTGTTCTGCTGATTGCCTGCGCCAATATCGCGAACCTGATGATGAGCCGCTCCATCGATCGCCGTCGCGAGTTCGCGGTCCGCTCCGCTCTGGGCGCCAAGCAAATCCAACTTGTTCTTCAGTTGATCATCGAAAGCTTGCTGCTCTCGATCATTGGCGCCGTCGTCGGATTTGTTGCAGCGGCTATCGGCATCTGGCTGCTGGTGCGATCTATACCGGAAGCACAACTGAATGCGATGCCCTACCTGGCGGACGTCGGTATCAGCCTCCCCGTGCTGGGTTTCG
>Ga0126381_100000659_pt1 | contig 38281 bp, 59 predicted proteins | sample PanSoiMetPlot_28_FD_96465 | JGI IMG/M metagenome (GOLD analysis project Ga0126381, IMG submission 96465) | Tropical forest soil microbial communities from Panama - MetaG Plot_28 | ecosystem: Environmental > Terrestrial > Soil > Tropical forest > Bulk soil | place: Panama | collected 2016-02-17 | reverse complement strand
CCGTCGGAGTCCTGCATCCGCTCGCGCGGGGTGGATGGCCGCTTGTAGAGGTCAGCCGCCATCGCGCACCTCCGGTGCCGCCTGCCCGCCGCCGGGCTGCCCCGGCATGGCGGCAGGGTTGATCATGGCGCCCAGCAGGCTGATAGCCGAGTCCTGGAGCGCTGTCACGGTGGGTGCCAGCTTGTCCCAGGCTGCGGCCCCGGCTGCGTCCCTGGCTGCGGCCCAGTCTGCGGCCCTGGCTGCGGCCCAGTCTGCGGCCCTGGCTGCGGCCCAGGCTGCGGCCCAGTCTGCGGCCCTGGCTGCGGCCCCGGCTGCGGCCCTGGCTGCGTCCCAGGCTGCGTCCCAGGCTGCGGCCCCGGCTGCGTCCCAGGCTGCGGCCCAGTCTGCGTCCCAGTCTGCGTCCCAGGCTGCGGCTGCCTTGTCCTGTGCGTTGATCACGGCCGGCCGGACGGCCTGCGCGGCAGCAAGATCGGCGATGCGCCGGGAACCCCTTAGCGTCGCCGCCTCCGCAGTGAGCCCGGCGACGTCGAGCCATGCCGGGGTGTAGGTGCGGATCAGCCAGTCGAGCGCGAGGTAGCCGCGGGCCTCGTCGAGGCCGTCGCCGCGGGTGCCGATCATGGGCCGGCGGTACGGCAAGAGCCGCTGGCGTGGCTCGTCGGGCAGCAGGTCGTTGAGCGCCCGGCCGTAGGCGGCGAGGATGGGAGAGACGCAGGCGGGGTGGTCAGTGTGTGCCTCCCCTGCCATCCAGGCGACCGCCTCAAGCAAACAGGTACCGTCCTCGCGGGTGTCGTGTCCGCCGTGGGCGAGGTGGATGAGGTCACTCACCGTGCACCTCGCCGCCCTGCTCGCGGGCCGAATCCAGCGCCGTGAGCATCTGGATCAGGTAGCCCCGCGGCTCCTCCTCCTCCTTGGCGGCCTGGTGCTTCCACTGGCTGAGGGTGTCGATGATGGCGATGCCCTCAGCCTTGGTGAGCTGGGTGGTCGAGGTGATGTCGCGGCCGGTGATCACGGCGCAAACCCCTCGGGCCTGCTCCTTCTCCTCCGCGCCGAACGCGAACTCCTTGGTGAGGATCGTCCAGATGGCGGTGAGCTGGCGGTTGGTCACCGCCTCGCTCGCGGAGCTGGCGGGCGAAGACGGCGACGACTCGCCGGTCTCCTGGAGTGACGCGGTACCCGGGGCGCCCGCAGATGATGACGCCCCGGAGGTCGTAGGGCCCTCCTCCTCGCCGGGCAGCGGGGGAAGCGCCCCGCCCGCGTCCTGCCGTGGCCCGCTGGCTGCCGGTGTGGCGGCCTGCGTGCTGGCGGCTGGCGCGGGCGGGGCGGTCCTTGGCGCCCGCTGGGCGCGCTGGGCGGTGCGGGCCTTCGGCGCATCGATCGCCGGCGTCGTCCCGCTGGTGACCTCGCCGGTCGCGGCGTCGACGGTCACGCCCGACTCTGTGACGATGCCGCCGTCCTCGAGGACCTCCTTCGTGGCCAGGCCGAGCGACGCGTCAGGGAACAGGATGTCGCACAGCTCGCCGCTGGCACGGGCCTGGAGCATCCGCTGCGGGTACGCCTGCCAGATGTCCTTGCCCGCGAGCTTCGCCTTGCGGGCCATGTCCATGTCCCACTTGATCGTCACCCAGCGGTCAGACCCCTTGCGGCGGCCGCGGATCACGCAGCGGGTGGACGTCGTCTCGTCGATGACGATCTCGTGCCCGGCGGCCAGGGCGCGGGCCCGCTTGTACTCAGCGCTGAGCGTCGGGACGCCCTGCACCATGTGGATGGCCTTCAGCGACTGCATTGGGCCGATTGACAGCTCACGGCCGGTCAGGATGCAGGCGGCGATGGCGGCGGGCTTGTTGCGCAGCGCCTTGGGGACGAAGTCCGTCTCGGCGATGTAGTCAGCGAGGCGGCCGACGTCGGCGACGACCTTGATCCAGCCGTCGATGATGTCCCGCTCGCTGACGGCGGCGTTGGAGTAGGCGGGCACGGCGACGACGGCGTCCGGCTCGCGGATGGCTAGCTCGGTCATAAGAACGGAACCTCCTCGTCGCTCACGGCGGAGCGGACGGCGGGCGGCATGATCTCCTCGCCCACGACGGTCTTGGACAGCTCGTTCGCCCAGCTCCACATCTGCTGGGCGTAGCGGAACGTGCGGAACACGGTGTCGCCGGTCTCGACGGGCACGAGGCTGTAGCCATCAGCCCGGACGTGGATCACGGCGCACCCGTCCACCTGCGGCATCGGGTGAAGCTCCCACCCGTCGTCAGGGCTGGCGAAGTGCGTGGCATGCCGGTAGGCGGCGAGCTGGAGCGCGTTGTCGGGGAACACCCCGGAGCGGGCGGTCTTGATGTCGACCAGCAGGCGCCCGCGACCACGGATGTCGAGGATGCCGTCGAACGTGCCCGCGTACGGCCACTTGCTGACCGACACGCACGCCTCCTCCAGCAGCACCGGCTCAGGGGCGAACTCGTCGAGGAACCGCACGTAGGACTCCACGTGCCCGGCGAGCTCGTCGGGGACGACGACCTCCTTGCCGTGGGCGAGCAGCTCGGCGAGCTTGTGGACCTCGGTGCCGCGCTTGGCGGCGGCGTCGCGCTCGGCGTAGGGCGACTTCTTGAGGACGTCGAGCCGCTGGCTCGGCTTCATCCCTGCGAGGTCATCCCAGTTGTCGACGGCGTACCCGGCGGTGGTGTTGATGCCCCATGCGACGAGCGCGGGCTTGGCCAGCCCGTCACCGAGGATGGTCGTCACGCCGGGGAGCTTGACGCCGTCGAGGTAGTAGGCGTGGTTGCGGCCGTAGTTGCGCCTGCGGAACTCAGCCATGCCGGTCCTCCTTGCCAGCCAGCCACGGCTGCTCGCCCTTGCAGCGCGAGTTGCAGACCCGCTTGCAGATGCAATTGGGCTTGCCTTCCGGCTTGCCGGCGCTGCCTGGCCAGCAGACATCGCACAGCGGGTCGCCTGGCAGCGGTGGCGGGCGGAGCTGGGTTGCTGCGAGCTGCTCGGCCATCTCGCGGAGCATGGCCTCTGCGGCGGGGCTGACGGTGCCGGGGTACCAGGAGCCTGGCTGCCGCTGGGGTAGCGGCTGGCGGCGGCGGAGGGCGTGGCGGGCGACGGCGCGGATGATGGCGTAGCCGCACGCCAGGGTGAGCCAGGCGACGACGAACGGGATGGCGATGAGGAGGCAGGCGACGGCGAGGAGGCGCTGCATAACGACCGCCCCCCGACGCGCTCTGCCGTGGCCAGCTCTAGCCGGCCGCGAGCTGCGAGCTCCGCAGGCGATGCGTGGTGGACTGCCCACCCGCTGACCATCGCGTCCACGGTGGTGCCCAGCGCCCGCGCGAGCGGCCACGCGGTGGACAGCTTCGGGTCGTGCTTGCCGTTCTCGGCGTTCTGGATGGCCTTCGAGCTGACGCCGCTGCGCCTGGCCAGCTCCTCTCGCGACCACTTGCGCCCCGTGCGGAGGTCGAGGAGCGCGCGGCCGAATGCCTTGTCGGGGTAGCGGGCGGTCATGACTCGCTCGCCTTCTTCTCGGCGTAGGCGCGGACGCTGAGCCGCTCGGCGAGCGCGCGGCAGAACGCGTCCGGCGCGTAGCAGGCCATGTGCCGGGCCAGGGCGCGCAGGTCGTTGGTGCTGAGCGCGTCGATGGCCTGGTGCTTATCGCGGCGGGTCATCTCGGCGACGTCGGCCGGGCTCATGCCGCCACCAGCCCTTCCTGCCGCTCCAGGTACGCCCGGTACCACCGGGGAAAAACGTCCGGGTCGGTCTCCACCAGCACCGGGTACCGGTCGCGCACGACGGCGATCGCGCCCTGGCCGATGACGATGCGGCCGTCGTAACGCGGCGGGCAGGCGAACAGGTGGCCCAGCGGCGGCTGCACGAGCTGGCCTAGCGGCGGCTGGGCGTGGATGGAGGCTCCCGCCCCGGGGAGCGGGAGAACCGGGGCGGGGGCCTCCTTGCCCGCCGTGGGGGTGGCGGGCGCCGCCGCGCGGGGATCGCGGCGGGGCTGGTGGCGGCCGGCTTGCGGGCCGGTGCGGGCACGCCACTGGGCGCGGAGCCAGCGCGCCAGGCGGCGGATGAGGCGCGCGCCGAGGTGGCGGAGCGGGTTTCCCGTCAGGTAGGTGAGCGCGGCGAGTACCGCGAGGGTGATGGTGCCCTTGTCAACTGTGCTCACCGTGTCACCTCCGGCAGTGCGGCGATCTTGGCCAGGGTGGCGGCGACCTCGTCGAGCGAGAGATGACCGAGCACGTCGCTAGTGATGGGGGTCTCGTACGTCAGTTCCCAGCTGTCGCCGCTGAACACGACGACGCCTAGCTCGTAGAGGCCCTCGGGGCCGCCGTATGACCAAGGTCCCCGGATGACGGACGCGCCGTATCCGTTGGGGAAGCGGTACACCCACTGGCTGCCGGCCATGCCCCGGTCCACCGTCCGCAATGGGGCTGGCTCAATCGGCAGCGGGACGACGACGGCGCTCACCGTGCCACCGCCCGCAGCTCGTGGACGGTCGCGCCCTGGCGGTCGTCCTGGTACTGCTCGCAGGCGCAGCCGGTGAAGAGGCACGGGCCGTCGGCGTTCTCCTCGTCGTCGGCGGCGTGGGCGGCCGCAGCGTGGCCGCAGCGCGGCCGCGTGCAGGCCGACGGCGCGTCGTCGTCGTCGGCGGGGTCGCCCCACTCGCTGCCGTTGCGGTCGCGGTGCGGGCCGTGGTGGCCTTGCAGCCGCTGGCACGGGTTGACCTTGGTGGCGGGGCACATCAGCGGGGTGCCGGCGGGCAGGCCGGCGGCGTCGCGCGGCTCGTCAGGGCTGGACACGCGCACGTCCTCGTCGACGATGACGGGCTCGTACGAGTGCGCGCCGGGGTGGCCCTCGCCGAGGTCGCAGTAGCGCGCGTCGTCCGGGTTGCCCGCCGTGGCGTAGACCGCGTTGCAGCAGGCCGTGCCGTCCGCGATGCTGTCGGTCGGGTCCTCGCCCATGTCGGCGTCGCAGTCGCAGATGAGCTGCCCGCACTCCGGGCAGCGGCCGTCGTCCGGGTAGGGGTGCTCGCCGCGCGGCAGCGTGATGACGTAGCCGTCGTCGGGCAGCTCCGGTAGCGACCGGTACAGCTCCTCGATGAGCTGCCCGATCTCGGTCCGTGAGGTGAAGTGCAGGTCCATGGGGCGCTTGCTGCGCGCCTCGTCGGGGATGACGGTGATCACCACCTCGCGGCGCGATCCTGTCGTTTGCATCGTGGTCTCCTTATCCTTGGGTTGGGCCCGGCTCGAGTGGTCTCCGGCCGGGCTGGCGGCCTAGGCGGCGTGCGGTGCTGCCTGGGCCGCCGCTATCTGGCGCTCGTACGCCTCGACGGCGGCGACGGGGTAGAGGCGCTCCCGGCCGGGCTTGATCGACTCGGGCGCCTGGCCGCGTGACTGCTTGATGCGGATGGCGTTGGCGGTGACGTGCCAGCGCTCGGCGAGGCCGGCGGTGGTGAGGTGGACCTCGCGGGCGGTCATGACTTGACCTCGAACAGCTCCTCGAAGGCCATGCCGCTCGCTGCGAGAAGTGCCGCGATGAACTTCTCGCCGGGGACGGTCTCGCCGCGCCGGACGCGGTTGAGGCCGCTGCGGTCGATGCCGATGCGCTCGGCTTGCGCGAACTCGCTGCCGAGCTTCTCGCGGGCGGTCCACGCGTCGTACGCGTCGGCGCGGAGCCGGATCACGGCGGGCGGGGATGGGCTGTGCATGCACACAACGTACCGCTGTGCAAGCCTGCGCGCAACCCCTGTGCACCAGAGCCCTAGCGGCGAGTTCTCCCGGTACAAGGGGCGGCATGGTACTCCTGTTGACCATTGCTCGTGCATGCATACACGAATTACAACGGAGTAATTGGCCCGCTGGGGCTATGCGCGCGTGCATGCGGCGGTTACAGTGCAGGCATGCACAATGAGGAGTGGAGCGGCACCCGCGTCGCTTCAGCCCTCGCAAGGCTCGGGGATGCGGGCTACCCGCAAGCGCGTCTGGCGAGAATGGCCGGGGTAAACAGGTCACAGGTAAACCGGTGGACCCGGGGCGAGAACCGTCCCGGGTATGACGCCGTCCGCAGGCTAGCCATTGGCGTCTGGCACAGGCACCCTGAACTCGCGCGCGAGCTGGTCGAGGCGTCCGGGTATCCGTGGACCGAGCCATCTGAGGCCGATCGGTCGCCCCCTGGCCTCATCGATGAGCGGCTGGGCCGCGAGGACGCAGAGCTAGTCCGCAAGGCGCTGCAGGACGTCTACCCCGACGAGGCGGCGGACATCCTGCAGCGCATCGAGGCCACGCTCAGGCGGCGCGGCGCAGGCTAGGGGTCGGCGTCCCCCCGGACATCTCGGCAATTAGCCGCAGGAGCGCGCGCCTCTCGGCGTCGATGCGGACGGCATTGACCCAGCACACGGCGGCGATCGTCAGGGCGGTAGCGGCAGCGGCGTTGACGACGCCCTCGCGCGGCAGCAGGCGAAAGAAGGCCGCCCCCGCAATGGACCACAGGACCACCGCTGCGAGGAAAAACACCGCGAATGCGGCCCTGAGCTGCGGCGGGGCGCTCGCGGGAATCAGGTACGGATGTCTCGGCAGGCTGCGTATCACGTGCATGTCTTTCCCTACTGGATATTTCGAATATGCTCCCAAGTGAGGGATACCTTAAATGCGGTTTAATCCCGCGAGCAAGGGTTTTCTCGAAAGTTTCCGGCCGAGTAACTGCTGTCCAGCCTGCCATGGGCTGCCACGGCCGTACCAGCGGCATCATCTCTATCAGCACGCAATAGCCCGGTTATCGGGCGGACGCGGTAACCCGCCAATCGGGTTACACGGGGAAAATTAAAAAATAGTTAAGGAGCGGGATAATGACGTACGACCCCAATTGGCGCAGCAACCTCCCCCAGCAGCCACAGCAGCCACAGCCCTACCAAGGCCAGTGGCCGCCACCCCCCGGTGCCACGCCCCAGTACCCGCCACAGCAGCCCCCCCGGCGCCCCCGCAAGCGCCGCGGCGGCAACGTCATCGGCGTCCTGGCCGGCCTCGCCGTCGCGATCGTCATCATCGTCGCCCTCGCATCCCACGGCAGCAGCACGCCCCCGGCCGCCTCGCCCGGCACGAGCGCGCCAGCCAGCGCCGCCACGACGGCCGCGCAGCCGGCAGCGTCCACCGTCACCTACGTGGTCACCGGCTCGAGAGCCGACGTCACCTACGGGCCGGAGGGCAGTGACTCGACGGGCACCGTGCCGATGCGCAAGACGGCCGCGATCCCGTCCAGCCCGCCCGGCTACTACGCCATCACCGCGCAGCTACAGGGCGGCGGGTCGGTGTCGTGCGAGATCCTCGTCGGCAGCACCGTGGTGTCGCATGCCACGGCCAGCGGCGGCTACGGCATCGCTGACTGCGAGATCACGCAGGACCCGCTGTCAGGGCAGTGGCAGGACGCGAACGCAGCCTGACATGGCCGTCTACGACCAGTGGCACCGCAGCCCGCGGCAGGGCGACCAGCCGTGCGGCTGCGGTACCAGGCGCACCCCGCTCTACCCCAGCTCCCGCCACAAGCAGGGCGACCGCTGGCAGGTCCGCTGGCGCGACCTGAACGGCAGGCAGCAGAAGAAGAACTTCGCGAAGAAGGTCGGCGAGAGCGCGAGCGAGCACGCCGACGCGTTTGACGCGAAGGTCAACGCCGAGCTGGACGCCGGCACCTACGTGGATCCCGCTCTCGCCGAGGTGACGTTCCAGGCCGCCGCCGAGACCTGGCGGAAGGCCCAGAAGCACACGCCCGAGCGGGCTGCCGCCGTCGAGGGCTACTTCCGCAACCACGCCTACGAGGGCGAGCCCGGGTCCGGCCGGACGCCGATGGGCGGGATCGCGATCGGGCAGCATCCGCTCGGCCTCCTCGCGCGGCGGCCGTCGCTGACGCAGGCGTGGATCACGGCGATGCCGCTGGCCGACAGCACGACCCGCATCGTGATCGGGCTGGCCAGCTCGGTCTACCAGTCGGCGGTGGACGACGGTGTCATAGGCCGCGACCCCACGCAGTCCAAGAGCGTCACCAGGCCGGGAAAGAGCAGCAAGCGGGCGCGGCCGTGGACCTCCGCGCAGGTCGCGGCGATGCGGGCCGCGCTGCCGGCGCGGTACGCGATCATTCCCGAGCTTGGCGCGGGCACCGGCTTGCGCCAGGGCGAGATGTTCGGGCTAGGCCAGGGCGACATCCAGTTCCTCGGGCGCAAGCCGGCGGTGACCGTCGTCCGCCAGCTAAAGATCATCAAGGGCGTCCCGCACTTCGGCCCGGTAAAGAACCGCAAGCCCCACACGGCGCCCCTGGCGCCGGCGCTGGCGCTGGCGCTGGCCCGGCACATGGAGCTGCACCCGCCCGTCACGGTCACGCTGCCGTGGCATGACCCCGATGACAAGGAGCGCCACGGCGAGCTGGTGACGGTGCGGCTCGTGCTGGTCAATGCCCGCGGCGCCCCGGTTCGGCGCACGACGTTCAACGACGCGGTCTGGCACCCGGCGCAGGAGCGCGCGGGCATCACGCCGAGGCGGGAGCGCGGCGCGAAGCGCAAGCCGGCGCGCGAGGACGGCTGCCATGCGCTGCGGCACACGTTCGCGTCGGTCCAGCTGCGGGCGCGCGTCGACGTCGTCCGGGTCGCGGCGTGGATGGGGGACACGCCGGAGATGGTGCTCAGCACGTACGCGCACCTGCTGCCGGGCGACGACGACGCGGACGGCCGCGCCGCGGTGGACGAGTTCCTGGCGGCGGCATGTGCCCCGGATGTGCCCCGGGAGGGCGATGATGGCACGTCAGGGCAGGTAAGCGGGTGACCGGTACTGTTTCCCTCAGACTGGCGCCCCTATTCGCGTTGATGCTGGCCAAGGGTCCGGCTTTTCGGTTTTCGGTCGCTGCCCTGCAAGGACAGTATTTCACGGTGTTTCGCTGAGTTTCACGGCCTGTCGGGGCCATGTGCCCCGGGCGTGCCCCCGGGCAGCCGCTCCGGCACGTAGTAGCCCATCCCGGGCGACAGCTCCGCCCATCCCTGCTCGGCGACCAGGCGCAGCGCCTTGGCGGCGGTGAGCCTGGCGATGCCGGCGGCCTGGACGAGGTCGGCGATGCCCGGGAGGCGGTCGCCAGGCTGCCAGGCGCCGGAGCGGATGCCGGCGACGAGGTGGCCGGCTACCTGCCGGTAGGGCGGGGTGGCGGAGGCCCGGTCTATCTCCGGGAGCTGGAGCATGCCGCCGATCGTCGCGGGCGGCATAAGCCCGTGGGCGCCCATATGTGCCCATGGCACGCTCATTACTAGCCAGTCGGCTAGCGCGGCGGCGGGAGGCTACGCGGGCGGCAGCGGGTCGCTGACGTAGGTGCCCTTGTGCGGGCGCGCGTGGACGAGGCCGCGCTCCTCCAGTTCCTCGCGGGCGCGGCGGATGGACGCGCGGGAGACGCCGTACCAGTCGGCGAGCGCGAGCTCGGACGGCAGCGGCGTGCCGGGCGGGAACTCCCCGGCCCTGATCCGGCGCTCGATGCGGCCTGCAACCACCAGGTAGACCAGGTAGTCGCCCCGCGGGTCGATGGGCTCCTGGTCGTCGTCTTTCATGGTGATCACCGTAGACAGCACCTGACCAGCATATATACCCGCGTACCTCACCTGTTGTCTGGTGTGGTCTGGTGCGGTCCGCAATCGAGTGGTAACGTGCCCGTAAGGCGCGCGCCGACCCTGGCAGCTTTCCGCAGGCGCGCGCCGCCGCCCCTGGCGCGCGGCCCCTCGCTCGCGTGCCGGGGCGGCGCCGCCTTGGACGGAGAAGCCATGGATGCAGACTGGATTAGGAACCGCAGGCTGCTAGCCGAGCGGCTGGCATGGCCCGACGGGGCGCTGGCCGTCGCCGAGCGGCTCGAGGAGATGTACCCGCGCTACGCGGTCTCCTGGGATACGGGCATGCCCAGCGAGCCGCAACCGGGGTACTACGCCTACCATCGCGCCGATTCGCGAGGTGACCCGCTGTTCGGGGCGACCCCGGACGACCTCATCGCGACCCTAGACGCTGACATGGCCAGGCGAGCCAAGCTCCCTAGTTATTGCCAGTGAGGTTAACAATGCAACGCAACAGGAGGTAAGGCAATGCGAGGAGTGCAGAACGCGCAGATGCAGGGTCCGGGCACGACGTCGCAGCAGGGCGGCCCGGATGTCGGGTCGTGCCCGTGGGGCGCCGCCTGTGAGGGCGACGTGAGTTACGCGGGGCTATCCAAGTTCTAGCCGCGATGCCAAGCCCCCCGCAGGCACCATTCCCCTGCGGGGGGCTTTCTGTGTACCCTGATGCCTGCCCCGCGCCGGGCTCCATCGGAGCGTGACCCTGGTGACACTTGGTCTCGTGCACCTTCCCGGCGGGCCGCCGTGGCGGCCGGGGAAGCCAGTTGGGAGGCCGGGAAGGCGCTTGCGGGAGCACCCGCCCGGCCTCCCCTCAGACACCCAGCGCAGCGCGCGTAGCAGGCCCCGCGATGCCGTCCACCGTGAGGCCCTTGTCCTCCTGGAAGTTCCGCACGGCAGCCAGCGTCCCCGGGCCGAACAACCCGTCTACCGGCTCGAGGCCGCGCGCGCCGTACGCCCCAGAGTCGTGCAGCGCCTGCTGCAGCACCTTGACCGCCGTGCCAGTGTCACCCTCGCGCAGCACCAGCGCAGCCGGCCACAACTGCGCCCACGTAGGCTGCGGGGGCGCAGGCGGCGTCCGGTGCGGCCACTCCGCGTCGTACACGTCGCTCACGTCGAAGTCCGCCGCGTCGCGGTACTGCTTCGCCGCGAACGTCCCTGGCGGCAGTCCCGGAACCGCAGGCGACGCCAGCACGCCGTCATAATCGGCCACCCAGATGTCATAGTCCCGGCCGAGGATATACTTGCCAGTGCCCGAGCGTACGGCGGGCACCACAGACCGCGAGCAGTAGATCGTCGGCCGGAACAGCCCGGCCTCCTTGCGCATCGCGATCCACGCCTCGGCCTCATCCGGGCTGGCGTCACCGTTCTCCACGTCGAGCACGTCGCCCGCATTGGTCGACGCGCGCACCGCGATCGTCACGTGGCCGGCGTGCGGGAACAGGTCGACGTCAGCCTGCGACCACGCATAGAGGCCGTCGATGTAGTAGGCGACCTTCGCCGCGTCCGGGAACTCGCGGGCGATCGTCGCGGCGTCAGTGTTGATGCCGTCGTACATGAGCACGGTCACGGGACCTCCTAGTGGTGAACATTGCTGAGCAGGTAGACGACGAGGGTGGCGAAGCCGCCGCCGGACAGCGCGCCGACGAGCGCCGCCATCCCCTGCGCCCGCCAGCGGCTGGCCTCCAGCACCCGCAGCCGAGTCTCGTGGTCGTTCATCGTGGTCGTGCCGTCGGCCATCTGCCCCTTGATCTCGCGCAGCGTCGAGGCCACGTCGGCAAGCTGCACCGCGACCTCGGCCAGCCGCTGCTCAGTCGCCCGCTGGGCGTCGTACAGGTCCCGCGTCGAGATCAGCACGCCGTCAGTCACTGTGCACCCCTCGCGTCCTCGTGGTGCCGGTCGCACCACGGCGTCCCGCCAACGACATGCCTGCCGATCCGCCAGCAGCCCCGGCTATGGCAGTTGTGCTTGCGCAGCATCCCGTAAATCGCGCCGAGCAACGCGAACTCGGACACGTCGGACCCAAATCCCGACCAGAATGCATACCAGCGGCCCGACTCGTTGTCGATGCCGAGCCAGTGCGCGAGCAGGTGCCCGATCATCCGCGCCTCCGGTCAAGCCGCTGCCGCATTTACTTCTCCCTTTGTTTAGGCGATCTGCCAGGCGGCTAGCCATGACCCAGATTGCACGGTGATGCTGTTGCCGGAAGACGCGGAGTTCTGGGCGAATTCCAACTGCAGGTTGCCCGCAGTGCTGCCCATGATGATGGACCCGAGGATGATGGCGGGGACGGGGGTTGTCCCGACGCCAATGCCGTCTGCGGTGCCCCCGGACGCGGTGCGGACGGCGTTCCAGTTCGCGCTTCCCCCAGCGCTCGCGGCGAACCCGCCGGACGTCCAAGATCCAGATGCCCCGGATGGCCACGTGAAGTCAATCTTCAAATCCCCGGAACCCATGGCGACAGTAGAGAGAGCACTGAGGTACCCGATGAATATCCAAGTTCCGTTCGCCGTCAGCGGCAGGAACAGCGCGCTGTCGTTGACGAGCGTCGTGCTGTTCGTCACTGACTGGTTGGCGCCCTTGAACGCCGGCGCCGGCGCAACGCCCTGCAGCTCGGCGGCGAGCAGCCTGGACCCGGCGAGCAGGGCGGATACGGCGGTCATGGTCCTCCTAGGCCAGGCTCAGGATCGGGGGCAGCCACAGGCGCACGTCGGCGCCGGCGGCCTGGGGCTTGACGACGCCGTTGACGCTGCGGGTCACGGTGAAGCTCTGCGGCGAGCTCGCGCCCGTGATGTTCGTGACCGTCATCCGCTCGCCCGTGAGGGCGATGTCGAAGGGGAAGTCGGCGGCGCTGGTCGTCCACAGCGGCGACGCGGCATTCGTCGTCGCGACCGACAGCGTCGCCGCCGTCGAGTTGACCCCCGCCGACAGGGTCGACCCGTCGGTGTCGCACCGGCCGCGCACCGGGTCGTCAAGGACGACCACCTCGTACGGGCTCTCGGGGATGCAGTTCAGCTCCAGCTGGTGATGGAACCCGCCGAACGACTCCTTCATCCCGGGCAGCAGCTGCCTGACCGGGTCGGCGACGATTACGCCGAGCATGTTGAGCAGCTGCAGGTAGTCGCCGACGTCGAGCTGTAGCAGCGGGTAGTACAGGCTGGCGCCCTGGATCGCCTGCCGCGCCAGGTTGACCGGGATCACCGGCCAGCGAGCCTCGTCCACCGTGCCGACGTGCACGATCCAGCTGGCCAGGTGCGGGACCTCGGTGTCGTACTGGCAGTTGACCGTGTCGCTGTTGTCGTAGTCGCCGATGACGCCAACCGACATCGCCGATCCGTCGTTCAGCGCAAACTGGTACGTGGCGCCCTGGGTGGACGAGGCCCCGCTGCTGCCGCGCGTCACCGTCTCGTCGTTGCGCACCCACTGGTCGTCGTAGTACGGCTCCAGCTGCGAGCCAGTCCCGCCAAGCTCGGCCTGGGAGTAGTCCAGCTGCAGCGGCGACTGGTTGAGCATGGACGCGAGCGTCCGGTAGGCCAGGCCCAGGACCTGTCGCGGCTCGTAGATCAGGCCCCGGTCGGCAGTCTCGCACTCCTGCAGGATGTTGAGCACGGTATCGACCGGCTGGGCGCCCATCGAGGTGGTCGTCGCGGGCGGCCCGACGACACGGGCCGCGATGCCGTTCTCCGAGCAAACGCGGGCGAAGCGCGTGGCCGCCGCCTCGCCGATCCAGGCATTCAAAGGCAGCTGCAGGCTGAACAGCGGCGACTCGGCGGACTGTACTGAGATGTGGCCGACGACCGTGTCGGGGAGCGCCCCCGACGGGTTGACGTAGACGGCCTTGACGTTGCCGACGCTGCCTGAGAAGGTGCCCACGGTCACGCCGGACTGCGCGCCACCCGGCGCCATCATGTTCAGGTTCACCGTGACCGTGCCGGCCGACACGGTAATGTCCAGCGACATCCACAGGTCAAGCCCGGCGTAGGTGGCGCCGCCCGGCGCCGTGATGGAACCCGACGTGAACACGTTGCCGCCGGAGTTGTTCCCGATGACGTTCACGAAGCCGGTAGACAGGTAGCTCAGCGTGACCTCAGTGCTGGTGCCCGTCGTGACGAGCTGCACCAGCGGCGTCGTGGACGCCGGCGCTGTCCCGGCCTTCTGCAGCCAGCGGACGACGATCGCCCCGTTGGAGGCGTACGAGGGCACCCGCCCTACCCAGCGGGAGCCGTTCAGCTGCGGCAATGGCGCGCTGGCGGCGAACGACGAGTCCGCGGCGAGCTTCGGCGCCCCGTCGAACGTCATCAGCGGGCCGGAGGTCGCGCTGCCGAACGCGGCGCCCCCGGACGCGTCCTCGCAAGGCCAGTACTGCACCGGCGCCAGCGTCCCGGACTGCAGAGCGATAGCCCGGCGCATCGGCGACTGCGTCGGCGTCGTCCCCTGCCCGAGCCTGCGCAGCACCCCGCCGGACGTGACCTTGACGCTGACGTCGGTCCCGGTGCTATCCCACGTGGGCGGCAGGCTGGACAGCTGGCCATGGTAGCGGTAGTCGCGGCTGGAGACCTCCGCCGTGCCCCCCAGCGTCCAGGTGTTGCCCTGCGGGTCCGGGAACGACGTCGTCCCGGCGGGCTGCGAGCTGAACGACGGCGACGCCACCACGGTCCCGCCGATGCCGGACAGGACCTCAACCGCGAACAGCGCCCCGTAGAATCCCGATCCCTCGATAGCGCCGCCCAGCTTGAGCCCCAGGGTCGCCGCGTGCAGCGTCGTCGCCCCGGACGCCACTGGCGTCCCCAGCATCGTCCACGGGCCGGAGCTGATGTTCCCGGCTGCCGCCGTGTAGAACGTCACGGTGCCGGTGCTCACCTGCAGCGTGGCGCGCAGCACGACGCGCCCTAGCGGCACCGGAACCGTTGACCGGGCAAAAAGCTGCGCCGACCCGTCCGGCGACCAGTTCAGCACCGCCACCCCGGTGCCGTTGGACGACAGCCCGAGCATCCATCCCTCTTGCCCCGGCCCCGCCGCCCACCCTGCCCCAGCGATGTTGAGCCCCGACCCGGTCCCCTCCCAGTCCGTCAGCCGGATGTCAGCGCGCACGTCCAGGTCCCCGCTGATCTGCAGCGGCACCGCATTCGGGCACGCCGCTCCCGACGCCAGGTCCACCTCGGTACGCAGGTAGTTGTTCAGCGCCGGCACCGACAGCCGTACCGGGGTGTTGCGCCCGAGCTGCCCGTACCACGCGCCGAGCGGGTTCTTGGGACTCCAGTTGCCCGACCTGTTATTCACCTCGAACGCCGCGCTCCCGGGCGTCGCCTTGCTCGTGCCGTCCTGGCGGCCCCGCGTGATCACCACCGGGGACTGCTGGCCGTCCCGCTGGTACAGGTAGCTCGTGGCGATCGTCCACGCCCCGTTGAGCAGGAGATCGCACTCCAGGTCCAGCGGCACCAGAGGGAACGGCGCCCCTAGCTCGTCGTAGAGGTACTTGCCGCTCTCGTCGAGGAGCGGCCCGGCGGCCTCATCGGTGATGATCGCCATCTAGCTGCCCCAGATCTCGGCCCACATGGTGGCCGCGCCGGCGGTGAGGGCGGACGTCTGCGCGATGGTGACCGTGCTCCCCGGTGCCACGATCGTGTTCCACAGGCCCGGCGGATTCTGGCCAGTCGTGTCGGCCGCCAGCCCGGCCGCGAACACCTGCCCGAAGTGGGTGCTGGCGCCCACCCACGGCCCGGTGTACTCGACCTGGATCAGGCCGCCGGTCTCGGCGGTAGCGACGTGGAGGTTGGCCCAGATCGCGAAGCGGTGGTTGCTGCCGTCATTCGGCACGCTCCACGAGATGACCGCGCCCGTGCCGTTGACCAGCGTGTAGCCGGCCGCCGGCGTGGCGGCCTGCAGCGTCATGCCCACCCCGGCAGTGCCCAGCAGCGCCGCCACCGTGATGCTCTTCGTCGTGCCGGACGCCGCCTGCGTCAGGTCGTCAACGTCCACGACCACCAGCAGGTCATTAGCCGCCGGGGCGGTCAGCGCCGTGTACGCGGAGACCTTCACTGGAACACGACCTTCCTCTGGAACATGTCCGGGTCGCCGCCCTGGACGCGGACGCCCTGCCGCAGCCACTTCCACATCGCCTCGTCCAGCTGGCTGCTGCCGTGGAACTCCAGGATGATCGCCCCGCCGCCCGCAGCGCCGCCGTAGCCGCCGTAGCCGGTACGGCCTAGGCCGCCAGCCGCGACGCCGCCCGCCAGCCGCCCCATCGCCTGGGTCAGCCGCGGCGCCCCGGCCTGCACGCCGAGCACCGCGCCCTGCACGATGTCCTGCCCGTGCTCGAAGAACACGCGCGACGGGGAGAAGATCTTCAGCGGGTTCGTGAAGTAGCTTTCGACGTCGCCGGCGAGGCTCTTCATGATGCCAGGGATGTCGGCCGCCGCCGACTCGATGCCGTGGATCAGCCCGTCGATGACGTTGCGGCCGATGGAGAGCATCTGCCCCGGGAGCGCCGCCAGCTCGTGCAGCACCCGCCCCGGCAGCAGGGAGAACCAGTGCACCACGCCGTCGAGCGCGGCGGCCGTGTCGTGCCGCAGGCCGTCCCACGCCGACGCCACCGCGTGGCGGGCGTCGTCGGCCAGCGTCGCCGCCTCGTGGCGCACCGAGTCGAACGCGGACGCGACGTCGTGGCGCAGGCCGCCCAGGATCGACGCTATGTCGTGGCGCAACTTGTCGAACGTCTGCGCGATTTCATGCGTGTGGGTACGGATCTCGTAGACGGCCATTCCGATGGGGTCGACCAGCCACGCGAGGATGACCTTCCAGTGGCCCTTAATCCAGTCAATGACCTCGCTGAAGACGTGGGTGATCTGCCGCCAGTGCTGGATGATCCACGCCGCCGCAAGCCCGATCGGCCCCGTCAGGATGCCCAGCAGCAGCGGCCAGTGGCCCTTGATCCAGTTCCACACGTCCTCGATCCAGTTGCGGATGTCGCCCCAGATCTTGTGCCAGTTCTTCGCCAGCTCCACCCCGATCGCGATGAGGATCGCCACGGCGGCCACGACAGCGGCGATAGGCGCCTCCATCGTCAGGATCGCTATCGCGACCAGCGCCAGGACGGGCAGCAGCAGGTGCGTCTTCTCCAGCCACTGCAGGACCGCGACGACCACCTTGGTCACGGCGGCGATCACCGGCACCAGGTCCCCGGCTAGCTGGACGATCAGCGGCAGCAGGACCTGCAGCAGCTGCACCCCGGCCGGGCCCGCCTGCTCGAAGAGCTGCGCGAACACCTGGAGCACCCCTACCAGCGACTGGCCGAGCAGCGGCGCGACCTGGTCGGCCAGCTGGGTCATCTCCTTGATGAAGCCCGCGAAGAACGGCGTGCGGACGAACTGCCCGAGGTAGCCGAGGATCGTCTCCAGCGCGTTTCCGCCAACGGACGCCAGCGCCTGGAACGCCGGCATCAGGTCCTGCGCCACGGACAGCGCCACCTTGGCGACGTTGACGACGACCGGCGTCAGCGCGGCCTCCACCTTGCTCCACATGCCAGACAGCTGCGAGACCTGCCCCATCAGGCCCTTTTGCTGGCTGGTCAGCCCAGCCGTCGCCTGTTTCTCGGCGTCCAGCGCCATCGCCCGCTGCTTGCTCGCGGCGACCTCGATGGACGCACGCTGCTTGGCGGTTGTCGCCGCCGCCAGCTGGATGCTCTCATTGGCCGCGACCTTGTTGTACTGTTGCTGGGCCGCCGTCAGCGCCGTCTGCGCCGTCCCGATCTTCGTCAGGACCGGGATGGCGACCGCCCCGAACGCGCCCACCGCGAGCCCGGCGGCAGCCAGCGGGCCCGCCGCCGACAGGGCGAGCGAGCCCAGGCCGAACAGGCCGACGCCCTTGCCGAGGTTCGCCCCGGTCATCGCCAGCTTGTCCCTGACGGTGCTTTCCGCCTCGGTGCGGTGCATCGCCGCGTCGACCGCGGCCAGCTCCGCCACGGCGCGCGACGCGCCCGCCAGGTCGATCCGCGGGCTGGCCACGCGCTTGCTGAGGGCGTCGATCCGCGCATCCAGCGCGGCGGCCTTCGCGACCGCGTCCTTGTCCTCGAGGTCGACCTTGACGTCGGCGCGCTCGGCCTTCAGCTCGTCCAGCCTGGCCTTCAGCTCGGTGAGGTCAGGCTTGGCGTCGTCGGCTGCCTTGATGCGTATCGCGACGTAGTTCTCAGCCATCCTCGTCCTCCCTCCGGTGGCCCAGCTCGTACACGTCGACCATGCGCAGCGCCCACGCCGGCATCGCGAGGATCTCCGGCGGCGTCTTGTGCCAGCGGTCGCACAGGCCGATCACGATCTCCGCCCGCGTCAGCTCGGCAGGCTTGACGACAGGGCGGCCGCTGCTGTCACTGCCTCCAGCGAGGTCCCGCCAGAGCTGGAGCCTTTTCCCAGCTCCGGCGGCGCCGACGTCGTGCCGGAGATCCAGGCCTCGATGACCTTCATCACGAACGTGATGTCCAGCGACCGGATCCCCTCGAGCGTCGCCGGGACCGGCTCGCCCTTGCGGGTGACGTTCCAGGACTCCAGCACCGAGGAGAAGCCCTCGAACAGCGCCTGGATCGCGGGCCTCGCCTGCGCCATCGTCACGCCCTCGGCCGCGACAGCCTCGTAGTGCTCGAGGATGTCGAGCATCAGGCCCGTCGACACGGCGTCGACCGTGACCTCCAGGCCCTCGTACTGCGTGCCCGCGAAGTCCAGGACGGTGCCGGTGCCCGGCGCCTCGAAGCCGCCCATCAGGCCCACGTCGGCAGCGCGCCATCCGCCAGCGACAGGTCGCTCTGGAACGTGAGCGCGCCGTCGGTGCCGCGGGTGATGTTGTAGCTGCCGATGAGCGCGTTGAACGTCATGATCGGCGTGCCGTGGTTGCTCGTCGGCGCGATCGACGAGGCCCGGTTGATCGCGCTGGTCGTCGCCGTCGACAGCACGGCGTGCGACATGTTCGCCGCGAAGTTGCACACGCCCTTCAGCTGCGCCGTCAGGTCCCTCAGCAACGCCAGCCGCTCATGCGCGGACTTGTCGATGCCCGTGGTGTCCTGCATCGCGATCGGCGTCGCGAGCGTCCAGTCCGTGAGGTCGTTGCTGAAGTCGCGCTGGGTGCCGCCAGCGTCCGCCACCTGGACCTGCGCACCCAACCCAGACGTCTTGGCCATGGGTCACCCTCTCTTCTCTTGCTCGGCCAGGCGGCCGACATGCTCGGTGTAGTCCTCCGCCAGGTCGGCGAGGGAAGAGTGCTCGCGCAGGACGCGCCCGCGGCGCATGACCAGCGCACGTCCGGGACGCGTGCGGTGCTCGTTGAAGCAGCGCTGGCCGCGATCGAAGCGGAACACGGCGACCGCGCGGCCCTCATTCCAGGTAGCTCTCTCGGTGAACGTGCGCCCCGACTGGCCGGAGCGTATCCAGTTCGCGACCAGCGCGCCTTCCCTGGACGACTCGTCGCACACCGTGTCCCAGCCGGAGCGCCACTGGTCGCACCCGAAGTCCTCGCAGGCCACCTTGATGGTGACGTCCTTTGGCATGTGGACCCGGTAGTGGCGGCCCTCGTACTCCCACAAGGGCGGCGGGAGCGGCGGCATCGCCAGGCCCATAAGAAGCTCACCCCCGCCGACATGTTCCGGTTCAGCGCGACCGCGAGACTGGCCGCGCTGAACGTGCCCGTGGTGATCGCGCGCAGGTACCGCTGGACTGTCGTGGTGTTGCTGACCGTCACGCGTTGCGTCGCGGGCGCGGCCGATACGGCAGCGAACGTCAGCAGCGTGGTCCAGGTCGAGCCATCGGGGGCGTGCTGGACCGTTACTGTCACCGACGTGCCGGTGAACTGGGTGACCTGCAGGTACGCCTGCGCGCCCCATGCCGTCTGAAGCGTCCACGCCCACGTCGGCGCCGCGCTGTAGCTGACGACGATGACGCCGCCGGCCGGGACCGTGTAGGTGCCGCCCGTGCCCACGCTGGTGCCGTTGACCGTGACCGACGTCAGCGTGCCGCCGCTCGTGACCACCGTGGCCGGCAGCGGCGACGTGTTCGTGACCGGCGTGCCGCTAGCGGGGACGGCCGGCGTGCTGAACCCGTTGCCGCAGTCCAGGGTGGCGCCATTAGTTGCCCCCGTATCGGGGCGCACGCCAGGAGTCAGCGGCATGCACCACTCCACCCCGAAGGCGTTCCCCTGGCCCTCGGTCTTGTTCGTCAGCGCGCCGTCATTTCCCCTGGTCGGGTCGTAGTTCACCTGCTTGGCGACCAGGCAGGCGGCCAGGTTCAGGCTGCTCACCGCAAGTGGCGGCAGCAACGCCATCATCTGCTCATCAGCCGTCGGGAGCGCGGCCAGCACGGGATGCGAGCCCGCCGGGTCCATGTACGTCGTGAACCCGATGGTCCCGTCGCGCAGGCCGCCGATCCGGGAGTGAGCCGACTGGGTGATGTCCGTGACGTCCAGCAGCGCCGGGCCGCCGTGGATCTGGTCGATGGCCCCAACGTCGCCGGAGATGTCGTAGCCGCCCACCAGGAACCGGGCGCCGAGGCCTGATTGCTTGCTCATGGTGCCTGCACCCACAATGCGTCGATGATCAGCGGGAAGGTCAGTTCCTGGACGCGGTAGAACATGCCGTCGTGGTTCAGGTAGCCCGGTGACGACGACATCGCCTCGCCGTAGATGCCGAGCAGGTCGATCAGCTCAACCTGCCCGCCGAGGGTGAACGAGCCACTGAACGCGCCGAGCAGCTGCGACGCTAGCGCCAGCAGCTTCGCGTCGATCGCGTCCTCCGGCTTTTGCAGGTCGGAGACGTAGATCCGGCCACGCAGCGCCACCCGCACCGCCGTGGCGGATAGCCCTGATGCCGCGCCGAGCGGCGTCAGCGGGCCGAGCCATAGCGCCAGAGCGGGCAGCGACTGCGGCGCCGCCTTGGGCTCATGGAGGATCACCTGGCTGAACACGCCGAGCTTCTGCGCCGTGGACTCCATCGCGGCGAACAGGGCGGACGGGTCCATCACTCACCGCCCATCTCAGGCAGCACCTCGTCGAGCACCTGCTGCCCGATCTCGGTCGCCTCGTCGTTGAGCTGGCGCCGCGTCTTGCTGAACAGCCGGTAGCCCTTGAAGCCGGTGGACTCGTTGCGCTTGGTGGTGCCCTCCAGCCACGGCGACCAGACGACGCCGCGCTCCTGCGGCCCCTTGACGCGCGTCTCGGTGGACGACACCCGCTCGGCGGACAGCCGCTCGCCGAACGCGCCGGTCGACCGGCCCGACTTGTCCATCGGGAAGTCGCGCAGCAGCTCCACCGCACGCTCGCCGAGCCGCCCCGTGACCCTCTCCGCCCACTCCATGGTGGCGTCGCTGGCGCGGCCGTCAGCTATCGGGCCGGTGATCACCGCGTCCACGCGGACCTTCAGCGTGCCGCTCATATGGCGCGGATCCTTCCCTTGCGGCCGAACGTCGTCTCGCACTCGTCCCACAAGTCAGCCAGCCCCAGGCCCGGAGCGGGCATCGCCGCCTCGCCGCTGCCGGCAGTCCGCGCGTAGCCGGACGTCTCCTGTAGCACCCGGTTCAGCGACTCGGCGATGGACAGGTCCCGGATCAGCCCCGGCGCACGGTGAACCGCAACCGCCGAGGCCTGCGCGTGGGACGCCGCAGTGGTGCCAAGCTGGCCGCGCAGCACGCTCAGCTGCCGGTAGGCGTTCACGGTCGCCGCCGAGTGCGACTGCAGGATCGTGCCGTTCCATGCGCGCTTGACCGTCGCGACGCTGCCCGTGATGTCGGTGATGAGCATCTGCTCCTGGTCGAGCAGGATCACCTCGCCGACGTTCAGGATGCCGCTGCCCGTCGTTGACAACGCGACGTCGGACGCAGACTGCGTCGAGCAGCCGGCACCCGACTGCGTCAGCCCCGTCGCCGCCGCGCTCTTGCCGGTGACAATGCACCGCTCCCCCGTGACCGCCCCGAGCGCCCCCGCGGTGCCCGGGTACGCCGGGAACGGCGCAGCCGCAGTGCCAGGCTCCAGGATCAGCACGTCACCCGCGCCCGCCTGTGATCCGTCAGAGACCATCACCGTCGCGTCCGAGGTGCCCGCGCTGGCCGTCAGCGTCCCGGCGGCCACCGGGCTGTACCAGCCCCACGTGCCAGTGACCCAGATGGAGTGCTGCGGAGTCGGCCCCGCCCCCCATGCCGCCGTGGTGGACCGGTCAAGCTCCATCCGCGTGAACGGCCAGCCCGGCTTGCGGTTCACGGGCTCCAGGAACACCTGCCACAGCGGGATCGTGGTGCCCGACGGCGACTGCATCTGGGTCATCACCCACAGGTCATGGCCGCCCGGCTGGTCAAACCAGAACGTCCACGGGTACGCGTACTGCCAGTTCGGCCAGTCGAGGAAATGAGTGGAGTCCAGCGGGTAGAAGTACCGGTGGAGGTGGCCCTCGATCGTCTCGGCGACCGACTGGATCGCCCGGTCGATCCGCCGGTCATCGACCGTCGTGACCTCCAGGTCCATGGCCCGCTTGACGTCATCGCGCGAGCAGTAGGCCGGGCGCGTGATCACTGCCATGCGACCACCCACGCTTCCTCGACGCGGCACGGCCACGGGGCATGCAGCTCGCCCCACGACCACCAGCCGTCCGGGGTCGCCAGCACGCAGTGCGGGCCGGGGACGTCGACGCCTAGAATCAGGGCATGACAGAAGGACTCCCCGGAGAGCTGGGACGCCGTCTTGACGAGGCCCTCACGCGGGTCAACGCCGAGTTCGCCGCAAGCTACCCGGACCTTGCCGCAAAGGGCTTCTGTGTCGACTGGGCCGACGTGCCCCTGCTGGACGACCCGCCACCCGGCCAGCCCGAAACGGGCAGCGGCAGCTAGCGCATCCTCAATGCTCACCGCCTGGTCTTCGCAGCCGCCTGCGAGCCAGTGCAGCTCCTCAACCTCGTCATCGGACACCCGCCGCCCGGCCAGCCGCAGTGATATCGCCAGCGCCTCAGCGGCGCACACCGGCAGCAGGTCGCCAATCGCCAGGCCCCTCGGCTTCGCTGGCGCCGCAGGCTTGCCGGCCGTGTGCACGTTATGCCCCGTCCCCGTCGCCGGCTTGGGGTGGTGCTGCGGGTGATGCTTGCCCTTCGCCTTGTGGTGCTTCGCCTGCTTGTGCGTGTGCTTCGCCGTGTGGCCCTTCGCTGGCGCCTTCGCGCTCACCGCTCACCTCCTCGCGCACTGTCGACGGGCACTCCGGGCAGCGCGGGGCGCCCGCCGCGTACCGGCAGCCGCACTCCGCGCACACCCAGGTGATGTCAGCCACCTGAGCCTCCAGGCGGCCGCCGCGGCGGGGTACGCGGCGCGGGCGCAGGCGCTTCCTCCGGCGCTTCCGCCTCCGGTTCCGCGGCGGCCTCCGCCACCGGCACCTCATCCGGCACGGGAGCGCCCAGCGCGTTGGTCGCGCCGCCCTCAACAGTCGCCTTCGGCATTGGTCACATCCCTGAGTGGATATCGGGGTCGTAATCCCGTGGGTAGGCCCACCCGTCAAACGGGCAGTACAGCTGGATGCGGGGATCCCTCGGCGGCGCGGGGACCATCGGCTGCCCGTCGTTCGGGCACGCCATCGGCTGCTGCGAGCGGTAGTACTGCGCGTACTCCGCCCGCTGCTTCAGGACGCTGTCCAGCTGCCACCAGCTCAAGTACGGGTGTCCTTAACCGCGGTGTGGTCCGGGTTCTGGTGCGGCGTGAAGGTGGCCGGGGTGCCGTTGCTCGTGGCGACGGTTCCGAAGACGCTGCCGACGTAGGCGATTGCTGCCTTTGCCATGACTCCTCCTGTTCGGTTTCCTGCGGGCCGCGCGATGCCCCGCAGTGCAGGCACAAGTCCTGCCCGTCCGCGAGGGCACCGCACGAGCCGCATACCCACATGTCAGGCGCTCGGGATGCGCAGGTTCTGCGGCTTGCGCTGGACGTTCAGGTCGTACAGGATCGCGGTGATCGTCACCGCGGCCCCAGGCGTGACCGTCAGGTAGTCGTAGGTGTCGGCGAGCCCGCTGACGAGGTAGTCGACGTACGACACGTTCCCCGACGTCGCGCCGATCGTCAGCACGTTCGACGCCCAGCTGGCCGCCTGCGCGGCCCACGAGACCGTCCCCGTCGCCGAGCGCAGGTACCAGGTGTTCGGCTGCCCGAACCCGTTCGCCGGGGTCACGTTGGACGTGGTGCCGCCCGTGAACAGCGTCGAGGCGGTGAACGTGAGCGTGCCGGTCGCGGTCGCCCCGGCAGTCGCCAGGATGCCGACCCCCGAGACGTCCTTCAGGCACACCGTCACCGCGGTAGCGGCGGCGCCCGCAGGGACGACGTCGTACACGCGGCCTAGCGCGCGCATTCCTGCCATAACGTTCCTCCTTGGAACAGGGCGTGACTGCTGTCTTGCTCACTCGGCCGGGCGGGGTCTGAATGCCGCCCGGCCTACGCGAACCGATTAGCTGACGGCCATGCCGACGTACGGCGACAGCGTGTTGGCGGAGTTGTTGTGCGGGGTCAGCGGCGTCTGCAGCCACGGGCGGCCGTCGACGCGCTCGATGATCCGGTACGCCGTCTGGTCGTTCTGGAACGCGAAGTGCTCGGACGCGGAGACGGCGACGGACTGGCGGTCGCCGACCAGGTAGTAGGACAGGTCGACGAGGCTGATGTCGCCGACGCTGCCGAGCTTGGGAACCTTCTCGGTGAAGATCACCGGCCGGCCGAAGATCGTCACGGGCGGGGCGTCCGACGCGTCCCGGCCCGCGTAGCCGCCCACCCAGATTCCGGGCGAGGCGTTCGCGGTGGACAGCTGCAACTGCGCCAGCTGCGGGAACGTGTCATGCGCGGCGATCCACACGCAGCTGCCCAGCGACTGCGGCAGCATCCGCGCGTACATGTTCACCAGGTTCGGGTAGGTGATCACGTTCGACCCGCCGCGCGCCACCGTGATGTACGCCGGGGAGCCGATGAACCCCTCCGGGGTACCCGCGCCCGTCTCCGTCAGGAACGCGACGTCCTCGAACCACGCCAGGCCCATCGGGATCCGCGTGTCGAACCAGCTGGAGAACGCCGGGGCGTCCGCCAGCAGCTCGTTCGGGACCTTGAAGAACCCGACGAGCTTCTTCGCGTCCAGGACCACCCGCCCGAATGATGCCTGCGACTCGGGAATCGCCGCCGACTCCTCCGCCCAGTAGTACGTCACGCCCCCGAACAGGTTGCTCACGTGGCTCGTGTCGTCAACGGTGGGGATCGGCACGCGCAGCGTCGACATCGGGATCACCGTCGCCCGGGAGCGGACGATCGACTGCTCGATCGCCAGCTCCAGCAGCTCGCTCCGCATGATCTCCGGGATGAGGAAGCCGCCGGCGCCCGGGTCCTCGGACCCGAACGAGTTCTGGAACTGGCGGACGCTCTCCAGCTTCCGCATCAGCTCGGCGCGGTTGCGGCTGGCCGACGGCCGGGCCTCCTCCTTGATCGCCATGCACATCTCGCCGATGGACGTGAACCTGTCCTCCGACTTGACCTTCCGCTCTAGCTCCGCGCCCGGCGCGAACTTGTTGTAGACAGTGCCCTTGCCGCGGGCGACCGCCGCAACGCCGTCCACCGTCACCTGGGGCTGGCCGCCGGACAGCCGCGCGCCGACCTTCCCGCCTGCCTCGCCGTCCTTGCCGACGAACTCGGCAACGCCTAGCTGGATCTGCTCCTTCAGCTGCGCCTGCAGCTCGGGGTCGGACGCCATCACCGCGGCGGCGTACTTGCGCTGGAACTCCGACCTCAGCTCCGGGTCCGCGTAGACCTTCGCGTACACCTTCGGGTCGTTGAACATCTCCTCCAGCTCGGTGTTGCTGGCGGGGATCGGGATCTTCGGTGCCACTCGTAACTCCCTTCCAGCGTCGAGCTGGTCTAGTTCCGTGGCGAACATCGCCATGATTTCCGTGTCGGTCAGGCTGGCTGCCGGCCCGGGATGGCCGGCAGCCGTCACGTAGTCGTGGTCGGTGTCGCCCTCGGCCGTGCTGTCGTCGTCGCCGTCGCCGTCCGGGTCGAACACCCCCGAGTGATCAGCGTCATGGTCATGCGAGTGCTCGACCGCGTCGCCGCCATCCGGCCCCGGGTGGCTGTGCGTGCCATGCAGCGCCTCATGCGCCGGCGCGGCGTTCCGGGTGGCCGGGGCGCGGCGGTCTAGCTGCGACAGGTCCCACTTGTCCTGCGGCCGGTCCTGGCCGCTGATGCGGTCTGCCAGGCCCTCCGCAACCGCCTGCTGGTCGGAGTACCAGGTCGTCGCGCGCATCTTCTCGCGCCAGTAAGCCTGCGGCTTCCCCGTGCGGTCCGCGTAGATGCCCGCGATGTTGTCGGACTCCTCCTCCAGCTGATCAGCCAGTTCCCGGAGGTCCGACGCGTTCCCGATCGCCATGCAGAACCCGTCGTGCACCATCATCCGCGCATGCGGCGAGATCTCCAGCTGGCCAGGTGACGCGGCCATCGCGATGAACGAGGCGGCCGACGCGGCCAGGCCGTCGATGACGATCCCGACATTCCCGCGCTTCTGCGCCCGCAGCAGGCCGTTGTAGATCGCCAGCCCCTCGTAGATGTCACCGCCCGGCGAGTGCAGGTGCAGCTCGATGTCGCCCGGCACCTGGGACAGCTCGTCAAGGAACATCGCGGCAGGGACGCCATAGAAGCCGATCTCGTCGTAGATGCTGATCAGCGTCGGCTGGCCGGCAGCCGCCGAGTTGGTGAACGAGTACCACCTGGGCAGCGCCGAGGTCAGGTTCTGGAGCCTGCGCGTGGACCGCAGCGGCCTGGCACCGTGCATCATCGCCTCCCGGTCTCAACCGGCACGTAGCCGTCGTGCAGCACGCGCCGCAGCAGCGCGTCCATGCGCTGGCCCTGCGCCAGGGCATCGTCCGGCGCGGCGGCCGCAGCGCCCTCAGCCGGCGGCGCGGCCACCCATGACGGCGGCAGTGCCGGAGCCTGCGTCGCCCTCTCCGCCACGCCCATGTCCGGCAGGCCGACGACCTCCAGGACGTCAGCGGGGTCGTAGCCCGCCTGGATCAGCGACAGGGCAGCCGCGCTCTTGGCGGTCAGCTCGGCGTTGTCCTGCTCGCGGTTGGCCGGCAGCGGGTAGATGTAGTCGAACTCAACGTTGTCGCCCGCGCTGCCGAACAGCGGGAGGAACTGGGCGTTCAGGGCGTCCTTCCACCTGTCGAGCCTCGGTACCACCGACCAGTTCGCGAACACTTCCTCGCCGGTCTGGGCGTTGGCGCGGTTCACGTCGTCGCTGTTGCCGAGCATGATCTTGTGGATGCCCCACGCCTCGCGGATCAGGTCCCGCGACACGTTCCGCAGGTTCCCGAAGTCCATGTCGCGCATGCTGTGGCTGTTGGCGATCCACGTCTGCCCGGCCTCGAGCACCGCGACCCGGTGGGCGCGGGAGACGCCCCTGTGAGCCTCCCGCCACCGGTTCGTCAGGTCGTTCCACTCGTCGTCATCCATCCGGTGATCCACCTGGATCACGCCGCCGGGCTCCGCGCTGTTCAGGAAGAAGTTCCGGTTCCACTCCGCTGAGTACCGCGCGGCCTCGATGTCCACCAGCACCGCTTGCGCCGGGCCCAGGCCGCGGTACGGGTCGAGAGGACTCGGGTACTTGATCATGATCACGTCACTGGGCTGCAGCGGGATCTTCTCCCTGCCATCCGGCGACGTGTAGATGTAACCCTTCAGGTACGTGTCCGGGTCCGGAACCGGCTCCAGGCGGTCAGGGCGCACCGACCACAGCCCCGTCGGTATCGACGTGCCTGGCACGTAGTCCACGACTAGCGGCCCCTCGCCAGTCAGCTCCAGGTAGACCTGGACTAGCTCGAACAGGCTGAACCGGGTCCAGACGGGGAGATTGACGCCCCCGGCCTTGATTGTGGCGGGCTGCTGCAGCACGCTCAGCGCCTGGTGCTTGACGACCTCGGTCCGCTGGTCGGACCCCTGGTCGCTGGTGGTGTAGCGGACCCGGCCGTCGGTCGCCTGCTTGCGGTACAGGCGCCACTCCGGCTTCGCCACCGACGAGGCGATGAGGTGCACGATCTGCCACACCGTCCCCGACGATGCGTACGCGTTCATGTACGTCTCGAAAGACGAGGAGATCATCGACAGGCCCGGGAACCCGCCACGGTAGCCCTGGCCCATCGGCACCGGGGGCGCCAGGTTCTTCGGCTTCAGCAGCTGCCCGAGCAGGCTCGGCACGTCAGCCCCGGACCTTGAACTCGGCCACCAGGATCGCGACGGCCGTCCCGATCAGGCCCGCCGTCGTCCCCCAGTGCCAGCAAGCCGTGTCAGCGAAGCCGAGCGCCGTCAGCGTGCCCGTGTGATCCGCGACGAACGCCCCCACCCGGCTCGGCTGGCCCTTGCGGGACTGGGCACGGGCGTGGAACGCCGACGCGATTTTGCCCAGCAGCGAGCCGCGCGAGGCCGGGGCTGTCACCGCCGCCACTTCAACCACCGCCGCCCTACTGGGGAAGACAACGATGCCAGGTTAACATCAGTACAGGAAAATCTTCGCTTCACAGGCGTGTCTACAGGAAATCTTCCAGCGGAGGGCGGCCATGGCGCTGCGGGACGCGAGCGAGCTGCTCTACCCAGCCGTCTGCGCCACCCTCGCCAGCCTCGGCATCGACACGCGGGAAGGCGGCGAGGAGGCCGCAGCCGCAAAGCTCGCACAGCAGTACGCCCGCACCATCGACGAGGCCAATCCAGGCAAGGACTACGCCTCAGCCATCAGGTGGCTCGGCCCCGAGCTGCTGAAGGTGCTCGAATCGCTCGGCGCCACGCCCGCCGCGAAGGCCGCCATCAAGCGCGGCGAGCCACAACAGCAGCCCGCACAGGTGAGCAAGCTTGACCAGCTCCGCGAAGCCCGCGCGAAGCGCCGCTAAGCTCCTCGGCCGCACCCAGCCGCGGCTATGGACGCCGCCGCTGCGCCCGCTCAACCGCCGCACGAGCCTCGGCTACGAGGCCGCCGACTTCATGGAGCTCGCGGGCGAGCCATTCCTACCGTGGCAGCGATGGGCCGCCATCCATGCCCTCGAGCTGCTGCCCGGCGGGGCATTCCGCTTCCGCATCGTGCTCATCATCGTCGCGCGGCAGAACGGCAAGAGCCACCTCAAGCGCGGCATCACCCTCTGGCGGATGTACATGCACCCCCGCAGCCGGATCCTCGGCGTAGCCCAGGAGGTCACCCTCGCTCGCGAGCAGTGGACCATGTGCCAGGACGCCATACACGCCAGCCCCGATCTCGACGCCGAGTGGGACCGGGTCAGGAACGTCAACGGCGACGAGATGTTCTGGACCACCAACGGTTCGAGGTACAAGATCGGCGCCGCCAACCGCAAGGCCGGGCGCGGGTCGTCCAACGACGAGGTCAACATCGACGAGCTGCGCGAGCAGCGGTCCTGGGACGCCTGGGCAGCCCTCAGCAAGACGACGATGGCCCGCGCCAACAGCCAGATCTGGTGCATGTCCAACGCAGGCGACGACGAGAGCACCGTACTTAACCAGCTTCGCGACTCGGCGCTGGCGCAACGCGACCCCAGCATCGGCATATTCGAATGGTCGGCCGAGGATGGATGCGAGCTCGCCGACCCCGCGGCGTGGCAGCAGGCCAACCCGGGCATGGGCTACACCGTCAGCGAGGACGCCATCCGCACCGCGATGGCCACCGACCCGCCGAACGTGTTCCGCACCGAGGTGCTGTGCCAGCGCGTCGCCCACCTCGACGGCGCGATCGACCCCGCGGCGTGGGACGCGTGCGCTGACCCGGGCGGAGCGCTCGACTTGCGCCGCGGGAAGGCGGTGGCCGCGTTCGACATCTCGCCGGATGGCGAGCACTGCACCCTGGCGCTGGCGTCCCAGCTCGACGACGGCCGCGTCCGCGTCGCCATCGCCGGGGCATGGACGGGCACCGAGGCAGCACGGGCCGAACTGGAGCCGCTGCTCGACAAGATCAGGCCGCGGGCCATCGCGTGGTTCCCCAGCGGGCCTGCGGCGGCGTTCGCGAGCATCCTCCGCAAACGGCCCGGGGCGGTCGAGCTATCGGGCGGGAAGGTCGCCGAGGCATGCCAGGAGCTCGCCGACGTCGTCAAGGCGGCCCGGGTCGTCCACCCGGCGGACCCGCTGCTCGACGCCCACGTCCACGCGGCCACCAAGCTCCGCTCCGGCGACGGGTGGCGGTTCGTGCGGCTCGGCGGCGGGCACGTCGACGCCGCCTACGCAGCTGCGGGCGCGGTCAGCCTCGCCCTGGCGGTGCCGGTCCATCGTGCGAGGATCAGGATCATCGGCGGCTAGTCACCTTGAGTGACAAGGGCGGCCGTGGCTGAACACCCCGGGGAGGGGGACGGGAGGGGGCAAGCTCTGGCAATGCCCCCTTCGCTGGACTTTTTTTTCAGCGCATGCATGATATTCGAAATGATGATGTGCGTATTTCGAACACGTCACTCGAAGATGATTCGCGACATTGGCGCCGGGTCTCCCCTGCGCCCCCGGCGTGCCTCGCTTGCCTGCTGTGCCGTCCGCTTGCCGTGGCAGCTGGCGCAGACGGCCCGGAGGTTCTTGTGCTCCGGGTCGTTGGCCAGGCCGTCGACGTGGTCGGCCTGGCTGGCGGCTCCCTGGCATCCGTCGAGCCTCAGCTCGCACCGGTAGCGGGCACGGCGGAGGCAGGCTAGCCTGGCCCGTTTCCACGCCTGGGTGCCGTAGGCAGGGCTGCTGGGGTAGCCGGTCCAGGGCATGGCTAGCGCCTGGCTGGGCGGGTGTGGCTGGGCTTGGCCTTGGCTGGCTGCGGCCGTGCTGGCTGGCTGGCCTGCTCGCCGTTGGTCGCGGGCAGGACGTCTAGGTCGAGAGCGGCCAAGTCGTCCAGCAGCGCCTGTAGCGCCACGCCGCCGAGCGCGGGGCAGTGCCGCCGGATGACGGCACTGCGCTCGGCGTCGAGCTGATCGCGGGTCACTGCTGCGGTGCCGCCGTGACGGCCTGCGCGTCGCCCGCGGCGGACGACGCCTGCGCCGCCGGGTACGCGGCGGCAAGCCCCTTGATCGTGGCCGCGAGTCCTGCCTCGACCTCTGGCGGCAGGACTACGCCCTCGAGGGCCTGGACGATGGGTGATGCCTCGTACTTGGCGGCCTGGGCGAGGATGCCTGGGAGGTGGGTTTCGGTGACTTCCTTGAGCCACTGGTCGGCGTTCTCGGCGGCGGTCTTGATGTCGGCTGCGACGGCGGTGATCTGCATGTCGGGTTCCTCCTGTGTGGTGGTGTTCTCATTTTCGGTGCTGGCTGGCGCTGCTGGCTGCGGGCCGTGCGGGTGGGTGAGCTCGTCCCATTCGCGGACGAGGCCTCCGAAGATGTCGGGCATCATGTCCTCCTGCTGGGCTGCTCGCGTCGTTCCGGCTTGTGCCGGTGGCGCTCGATGATGTCTGGCCTGCCGAGTTGCCATGCGAGCTGGTCGAGTAGCTCGTGGGCTTGGGCGGGGGTCATGGAGATGGTGGCGCCGGAGCCGGTGACGGCGGCTTTGACGTGGTCGGTGTTGTCGTCGTAGTGGTCGCGGCGGGTGGTGATGCCGTTCCGCTCGATGACGGAGGACTGCACGGGCTGGTCAGTCATGCACTCTCCTCGGTGGTGAACAGGTCGTCGCCGAGGCATGCGGGTGACAGCCACATACGCTCGCGGCGTCCTGCGCGGGGGTCGGCGGAGTAGCCTGCGCCGCCTCCTGCGCGTCCGGCTTGCTTGCGCCAGCCGTGCTCGATGAGCGCGTCGTGGTCGTCGCCGTAGCCGCAGAGCACGATTCGGTACTCGCGGGGCGCGGTGGCGCACCAGTCGCGGACGGCGGCGGCTATGCCGTCGGATGACTCGGCGTAGAGGCTGGTGCTGGTGTCGTAGGGCGGGTCGAGGAAGGCGCCGACGATGCCGTTTCCTGCGGTGGCGCGGATTGCCGAGGGGGTGAGGACGCGCCGCCAGTCGCCGCAGGTGATGCGGACGCGTGCGAGGCGCGCGGCGAGCGCCTCCATGTAGGCGATTAGGCCGCCCCGCCCCGCGTCGCCGAGGTGAGGCAGCTTGCGGAAATGCCCGTCTATGACTCGCCACGGGCCGGGGCCGAATGGGTCGCCGATGCCGCACGCCAGCACGTACAGCCACCAGCCTGCGGCCTGCGGGTCGTGGTGGCGCGGGTCGCCCTCGAGCCACGACACGAGGTCAGGGGTGCGCCGCTCCTGCAGCCACGCTAGCCGGGCGTGGTAGTCGATCTCCGTCACCGGGCCGTAGGCGCTGGCGGCCACGTCGGCGGGCGATAGCTGGATGGAGCGCCAGGCGTTGACGAGCCAGCCGTCGGCGTCGTTGATCGTCTCTACGCGCCTGCCGGTGACGCGCGGGCGAGCGAGGAGGACGGCGGCAGAGCCGGCGAACGGCTCGACGTAGCCGCCGGGGTCGCCGAGCGCGGCCCATGCCATGCCTGCGGCGCGGCGCTTGCCGCCGAACCACGGGAACGGCGCTTGCAGGGCGTCGCTCATCGCGGCTTCCTGGCGTCCTGGCCGAGCTTGTCGGTGGCGTCGGCGCATGGCCCGCACAGTGAGCAGGCCACTAGTCCTCCCCGGGCGCGTGGAGGACCGGGCACTTGCAGCCGAGTGCTAGGGCGTCGTCGCTGCCTGGGCTCGGCGTGGCCGTTCTCACGTGCCGCACCCCCAGACGGGCCGCATGGTGGCGGTCGCGACGGGGACGGGCATCCGCGTCACGATGACGCGGTGCGAGTGCGCCCCGCAAACCGCGCCCGGGCGCATCGCGGCCCAGATGACGAGCGCGATGAACGCCACGGCCATGGCGGCGAGCAACGCAGCCTCGCGGCTCATTGCTTCACCGCCGCTTCCGCCGGGTCCCACGTGAGCGAGTACGTGCCGTCGGCGTGCTGCACGATGCCGGGCCAGCGGCCTTGCTGCTTGAGGGCGTCGACGCGGCGGGCGGCGTCGGTGAAGGTGGCGTACGGGCCGGTCACAGGTCGTCCTCCGTCCATGCGCGGTACGGGGTGCCGTCGGGGTAGGTGACGCCGAGCTGCCCGGCGCGGTCGCGCCACTCGGGCTCGTCGGTGGTGTCGGGCATGGACTGGAGGATGTCGGCGATGAGGCTGCGCAGCTCCTGCGCCGGGTCCGCCTCCTGCCCGCTGCCGTCTGGCGGCTCGCACATGGCGTTGACGCACAGCCGGTGGAGCACGGCGCCGGCGATGCGGGCCTTCCATCCCTGGTCGGTCTTATGGAAGTAGCTGGCGAGGGCGGTGAACGCCTTGCGGGCCTCGTCGCGCTCGCGGTACGCCTTGTCGCGCTCGGCGATGATCTCGTCGAGCACGGCGACGCGGGCAGGTTCGTCGGCGTCCTCGCGCTGCAGCCGGCCGCGCACGGTCTCCAGGAACCGGACGTACTCCTGGGCGCGGTACTCGGGCGACTCGCCAGCGCCGGGGATGGGATCGCCCGCGTTGCGGAGGATCTCGGCGACGAACTCCTGGTGGTCGGCGTCGGCCCGCTCAAGCTGCTCGCGCAGCCGGGCGTTCTCGCCGTGCAGCCGGTGGATTTCCTCGCTCGCGGCCAGCAGCGGGAACGGCTCGCGTGACGGCGAGCCCAGCGGCGTCTCGGGGTGGATGCCGGGATAGGTGCCGCTCACAGGTCGTCCTCGCGGGCGAGCCGCGCCTGCGCCTGCGCCAGCGCCTGCCGCAGCGAGCCGATCTCGTCGGCCTGCGCCTTGACGGTGGCGGCGAGCTCGCCGCGCTGGCGCTTCAGGCCGGGGAACGCCGCGTCAAGGACGGCCTGCACGGTGGCCTCCCATGCGGCCTGGTCGTAGCCGGGCAGGCAGTCCCACGGGTCGACGTCGATGCCCTTAGCCTGCGTCGCGGCTCGCCATGCCTCGTAGGCGTGCTCGCCGGGTGATTTCCCGCCGTCGTCAATCCCCTCTTCGGCCCGGCGCTGCGGGTCGTCCCATTCGCTCATTTCACTTTCCCCATTCACTTGGCGGGCGCCTTGTTGCGCCACGTGTCGTTCTCGGCGGCGATTAGCTGCCGCTTGCGGTTTCCATTTCCTCGCCGTCCAGCGCATTCGCGAGAACGGCGATCAGCCTGTCCAGCAGGGCAGTGGCTGGCTCGACTGACTCACGGCGCACTGGCCATACGGCGGCCAGTTCCCACCATGTGCGCCACGCTTGCCCGCAGACCGGGCAGGTGTAGCGGACGCAAAGCGCGACATCGTCGATGCAGACCTCGCGCGGCACGGCTGCGGGCGCGTCGCCGGGATGGCAGCGCGGGCAGGCGTCAGCCAGCGATGGCGAGACAGCGAGGGTGCTCATGATTACCTCCATCCGGCCGGGATCCACGGCCAGTCGTCGTCGTGGGTGCCCCAGATCAGCTCGCGTGGCCAGTCGCGTTCCTCTCGCGGGCCGCGCCAGGCCGTTACCGAGACGTGGCGGCACCGGCCTTGCTCGTCAGGCTCCGAGGTGGGTGCCGGCTTGATTCCGTAGCCGAACTCGGGCCAGCGCATGAGCAGGCTCGAGCCAACGGGTCGGACGCTGCGCTCGTAGCCTGCCCCGTGGCCGGCGTGTGCCTCGGTGACCAGTGCGCAGTCAGCCTTGATCCGGGCGGCATCGAGTGCGGACACGACAGTTCGGGCGGCCCTCTCGTCGTTGGTGTCCGCGGCATGCAACCTGTAGAACGGGCCGATCACGAGGAGGTCCGGCTTGTGGGCGGTGACACGCTCGAGTAGCCAGGCGGCGTCCTCGTCGCGGGTCAGGTCGATGCCTGCGGGCTGCTGGATGATGCGGAACGCGCCATCGGGGACTCGCATGCCCTTTATGCGGGCGGTGTATTCGAGCTTGCGAAAGTGGCGGCGTGACTTGCGGTCGGGGTTCTCGCAGTCGATGAACAGAACGCGCTGCTGCTTGACCGGTTCCCTTGGATCGAAGGGATGGAGTCCGGCGGCGGCGCAGATGGCGAGCTGCCGGACGATGACGGACTTGCCGAGTCCCTCGAATCCGGTCCAGATGAGCCGGTCGCCGCGCTCGAGGAGGCCGGGGATGATCCAGTCGTTGTCGGGGTCCTCGATGGCGAGGAACTCATGCAGGTCGGGTGCCAGGTCTGGCGGTGCGTCACCCTGCTCGTAGGTGACCTCGAAGTCAGTGAGGGTCAGCCCGGCTCCAAGGTGCGCGGCGGCATCTTTGTGCGCGCCTGCGGCCTCCATCACGTAGACGGCGTTGGCAATGCCCTCCAGGCTGGCCGCTACCTGCCGGGCGTGTGCCTGGCCAGGCTTGTCCTTGTCGGCGACGATGAACACCCGAGCGTCGCGGAGGAACTCGGCGTACTCTGGGCGCCACTTCCCGGCGCCGCCGGGATTGCACGTTGCGGTGGCGCCTGCGCGCTCGAGGGCCTGGACGTCTTTCTCGCCCTCGGCCACCCAGATGATTTCGCCGTCCGTTACCGCCTCGATGACCTTCGGGAGATTGTACAGGACGCGGCGGGTGTCATCGAGCTTCCAGTTCCAGCCCGTTTTCCTGGAACGGTCGGGCCGGCGCTGAGGGAACTGCTTGTCCTTCGTCCGGAGTACCTGGAACAGCAGGGTCCCGGCCTCGTCGGTGTAGTCGTATACGGCTACCGCCTCGCCGAATGGCGTCCACTCGCCTGCGGGGCGCTGGGCCTTCTCTTCGTCGTCGCCGAGGTCGGCCCATGTCAGGCCGATGGCGGCTAGGACGTCATCGGAGTCGCACCCGGCGTGGCAGTGAATGACGATGGGCTGGGTGGTCCCGCGCCCGGCTGACAAGCTGGGGTTGCGGTCACCCTTGCCGCCGCCGTGACTTGGGTTCGGGCAGGGCGCGGTGATCCGCTGTGCACTGAAGCGCGCGCCGGGGAGCCGTGGCAGGAGCACGTCCGTGAGGGGATCTTGGTCCATCAGTTGTCCCACGGAAAGGTCATGCACTGCCGCCCAGCGGGGGATGCCTGGTCTTGGTGCTCAAGCCAGCGCTCGCCGTTGAGCCACGTCGCGGGGTGCGCCGTGAGGTCAATGTCCTTGGCCTTGCGACGCGGGTCGTCGCGGTAGCGCTCGGCGGCGAGGATGACTGCTTTCGGATCGGCACCCTTCGTGGTCACGGCGGATTTCCAGGCGCGGCGGGCGGCGCCTTTGGCGACCTTGCGCGGGTAGGCCTCCCAGAACGCGGCGAAGTCGGGGTCACCGTCAGAGCCTGGTTCGGGCAACCGCCGGCCGGCTTGCCGGCCAAGTGGTTTTTTACTTGTCTCTGTCTCTGTCTCTGTCTCTGTCTCTGTCTCTGTCTCTGTCTCTGTCTCTGTGGATTCAGACCGTTGTCGGTGGTTGGTCGGTTCATCATCAGATAGCCAATCGGGTGTCTGATCAGATGTCTGATCAGTACTTCGACACCATTCACAATCCGGGTCTGGCGATTTCGTGTCATGCCAGCGCTTGTGGTTTGCGTGCCGTGCTCCGCGCGACTTGGCCGCGGATTTGGCGTCGATCGACGCCCGGGAGGGGTTGCGCTCGAGCCAGCCAGGCAGCAGCCAGCCGTTAGCGCCACGCTCGATCAGGCCAACGTCGGCCAGGTGACTGGCATCGTGCCGCGCGGCCTTGAGCGAATCCGGGTAGACCAGCAGCCCGAGCTGCTCATCAGGCACGAACCCGTCAGACTTGGTGCGCTTGCAGTACAGCAGCATCTGCACGTACAGGTCACGCGCGGCACGGGCTTCCCTCCCGTAGCGAACAAGCGCCCGCACCTTCGCGTTGTCGGGGAAGTCGATTGACAGCGGGACGAAAATCTCGCTGCGGCGCACCTATGCCCCCTTCGTAAAGCGCGCCGACCTGGCCGCGTCGTAGGCGTCCAGCAGCCGTTTGGTCGCGTAGCGAAAGGACGGGTAGTCGGAATCACCGCCACCGGGGCAGCAGCCGACTTGCCCCCACAGCTTCGGCACGACGAGTCCGCAATGCGGACAATCCGTCCACCACAAGGCGTTCTTACGCGATTCGCAACCACCGTCCCGCATCCTGAAGACGGCATAAGCCGTGGCCTCAAGGTCATCGATCCACGTGCGAAAGAGCGAAAGTTGCTCGACCGGAAGTCCGATTGTCGCTGGATCCTTAAGCCATTCCCTGGCTATGTCCCTCTCGATGCGCTGGCTCAGTCCCCGCCAGTACATCTCAAAACCCATCTCGGCCAGGGATGGCGGCGCAGGCACCTTGGGTTGCGCGAAGTACACGTAGACGTGCAGCTTGGATTGCTCGGCAAGCGCCTCCGCCTTGGTGAGCTCATCTCGCGTCGGAATCTGGCCCTTGACTTCGAAGAAAAGTTCCGAATGCGTATCCGCGTTGATGCGGAAATCCGGAAGGTACCATCCTGCTCCTCCGAGGTCGTAGCCCTGCGGCTCGTATTCCCAGGGAATGCCGGCAGCATTAAAGAAGACCGCCCACCTGGCCTCGCGCCTTGAACGGAACAGGCATCCGTCATATGGCGTCGTGATCGCCTTCAGGTCATTCACGTCAACCCTCCCCTAGTCGCTTTTCCGCCCGCAGCACCAGCACCGCGGCCCGCCCATCCACGTGACGTCGCACTCCAGGCAGCGCCACGTCTTGCCCGCAGGCGGGACGAACGCCGGCGCGGGCTGCTCGCGCATCACGCCGGGCGCCACCTCCCCGCTGCCGACGGAGGCGATGGCGCGGCCGAGCGCGGCGAGGCTGGCGAAGCGGCTCATCGCTCCCCCGTCGGCGCGACGTCGCCGAACAGGGGCAGCACGCGGCCCCCGGTGCGCCGTGCGCGGCCGGTCGCCATGAGGTGCGCGGCGCTGGCCGCGTCAGGCCCGTCGAGCGGCTCGATGGCACGGATGCGGGCGTGCGGGATCTCCACCTCGTACCGGTCACCAAACTCGTCGATCTCGAATTTCCGCTCGATCTTCCCGGTGTCAAGGAGGACGACGGCGTAGTGCAGCCCTTCAGGCTCGCGGGCGAGCTGCCCTGCGATGGAGTGCAGCCCGTTCGGGCCATCCTCCTTGGGCAGGGTGGCGCTGATCTTGGCCTCTGATGGCCTCACCTGATTGCCTCCAGTTCATGTCGTATGCGGCCTGACTGCCAGTCCTCGGGGCGCCATACCGCCCAGTCGATGCCGGCGGCTATCATCCGGTCACCCAGCTCGCGCTGCGCAGGGCGCAGGTCGTCGGGCGGCACCTTCAGCTCACGCCACATCTCGCGCGGGCCGTCGTAGTTGCTCGGGCCACCGATGAGGAGCAGGTCTGGCAGCCCGGCCTTGTTCTTGCGGCTGTCGTTGTCGTGCCAGTGCCATATGCCGAGCCAGTCGGCGAGGTCGGTGACGGCCTTCTGCAGCCCGGCGTGGGTCATTGGGAGGCTAGCCACCGCTGCCGTCCTCGCCCGCGCGCCACCACACGCCGTCTAGCTGGTCGTGGTGCAGCTCTCCGTCGTGCCCGGCGTCGAGCGTGCCCGGCGTCGAGGCCGCAGATGAGGATGGTGAGGCCGCTCTTGCAGGCGTGGCAGCCGACGCGGATCGTCTCCATGCAGCGGGTGCCGCCGTCGGAGTCCTGCATCCGCTCGCGCGGGGTGGATGGCCGCTTGTAGAGGTCAGCCGCCATCGCGCACCTCCGGTGCCGCCTGCCCGCCGCCGGGCTGCCCCGGCATGGCGGCAGGGTTGAT
>Ga0126381_100000658_pt1 | contig 38322 bp, 56 predicted proteins | sample PanSoiMetPlot_28_FD_96465 | JGI IMG/M metagenome (GOLD analysis project Ga0126381, IMG submission 96465) | Tropical forest soil microbial communities from Panama - MetaG Plot_28 | ecosystem: Environmental > Terrestrial > Soil > Tropical forest > Bulk soil | place: Panama | collected 2016-02-17 | reverse complement strand
TGGGCATCCTCGGGGATGTGCTCGGCGATCCAGTCGCCAGCCGCTGCGGTGAGCGGCTGCGCCAGCCAGATCGAGCCGTGATTGCGGAATTGTACGTCCATCGTATTAGTCCCCCTTTAGCGAAGGCTAGCGTAAGGATCGGAGATAGCAGCGGCTTTGATTTCAACACCGTTGCGTTGCAGCGCTACCAGTGAGACCGCCTCGCCAGTGTCGATCGTGCGCCCATGCTCTACCGTGAAGCGAAACCACTTGTGTGCGGTTTGCGGGTACGGGGTTTCCCATGAAATCGCTCGACCATGAGCCAGTACCGTCAGCTTGTAGTGGTGGCGTGCCATCGTAATTAGCTCCTATCTGAGGGGCCCGACCGCTTGCTTGATGGTGGTCTTATCCACGGCCGCTTGGCCCAACGGTTATATGGGGGTGTTAGCTAAAACTGCAAGGGGTGATGTTTGGCTAAAACCCTAGCTTTTGACCAGGCCCCGCCAGGCCGCGACTGGGAACGGGTGCGCGCAGGTCTGTGGCGCCGTCTCGATGAGCAGGGGCGCCCGACAGGCGAGGTGTGGCGCGGCTGGCGGCAATACGGCCCGCGGGCGGGGCACTACCCCGACTTCTTTCACTACCGCCGCATCGCCCGCATGGCGCGGGCGGCCGAGAGCAGGTTTGCCCAACAGCTCAGAGGGGTCGGGCGGACGGTCGGCGATATCGTGCGCGGCATCTTTGACCCGTCGAACCCTGCCGACCCAGGCTGGCAGCAGATCGAGGAGGCGCTCGCCCGCTACCGCGGGATGCTCGGGCCGTGGGCCGAGGCGGTGGCAGGCCGCATGCTCGCCGATATCAGCAGGCGCGACGCCTCGGGGTGGCATCGCCTCGGGCTAGAGATCGGCCGCGCGCTGAAACAGGAAGTCGAGCGGGCGCCGACAGCGCAGGCGATGGGGCAACTTCATGGCTACATGGTCGAGCAGATCTTGAAGCTACCCGACGATGCGAGCGAGCGGCTGCGACAGTCACGCGCATTTTCGGCAGAGATCGTACGGCAGATGCGCGGGCCCGCCGAGGAGGCGATGGTCGCGGGGCGGCGCTGGGAGGGGCTGACGCGCCAGGTGCGCGAGGCTGGGCTGCACGTTCAGTCCTCGGCTAACACTGTGGCTCGCACCGAAACGGCGAGAGCGGCGACGACGTTGCAGGCGGTCAGGGCCAAGCATATCGGGTCGGAGCTGTTCCAGTGGCTGCACACAAATGATGCGGATGTGCGGCCGCTGCATCGGGAACTGGCCCGCCGTAATGTCGGGTTTGGCATGGGGATTTATCGGTGGGACGATCCGCCGTTGCTCGATGACGATCGGCCTGGGTTGCCCGGTACTATTTGGAATTGCCGCTGCTGGGCTATGCCGGTTTTGCCGCCTGTGCCTGAGTGACCGAAGGAGGCCGCCATTCCGCTGCTCGACGTCAATGACGCGTTCGATCCCAGTTTTATCGATTACGTGACTGTTTTCCGAATCGCGCAATCGCTTGACCAGCATGGCCGCGTCATCCGCTACAAACGGCGGTTTGACAACATCGCTGCCGTGGTGACCGCTACTGGTCCCGATGATTTGCAGAGAATTCCAGAATACGAAATGATGAACAAATCCATCTCGGTGTATTTCCCCGAGGGGATACGCATTCAAGGCCCAGTGCGCCGCGATATGCCGACGACTGGGCTGCTTGACCAGACTCAGCCAGACGAGCTACTATGGCATGGCAGCACCTTTGTCGTGCATTCCGTTCAGGATTACACGGGATACGGGCGCGGGTTCAGCTCCTGTATCGCGATCTCGATCGATAGCGTCGACGCGCCTCCGCTAGGCGGCGGCTTGGGCAGCGGTAGCGTGCAGGGAACCGCCTAAGTGCCCGATCTCGACCAGATCGGCGCCGCAATCAAAAAGCTTGCGAGCAAGCAACTGCTGGTCGGCATCCCATTTGAGACCAGCAGTCGGGCACAATCCGAGTGGCTCAACATCATGCTCGGCGGCAAATCTGGTCAAATCTCAAACGCTTCACTCGGGTATATACATGAGCGAGGAAGTCCAGCCCGCAACATACCGGCCCGCCCACATCTGATCCCTGGGGTCGAGAAGGCGCTGGACGAGATCAAGGCGCGGCTCACCGCCGCTGCCAGGGCCGCTCTCGACGGCAACAGCGACATGGCCGAGCAGTATATGGGTCAGGCTGGCCAGGCCGCCGTCAACTCGGTGCAGGCGACGATCCGCGCGGGCCTCGAACCGCAGCTCGCCGAGAGCACGATCATCGCACGGCGTTTGCGCCGCCCTGACATCCATTACCGCGAGCGCATCCGCATGGTCCAAGAGATGGAAGCAGGGACGCGGCCAAAGGCCTATCTGCGCGAGGCGCAAACCGCCGAGGCCACCACCCCGCTGATCGACACCGGGTCATACATGCGGGCGATCACCTGGGTGATCCGCGACAAATAAGGCCTTTTCTGAGATCTCTCTCACGCGCGCGTATGCGCGCGAGGAGGCGACATGCCCAGACGACCCAACGGCAGGACCCCAAAGCCTGATGAGCCCGTCGAGGCCAACCAGGCGCTGACGGTGCCGCAGGCTGGTCTGCCGTTCGACATCGCGAAATTCTCGGAAGCCGAGCGCGAGATCCTCGCCAAGATCGGTTTTACTGCGGGCGCCGCGATGGCGGCGGCGCTGCAGGACCGCGCCGACCGCGATCTCGAACGCCTGCCCGAGCACTTTGGCAAGAGCCCGACCGATCTGACCCGCCGCTTCTCCGATCTGCCGCGCCCTGCGCAGGGGGCGGGGGTGCGGCCGCGAAAACCCAACGGTCAGGGTTAGTCGGCGGCATCGCGCGGGCTCTGCCCGCGGGCGGCGGCCATACGGCGCAGTTTGCGGGACCTGCCGCCCCAGCGCAGGCTCATATCAGAGGCCCGCAGACGGGCCCGCGCTTGTAATACGTCACCGCTGCCGTAGCGCTGCAGCCACTCGGCGAGTTCCTCATCGGAGATGCCATATTGCTGCTGCACCGCTTGGCGGGTCGTCTGGTCGGCGTGGACCAGCGCCTTGACGAGTTCGAGTTTGCGGCGCGCCGTCCAGCGGAAGGTGTCAGGGGCCATGTAGCTATGCGACCCGAACGACGACATGAGGCTAACCCAAAGTTGCTTTCCGACTAAACTAATAGCTATTCACGGCACAGATTTATGGCAATCCCCGATCAGGCTCCCGACAGCAGTGCTCCAGGCTATCTGCAGCCGCGCGAGCCGCCCTACCCCGACCAGCAGATCCAGCCTGGCGTCCCGCTGGAGAATTTTTTGCAGCAATGGGTGGCTGGCGTCGCCTATATCGAGGAGACCCTGGTGCGCCCGCGCTGGCAATTGATCCCGCCAAACCTGCCCGATGTCGGCGCCGATTGGTGCGCGATCGGCATCACCAGCACGCGCCCCGTCGGCATCTACCCAGCGATGTGGCCGTGGATCTTTCCCGATCATGGTCTCGTGCAGTATCAGCGCCACGAGGAGTTCGAGTTGCTCGTGACGTTTTACGGGCCGCAGGCCGAAATCTATAGCTCGAACCTGCACGATGGCGCCTGTGTCTGGCAGAACTACAGTGTGCTGAACCAGGTCGGCGTCAAGCTCGTCGAGGTCCACGAATCCAGGCGCATTCCCGAGTTGGTCAAAAACCAGTGGCTCAACAGGGTGGACAAGGAAATCACCTTCCGTAGGATTATCAGAAAGAACTACCCCGTCCTGACCCTGCTCGGAGTGCGGGGCTACGTCCAGGCCGATTGCGCTTGCGGGCCGCCCTATCAGACGCCGTTCACCGTCATGCCGCCCGCTCCCGAGCCGCCGATGACCGACGCGCCGCATGATGGCACGGCCTGGGGTCGCAGCGGCACGCGGACCTGGCAGCGGGTGTTGCCCAGCACGGGCGGCACGATGGAAGGACCGCTTTACACGGCGGCATCGCCCGTGCAGCCCAGCGAGCCAGCCAGCAAACGCTATGTCGATGATCTCAACTGGCCTTTGGATGGGGATTTGTACTAGACGATTTCCTCCCTAACTTGGCCCGCCTGGCCCCCCTGGGCGGGCCGCTTTTCTTGGGGATGAAGTAGAATGGCAAGGACAGCAGTGCTGCGTTACCCGATGACGGTGATCCCGCAGCCGATCGAGGTGCATTACCCGTCGGCGCCATTGCGCCCGTTCAATCTGCCGCTGCCTGTCGAGACGACAACCGAGATCGTGCCGCGCGAATTGCCCGAGCCGCCGCAAGGCACGGGCTATGCCTATGGCCGTCTTGACGGCGAGTGGGTGCCTGTCGTGCGACTGGCAGGGGATCAGTTGACAGGGCGATTATTTCTGTACCAGGACCCCGTTGTCGACCACGAGAGCGCCACCAAGCATTACGCCGATACCAATGGCGGGAGTGACGGCGGCGAGTACTGAGAGAGGTGCGGCGGGTAGTGAAGCTTAGGCCTATGGTGACGGGGACAGCGCTATCCCCGCGGAGGGGACCGAGCAGCTCACCTATTTAGAGAGGGCCGGTTACCCGTAGCCGAACCTGACGCCGCCGCGCGCCTGGCAAAGAACACCCCTCCCTTCCTCGACCACGCCCCGTAGAGCGCGGCGGCGGCAGACTAGCATATCACCCAGGAGAGAGCCAATGCTGACAACTGGCCTTCCAGTTAGCCGCTATGTGAGCGTGTCTGTGAGCCTCACCACTCCTGCGGTGATCGAAGCAGCTATCAATACCGCAGTAATTGTTGGAACCAGCCACGTCATCGATGTCGATGAACGCATGCGCTCGTACGCCAATATTGGTCAGATCGCGCATGATTTTGGCAATGAGTCTGAGGAATACCACGCTGCCGCGGCGTGGTTCTCGCAGATGCCGTCACCCGACAATCTGATGATTGGGCGCTGGATACGCGAGGCGACCCCAGCGATGCTGCGCTGTGGCGTGCTGACCCCCGCCGAGCGACGGCCCGCCGTGTGGGAATTGATCAACGGCGCGGCGGGACCAGGCTTCAAGCCGCTTGGCGAGTTCGAGATCACCATCGGGGCGGGCCCGCCCATTCCGATCACGGGCCTGAACTTTGGCACCATTGTCAACCTGAACGGTGTCGCAGCCATTATCAACGCTGCCGTCGTCACAGCACTGGGCGGCACGGTTCCCGCCCCGCCTGCGGTTCCTGGGGATGTGGTGGTGCATTGGGATGGCGAGCGTTTTGTATTCGCGACCTTGGGGGCGGGGGTCACCGAGAGCATTGGCTATCTGACTTCTATCGCGGGCGGCACGGGCACCGATCTCGCGCCGTTGCTGCGGGGCACCTCCGCAACGGGTGCGCGACGGGTCGGCGGGGCCGATCCCGAGACGGCGCTGAGCGCGGTCGAGGCGATCGACGGTCTCTACAGCAGTCTGTTCTACGGAGTTATCGTGCCAAGCGCCGACCCTGCGATCAACGCCGTCGGCGGTCAGCTCGACATTGCCCTCTATTGCGAGGCCGCCGACCCGCCAAAGTATTTTGGCGCGACCTCGGACGATGTGCGGGTTCTTGATAGTATCATGGCCGATATCGAGCCCGAGGATCTGCCGACCCAGCTCTATCTCTACGGCTACAACAAGACCGCTGTGCAATACAGCACGTCAAACCCCTATGCCATTTGTTCGTATTTGTCGCGTATCTTGACCACGAGATGGCGGGCAATGAACTCAACGATTACGTTGATGTACAAGCGCCAACCTGGTGTTCAGCCAGAGAACATCACCTACCAGGAAGCCGACACCTTGCAGGAGAAGCACTGCAATGTCTATGTCGGGATCGCCAACGGGGCGCAGATCATCCAATACGGGACTTCGGCCTCGGGCGAATTTACCGACACAATCATCGGCGCGGATGCCCTGGCGCTTGATGTGCAGAACTCCCTCTTTAACGTGCTTTATACGACGAATACGAAGGTCCCGCAGACCGATATGGGGATGACTATTTTGATCAACGCATGCGATGCGGTGTGCGCGACTTATGTTCGTAATGGCTATCTTGGACCTGGTGTGTGGAATGCACCAGGGGTGGGCGCTATTACTCAGGGGCAACTGCTGAACCTGGGGTATTACGTCTATGCCCCGAGCATGGGCGATCAGTCTCTGGCGGATCGAGCGGCGCGCATCGCGCCACTGATTCAAATCCTCGCAAAATGCGCTGGCGCAATTCACCACGCTGACGTGTTAATTTTTGTCAACCAATGACTTTAGGTTGTGGGGATTTGAAAACCGACCTGTAGCTGGATCTCGATAATCATGCAGACGTGCTCATCTTCGTGAACCAATGACCTTTAGGTTGTAGGATAGATTGCGCCAGGATAAGGGTTCCGTTCGCAGAAATCTTGGTCTTTGCGGGTCATTTTGTCATTTTTGCTAGAGTTCGTACTGCCATCTAACGGTCGTAGGTTCCATGCGACATGTAGGCCGCGGATCGGATAGCCATCGGCGGTAAGCGGATCGCGCTCTTGACCTATCGGCACAATGTGTTCGACGGTCAGCCCCACTCCGTTGGCTTCACGGTAAATCTGTTCGATAACTTCTTGGTCAGCCCACGACGGATTGGCTTCGGCGGCACGGCGCAATGCGTTGTAGTGGCCGTGCTTACCAGGATTGGCATCAAACCAGTCCTTAGTAGTTTGGTTTCTCCGTTTGCGGTTTCGTTTTTGCCAATCGCTTATCCGCTTCTTCAGTAGGTCCGGTCGAAGCTCACAGTGGAGCAATAGACGAGCTAGATCCCGTTCACGGCGTTCATCGTGCCATTCATTGGACTGTTTAGTCGCCCATTTGTTCCAGGTTTCGGTTCGTTTGCCTGGATGATTGGCGAAATACCGTCTTGTGTTCGTTTTCACGCATTCGATGCACGCGCAGTTAGATGTCTGGCGCGCTGCGAAATGCCCATTCTTGCAAACTGTACCTGGGAAGTAGCGCTTGAGCCCGCGCTGGAGCGCCTCTTTACGGGTGATGATCTCGGGAATACCTGAATCGTCAGCCATTGGCATGCGTCCTCATGCTGGTGGTTAGAGGCCCGTAGCCGCCGTCAACGGCTGCGGGCCTCGCTTTATGTAGCAACCCTGCACTTGATTTCCACTGCGGGCTGTTTGCACGGAAAGGAGGAGTTATGACGAATCCTTACAACCCTTACTACGGAAGTTACTCCTTTATGGATGTAGCTTGCGCTATGAGTGGCCCAGGAACCGATGGTGTGGTTCTAAATGCTCCTATACCGTTTGCTGGGCCCAATTCAGGTAGCGCGGAGGAGGGTGTTACAATCACTCTTAGTGAAGAGACCAACACACAAACGATTTAGTTGTAAGTCCCCCAGATTAGCAATAGTCTGGTGCGCACCCGGTGAAAACGGTGGAACTCCCACGTGGACAATACCGTGCCAAGGTTCACGCTTAACGCGTGCTCAAGGTGTAACGACTATCTCGCGAGAGAGTAGGGCCAAGCGGCCCGAAGCGCCGGGCGACCTCATCAAGAGGCCGAAGATATAGTCTCCTCTGCACAGCAATGTGCAGCAGTCCGCAAGGACGGGCCTGTCGTAGCGAAACAGGCTGAAGATCAGGTGGAGCCGACGGTTCAGTGATGAACAGCCTGCACGCCAGTCGTGCAGGCACAGCCACGTTTAGATTACTAAAGACCTCCCCGATAAACAACGCGCTTATCCAAATTTATAACTATCAGCGCGTGCAATCGAGCCTGTGGGGGCAAAATACGATCACGATAACCGACAAATCGCGCGGGGACAAGTACACCCTCCAAGGTTGTGCATTTGTCAGAATGCCAACTAATAGTTACGCCAAGATAGGTAATACTATCGAGTGGGAGATGCATGTTGCCCTTGTCGATCCAATGCTTGGCATCGGCACAAATTACTGGGTGCCGTACGCGCAGACGGGAGCTGGATCGATGGGGGCTGCGGGGGCGGCCCAGCAGCAGACGGGCCCGACAATACCAATTGGCTAGGAGGTGAGTCATGCTGTCGCGAGATCAGTTCAACCGCGTCGAGGGGGGTTACGACCAGTTTGGCCGCACCCTCGGCGGCGGTCACTTGGCGGATACGGGCAACATCAACCCGCTCGGCCGCGCCGTGCAGTTGGAGCGCGCGGGGCGCATCGCCGCCGACCAGTTGCAGACCGACCTCGACGCCTGCGCGCGGGCGAAGCGCAGCGCCAAGACCAGCGAGATCGCCAAAGCCAGCGATCAGGCGTGGTGCAACCTCAAGGCAGCGCAGTGCCACATCTTGCTGGTCGAGAAATTTCTGCGCGAGAGCAGCGATTACCGCCTCGAAGCCAACCGTTTGGCGGCGACGCCAGGCGGGATGATGCGCGCCGAGCAGGCGCGCGTCATGGCGACGCGCCTGGCTACCATGGCCGAGCGCCACCGCAGGGCGGCGCAAAAGCGTCAGGAGATGGGGCAACAGGAGGCTGCCGAGGTCGAGCAGATGGTGGCGCGCGCCGCCGCCGCTGGTAACCCAGGCCACGGCAACCCTGGTCATGGCAATCCTGGTCATGGCAACCCGCAACCTACCCGTCCGCGTACCATAATCCGCCGCGCCGACCCGCCACCGCCATCACCAGCGCCGCCCGAGCCGCCGCCCAACCCCGAGGCGCCGTCATGAGGGAAGTCGAGATCGACAATCAGTTGTTCCGCATCGCGCCGCTGCCGACGCGTACCCAGCTCTATGTCGTCAAGCGGCTGATGCCTGTCTTGCAGGGTCTGACCCCGCTGTTTGCCCTAGCCAGGCAGACGGCCGACGACAACGCCGCCACCGTCAACATCAATGTCTATGACGCGCTGGCGGCGCTGACCAACACGATCGGCATGCTGTCGGATGGCGACGCCGATTTCATCCTTGACAACGCATTGCACTGCGTCGCTTGGCGTCAGGGCAGTCAGTGGCTGCCTCTACGTGCGCCAGGCGGCGTGTTCATGCTCGGCGCCGCCGACCGCCTCGATGTCCAGTTGCGGTTGCTGTGGGAGGTATTGCAGGAGAGTCTCAGCGATTTTTCTGTCGCCCTGCTACTGCCATCCCAGACCGCGGCGAATGGCCTGGATCAGCCGCCTTTGGCTACACCAACGGTGGCGCGGCCCACAATGGCTTCGAGCCCTTGAGACTGGCCTCGGGCGAGGAATTTCTGTGGCGCCCCGTGGTGGCAGGGCTGTGCAACTACCGCGACGTCAGCGAAAGCCGCGTGTCGCTCGGTGATCTCGCAGTGATGAACGAGCTGCTCGATGTCAAGGACTTTAACGACTGGGCGGCGGCGCAGCACGGGCGCGACGCCGAACAGCCTCCGACGACCGACCCGTTTGCGCGCTTTGGCCCAATGCGTTGACTAGGTAGCAGGTAATGGCAGACGCCGAGACCATCAAAGAGTTTGTCGTCAACTTCGTCTACAAATCGGACGAGGCGTCGCAGCGCCGTGCCCAGCAGGGGCTGCAGGGTACGATGCAGACCACCGAGCAGATGCAGGTGGCAGTCGCCAATCTGCAAAAGGCGCTCAATGATCTCGGTAAGGCGTTTGGCTCGATGGCGGGGCCAGCCACCCAGTTGCAGGCGCACAACAAGGCGATCACCGATTCGTGGGAGCGCGTGCGCAAGGGTGCCGTCGAATTCGGCCGCGTCTCGACCTTGGCGGTCGCTGGGTTTCTCGCGCAGATGCGCGATGTCGCCAAGCAGTACCAGGAAATCGGCTTTATCGCGCAGCGCACTGGGGCGTCGATCCAGAGCCTGAAGGCCTTGGAGCAGGCTTCCAGGGGGCTCGGCGTATCAGCGGGCCAGACGGCTGCTGCGATTGCCCACATGCAAGAGCTGTTTCAGACCCAGCCAGGCACCGAGCAGCAGTTCCTCGGACAGGCAGGGAAATACTTCGAGATCGCCCGCAAGGAAGCGCATCTGACAACGGAGGAGTGGAACAAACTCGATAAGGCGACTCAGCAATATCTCGCTTCGCGTGCGTTTCTCGCCGATCCCAGCGTCCCCGATCACGCGAAGAAGATGTGGGGCGAGAAGTGGTGGGGAACACAATACGCCGAGACCCGCAAGGCCATCGACAACAATAAGGAATACTTCGCCTCGTTCAAAGAAAACATCAAAGCCGCTGAGGCGATGGGCGAGACCGAGGCGAAGCATCAACAGCGCGTCAAGGATGCCACCGCAGCTCAGCAGGCTTGGACCAACCTCGTCGAGCATTTTAACACGGTATGGTCGCAGGCGTTTGGTGACATCGCGCCACTGCTGACCTCGGTCCTTAAGGGACTCGACGAGGTCGTCAAGGTCGTCGCCAAGATCAACAATATGTTCCCGTTTGCCGCGGTGATCGAAGGACTTGGCATAGCAGGCGGGGCGTCCTGGGCGCTGTGGCGGGCATTTAAGGCGCTTGGCGGGGTCTTTGGCGGTGCTGGGAAAGAGGGCAGCGCGTTCAAGAAGATCCTCGACGGGGTCAAAGGCGGTCTCGACGAGACCTGTAAGCAGGATTGCGGCACCCTCAGCAAGGGCCTCGAAGACGCCGCCAAAAAGACCAAGAGCCTCAGCGACAACGCCAAGGATCTTGGGCTCAACATGCGCGCGATCTCAGCCGCTGGGTTAATGATCAGCGTCGTTGAGAAGGGTGTCGAGGACCGCAGAAAGCTCGCCAAGCAGCTCGGCGAAACCGACCCGTTCTCCGAGCGCACCAGCGCCCATCTTAAGCAGCAACGCGAAGAGCAGGTGCGGGCCGCCGTGCCAGGGCTCGGCAAGCTGGTCGACGCGATCAACGCGCCGCGGGCGGCGCTTGGTCTCGAAACTGGGCAGCAGCGTGTCGAGCGCGAGGTGCGTGAGGCTGATAAGGCAGCCGCTGCGCCAACCGCGGCGCAACCCGCGCCTGCGGCAGCGACGCCAGCGGCGACCACGACACAAACCTCGGCGGCACAAGCCGCAGCGGCAGCGGCGCCTGTCGCGGCGGCGGCGGCAGCGCAAGCCGTCGCAACTGCCCATCCCGCAACCCCAGCCGCGCCTGAGGCCCCGCGACGCAGTTGGTTAAGTGAACTTTGGTCAGGCGACCCGCTCAAGCGCGCTGGTGTCAATCTGCCAGGGCCAAAGGTCGGCTATCAGCAGGGCGGCATCGTGCGGGCCAATCTGCACCCTGGTGAGATGGTTCTTCCAAAACCGATCTCGGAGGGGTTGCAGCGGCTCTACAAGGGCGGTGGCGGTCAGCAGGCCCCGCACATGGACCAGAGCCGCATGATCAACATGATCACCAGCGGTCTGCGGCCTGTGCTCAACGAGCTGCTGCAGCATTCGCCGATACTCGGGCAGATCGCATTTTTGCAGTCTGCGATCCCTGTGCTCAAGCGCGGCATGGAGCGCTATGAGCGGCTCGGCCCCGACGAGGTGCGGCGGCAGAGCGAGGCGCAGTTCCGCGCCAGCCCCGCGGGACGCGCCCTCGACCCCGCCTATCAGCAGATCGCGCGCGGGCACGAGGCCCTGGCGGGTCCCGAGGGAGCGGTCGGCCGCAATCTGTCGGATTGGGTGCGCGGTGTCGCGCACGCCCCCAAGGTGATCATCGACAATGTCGACGACTTTGCCAGAGAGCTGATCCGCGGCGCGGCGCGCCGAGGTCGTCCAGAACCGACGGGGGAGCCCACTGGTGTGCCTGGAGCGCCAGGGGCACCAGGAGCCGTCCCAGGAGCGCCAGGGGCGCCAGGGGCTGCCGCAGGGGCTCCTACGACCCTTGGAGGTCGGGTGGGGGCCGCGGTCGGCCGCGCCGTCGGTGGTGCCGAGGCGGCGATCAGTCGGTTTGTCGGCGGGCAGACCTTTGAGCAGATGGCGCCGCAGGTCACCGCCAAATTGCAGCAGGATCTCGGGCTGACGAAAGAGCAGGCCGCGGGCATCGTGGGTAACTTGGGGGTCGAGAGCGGCGGGTTTCGCCAGATGGAGGAAGTCGGCGGCGGCGGTGGGCTCGGCTGGGCGCAGTGGACAGGCACCCGTCGCAAGGATTTTGAGCGGTTTGCTGCCGAGCGCAATCTTGACGTCAAGAGCCCCGAGGCGAACTACCAGTTCCTTGTGCATGAGATGCAGCAGCCCGAGCACCGCCAGTATCTGCAGGCGTTGCGCGGGGCCAAGAGTGTCGAGGAAGCGACCTCAGTCACTCAGAGCATGTACGAGCGCCCAGCAGCGGCGACAGCCCACCCCGAGCGGCGGCTGGCAATGGCACAGCAGGCATTCCGCGCGCCTGCCCCCGAGCAGATCGTCGCAGGGCCGATCACGCCTGGTTTCCCTGGTGCTGGCGCGCAGCCAGGTGAAATCGCCAGAGCGCCAGGGGCTCAGCGGGTGCCGCCGCAAGTCGCCGAGGGCGGGCGGCTGCCTTTCCAGACGACGGGCGGCGGCAAGGTGCTGACCGACCGACCACCTGCTGGGGTCAACCCCGATCTCTTCGAGTCGACCAGGGCGGGGATGGAAGCGTCCTTGCCCGAGGGCTACACGGCGCGGGTGACGAGCGGGGTGCGCAGTGGCGACCCGCGCTCACAGCATTTTGGCGGCAAGGCGCTCGATTGGCAGATCTACGACGAGAAGGGCAACAAGGTGCCCAATCGCGGCGCCGAGAATTCGGGGCTCTATCGTCAAGCCTATGTACACGGCCTCGCGCATATGATGACCAACAAGCCCGAACTTGCCGACCAGATGGCGTGGGGCGGGCATTTTGGCACCAAGATCGGCGGCGGCGGCGTCGAAGACACGATGCATTACGATCTCGCGGGCCCGCGCGGGGGAATGCTCGGCGGCGAGAAGGCGATCAGCGCGGAGCATCGGGAAGCGGCGCAGATCGCGCAGCAGATGCAGGGCGCGCAGGTGATGACGGCGCAGCGCGGCGGCATCATCCCTAATCTGCCCGCGCTGGGCGGGATGATGCCGCTGATCGCCCATGCTGGTGAAATGGTGCTGCCGCAAGCCTTGAGCCAAGGATTACAGCGCCTCATCGGTGGCGGCGGCGGGCCTGGTATGATGGGGATGATGGAGCGGATGATGTTGGGCGGCGGGATGGGCACGACAAATATCGGCGGCTCCCGCAATGTGACAATAAACCAGCACAACACGCATCAGTTTGGCTCGGGTGGTGGCGACCAGCAGGCGGTGTTGCAGCGGTTTAGAGACGTTCACGAGCGCTTGACAGGCGACCTGGTGCGCAACTTCCGCGCGGCTATCGTCTAATGCCAAACATTCTCACCTACGCACCGTTTCTCGACTTGTCGACGGTGACCTTGCCGAATTGGGCAGTCAATGACTGGTGGAACGCCCCTGACCGCTATATCCAACCCGCCGACGGCACGCCGAGAATTCACGCCCAGATCGTCGTACAAGAGGAAGGCTCAGACGACTTAAACATTACCGAGCATCCCGTCAGTCAGGGCGCAGTAATACACGATCACGCCTTCAAGCGCCCTGCTGAGCTGTCTGTGAGAATGGGATGGTCGAGCGCGGCGACCAGCGGCACCGACGGGTTGCGGGCGGTTTATTCGCAGATCCTCACGCTGCAGGCGACGCGTACCCCGTTTGCCATCGCCACGGGGAAGCGGCTTTACCAGAACATGCTCGTTGCGTCACTGCGCACGATGACTGACGCGCGCATGGAATTTAGTTTTATGGCGGACATCTCGTTTCGCGAGGTGATCCTGGTCAATACTTCGATCGTCGTGGTCGGGAACTTGTACAATAGCAATACTGTAATATCGCCCGATATTCACACAGCGACGGTGCCCAGCGGTCAGACACAGGCGATCCCCGCCAATCTCGAATTGTCCGATGCCGAAATCGCCGACCTGCGGCGGTTGTACAATGTGCCACAGCCGATGACCCCGACGGCGGGGTAGCCGATGCCGCAGGTCAGGGTATTCCGCGTTCCCGTTCCTGCGCGTCCTGTGACCTTTACCATCCCGCTCGGCGGCATCCAGTACAATTGGCAGACTTATTGGCTGGTGCCAATGGAGTGCTGGGTGGTCAACATCGCCGACAGCCGCGGTAACCCGCTGATCAATGGCATCCCACTGGTGCCAGGGCTCAACCTGCTCGGCCAGTTTGGCTATGTCATCGACGGCACATTGTTTGTGCGCAGCGACCACGACCCCGATGCGATCCCCGATTTTACCCATCTCGGGATTACCGGGCACGTATTTTTTATTCCGCCTGCGTGAGGCGTCATGCCAGATGATACCTTCCGCGCTGCAGGCGATGTCACCCTCGGTCACAAGCTCGGGCTGACTGACCAGTGGCTGCGGGTGTGGCGTGTCATCCTGTTTGACGAGAACAATGTCGCGTCGATGTTTGGCAGTGCTGCGGTCGGTGAAGTGGTCGCCGAGAGTACTGGGGTGGTGACGGGCGGCGGCTATTCCAGCCAGGTTCCGACAGGGCAGGAGCCTGGGCTCGAAACCTACGCCGCGGGGCTGCGCATCCACTTTACCGTGACCCTGGCCACCGAGCAGTCGCCAAATGTCGCCGAGATCACCCTCTACAATCTCGGTGAAAGCGAATCCGAACGGTTGATGAAGGAGAACACCTACGTCGTCCTGCAGGCTGGGTATCAGTATGGGTTTGCTGGAACAATCTTTACGGGCAGCATCAAGGCGTTCAAGAAAGGTCACGACACCGCTACCGACAGCTATCTTAAAATCTATGCGGGGGATGGCGAACGCGGCATCAACCGAGCGCAGATCGCACAGACCTTCCCGCCAGGCACCGACCCCAAAGACCAGATCCTGGCGATGGGCAAGACGATGGAGCAATACGGGGTCTCGCTTGGCAATGTCGAGGCCGCCGCGATCAAGACAGGCGCCAATGTCCGCGACGAGGTCAGGTTCGGCCAGACCGTCGATCAGTTTCGCGATTTTGGCAGCGCCAACGGTGCGATCTGGTACGTCCTCGATCAGCGCTACAATTGGATCTTGCCGACGAGTTACGACCCAGGTGACACCGTTGTGCTCAACTCGATGACGGGGATGGTCGGTTTCCCCGAAATGACGGCGGACGGCATCAATGTCACGTGTCTGATCAACCCGCGCATTAGGCTCAATCGGCTCATCCATCTGAACAATGACGAGATCAATCAGTATTATACGTTTGAGCCAGGGACTAGAAAGTTGGTGTCGGGCGGCAATGTTCAGTGGCCTAGCTTCAATATAACAAACTACGCCCCAACCGCTGGCTCGGGGATCTATAAAACGATGATGATCAGCTACGAGGGCGATTCGCGCGGTGGCCCTTGGTATCAATACATGGTGTGCGCCGCTGTTGATATGAGCAATTCCAACCCGTTGCTCGCGGCGCTTGGCATGTTTGACTGGAACAGCATCACATAGGCGTTGCAATGGCAGATCCGCGCGAGCGTTGGAACAGCCAGGATGAAGCAATGCGCCTCGCCGTCGACCGTCACCTCGGCACGGTGTGGACGGCATTGCCAGTCAAGGTACTCGAAGACAGCGATGGGCACATCTGTAAATTGCAGAGCACCATCAAGGGCTGGCATGAAGCGGAGGGTGGAGGCACTGAATCGATCGAGATCCCGTATTTTGGCTCGGTGCCGATCAATTTTCCAGCAGGCGGGGGGCTGACGGCGACGCACCCGATCAAAAAGGACGATGAGGGACTGGCGATCTTTTCCAGCCGGTGCATCGACGGCTGGTGGGACAAAGGCGGAATTCAGGAGGAACCCTACCGCCGCCGCCACTCGCTGAGTGACGCCATTGTGATTCCAGGGGTTCGTAACAAGCCCCGTCAGCTCGACCCGCCGCCGAGCACCAACAGCTATCAAATCCGCACCGATGACGGGAAGTTCTACATCGAGCTGCACCAGGACGGCACTGTCAATATTTTTGCCAAGGAAGTGAATATCCACAGCCCCAGGATCAACATGGACGGCAACCAGAAGGGCGGCAAGAACGCCCAAGACTCGCACGGCGATACGCGGGTCGAGATCAAAGGCAGTCTGCATGCGACGCGCGATATCGACAGCGATCAGAACATCACTGCGATGGGCACGATCACAGGGAAGAAGCAGGCTGTCGGCGGCAATATCTCGATGACCACGCACCGCCACATGAATGTCCAAGCTGGCATGGCTACCAGCGGCCCACCGCGCCCTGGATCATAGAAGTGGCTGTATCTGCTGCTATCGATCTCGACATCGCAGGCGCAGGCGGCGGCGCGACACTGGTCGAGCGCGCGGGGACGCCGCCTGCAACGCCGCCGTGGATTGTCGGGCCAATCAGGAACTGGCTGACAGCGCAGGAATCGGCAATCCGCAATTGGTTGGCGCAGCAATTGGGGCAGTTGGGGCAAACCCCGCCTGTGACGACCCCTCCGACGCCGCCGACGACCCCAGCAACCATCCTCAACGACTTCGGCGCGTTCTTTGCAACCCTCGTCACCGCCTACGACGTGTTTTCCACGTCGCAGGGGGCGCCGACGATCCAATTGGTGGCGGCGAGCACGGCTGATGCGATGAACCTGCACGCCAATACTACGGCAGGCAACAGCATAGCGGAAATGTTCCTGTCTGGTACGCTGCCGAATACCGCGACGGGGCGGGTCTATGATGCCCGCCTGCAGATCGTGCTCGATCGCGACGGCATCGGTCGGCTCAACAATTTCTTCTGGCTGCTGCAGACATTTATGGAGTCAGGGGTCTGACGATGATGCGTCGTACCGCCTTTGTCACCTTGCTCATGCTGAGCGGCTGCACCGCATTGCCGCAGCCCCCAGGGCTGGGCATCGATGTCGCGACCGCGTGCAAGGTGTTTAACATTGTCCGCCAGGCGGTCGGGCAACACCCCATGCTCGGCTCGGCGATTGCCATCATCGAGGGATTTGTCGACCCGATCTGCAGCGCCGCAGTCCCTGTCGCGCGCGACGCCGAGACGGGCGAGTGGGTGTTGCACAACGCCGCCGCGCTTGCGGCGGCCAGTGGTCGATGATCCGCTCGCTGGCGCTGCTCGCAGCGCTGGCGTTGACAGGCTGCGGTGGCAGCAGTCCACCGCCGCCGCCACCTGGCAACGCGACGGTCAACTCACTGGACTATCTGGTGCAGGGCCGCAACTGCGCTGGCGATGGTGTGCAGAACCCGTTGCATCAGTCGGACCCGATCACCTGCCGACGGTTTGATTTTGGCCACCATCAATCGACGGAAAACTTTCTGCTGCCTGACGGCAGTGTGATTACGACTTGGGGTTACTATCCTTTTGGGCCCTTTAGTCCTCCCCGAGATGGTGGTGAGCGGCTCGTCTTCGGCCCGACAACGCGGATCGACAGCACCGAGGACGGCGGCACGCCAAACAGGGTGCAATTTTTTGTCGGCGCCAATTGCGGCGGCACGGGATGGGTGGCCTATCGCAGCGATGTGGCGGCGGAAACCCAGCAGCTCGTTGCCCGCCTCAACATCGCGCTCGACGACCCCAATCGCTGCTCGGCCAACAGCCAGGCGTTCACCAGGTACTGGCGAGCGACTGTCGATTATCCCAAGATCGGGCCCGTCGACAGCATCATTTCGGAGCATTTTAACAGCGGCTCATTGGATCGCGCATCAGCGCTGGAACGGTTCTTCTGGGCGTACGGTTGGGGCAGGTTGGTCTGGCAGGCCTTTCGCACCGAGTGGCCGTCATTTCTGCCCCCGACCTGGTCCGACGAGATGACCAGGCGCTGTCCCGATTTTGGCTTCAACACGGTGAACGCTGCACGGCAGTGGCATCTGGTCGATTGTCGGGTGAGCGTCCTGGTCGAGGCCGCCAATGGCTCATTGCGTGGCAGCGATCTGTGGGACCCCGCGCGCGGCGAGCGGATGCGGGTGGCAGTGCAGTAAGGAATAATCTTTGTTTCGGGTTCGCAGACTGGATGACAACCTGCGCGATCCGCAGGCCGTCGGCGGCGACATGCTGTTTGGCCGCGGCAGCGCGAATATTTACCCGCACAACACCGATTTTCTCGTCGACAGCCCTGCGGCGGTCGCGCAATGCGTGTTGACGAGATTGCGTCTGTGGGCGGGCGAGTGGTTCCTCAACCGTTTGGAAGGAACCCCGTATATGCAGGAGATCCTGGGGCACCCGTACCGTACAGGCATCCCCGACAGCGCCATCCGCGGGCGCATCCTCGGGACCCCGTTTGTGACCTATATCGAGGATTACGCGTCGAGCTGGAACCCGACTAACCGGGTATTTGCGGTGTCGTGCCGCGTTTACACTCAGTTTGGCGTCGTCACGCATGCCCCAGCGGGGGCGATAATGTCGCCCTCGGGCGCATTAGTCATCCCGTTGCAGACCTCGCTCAGCGAGGCGCCGCCGCAGGCTCAGCAGCACGTCCAGCCATCGACCCAGCCCTTGCCTCTGCAGGCCCGTTATCTGCCACCGCGCTAAGCCCGAGGCCGTCCGATGCCAGGTCCGTTTCCGCTAACCACGCTGGCGCCGACGATCAATGATTATGGCATCAGCACGGTGCCATTTGAGGACCTACTAGCGTCATTGCAGCAGTCTTACCGCAACATTTACGGCGGTGACATCTACCTCGAACCCGATTCGCAGGATGGTGCGTGGCTGGCGATCCAATGTGCTGCGTTCTACGATCTCGGGCAGGCCATCGCCGCCGCCTACTTCGCCTACAGTCCGAGTTTCGCGACAGGTATAGGGCTCTCCAGCGTCGTCAAGATCAACGGGTTGCAGCGTCTTACCCCGACCCCGAGCACCGTCACTGTGATAGTGGGCGGGCAGGCGGGGACGACGATCACCAACGGCGCGGTGCGCGATGATTTTGGCAATCTGTGGGATCTGCCAACACCGCTGACGATCCCCATCGAGGGTGAGATCACCATCACCGCGACAGCGCGCGAGCCAGGCCAGATCCTCGCTGCACCAGGTTCGGTGACGACGATTGCGACGCAGGTGCCAGGCTGGCAGACCGTCGTCAACCCGACCAGCGCCCAGCCTGGTATACCCGTCGAGACCGATGCACGGCTGCGCCGCCGCCAGCACCGCTCGACAGCCTTGCCCGCGATCACCCCGATCGGCGGCATCCTCGGGTCCCTGGCCAACTTGCCTGGTGTGGGCAGGGTCGAGATCTATGAGAATGACACGGATGTTATCGACGCCAACGGCATTCCTGGGCATAGCATTGCCTGCGTCCTCGAAGGCGGTGACGCGCAGCAGATCGCCGCCGCCATCGCGCTGAAAAAATCACCAGGTTGTGGAACGTTCGGCACGACCTCGGTCGACGTCAACGATCAGGCAGCGCAGCCCAACACGATCAATTTTTTCTTTACCACCGAGATCGAGGTGTTTGTCGACATCGTGGTGCGGCCGCGGCTCGGCTTTTTGTCGGCGACAGGTGACCTGATCCGCCAGACCGTCGCGCAGTTTATCAGCGAAATCCGCCATGGCTGGCCCGTCTACCGCGAGTGGTTGTGGACGCCAGCCAGTTTAGCTGGAGATGTCGCGACCGAAGTCACGGGGCTATCGCAGTTCGACCTGCACCGCCTGGCCGAGACCTATGTCGTCGAAGACATTCGCCTCGGCACCAGCCGCGCCGCGATGGGCATCGATGATGTGATCATCCACTTTGCCGAGGCGAGCTTCGCGACCGCGGCGGATGTCGCGATCATCATTCAGTAAATGATCTTTCTCGCCGATCTCAATCTCGGCTGGTTTGGCTGGGACGAGGAGGGTCTTGGCTGGGACGAGGCCGACTGGGCCACCGCCGCGCAACTCGTCGACGACGCCGAGTTGTGGCGCTATCTCAGCCTCATCATCAGTCAGCACGGCGACCAGCCACGGTATGTCTACACCGTCGCGATCTCGGTGCTGGCGATGGTGCAGGGGCTGCACACCGCGCGGTTGCTGCCGACCCTGTTCGACCTCGATACGGCGACGGGCCAAGCCTTAGACTTCACAGGCCAGTGGATCGGTCTTAGCCGCCGCATCACCGTCCAAGAGACCAATTTCTTTAGCTGGGACACCGACGATCTGGGCTGGGACGAGGCCGAATGGTCGAGCCTCTACTCCGACGATCATGCGACGGTCGTGCTCGACGATGAGCACTATCGCTTGGTGCTCAGGGCACGGGTTGCCAGTAATCAATGGGACGGTACCCGCGACGGGGCCTACGACGCGTGGCACAAATATTTTGCGCCACTCGGCTACCAGGTCCTGATCCAGGACAATTATGAGCGTCAGTGGCAGTGGTTGGCGTGGGACGAGCCGCTTGCTGGGTGGGATGGCACGTATTGGGACAAGGACCAGTTAGGCTGGGGTCCAGCGCGCTGCACTGGCAATATGTGGATGACGATGGTGCTGATCGGGCCGCCGCCCGATCGCCTATTGGAAGCGCTGTTTGCTGGTGGTTATTTCGATCTGCGCCCTGCTGGCGTCGGCATGGGTTATTTGACCACCCAGTCAGGTCCAGGCAGCGAGGACGGCTTCCCGCTGTTCGCCTGGGATGAGGGGCCTGAAGACCCAGTTCCCGAGTGGTTCTCCTGGGATGAGCTGGGAGCGGGGTGGAACGAGGCGCCGTGGTACCCAGTCTACGAGTTTTTCACCTTGGATGGCACCGTCGAACAAGGTCTCGACGCGGGGGTTTGGGTGGGGACCGCCCCGCAGCAGCAGCAATTAGCCGTGATTGAAACCGCGCAACCCCGCCAGGTGCTGCTGCTCGCGGGATGGGACATTGGTGCGTGGCCGCGCGAGATACGACCGTTGCACATCACTGATCGAGCGCTTGAGGCGGCGTAAATGGCTAGCGAGTTCCTACCGTTTGCCCATGATTCTACCGCCAATGTGGTCACCCAAGCGGAGTGGCTGAGCCACCCCGACCGCCCACGGGGCTTTCAGGCTGGGGTGGCACCGTCTGCGCCGTTCAACAAGGTGTGGCGGCAGGCGGTCAACATGGTGGCGGCCATTTCCCAGTTTATTGACCAGCGCGTGACGGGTGACGTGGTTGATGACGGCAATGTGGCAAATTTGGCCACGCAGTTTGCGGAGGCGGTGGCGGCAACGGGCGGCGGTGGCCCCGGCGGCGGCATCAATGATGCCCCGATTGACGGGCGGATGTTTGGTCGCATCAACGCGGCATGGTCACCGATTGAAGACATGAATCTGGATGGGGGTACGTGGTAGATGCCACAAAATGATTTCTTGCCCTTTGCCCTGGGTGCGGGCGCGAATGTGGTCCCGCAGAGCGACTGGGCTGCTGACAGTGACCGCATAACGGGGTTTACCCGTGGCATTGCGCGCAGCGCCAAGGCCAACACCGCGTGGCGGCAGTCATCCTTTGTCATGGCGGCTATTGCGGAAATGATGTCCCGCCGCGGTAAAGACGCGCGTGACAATGGGGATCTGAGCGCGTTCATCAACAACTATGAAGGCGCAATTGGCGAGATTGTCCGAGCGGAAACTGGCTTGACAATACTGACGGCACCGCTTGATCTCTATGTTGCAACCACTGGCAACGACACTAACCTTGGAACCTTAACAGCACCGTTCCGCACCTTGCAGCGGGCATGGGATTATGTACAGCAAAGCGTTCTCGACATGGGTCATAGAATACGCGTAAATGTGGCTCCTGGAACGTACACGCAAGGGCTGCGCTGCTCCAACTCGCCAACCACTACCTACGGGCTGACGTTTGTTGGCAGTCCTGCCAATCCGTCGCAGACTATCATTTCGGTGACACATGGAGCTTGCGTACTTGCTGAGAACGCAGCAATTGTTGGTCTGGACGGGTTTACGTTTGCTGACACGGGCTCGTCTGGGCCATCCGATCCAGGCGGTGGAAACGCCTTGTTGTCGTGGGATTACGCAACAATTTATGCTAGTAATTGCCAGTGGAATGCGATGCATGGGCACGTCTATGCTGGGTGGTTTGGCACGTGCTATGTAGGCGGGCGCTGCATCATTGCTGGGGACGGGGATTCCCGGTATTACATGACCAATTTTGGCCTTATCCAAGTGGATGGCGCACAGTATCAGATTGTTGGCAACCGCAACTTTGGGGTGTGGTGTGCCGCAACAACCTTGTCGTCGTTTGTGTGGTACGGCTTTCAGCCGATTACCATCACTGGCGGCACCGTCACTGGCAAGCAATACGATGTTGACCGCAATGCGATCATCCACAATGGTCAAGCGTTTCTTTTTCCTGGAAATGTGGCAGGGACATCCTCTAGGGGCGGTCTCTATACGGGGTTTGGCGGGCTAGCCGCCGACTTGCCTGAAGGATCGCTGGCAATGGCAATGGAAGCTGGCCCGCCAAAACCAAACTTAATCCAACCGTAAGGGACCAATCAATATGGCAGCAACCATCCAGATTGCCCGTGTGCTGACGGGCGCGCCGCCCCCTGGGCGGTTGGCGGAAGGGGTGCTGGGGGTTGAGATGGCAACGCCTGGCAGCCCGCGGCTGTGGGTTGGCGTGCCGTCGGCGGTTGATGGCAATCAGCACAGACAGATCTCACTGGATCTGCCTGGGCCAGTTCCGCCAATCTTGCTAAGCCAAGGCGTGGACCGCAGGCTGCTTACTGGCAATGGCACAACTGCAATTACCTCACCCAACTGGGGAACCAATGCAGCCACTGGGCAAGGTATAACGGGGATGTATTTTGGGGCGGGCGGCAACAATCAGCCGTATATTGATCTGGCACATGGCGGCGGCAATGTTGGCGCACCGCAAGCAACCGCTCTTGGCGATGTCATTGGCTCATATTTGTTTTCCAGCTATTTTTCACCAACTGCCAAGCGCTTGGTGGCGGGGATGGCGGCGCGGGCCTTGGAGAACCACACCGCCAGCGCTGGGGGAACTGAGATTGTTTTCCAGACCACTCCAAGTGGCTCAGCAACACAAGCGGCAACGCTGATAGTTGGTCAAGACGGCAATATCAGATTGCCGCGAGCGCCAGTGGCAATGGTGTCGGGCGGGGTTCTTTTGCGTGACGGCGCAACGGATGGCGCGGTGCGCGCGTCAGAACATCTCCGAATGGATGATCGGTGGTTCAATCTTTTTGGCGCTGGCACTGACGGCGGCGCGTGCTTCCAGTCGTTTGTCCGCGCCCGTGGCACAATGGCGGCGCGCACGCCCGTGATGAACGATGACCTGTTGGGTGGTTTGTCATTTGGCGGCTACTATACCAACGCTAACTTCAATTATGCTGGCGTGTACATGGTAGCACACACGACTGAGAACTGGTCGGCGGCAGGGAACGGTGCCGAATGGCGGTTTATGACGTGCCCAAATGGCCAAGCACATTTGTACCAGTCGGGGCTGCGTCCAGTAGCAATAATGCGGCAAGACGGTCACGTGGACTTTCCAGTTCATCCGCTCCGCGTGGCATCTGGCGGCACAGGCACCCGCGACTTCCCAATGTCAACCGAGATGACGGCGTGGGCTGGTCTGAGTCATTGTTTGCCGTTTGCCAGCGCCACCAACGCGTTTGCTCACAGCAATATTGGCAACTGGGCCAACGTTCCCAATGGCGGGCGCGAATTGACCATTGTTGGCAAGGCCAACCCGCCTGGTATAGGGTTGGTTCCGTATATCCATCTGATGAATTTTCGCGGTGCCCCTAATAATCCCCAGCCATTGCAATTTGGCGATCTGTTGGGGATACTTAGTTTTGGCGGGTCGCATGCTGCGGGGTTTCCTTGGACTGGGTCGGGTGACCCGTGTAGCATCAGTTGCTCTGCATCTGCTGCGTGGAGCGCAACACATGCGGGTGTTAATCTCCACTTTACCCTAAAGCCAGCTAATACGGTTGCCTCGCGACAAGCTATGCAGTTGGAAAATTCCGCCAATGGTTCCACGCTAACGGTGGGTGACGGCGTCATCGTCCCAAGGTCCCACCTCACGATCTCTGGTGGTGCCGTAGCGTGGTGGTCTTGGGGCAGGTACAGCGATTGGGCGGGCATTTGGGTGCGTGGCACCGATCTTGAGCACCAATTTGGCGGCGGCTGCGTAGCGGCGTATTTCACGCCAACATCCGACATCAGGCTAAAAGAGAATGTTGCGCCCTATACGCGCGGGCTTGCTGAGATCTGCGCCTTGCAGCCGTGCAGTTGGCAATGGCAGCGACGGACTGGGGAGCGGCGGACTTATGGGCTGACTGCGCAAGACGTGGAAACCGTCATCCCAGAAGCGGTCTATGAGACTGACGCCCCAGTTGTGGCATTGCCAGAGGACGCGTCAGAGGAGGCGCGTGCGATGCACGCATTGCCAAGCTTTAAGACCGTTGACATGATGGTGTTGATTGACACCTTGATCAATGCCGTGAAGGAACTTGATGGGCGAGTCACTGCGCTGAACGGGCGCGGCGGATCAGCTCCACGTGCCGCGCAAGCGCGGCATTGAACACCGCAATGGCATCATTGCTGGCGTGATCCAGGGATAAGACCGACGCAACAGCATTGGCCAGCGCCAACAGCGCGGTTGCTGGATCATTGGTCTTTTCCAGATGCTGGTGCACCTCATGCATCAGCGCCAAAGTCAGTTGGTACTCAAGCGGATGGGTGTTATCCATGTTGTTTTCCTTCAATTGGAGGGGCCTAGCCAATGGATCGCAGCAATCTATTCCAAGTCAATCGGCTGTATGATGAGGCCAACGCCATTGGCCAAGCCTTGCAAGGCTTTGACAATGGCGGGCGGATTGTGGCAATGAGCGTGTCATTTGGTCCGCTGCTTGAGCCTACTGAGCAAGCGCCAATTGTGCGTCCGATGAGCGCCATGGTGGACGTATCGGGGATTGAGTATCCGCAAGCCATGGTTGACGCAATCCGTACCAGCTTGCAGCAGCGGCTTGCCGCAATCAACGCTGAATTGCAGCAGCTTGGGTTGACTGGAGCGGCATAGGTTATCCGCGCTCTTGGGAAGGTAGCAATGCATCAAGCAAGTGATATCATCACCATCACGCTCAAGGCCACCGCTGCGCAGTGGCAAGACTTTCTTGCCTATCTGGATATGGGGGCGCACCGCGTGGTGCGCCCGTTTATTGATCCGATCATGCAGCAGGCGCAGGAACAGGACCGCGAGCCGCAAACCGAGCCACCCGCGGGATCGCGCGTGCTGCGTGAAGTGGCGGAATAAGGGGTCGCGATGCCGTTCGAACCGCATGAAGAGATCACCGTCCGCTTGACGGTGACGGAACTCAACGCGGCGCTGCGGCTGTTGCGGCGCCATGGCAAATACGATGTCGTCGCGCCGATCATCGCCAAGATCATGACCCAGGCCGAGGCCCAGGCGGCGACGCGCGATGCCCCGCCAGCCGAGCCGCCAGACCCGCCTCTGCTGGCGCCCAACGTCACGACTTTGACCCAGCCCGCCGACAGCAAACCCGTGCGCCGCGTCGCCCGCAACCAGCCCGACGGCCCGACCCCGCCCCCTTGACGACCCCTCGGGGTTCGGGTATGACCTCGGCGTTTCCACCGAAATCCCAAACCGACCGTCTAAACCGACCCCGCCCCACGGGGTCGGTTTTTGTTTGCCATGCTCCCAGGACCCGCGCTGGGGCCCGCTGAGGCCTCCTTACGCGCTCGGACGGTGTTGGACATCACTCGGCGGCCTTACGCGCGTCCTGGGGCTTCCTAGAGGTTTTCTCGCGGGCGGCGGATAAGTGGAAAATTGCGATAGGCGAACTCGCCATATCGGTTGGTCGCCTCGGCGTCATAAGCGCGGGCGGCTTCTTCGGGGGTGTTGAAATAGCCGATATGATGGCGGCCAATCTGGGCAACCCACCGATGACTATTACCTCGCGAATAAGGATGGACGCCTTTGTATCCACTGGTGTTGTCGCCGCGGGTACTGGTGTTCATTTGGTTTTGGGTTTGCGTCGCAAGGCGCAGATTACCCCACCGATCATCGGTGCTGTCATTGTTGATATGATCGATTGAAGTCGGCCAATGGCCAGTCATCAACAGCCAGGCCAAGTGCGAAGCGGGGTAGCGGCGACTAAAAATATTGATGCCACGGTATCCGAATTTTACGCGTCCACCCCTTCGTATCGAACCTGCGATCTTTCCTGGCATAACTCGACTAACTTTGGCGCTTGTTGGTTTTTTCTTCCATAGAAAGACGCCTGTCGAAGGGTTGTAGTCAAGGTACTCTACGACTTGCTCGCGGGTAAGTTTATCCTTTGACGTTGATTCGGCGATAAATGACATCCCCTGAACCTCTCATATAGGGCCGACAGACCCAGTGCTTATCACCTCTCCGCGCTAAATACGAGCTTACTAAGTGAACTCTAGGGCTCTTACGGCTGTACCCGAGGGGGCCGCGGATCACGGGGTTGTAACGCGGGTCGGGCGGCTGCAGGCGCAAGGTGACGCGGGTATGGTCGAGCAGCGGCACCTGCTTGGCTTTGAGCCGCCGTTTGTTGAGCCGACCAAGATCGATTGGCACCAGGTCGACGATGGGGCGGCTGGCGGTCAACAGCAATAGAACCGCCCAGATCATGATATATTCGCCAATCACATCGGCATCGGCCAGCGCCCGCATCAGCGGGTCGTGCCCGAGCGCGTCGAAGTAGAGTTGGCCCCACTCACTGGGGCGGTGATCGCAAGTCCGCCAGATATCGAGTAATGCTTGCAGTTGGACCGGATTGTCGTGCCACAGCCTGGCGAGATTGCCCTTAAACAGACCCTCAAACCGCGCGGGCGACATGTCAAATACTTGGTCGAGATCAAAATAGGGCTGGACCGCCCCGATATTGGGAATAGTGGTGTTCATCACCGCGGTGGCGCCGCTGTCGAGCAGGTGCTGCGGCTTGTCCGCGCTTGGGTGGGCGCTGGTCCAGGCCCAGGTGGCAGTGCCGCGGCGGCCGCCAGGCTCGGCTTCGAGGAGAAACCCGACCCGACCTGGCATCGGTCGCAGTTCGGCATAGCTCAGCGGCTCGTCAAACTTGGCGCGTAATTTCTGGCGGTCGGCGTCGTCCCATTCTACCCACAGGCGTGGGTAGGGGATACGCAGATGGCGCATCGCCTCCAGCATCACCTTAGGGCGCCCGAGGTTGAGTTCGACCGCAGTACGCGTCGCGTTGCCGTCGAGCAGGTAGCGCGGGGTCCCGATGAGCCGCTTGGCGAGATCGTCGTAGCACAGCAGCACTTTGTCGGGCAGCTTGCGGGGCTCGGCGGCGATCCTCGCCGCCGTCTGCCCGATGGCATCCATCAATAAAATGGCCGTCTCCTCACGCCGTCGGTCGCGCGATGGCGCGCGGCCGCTCGGCCCAGGTCAGCTTTTCGAGCGCGTCGATCCGCTCCGCGTGCCGATCCTGCAAAAACCTGATGATCGGTCGGCGGATGGCGAGCGGCATCTTATCGAGCCACTCGTCCCGAAAATTCAAATGGCCGTGCTCCAGGCGGCTGACTGCCCAGCGGCTGATGCCGAGCAGTTTGGCCAGTTGCGGCTGCGACAGCCCCGCGTCCTCGCGGGCCTGCGCGAGGATCGGCCCGAGTGCCGTCTCGTTTTCTATCGTCATGATTTGCATGCCTTTGTTAGACATTACCACCGCTTCCATATGGGTGGTGTTGGCTAAAACCGCAACTCGGGCGGATCACTGCTCCTTGCCAGAATAGAGGTTGGCGGGGTGCTGATGGCCCTCGAAATCGATGTGCATGACGTTGCAGTCGTGCCGCTTGCACCAGATTTGCAGACCGATCATGGTCCACCCTGCCTCGATCTGCGCCCACTCGCGCGGGCTTTCTCCGCTCGGCAATTCGGCGACGCACAGACGGCAGTGGAAGTAAAGCTGGATCTCGTTGGCAGTGCCAGGCGGCAGCCGTTTTTCCTGACGGCGCCGTGATGTCTGGCGGGTCATGTGGCTTATCCCTTCTCAATAGAACCTGACGAGCCGCTCATACGCCGCATAGACGGCGCGGAACGCGGCGGCGGTGCCGCCGTGGTCGGGGTGGGTGCGCATCGCGGCGCGGCGGAACGCGATCTTGAGACCGTCGATATCGGTGGGCATCTCGTCGATTTGGAACAGTTCCAAATCGGGGTTGCGCCGCCTGCGGTCGGCGCCGCGCAATACCCCGCGGCCCGCCGCCAGCGCCTCGGCCGCCGCGCTCCAGTCGTCGCGTGAGCCAAACCCCTCGCGTAGCGGGTCATAGTGCTGATAGGCAGCATCGGAGAACGAGAACTTGGCGCGCTCGCGGCGCCGCGCCTCGCGCTCCGCGTCGGTCAGCCTAGTGCGCGGCATCGACTGCCTCCCGCTTACCGACACTCAACAGCGCGGGCATCATCGTGCGCAGGTGCTTGCAATGTTTGTGGGCCTTCCAGCCAGGGCAGGAGCAGCCCCACTCGCCGCTCGTCTTGCGCTGGGCGACGATGTAGAGGCGGCTCGAATTCTCCGACTTGATCTGCAAGCGGTTGATCCACTGGTCATTCTCGGGAAGCACGACGGCGCCGAGTTGCTTTGCGACGGTGACGATCAGATCGGTGCCTGGGGTTTTGGCGACGAGCTTCTGCAACGCCTCGATCCCCGTGCCGCGCGTCGCCTTGCCGCTCGTGGGGCGGTACGTCCACTGCGCGCTGTAGGGGTGGCCGTCGACAGGTTTGGCGGTCAGGCGGGCCCCCGAAGGGTGCGAGAACTCGCCGTCGCCACCCGTGAACCCGAGTTCCCGCACCGCGCGGACAAACCGCCAGCGCAATGCACCCGGTTGTTTAGCGTTGTTGTCGCTCATCAGAAGGGCACCTCAGAATCGAAGGGGATGCGGCTGTCGCCGCCGTTGGCGGCGGCGGGTTCGGGCCGCGGGGCAAACAGGTCCTCGGGCGGCTCCTGCGGGGCCGCGCTGGTCACGGGTAGTGCGCGCTGATCCAAGGTGGCGGTGATGACCTCTTGCTTGTCGATGATCATCTGCGCCATGTATGTGTCGACCGACGAGTCGAACACCAGGTGCTGCACCAGCACCGAGCCGAGCTGGCCGATACGGTGCAGGCGGTCTTCGGCCTGACTGACGTTGCCAGGGACAAAGTCGAGTTCGCCAAATACCACGGTCTGCGCCGCCGTCAGGGTCCAGCCGACCCCTGCCGCGCCTGGATAGGTGCCGACAAAGACGCGGCATTCGGGATCATGCTGAAATCTATCGACCTCGGCCTGGCGCTTGGCCATCGAGGGTTCGGCACCCGTCACCAGCGCGGCATCGGGGAACGCCTCGCGCAGGGCGGCGACGACATCGAGGTGATGGCAAAACACGACGACCTTTGGTTCGGCTTCGAGGATCTCGGTGATGTGCTCGATAAGCGCAGGGATCTTGGCGATAGCGGTGGCGTGGCGTACGAGGCTCATCTTCTCGAAGGCGATCTTATTGGCGCTGTGGAGCGCCTTGATCGCGGCCTGGTAGCCGTCCTTGTCACCGCGCGCCTTAGCAGCGTCGGCGGCGGTGTTGGCTCTTTCGATCGTCTTGCGGTGCTCCTCAAACACTGCGCGCTCGTTGGCGACGGCCGCGGCAGCAGCGGCAGGCACGGGGACGACGACGACCTGGCGGCGCTTTGGCGGCAGTTCCTTTAAGACCTCAGATTTGAGCCGCCGAACCATGAACTTGGCGCGCAGGCGCTGCTGCAGTTCTTCGAGGTTTGCTGCCCCCGAGAAATCCCAGCCAAAGCCGTTATGCGTAGCCATCGTGTAACGCTTGGCAAACTGGAAGAACGACCGACCGAGGCCGTCGGGGTCGAGCGCTTCGACGAGCGGAAACAATTCGATGGGGCGGTTGACGATCGGCGTCCCCGAGAGAAAGAGGCGGCGCCGCGCTTTGATCCCTGGTTTGCCTGCCTTGCGGTTGCCGAGTAACGCCTGGGTCCTTTGCGCTTTTGGATTTTTCGCAAAGTGAACTTCGTCGGCGCACAGCATATCCCACTGCCGAGCGTCGATTTGAGGGCGGAATTTCGCGAGTACATCGTAATTGACGATTACGACATCGGTTCTCGGAAACTCGCCGTTCACGATGCCGATCGACAGCGGGCGCATGAGCCACTTTGTCAATTCTCGGGCCCAGTTGATCTTGATGCTCGCGGGGCATACGACCAAGACCGACTTGATCGACGGGTCGGCGTTGATCACGCCGATTGCCTGAATCGTTTTCCCGAGCCCCATTTCGTCACCGACCAGCGTGTTTGGGCGACCGAGCGCATAGGCGATGCCCGCCTTCTGGTAGGGCAGGTATTCGAGCCCTGCGGGAACGGGGATGTCGACCGCGACATTGGTCGCGCGCGAGGCCGCAATCGCCTGGTTGGCCTGTGCGGCTGCCCTGGGGTCGAGCTGGGCGGCGACCGTCGCGTCGGTAGTGAACCAGTATTTTGTCGTCGGGTCGAACTGAAAGCCAGCGGCTTTTACATGGTCCTTAGTTTGCCAATCAAAACTGAACCTAGCGATCCAGCGGACACCTTCCTTTGTAACTCTAATTGGGGTCATCGGGGAACTCCTCGAAAGGCAGGTCTGCGGTTCCCAGCTTGCTCCTTGGCGGTTGCCCACTTGCAGTTGCCAGGTTCGTAGTTGCCGTCGTTATTGATTCGCTCCAAGCTCAGCGATGGGTCAGGTTTTGAACCGAGATCCTCAAGAAAGGTCTGGAAATCTAGCCATCGATCGCAGACTGTGATGCCTCTTCCGCCGTAATCTTTGTAAAATGCGTTCGTTTCGTCGAAACACCGACTTTTCGCATTTAGCCATGCAGAATATTCGGGTCGGTTGTCGACCGAGCGACCGTCGATATAGTTTGGGTTGTTTGGTCCGACCAGAAGAGAGTTGCGGCGGGTCGCGCGTTGGCTAGACATCTCTCGCTGTAGACATCCGCAACTTTGGGTATTGCCGCTGCGCAGATTATACTGCTCTACGACAACTTTGGTCCTGTCAGGGCAATCGCAGATGCACAGCCACCGATAGCTGTAGCTGCCAGGGCGGGCCAGCATACGCGTCACCACAGTAAGGCGACCGTAACGCTGACCCGTTAGATCGGTGCGCTTGCTCATTTCACTACCAGTGGTTGATCGATGTGAACGATGATAGTTTGCGGTTTGGCAGGAAAAACGAGGTCGGTCAGGTGCCCAGCGGCGGCGATTGCCGCCAGCGCCAGCGCGATCATTGCGACGGCTTTGGGGGTCTCCCAACGGGCTTGCCGCCGCGCCTGATCGATCTGCGCCTGAAGGAGCGCCCACTTAGCGCGCTCGCGGTCGTCGGGGGACGGGATGTTCATGTTTCTCCTTCGAGCCGCCGCAGGCGGTCGTCCAGCTTGGTTTGATTGTCGGCAAGCGCCTGGATGATATCGGCGAGCCCGCCGACGGTGGCGACGAGTTGCCGTACCGTGGCGGTCAGCACCCGCATCTCGGAGCGCAGATTATCGAGGCCCCCAGCGGTCTGCCGCACTAGGCGGTTGGTCGCCGCGACCTCGACGCCGATGGTCTCAGCGAGATCGGTCTTGGTGACTATATGCGCCTCGACCCACGCGATGTGGGCCTCGATCCTGTCGAGCTGGATCAGTTCTTCCATTAGCCGTGTCCTGACAGAATGCGGGCGATCAGCCCACCGACGATACCGCCCGCGCCGAGCAGGGCGGCACCAGTGCCAAGACCAGTGAAGATGAGCCGCCAGCCCTCAAACCGTTTGAGTTGGCGCACCTGTTCGGTGCGCTGTTCGATATCGAGCAACAGCAGGTCCCACTTGGCACGCTGCTGTTGTTCTGGAGTTGGTTGCGTCGGCATCAGAGCCCCATCATTTCCCAGCAGTCAGGGCCGATCCCGCGGTCGATGCTTTCGGGCACCGTCAGCGGCCGCCCACAGCGCCCGCAGACGCCTTCGTGGCGGATCTCCAAATCATCGGGGATGCGGCCGTCGAGCAAGTTGCGCCAGAAGTAGTTGAACGCCCGCACGGGGACCGAGTCGGGCGGCAGCTTCGAGCCCTTCGTCGTGCGGAACCCGCTATCGGGGAAGATCATCCCGAGATAGACAAAGTCGCTGACGTTGTCGGGCCCAGCCAGCAGTTGGACGAACCAGCGGTCCTGCGGCTTGCCAGTCGCGCGGTCCTCGGCCCGCTCGACCCGAAACGTGTACCATTTCTGGGTCTTCTTGCTGGTGAGGGTGATCTTGGCCTTGCCAGCCAACGTGTAGGTCTTGGCTTCTTCGGGGGTGTGAAACATCGGGGGATACCTTTTTATCGGGTACCCGTTATGTGGGGATGTTAGCTAAAAGTGCAAGGGCCTTTAGGTGCCAGTCGCGAGGGGGTGAGGTCCCCGGTGCTGGGTCCCTCCACTGGCTGTCGGGGGTTGTTCGGGACCTGGCGCCTGGGACCCTAGCACCAGACCGCGGGACACTTTAGCCGACTGGTCCCAGGTGAATGTCGGGTGTTGAACCGTACCGGGCCCGTCCAAGCGTCACCCGCGCTATGAATTAGACGTCGTCGGGGACGGCGGGTCTGTCCATTCACACAGTTTGATGTAAAGCTCATCTGCCTGGTCACTATTTAGGCCAAGCTGCTCTCGATGCTTTGCCAGCCTGGCAACTGCACTTTTGAGCAACTCAACTTCATCGATAGTAAAGGGTATGTTTATCATCGGTTCGATTTCCCGTTAGTCGGCGTCGTGCAGGATCGCGACGTCGCCGACGATCTGGTGCGTCGTGCCTGGGAGGCAGACCGCGTGATAAAGCTCGGTCGCCCTGGGGTTGACGGGTTTTCGGGCCTGCACGGGCACCAGCTCGAAGTGGTCGCCGCCATGGTCCTCGGTGCGGGTCTCATAACCTTGGTCGTCGACCACCATGACCAGGTCGACAGGTCCACGGCCACGGCGGTTGAGGGCGATAAAATCAAACGTGTCAAACCCAAGCGCCTGTTTCATCGCGTCGAGGCGGGTCATACCCTTTTTGGCTGGGAACGGCACGACCTCTTCATGACCGTCGGTGCGGATGACCAGAAACGAATCGCGCGGTACCGTTGGCATCATTTTGCTTTCCTCTCTTTTACCTCTCTGAGCCTCCCAGCGGTTGAGATCACCCCCCGCGGGCCGCCGATCCTGAAGGCGGTCGAGACCCATCGCCAGCGCCCCGTCGCCATGCGGCGCTTGATATGCTGGCGTAGTTCGCCTGCTGTCGTTCCGAGCGCTTGCGCCAGCGCCTGAAGCTCGCCGCCGCGCTGCAACGCCTCGTCCATCTGCCGAGCAGTTGGTCGGGGCGCACGATCAGGCAGCAGCGGCACCGAGCCGCGCTTGTCGTAGCGCACGCTCATGTTGTTATGGCCGCCCGCCGTCGCGCAGACACTCGCGTCGCAGGCGCTCGTTGACCCGTCGGTCGCATTTCGGGTCGAACGCGCAGCGGCGTTCCTGGTCATAATAGAGCCGACACGAGTAAGGCGGCTCTTGACTGGGCATTTGGGCGTGGGCTCTGACGGCCGCGCTGGGCAGCGCCAGGGCTAGCAGTAGCGTGAAAAGTAGGGGCTTCATGACCGTGGGCGCTTCTTGACGTCGAGCGCGGTGAGCGGGCGCCCGAGCCGCTTTTCCATATCGGCGCGACACAGCATGCCTCTGTCGTCGGGCATGACGCTCTGCCAGACCTCGTCCTGCAGCAGCGGTGAATCGGCGTTCAAACCCCAGATTTCTGCGCTGCGCAGGTCTTTGCCGCAATCCAGGCAGTGACTACCGCGGATTTCATCGCGCATGTGGTCGTCGACAAAGGCCTCGAACTCGTCGAGCGTCCGACCCTGGAAATGGCCAAATGGCACGGTGAACTCGATCTGCCCATCGGGATGGACGAGGGCGTAAAACTCGTGGTCGATCTCGACGATTTCGGAACAAAGCGGGTTGACCCAGGTGTGGTCGAAATTGTTACGGCGGATTTCCCAGGCGACGACGCAATGCTCGAAGCGCTGCACGATGCTTTGCGGGTCGTCGGCGGTGGCGTTGAAGTAGTCACAGTCGATGACGACGATCTTGGTTCCTGGTGCCGCAGCGACGTGGCCCGAAACACTGATCTTTAACTGAGGGTTTGCTGCCATTGTTATTACTCCTGGTTCTCGCCAAGCAGAAATTTGGCCTCACGGCAGGCTGCTTCGGTGTACTGCCGAGGTACGTTCAGGGTGATCGACATGACAGAGCCGATGACGCTGTTGCCTGTCTCACAGCCGTCGAGCCCGTCGGGGTAGTCCTGCACAAGCGCCATGGCGTGCGCGATCAGTCGTGACTGTTCCATTAAAGTTCTCCTATTTAGGGATTACGTGTGAGCGAGCAATCGCCACAAGACGCCTGCCGTCATTACTAGGTTGAAGCCAACCATCCACGTCAGCACGGATAAGCGGCTCTCTATGCTGCCTAGCCGATTTTCATAATTGGCGAGTTCTTCGGCGGCTTTGTCCGCCTTGTCTGGCGAAGCGCCAGCATCTAGCAGCGCGTCTCGCAGGGCGCCAAGTTGAAGTGCCATTAGGGGTTCCTCCTTTGTGGATCAGTCCCACGAATACGATTCTTGGGAACCAGGTTGGCGGATATGGATTTGATAGCTGCCCTGGCTGCGCGCCTCGGTGGCGAGCGCTTGGATCTCTTTGAGATCCTCGCACTGGGCTGAAAACACCAGCCGCTGCCCGTCGGGGCTGAGCACGGCGATGTGCCATTTTGGCTTGCTGCCGCGGGCGTAACGACGAGTCACTCGACCTCCTCGTGGGTGAATTCGATGTCGTAGTCCTTTGCTGGTACATGGCCGTAATCGCGGGCCCGCGGGCCGCCTGGCGTATCGCGACGGGCGATAGCGAGGATGGTCTGGCGGGCATCGCTGCGCGACATCGCGAAGATTGTGTCGCGGGTAAAAATCTTGCCGTCGCGGCGGTCCCTGACGACGTAGTGGTAGCGCTTGCTCCGCGGAGCGGGGCCCGTGGTGTTGAGAGTGATCATTTGCTTTCTCTTTGCTCCTTGATAAACCGTGCGTTGTCGCGCCAGATCTCGCGCCATTCGGCGATCCACGCGAGACATTCGGCCTTGGTGTTAAAGATCTCAGAGGTGCCGTCGCGCAGGTACTGGGCCCACCAATGCGGGCGGAACGTAGGCAGCATCGTGCAGTTGAGCTGTTTGGGGCTGCGGACGTAGCCGTACTCGAACGGGCCGTCGCGGTAGATCTTGCTTTGCATCATTGCACCTTTACGGTAAGCGGTTAATCGAGATGGATTGTCGCGGTGATTTGCTGGGGTGGCGGGCCTGGTGGATGGAGCGGTTGATGCCTGCAAGAACAAATCCCATAAATATCGCCGCCGCCGCAGCGAGCGCGGCGAGCGCTTTTGGGATTTCCCAAATTGCCTGCCGCCGTTTCAGCAGCAGATCAATTTTCAGCACCGCCATGCGTAATTCGTCTTCGCTCATCTTCGGGCCATCTTGGTAGCTTGATCGAGCCGCTGGATCGCATCTTCGATGGCGCAATGGTCGCGGGCGATCCTGTCCATTCGCAGTGTGATCCTGGCCCGCAGACCGCGGATTCGCGCCTGTCGGCGCGGCCCGTCGCTGCTCATGAGCCCGACGGTGCGGTGCCGCAGGGTCAGTCGCGTGTGGCGGGCGTGCAAGGCGCGCCCGCGTTCCATCAGGATTTCCATCTCGCCTGTCATGCAGCGAGATGTGGGGATGTTAGCTAAAAGTGCAAGGAGCTGACTAATGACTTGTGGATAAGTCGGTGGAAAGCGTGGATAGTTAGATGTGCGTCCACGTCATCCGATTGACGATTCCCCAGATGTGCCCTTGTGGTACGTCGAACTCGCGGGCGAGAGCGCTCTGCTCGCCACGTCGCCCCGTGTAGCGACGACGGATTTCGAGGACTTGCTCCTTGGTTAGCTTTCGTGGACGCTTGTTGATGGCCTGTTCCTTTGTCGTTACCCAGCGGCAGTTGTTTGGTTCGTAGTTTCCGTTATTGTCGATCCGCTCCAAAGTGTATTTGGTGGGGCATTCACCCATGTCAGCAAGGAAATCCATGAAGGAAGTTCGCCAACGCTCGCAGACGGTGATTCCGCGTCCACCATAATAGGAATAATGTTTGTGGTTGGGGTTAGTGCAGCGTTGGATCATATTGTACCAAGCATTGTGCTCTCGGGTTCGTGCTTTTCCATGTTTGAAAGACGGACTGTTTGTGCCTGACTGACCATCAGGGTAAAGGTCTTTCAATTGCTGTGCAGCGCGTTCTCGGTTCCAGCAGCCGCAACTTTTGGTCCTGCCTGTACGCAAGTCGCTGAGCCTTATCGTTTTGATTGTGCGACGCTCGCAATTGCATTGGCAGATCCAACGGGTTCGTGCCGAACCGCTTTGTTGTGCTGGGCGCAAAGCGGTCAAACGACCGAATCTTTGCCCAGTTATATCGATCCGTTTCACCTTCGTAATTCCTCAGTGAATTTTTTGGGATCTCTCAACAGCGCGCTGCGGAGATCTTCTCCCGTGGCGTGGAAATCTAGGATTTTAAGCTCGATTGGGGAACAGACGAGATCGTCCATGACAAGTGGTCGCGAGCCGCGAGCCAATGGGCGGGCTTCCGCCTGTTTACGGATAATTGCGGAAGGAGGCGCTTCGAAGAAAAGTAAATAGTCACAGATTGCTAGATCTATACTCATCCCTCCAGTCGCGACATTGGTCACGAGCACTCGTGTCTCACAATTGCGGAAGCGTTCGAGGATCTGAGGACGGTTCGGTGTCCCGCCGCGCAACCAGTCATACTTGATTTTATGCTTTTCCAATAGTTTGCAGATTCTATCCCCCGAATGTATGAAGTCATGCATCACAACCACTTGAAGATCGGGCAGATTGTCGAGAAAGTCGTCGAGCCAGGCGAGTTTGCTGGCGTCGGGGAAATCGACGACGCGGCGTTCGCCTGCGGTGTCGTCAAAGGGGAGAAAACCCGACGCGATCTGTCTCAACCTGACAAACGTCGCATCGATCTCGACGGCTTGCCCCGTGCGCAATTCAACCAGACGGTCGACAGCCTCGTCATAGGCCCGCGCCTGCTCGGCCGACATCGACAGGCGGACGATCCCCTTCAGCACATTGACGTCCTGCACGTCGGCCAGCGCGCAGTGCAGGGTCAGACCCTGCAATTTCTCGCGCAACAACGGCATTTTCTGCTGGTCGAAGGTGTAATCCTGACCCCTGGAAAACTGGTTGTAGCGGGTTGTGCAGAACGCTTCGCGAAAGAACGGGAATGCCCTGGTCAAGGCTGCCCCGCCATCGATCAGATAGACCTGGCCCCATAGCAGCAGCGGGTCGCGGCCAAAGGGGGTGCCAGTCAACCCCAGGCGCCAGCGGCATCGCGCGAGGAGTTCTGAAGCCATTGTAAAACGTAGGGTGTCCCAATGCCCTGCCATGTGGATCTCGTCGACGATGGCGGCGTCAAAGAACTCGGCGGCGGCGCGCAGTGTTGCGCGGTCGGCGTAGAGCACTTTTTTCCGCCCTTCCTGCTTGACGGCAAAGATCGTCTGCAAGGTCGACCAACTGATCAGAACCGCGTCGCAGCGGCTGGCGAGGGCGTCGACCAACTGGTCGGTGGCCGCGGACCCGCTGCGCACGACGGCAATGTCGAGATATGAGTGTAGCGCTGCTTCGTGCTCCCAGACATCGACGCCGACGGGGGCATGCGCGATGATCAGGGCCTTTTTTGTAAGTTGTCCCGAATAGATCAGATAACTCAGCCAATCCAGGCTAAGTTTTGTCTTACCCGTACGCATCTCGTAGAACAGCAGCCCGCGCTTGGCCCACAGCGCAAACGCCAACCCTTCCAGTTGGTGCTGGTAGGGGTCGGTCTTGGTCAGCAATTCGTGACCGCCGCTGGCCAGGATGCTGTCGCGCAGCGCGCGGCTGCCTGCGCCGCGGAACAGCCGCTGTGCGACAGGCGCGGTTGGCTGCTCTAGGAGGTACTTGCGGATCGCCGCCTGGCTGGTCGGCATTAGGGCGATTGCCAGCCTGCTTCGCGCGCCAGCCGCAGTGTCGTCAGCACCAGGATGCGCAGGCTGGCGATGTGGCTGCGCGCCGTGCCGACCTGGCGTTCGCGCAGCCGCTGCACAATGGTGTCGAGACTGGCGCCCTCATCGGCCAGGACCAGGTGGATGACCTGAGTCGAGGCGGGTTCATCCCGCGGCGGCGGGGGCGGCGGTAGTGCGTTTGGCACGATATGGCGCGCAGGCACGGCGCTGCCGCTGGGCCGCATGATGCGCTCGGGTGTCCTGGCATCTTCCCCGCGCCCCACTGGCGCCGCCTCGGTGCTCGTCCCGCAAGACACCGAATCGTCGCGGGTGAGCGCACCACCCAGGCGCGGGGAAGCTCGGTCAAACCCGTCGGGCATCGGCACGGGCAGTGCCGCCTGCAGCGC